>VFQO010001188.1_pt1 | contig 21394 bp, 21 predicted proteins | sample 3512331 | NCBI WGS metagenome assembly VFQO01 (sample SAMN10412371, study PRJNA504923) | tailings metagenome | isolation source: Replicate 3 from Balatoc abandoned mine | place: Philippines: Itogon, Benguet | collected 2017-08-28 | reverse complement strand
GCAAATCCGAGCCTCCGGCTGCCGGACTCGACATAATCGCGGACTGCAAAGAATACGTGATCGACTACCTGGCGAAGAGCTTTCCGGTTCGCCTGATGGCGGTGTTCACGGACGAAAACGGCAATGCGCGTTCCGAGCCGATGGTCGACGACGAAGGCCGCCCAGTGCTGTGCCGTTCGGCGCTCGCTGCGCGCGAGAGAATGATTGAGCAACTCTGCGCGCTACCGCCGATCGCCACCGCGCTCGATGCGATCATCGAGCGGTTCGGGGTCGACCAGGTCGCCGAGGTGACCGGACGCACCCGGCGGCTCATCGTCGATCCGGACGGGCGGCAGAAGCTCCAGGCCCGCAGCCCGCGCGCCAATGTTGCTGAGACGCAGGCCTTTATGGACGGCGTCAAGCGCATCCTGGTGTTCTCCGATGCCGGTGGAACCGGCCGCAGCTATCATGCAGATCTCTCTGCCCGAAACCGGGCCAGGCGTGTCCACTTCCTGCTTGAACCGGGTTGGCGCGCGGATGCGGCGATCCAGGGGCTCGGGCGCACCAACCGCACCAACCAGGCCTCGGCGCCAATGTTCCGCCCGGTGACGACCGACGTGCGCGGCGAGCGGCGGTTCATCTCGACCATTGCCCGGCGCCTCGACAGCCTCGGTGCGCTGACCCGCGGGCAGCGCCAGACCGGCGGGCAGAACCTGTTCGATCCCGCCGACAATCTCGAAAGCACCTATGCCAAGGAGGCGCTCCATCGCTGGTTCGGGCTGCTGTTCACGGGCAAGCTCGAGGCGGTCGGGCTGGCAAAGTTCCAGGAGCTGACCGGGCTTAGGATCGAAGGGCCCGACGGCGGCATTGTCGACGACCTGCCCTCGATCCAGCGCTGGCTCAACCGCATACTCGCGCTGCCGATCGCCTTGCAGAACGCGATCTTCGACGAGTTCCTCGCCCGCTACGAAGCGCGGGTCGATGCCGCGCGGCAGGCGGGCACGCTTGATCTCGGGGTTGAGACCATCGCCGTCGAGAGCTTCGAGGTCTTGTCGGACACGCTGCTTCGTACCGATGCACTGTCGGGCGCGACGACGCACCTGCTCGAGCTGGAGATTGCCCGCGCGCTGAAGCCTCTGACGTTGGCGAGGCTCAACGAACATTACGGAGTTGACGATCCACAACACCGGCCGCTGCGCAATGGCCGCTCGGGCCGCGTCGGACTTCTCGTCCCGGCGCGCAGCCTGCTGACGGACGAGGGTGCGCGGATCGCGCGATTCGAGCTGCATCGTCCGCTCAAGCGGGGCTATCTCACCGCCGATCAACTGGACGAGAGCAACTGGGAGCCCGTCGACGAGAACGAATTCCGGCGCCTGTGGCAGTTGGAGGTCGACGAGGCGGCATCGAGCCTCAAGCATGAGCGGCTCCATCTCGCGACCGGCCTGCTGCTGCCGGTCTGGGACAAGCTGCCAGCCGACCATGTGCGGGTCAGTCGGATTTGCGCGAGCGATGGCCATTCGCTTCTCGGCCGCGAGGTTCCGATCCACTGCCTGCCCGAGCTTTGCCGCGCTCTCGGATTGGATCAGGGACCTGCTATCTCCGCCGAAGAACTGGTGGCGGCGGTCTTGGCGACTGGCCGTCCGCTCGAGATTGGAGGAAGGGAGCGGCTGACGCTCAAACGGAGCCTCGTGAACGGGAGGCAGCGACTTGAGCTGACCGGATGGAGCGCCGCCCGCCTCGACTGGTACAAGGCGCAAGGCTGCTTCACGGAGATCATCCGTTACCAGACGCGCCTGTTCGTGCCGCTCGGCGACGGCGCCTCGATCATTTCGGCGCTGTGCTCAGCGTGACCAGGATGCGCGGCCAGATGACGAAGCGGTTGAGATCATTCCGATGCGTGAAAATTGACATGCGGCCCACCGGTCAGCTGAGGTGCATCGGGACCTTCGGAGCAGCCGTCGTTCTGGAACGAGCCGGAGGGCGCCTTTGCGCCCTCAATTTGGTCGTTGGGATCAAGGCAGGGTGATCTTGAAAGCTGCCGCCGATCGCTGATTCGACCGAGTCAAAGCGATAGTCGGAAGCGCTTTTCAATCGACGGGCTGCGGCCGCGGCACTGGCTCAACAAAAATGTTCGGCCAAGTTTTGCGTGAGCATTCGCTTGGTTTCCTGAGGGCGGTCCGTTTGCCGCCTGATCAGGAGCCAAGCGCAATGTCCATCACCGTCTTCATCGCCGTCCAGGGCCACGACCGCCTCCTCGAGGTCGAGCTGCCGGATAACGCCTCGATCGAGATCGTCTATGCCGCCATCAATAAGGCGGGCATCGAGATCGAGAAGGACTTCATCCTCTTCCATGACGAGGAGGACGAGCCGCTCGAATGGAAGGATCACAAGCGTCCGGAACACATCAAGCCGGGCGGCAAGCTCCACCTCAGTCGCTGCCGCAAGATCGAGGTCACGATCCACTACCTCGACCAGACGGAGTCCCACCGCTTCGCGCCGGGGGTCCGCGTTCGCCGTGTGAAAGCCTGGGCCGTGAAGCACTTCAAGCTGGCCGAGCGCGATGCCGCCGAGCACGTGCTCCAGCTGTGCAACAGCACCGATCGCCCGCCGACCGACACGCCTCTGCACAAGCTGGTCAAGCAAGGCCACTGCGAGCTGTGCTTCGATCTGGTCCCCGACATTCGCGTCGAGGGGTGAGATGAACGCGCCGGTCAGCCCCGACCAGATGCTGCTCGAGCGCGATCTGGCCGCACCGGAATTCCGGTGCGGCCAGTTTGAGGGCCGCTGGCGTCTCGTCTCTCAATCTTGGCCCAACGCGGTGATTGCGGTGTCGGCTGCCCCGCGCCCCGGCGCTCCGATCGAGTTCGGGTTCCGCTTCGAGTGCAGCGGCTATCCGCAGCAAGCCGTCACTGCCCGGCCCTGGGATCTCACGACCAATGCGCCGCTCGCTAGCCACCTTTGGCCCCGCGGCAAACTGATCGTGCCGTCGGTGTTCCGTCCGGAATGGCAGGGCGGCAGCTGTCTCTACCTGCCGTGCGACCGCATCTCGATGAATGGCCACGATGTGTGGCTGCATCAGCACCCCAGCCGTCTCTGGCAGCCCGGCCGGGGCATCATCTGTTACCTGGAGCAAGTCCATGACCTTCTCAATCAGGATGATTACACGGGCGCTGTTGCGGCGTAACCGCGGCATCTGCATCGCGCCGACGCGCTGGCGCGGCCTGGTCGCCGAACTGGATCGGCGGGGGGAGCGACGGCATGAGGCCGGCGCATTTCTTCTCGGCAAGCGCGATGGCGACCTGCGCATCGTGACCGACGTCGTCTTTTACGACGAACTCGATCCCGATGCTTATTTGACTGGGGTGTGCGTGCTCCACGCTTCCGCCTTCGCGGCCCTATGGGCGATCTGTCGCGCTCGCGGCCTCACGGTCGTCGGCGACGTCCATACCCACGGCGGAAGCGCGGGGCAGAGCGAAGCGGATCGGACTAATCCAATGGTCGCCCGCACAGGCCACATCGCGATCATCATGCCCGACTTCGCCGCCGGTAACCCGCGCAAGTCTCGCCTGGGCATTTTCGAGTACCGCGGCGACCACCTCTGGACGAACCACTCCGGTAGCGGTGCCCGACGCTTTCTGCACAACGACTTCTGGAGTGCGTTCATATGACTTCCGATCCGAACCAGCTGCACCGCACCGCGAAATACTTCATGGACAATGGCCGAGCGGCGACCGCCGGCGACGCGATGGAGATGTTGGGCCGCTTCGGCCTCGCGGTTTCCATTGATGGCCCATCGGCACGCTCCGTCGAGGGACAGATCGCCCTGCTGACGCTGGTCAACGCCGCCCGCCGCACCATGCTCGGCGGCATCGAAGTCGAGGGTGTGGGCGACGAGCCGGTAATGACCGCGCTCGCGACCGAAAACACCCTGCGCGATGCCGTCGTCGCCTTGGGTGGCGAGTGCGTTACCCACGCCCGCGACGACTGGCCCCGCGCCCTGATTGGCGAGAGCTCCGCAGCCAACAGCACGACACCTACGTGGCGGTTGCAGTGGGCCGGGTGGCGCGGTGGCATCATCCCCAGCAGTTGGCCGGCGACGATCACCGGTAAAGCCATGCCGCTTGCGCCGGCGATGGCCGCGGCGGCCTGCGTCGGCGAAGTCTTCGCGTGGCACGCCGGCGATCATCCGATGGCGGGTTACCGCGCATCGGGCCTTTCCGTCTGGAAGCCTGGTGCCGACTGGCTTGCTGCGGATCCCGACGAACCCACCCTTCGCTACTTGCCGACTCACCTGTGGCTGATCGGCCTGGGCAACCTCGGTCAGGCCTTCGCGTGGGCGCTGGCTTCACTGCCCTATCCCGGCGGTGCGGAAACGCTTTTCGTCCTGCAAGACTTCGACAAAATGGCGGTCTCGAACGACAGCACCTCGTTGCTCGCCGTGCCGGACCAGCCGGCAACGATGAAAACGCGATGGGTGGCCGATTGGCTCGAGCGACGTGGCTTCGAAACCCGGCTTGAGGAGCGCCGGTTCGGCGCCTGGACTCGGCGTCATGCATCCGAGCCGGGAGCCGCGCTCTGTGGCGTCGACAACGCGCTCGCCCGCGCCGCGCTGGAGGAAGCGGGTTTCGAGCTAGTTGTTGAGGTCGGTCTGGGCGGCGGTACGCAAGGATTCCGCAATTTTGCGCTGCATTGCTTCCCCGGCCCCCGGCGCGCCAATGCGATCTGGGGCAGCGTAACGAAGCCGATTGCGCCCGATGTCTCGGCCATGCCGGCGTACCAGGACCTGAAGAAAAGAGGCGTCGATACTTGTGGTCTAACGCAGCTCGCGTCCCGAACCATTGGCGTGCCGTTCGTGGGCCTCGCAGCCGCGATCCTGACGATCGGTGAGCTGCTGCGCCGCCTACACGGCGGCTGGGCCACCGAGCTCATCGCGGGTTCGCTGAACGCGCTGGAGGACATCGAGGCGTTCGCGGCGCCGGCGGAGCCCTATGCCCACGGTCACCTCGAAATCGGCGCGGATGCCCACGTTCAGGCAGCATAACGCGCTAGCCGGCCGCCGGAAATCCACGCATGGGACGTTCCGGCGGTCGGCTTATGGCTAGATCCCGCAAATGAAATAGCACTGGCAATTCGGGCAAAAGCGAGGGTCGGAAGGCTTGGCGCCGAAGATCCCGCCCTCGATGCCGGCGATCGCGCTCTCGTAGGCCTTGATCGCCTTGTCTTCCTTGCCTGGCGAGAATTGCCGGGTCTCTCCCTCGCTTGGGTAATAGGCCTCAACGATGATCGCACGGCCGGGAAACCGACGCTGCGCGCCGAGCCGCATCAGGCCGTATATCGGCTTATCTCCCTCCGACTTCGTCTGCCGGCCCGTGCGAATGAGCTGCACGCGCACCGTGGAACCGGTGTCGACCATGCGATCCGGTTCGATGGTGACGACGCGGCCGGCGATCGGCACCTCAAGTGCTCCATCGACATAAGCGCCCTCCTCCGAACTGATGAAAGCAGCGGCGTTGGTGACCATGCGGTCGGCCGCCTGCCGGTAGTAAGCTTCGAACCCGTGTCCGATGGGTCCTTGATCCGCCCATATCGCAGCGAGACGAGCACGGGCCTCATCCTGGCCGGTCGACTGCCCCTCTACGCGCCTGTCTTGGATCCAAGAGATCGTCCGCCGAACGCACCTATGGAATGAGAGGAAGGCCGTACCCTCGGGGCCACCCCGGAGGTCCATCAGATGCTCGTACCGATAGCGGGCCGGACAGCGGATGTAGGTTTCAAGCTCGCTGGAGGTATAGGTCTGCCGGGCCTCGATCGTGAACGCTGCCGGCGGCGTTGAGGCCGGCATCGTCGACTTCACTGTGCGTGTCCGTTCGGGGATACCCTGCAGGGCGCCCAGAAACTTCGACGGTGAGGCATTCTGCGTCGTGTATCGCAGCGCCCGTGTCAGTGAGAGATGGTCGCGCGCCCGCGACAGACCGACGAAGAACAGGCACTCCTCCTCGGCGTCATGGCCGTCTTTGTCCATCGACAGCTGTGGATAGGCGCGGACTGGCGGTGTGCGCGAACCCTGCCTCCCGGCCGGCATGTATCGCGTGGCAAGACCCGGAAGATGTACGGCAGGGAATTCCAGCCCCTTGCTGCCATGAATCGTGAGCACCCTGACGGCGTCGATATCCGTCGCCTCCGCCGAAATTGCGCGGTACACGCTGTCCTGGTTCAGCAGCTCTATGCGACGGATGCGCTCCAGCAGCCTGCGCCGGCTTCGATCGCCTGCCGCGTCGTGCTCGCCGCAAACTTTGAGCACATGATAGATGGCTGCGAGCTTTTGCCGCGCGGCGGGATCGGTATCGCGGAGCAGTGGATCGAGATATTCGCTGGCCTCGAACAACCAGTTCGTCAGCATCGTCCACGGCGTAGTCGCGGAACCGACGTTCTTCAGTTCGGTGCCCAGCTTGGCCAGACCGACTACGCCCTGGGGCGTGATGCCGGCGATCTCGTCGATACGGCCAAGCGCGGTGATCACGGGCACTTTCTCGGAGGCCGCAAATCCGATGACTGCCAGCGCGTCATCCGCCGTGGCGCCATATTGCGGAAGCTGTGCTACCCGTACCAACCCAATTCCACCGAACTCCGCGTCCAGAGCTATGAGCGAGAGGAGGTCGCGGATTTCCGACCGCTCGAACAGGTCACCCAAGTAGAGAAGCGGGACGTTCAGACGTTCGAGCAGGGTGGTGAGACGGCCGAGGGTCAGATGGCTTCGTGCGAGAATAGCCTGATCGCGATATCTGATCCCCTGGGCCCGCAGCGCCTCGATCCGATCCCGGATGGCGCAGGCCTCGTCCTCGATTGTCGCGCAGGCCTCGAGCGTCACCTCACCGAGTTCACCACGGCTTGCTTGCCATTTCGCCGAAGCACCGCCCTGCATGTTTCCGGTGAAGGCGGCGAAGGCGCGAACCACGGGCGAACCCGATCGATAGTTGATGCCGAGGCTCATTCGCTGCCCGCCGAATTCATCGGGAAAACGCTCGACATTGGACGGCTCGGCACCGCGGAACCGGTAAATCGACTGGCGATGGTCTGCCACAACCCAGATGTCGCGGCACTGGCTTGCAAATGCGCGCAGCAGCATCGAGCTGGCAAAGTTCACATCCTGATATTCGTCCACCAACACATGGCGGTAACGGCCCAGGATGTCGGCGCGAACATCATCCTCCCTTAGCAGCGCGACCGCGTGGACGATCAGATCTCCAAAATCGACGGAGTCGGCGTCCCGAAGAAGACCCTCATAAATCCCGTAGATCCTTCCGACCTCGACCGCTTTCTCCGCAGATTCGCGCTCATCGGGATCGTCGCCGGCGGCTTCGAGATCCTCCTGGGCTGCCCGGAGATATTCGTCCGGCCCGATGAGTTCGTCCTTGGCGCGCGATATCGCGCTCAGCACGTTGGCCAGCTCGAATGCAGGCTCGAACAGGTTCTGATAGTGTCGAAGCGGCAGTTTCTCGAGATTGGCTTCTAGAAGCGCTAGCGCCGCGGTCGGGTCGAGGATCTTCACTTCGTCGGTTCGGCCGATGCGTCCCGCATAGCGCGTGACCAGCTCCAGACCAAAGGCATGGAACGTGCCGACCCACATCTCAATGGCCGCTTCGACGTTCACGGCCGACAACCTCTCCCGCATCTCCTCTGCGGCCTTGTTGGAAAAGGTCAGGGCCAGAATCGAGGAGGCGCCATCCGTTTCGAGAATGCGCCCGACGCGTTCCACCAAAGTTCGGGTCTTCCCCGTCCCGGGTCCGGCGTGAACGAGGAGCGGACCATCCGTCCAAGCCACGGCCGCCTTCTGGTCGTCGTCGAGTTCGAAGGACTTCTTCTCGCTTTCCTCGACTACGGGGCGGACGAGAGGCGGGAGCAGAAGCGCGCGAATGGCCTGCTGGAGCACCAGGCCACCTGGGAGTCCAAGATCGGTCGCCACTGACGACGGCTTGGCGCCAGCTAGCAGCTTTTCCCCTAGCCAGTCGGACGGGCACAGGAATTCGCCAGCAAACACGTCCGCCTGGACTTCCTTGCGCTCGCGCGAAGAGTAGCCATCGACGCGCGCGCCACCGCTCTCGACCGGCTCGCCTGACAGCCGCATCGAAACGTCCGTGACGTCGCTCTCCGGGTCGTTATGGAGCCGGAAATGCCCGAGCTCGTGAGCGATGACGACGACTTCGTCCTCCGGCGCCTGTCCGTTCGCGACGTGGATCATGCCGGCGTCCCGCTCGAAGAAGCCGAGGACATTCTCTCCGGCCCGCGTACCGGGATCGAACCTCTCGATCACCAGATCGTGAAGCTCGGCCATCGCCGCGACCACGGCCTGCGCTTGGGTTGATCCGCCCGCTTTCGTGACCGCCGCCGCGCGACAGTCTCGAGCCACCAGACGAAGGTCGCTCCAGACGTCCATCAATCCTCTTCCAGCCAATAGCTGATCTTCTCCGGCGTCATCCCCGAAGCGCGTATGATATCGTCATACTCTCGGGGGCTAACTTGCGGCTGGCCTTTGGACTTGGCCATTCCGTAGGATGGTCGCCAAGTTGCGCTAGCGAGCGCCGCGCAGAAAACGTTGCGGGTTATCGCCAGCGCAGACGCCACGGCATCGACGAAGCGGGCGCGTGGGTTCAGCATGCGGCCAGCCAGTAGATCGGCGATCACGCCGCGATTGATGTCCAGCCGGCGCGCGAGTTCCGGCCCCGTGATGCCCGCCGCGCCCAACAATTGCTTGAAGGTCACAATCTGCTGCGCCGACTGCTCGTCATTCGCCTGCGCATGATACAGCGCCTCTCGAAGGCGGCTGCGGCTGCGCGCAAGATGCACGTCGTCGATCTCCTCAACGGAGTCGTCCGCGCCGGCCAGCATAGCGATGCGGACCGCCGCGTGCTCGCGGATATCCTTCGCGTAGCGGGGATACCGCGCCGCCCAGAGTTCGATGTCGGCGCGCGTGGGAATATCGCATTCCTCGTGAAACGCGATCAGCACACTATCCCTATCCAGTTGGTTGTTTTCCATAATCACGACTTTCCGATCATATTGGCCAGCTGCCGCTTGGCATCTTTCACCAGCTTGGCGGCCTTGTCGGCGCTGATCCCCAGCTCGGCGGCAATCGTTTTGCCCTTCGTTCCGCCATAGGGAACACCGTCCATGTGGAGTTCGAAGGCTTGCCGCTTCTGCGGATCGCGGATGCGGTCCAGCATCGTTCGAACATGCACTTCTTGCTCGGCGAGGGAGTAAAGTTCCGTGGAGCGCGTCGCCAGCACCCCGGGATCCTCGGCATACGAGATGCGTCGTTTCTCGAGAATCGCTTTGCGCGCCTGATCCGTCGCGCGATGCACGAGCGTGCCCTTGAACGCCGTGCGCAGGCCCTTGCCATCAGGGGACTGCGGTAAGAAGAGCGCCTTCAGCATCTTTTCGTGTGCGGCTTCGACGAGGTCCCAACCCTCGTTCGGAAAATCTGTCGAAATCGCGCGCCGCAAGATCCGCATCATCCGGTCCGACACGTGCTCGGCCATCTGGTCGACGATCCGCTGATCCCGTCCCGCGCTCTTGTGCTGGGCCTGAATGGCGGCGACGATCTTTGCCTCCGGGAAGCGCGACAGCTGCCCGCCACGAACGACCCGACACCACGCATCGTGATCGGTCGGCGACGGTCGCTCATCGTCCGCGTCACTCATCTCTTTCTCCTTGGAACCAGGCTCCAGTCAGTCCAGCGAAGCCAAGGAGAAAAAGTCCGCGAAAAATATTTGAAGCCCGCATCGGACTGCGTGCTGACTCCGTGAATACTTCCGCGGCTGCCCCCACCGATCGCAGATGTCCGTCCAACTTCCGTTAGACGGACGTAGCACAAGGCAGGGTCCGGCACGATTCAATCGTGCGCTGCTCCACGCCAGCGGGAAGTACAGATTACCGTTTTGTTGAGGCTCCCGAGGCCCAAGAATTAGTTGGCGAATGCCTGCTTCTCGCACCTTACACTCGAGAGTTGCCCGACCGCACGCGGCCCACAATAGGCCGAATTGAGAGAGGAGAGAGAGCTGTCACCTGAGTGAGCCATTTGGGCGTCGACGGTCGACGCGCCGGGCTCGCCGTCAGGAGACAGTCCATGATCAAGACGATCCCGCTGAACAAGCTCGTCCAGTCGCCCCGCAACGTTCGCCGCCATGCTGATGCTGCGGCGGACGCCGAACTAAAGGCCAGTATCGCCGCACACGGCCTTCTGCAAAACCTCGTCGTGCGTCATGCCACAAGGGGCAGGTTCGAGGTCGAGGCCGGCGAGCGGCGGCGCCGTGCGATGCTTGCCCTTGTCGACGACAAAGTCCTGCCGCGCGGGCATGAGGTCACCTGCCTGGTCCTCGAGAATGATGACAGTGCCGTCGAAACCAGCCTCGCCGAGAATTTCCACCGCCTCGCGATGAATCCGGCCGACGAGGCGCAGGCTTTCGCGTCGCTCGTCGAGAGTGGCGCGTCCGCCGAGGACGTCGCTCGCCGCTTCGGGCTCACGGTGCGCTTCGTCGAGGGCCGCTTGCGCCTCGCCCAACTGGCGCCTGTCGTCTTCGAAGCTCTCGCGGCCGGCGAGATCACGCTCGACATCGCCAAGGCATTCGGCGCTACGTCTGACCAGGAGATCCAGGTCCGCGTCTTCGAGCAGGCTTCCTCGGGCTACTATGCGCCGAGCCCCGACAGCATTCGCCGGATGGTGCTCTCGGGCGCCGTGCGGGGCAGCGATCCGCGCGCGGCTCGTCGGCCGCGATGCCTATGTTGCGGCCGGGGGCCGCATCGAACGCGAGCTGTTCGACGATAACGACAGCGAGTCCTGGGTCGATGTGGCGCTTCTCGAAAGTCTCGCCCAGGCACGGATGGAAGAGCAGGCCAAGAGGATTGCCGCAGAGCAGGGCCTCGCCTGGGTCCGGCCGACGCTGGATTCCTACGCCAGTCACGACCTCTTCGAGGGACTTGTCCGGCTTCCCGCAGAACCGGCGCCGCTGACGGAGGCCGAACTTGCCCGCCTCGAGGCGCTCGACGCCTCCTGGGACGAGCACGCGGCGATCGTCGAGGACGAGGACAGCGCCGAGGAAGCCGTGGCCGCGGCCGAAGCGGCGATCGAAGCGATCGAGCGCGAGTGCCAGGAGCTTCGCAACCGCCCCCCCGTGCTCGCGCCCGAGCTCAAGGCGGAGGCCGGGATGATCCTCACGCTCTCGCGCGACGGCACGCCGGTGCTCCAGCCGGTCTTCTATGGCGAACGCCACGTCGCCGCCGGAGCCGACGACGAGGGCATCGAGATCGTTCCGGCTGACGCAGGAGAAGGCAGGCGCCGTTCGGCTCTGTCAAAGCGGCTGGTCGACGAGCTCGCCATGCAGCGCCGCGACATCCTGTCGCTCCACATCGCGTCCGATCCCGGCCTGGCGCTCGACCTGCTGGTCTTCTCGCTCGCCGACGCCGACACGCACGACTGGCGTTCGCGCGCGTCGACGACCTTGCGCGGCGGGGTGCCGAGCGGGCCCATTGTCGGCTTCGAGGCCAAGGATGCTCCGGCTAGCGCCGCGCTGGCAGAGCTCAAGTCCGGCCTCGACGAGAGCTGGCGGGCCGGCGAGGACGTGTCGGCGCGATTCGACAGCTTCCGGGCGCTGTCCGAGGAATCCCGCGCCGCCTGGCTTGGCTTCGTCGTCGCGCGCACGCTCGAGGCCAGCCTCAACATGGCTGGCGAGAGGCGGATCGCCTTCCAGGACCATCTCGGCTGTCTCATCGGCATCGACACGGCCCAATGGTGGCGTCCGACCGCGGCAAACTACTTCGACCGCGTCTCGAAGCAGGTGGTCCTCGAGGCGCTCGCCGACGTCGGCGGCACGGAGCTTTCCTCCCGCTTCGCATCGGTCAAGAAAGCCGACCTCGCGATGAGCGCCGAGCGCGTTTTCGCCGGAACCTACATCACCGAGGCCGAAGTCCGCGAGCGCGCGCTCGCCTGGGTGCCCGAGGTCATGCGCTTCGCGAGCCCTCTACCGGCCGAGCTCGAACAGGCATCCTCGCCCGCCGACGAGGCCGATGGAGCGCTCGCCGGCGGTTTTGGCGACGGGCAGGAGGACCCGCGCGAGCTGGCTGCCTGACCTCCTCCTGACAGGCACTCCACTCGTTCCGGTGAAGCGGTCCCCTGCCTCCGGGCAGGGGGCCGCTTCCTTCCTGGGCAGAGAGCAGAGCGGGCTTTGCGGCTTGCGGCCTCGCGTGGCGATCACGCCCGCGGGCCGGATCAGGAGACGCATCATGGCCTTTCGCAGGACCGACCGCGCCGGGCAGTCGCCCGCTGCGCGCATCACTCAGGAAATCGTTGCGCGGCTCGAAGCCGGCACCAGACCGTGGATTAAGCCCTGGCGCGGCGTAGCCGTCTCGCGTCCATTGCGCGCCTGCGGCACGCCCTATCGCGGCATGAACGTGTTCTGGCTGTGGATGGTCGCCGACATGTGCGGCTACGCCTCGCCGTTCTGGATGACCTACAACCAGGCGCAGAGGCTCGGGGGCCAGGTGCGCAAGGGAGAGAAGTCCACCATCGCCATCTTCTACAAGAGCTACGCCAAGGAAGTTGAAGCGGGCGAGCCCGGGGAAACCGCCGAGGAATCCCGGCGCGTCCTCAAGGCCTATCCGGTGTTCAACGCCGACCAGGTCGACGGCCTTCCTGAACGCTTCCATCCCGCCGCCGCGCTGGAGCTGGTCGAGCCTGCCGGGAGGGAGCAGGAACTTGACGCTTTCTTCGACCGCATTCCGGCCGTGCTTCGCCACCAGGGCGACGAGGCCTATTACGAGCCGATCGCGGACCGCATCACCATGCCGCCCGCGCAGCTCTTTGGCGGCTTCGACCATTATTATGCGACGCTCGCGCACGAGCTGTCGCACTGGACCGGCCATGCCAGCCGCCTCGACCGCGATCTCAAGAACCGGTTCGGCACCGCGGCCTACGCCGCCGAGGAGCTGGTCGCCGAGCTCTCGAGCGCGATGCTCGGCGCCGAGCTGGGCCTGCCGGTCGCCCATCTCGACAACCACGCCAGCTACATCGACCACTGGCTCAAGCTACTGCGCGATGACGACCGCGCCATCCTGACCGCGGCCGCCAAGGCGGAGGAAGCTTCCTCGTTGCTGCTGAAGCTCGGTGGACGTGAGCTTGTCGACGCGATCGACGATGCAAGCGCTGCCGCGATGGCGGCCTGAGGAGGGTGTTATGGGCCGATCGGTCAGTTACCCCTCGGGGAGCCTGGTCGCCTTCACCGTGCTCGAGGTCGAGGACGAGAACGACTGGGATTTCGAGTACGAATGGCTCCGGGATGACGTCGTCGAACGGGCGATGCACCTCTTTCCCTCGCTGGAGCCGCAGAACGGCTGGCGCGGCCGCGAGGACCGGATCCTCGCTCGCAACGCCTTCGCCGACTTCGGCATCTCGATCTACTGCGGCCTCGTCGCAATCTGGATCGTCGAGCGCGACGACGGCTCCTACTGGGACGCCGACTCCCGCACAGCGCGCTCCCGCAGGGCGCGACGCTGGCTTGCACAGATCGCGCCAAGGTTCGACGCCGAGTTCGGCGACTTTGACTGCCTCGGGCACATGTCTAACGGCGAGGGCATCTATCGCAAGCGCGCTGCCTGAGCTTCCCGACAGCTTCGCGGCAGACGCCTCCATCCTCCTCCTGAACTGGTCCAGCGGGCTCGCCGCTTGCGGCCCGTGCGCCTTGGCGAGAGAGGCCCTGGGCCAGCCGGCGGCCCCCGCAACCCGGCTCCGGCGGGCCCGTGTTGGCGCGGCCTTCGGCCAGCGCCTGCCCGCGCCAGCCCGCCGAAGCGGGTTTCCCTTGCGGTGCGGGGAGCCGCCTTCGCGCTGGCCCTGACGGGCTCTCGCTGGCGCAGTCCGCGATGGCGGCGCCGGCGTCACGCCAGTCAGGAGGAAACGCTCATGCACACGTCATTCGCCGACCAGCTCGCCGGCCTCGATCTCGCCGGCTTCTCGATCGGTCCAGCTCCCGTATCGAGCACCGACTTTCCCGAACGCGAGGCCGTGGTCCAGACGCTCGACGCGATCTGGTCGGATCTCTTTGCGCTGTTCGCCGGCACCGCCCTGGAAGCCGACGCCGAGGATCTCGGCTGGGCCTTCGTGAACCTCTTCCACCGCTCCGCAGCCCGCAAGGCGACGGCGCTCGACCGGGCGACCGACGAGGTGCGCGCACTCCTCGCCACGGCCGACGGGTCCGAGGTGCACACCCACGAACTTGAGAACCAAGTCGAACGCGCACAATGCGCCGAAGGCGCGATGCTGGCTCTCGAGGAGATGCGCGAGGTCGCTGCGGCGCTCTACCTCAACGAGTTCGGCAGCTCATGGAAACCCGTATCGAGCTCGCGCTTCAACCATGGCGCGATGCTCACCTCCGCGCTCGTCGAAGGGCGCGACTTTCTGCGCGCCCGCGCCGAGGCGAAACGCCGCGCGGCGATGCCCGAAGGCACTCCGGTCATCTTCGCCGGCGGGCGTACACGTCATGCGACGGACGAGGAGGCGCTCACCTTCGCCAACAATATCTGGGCAACGCTCGACAAGGTCCGCGACCGGGTGCCCGACATGGTGCTGGTCCACGGCGGCGACACCAAGGGCGCCGACCGCCTGGCGTCGTCCTGGGCCGAGCGCCGGGAGGTGCCGCAGGTCACCTTCTCGCTCGACATGCGGCTTGGCGCACGCGCGGGTTTCAAGCGCAACGAGCGCATGCTGTCGCTCGATCCGCGCTACGTCGTCGCCTTTCCCGGCAACGGCGTCCTTGAGCGCCTGGTGATCGAGGCCAAGGCGCGCCGGATCACTGTCGTCGACCGGCGCGGCCCCCTTGGCACCAGCCCCAAGGCCCCGGCAAACGGCAGCGAATGATCGCTGCACGCGTTCGCGCCAGCGCCCTTCCGGCGCTGGCGTTTCGCTCCTCAGAGGGGAGATGGCCCTTGTGCGGCGGGCCGGGCGGAGACACCGTCCGGCCACTCGTCATGGGCTGGGGACGGTCGACCGGACCTAGTCACAAGCGGCCGCAGGGTGCGTCCAATGGGATATGCAGGCGTACCCCACTATCCGCCGCGATCAGGCCCCGACCGGCGCCCCGCCGAGATGCCTAGCTGACTGGCCGTCATCACCCCCTCCGGAGGGGGCGACGACCGCTCACAGGAGATTGGCAAAAGAGGTGCGTCCTGTCGGACGATCGCCGCCCGGAATCCCCACCGTCTTCAGCCCATGCCGAAAAGCCGCGACCGCGCCCCTATCCCGAGAGGGGAGACCGCGCCTGCGGCAGCGGGCGCGGGAACCGACCCCCGCGCCCCTTGCAGCACAGGGAGAATTGTCATGACCGATATCCAAGCGGCAATGGTCGACTTCGCCGCTCGCCAGGCCGAGCGCGCAGCGCAGGCGGACACCCGCCTGCAGCACCTCAAGCAGGCGCTCATTCCGCAGCTCCGACAGGCGGGGATTGCCTCCGTCGAGATACGTTTCGACGGCTACGGGGACAGCGGTGCGATCGAGGAGATCGAGTGCCGCGACGCTGCGGGACAGGTGCTCGCGTGTCCCGGGACGTTCGTCGCCATAGTTCCTGACGACGATGCCGCGGCGGCTGGTGAGGCCAAACAGGAAACCCTCAATGGCGCGCTTGAATCGCTCGGCTATCTCGCGCTCGAGCGTCACCATCCGGGCTGGGAAATCAACGACGGCGCCAGCGGAGCGTTGATGATCGATGTCGGGAGCGCAACCTTCATGCTCGAATGCAGCCTGCGGTACACCGGCTACGAAGACCAATCGACCGAACTCTAGGAGAAGGCAAATGGCGCATTGCTATTATCACGCCTTGTCCTCGGTTCGGAAATGGGGCGGCGCCGTCGACGACTACCTGCCGCTCCACCAGTGGTTCGACCAGTCGAAGGCCATCCTCGCCAATCCCCGGCACCGCGCGCTGCGGCATCACGCCGAGGGCATTTTCATGCTCGAATCCCTGTTCGGCGCGACCATCGTCAATGCCGACGGCCGTACTGTTCCGGTCCGTCTGGTCGGCGAGCAGCACGTTCGTGAGGACCTCGGCTTCATTCCCTCGTTTGCGGACTGGGCGCGGCTCATCGCGCCAGAGGCCTGGATGCTGCGAGGCAACCCCTTCGACGAGCACGCAAGGGGCGCGGCGGGGAACCCGGGTGCTGCTGGCGATGAAGTTCTCGTCCGGTCCCGCGCTGGGGACGACCAGCCGGTCCGCATCGCAATCTGAACCGGCTCCGCCGCTGGGGAGGGGAACTGCGAAGGCGGGCCGATGACAGCGGGTTGGGTCTGGCTCCTCCTGATCGTCCGGGCACCATTCCGGCTCTTCGCGAACCTTCCCTTGAATCGGCTCCTGGCCGCCGCAACCCGAAACAGGTCCGGCCGTGTTGCCGGGCTTGCGCCCGGCTGCCCGCACCACCCGAACCGGTTTCAGGTTCCCCGTCCGGCGCATGGGCGCCTCCCGGTGCGACAGCCCGGTGGCCGCTTCTTCCCTTGGTTCGCAGCCGGGATGGACCCGGACCTGCGGATCAGGAGAAGAACCATGACCAATCTCGTTATCCTCGTCGGCCGCATCGCCCGCGATCCCGAATCCCGCACCACCCAGGGCGGAACCACCGTCACCTCGATCTCTGTCGTGACCGACCGGCCGGCCCGCAAGGACGGCAAGACCTACAAGGACGAGAACGGCTACACCGCCAAGGACAGCGAGTTCCACCGCGTGACCTGCTTCAACGGGCTCGGTCAGAACGTCGCCAAGTACTGCACCAAGGGCCAGCTGGTAACGGTCGAGGGCCGCATCCACTACACCTCGTGGGAGGACAAAGACGGGGCCAAGCGCTACGGCTGCGAGATCATCGCCGACAAGGTCGACTTCCTCTCGAAGGGCCGTTCGGGCAGCAACGAAGGCGCGCCCGACATCGACGAAGATTGAGGCCAGCCTCCCCGCGACAAGGCCCCGGCGGCACCCCGTCGGGGCCTTTTCTTGTGTGCTTGGGTCAAATGCGGCGGCGCGGGGCATCGAGCCCGCGCGCCGCCGCCGTTGGGTTCAGGCGGGGGCGAGACGCTTCAGCGTCTCGTCGATCCCGAGGGTCATCGACTGGCGGATCAACTGCCTGAGGTCGCCCGGCTCGAGCGTCTCGGCGCCGCATTCGATGAGGAGCCTGCCGAGCTCGGCCGCCGCTTCCTCGCGGAGCTTGGCTTCCCTTGCATCGAGCTCCTCGCGCTGCTCGCGCAGCTTCCTGAGCGCATCCCGAGCGCTCGGTTTGGACCTGGCCATTCGCATGTTCCTTTCGCTGGCCGTTGGTCCCCTCCGAGCCGGAATCTGCCATCACGAAGGCGTGTAGGAAATATGTGGACGCCCCCGACGCAAGAAGAAAGTTTGGGGAGAGTGTGGCGCGCGTGATCGGGTGCAGACATATGTCCGGCCTGTTGATGCGGCTTAAGTCTGCCGCTGGCCCCTATGGGAGTAAGCGGACCGGTTCCCAATCAATGGTGAGTGCTTGCAAGCACGTTTCCTACATCTGGTTGACCGATCCCGTCTCACGACCGTTGCGCCATAGTCTCCTTCGCTTGCCTCATTGCGTCTGCGACGCGCCTCGTGGTTGCAGCCTTTATGCCGCAGCCGGAGCCCTGTAGTCCTCGCCCTTGGCCATCAGCGCCCAGACGGTTCGGGCCATCTTGTTGGCGAGCGCGACGACGATCAACATGCGCGGTTTTGTCGCCAACATGCGGGCGAGCCAGGTTCCGGGCTGCGGCCCTCGCCGGGCGGCATGGCTGACGACCGCGCTGGCGCCGATGATGAGCAGGCGGCGCAAGCTTCGCTCGCCCATCTTCGAGACCCTTCCCAGCCGCTGCTTGCCGCCGGTCGATCGCTGCAAGGGGGTGAGACCCAGCCAGGCGGCGAAGTCGCGGCCGCGCCGGAAAGTATCGGCAGGAGGAGCCAGCGCGGCCATTGCGGTAGCGGTGATCGGGCCGATACCGGGGATGGTCATCAGCCGCCGCGCGGTCTCGTCCTCCCTCGCGCGTCGGGCGATCTCGGCATCGAGCTGGGCGATCCGCCCGTCGAGCGCGGCGATCGTATCGGCCAGCACCTCGAGCATGATCCGCGCCTCGACGGGCAGCTTCTCGCCCGGCTCGCCCAGCCGCGCGGCCAGCGCCGCGATGTTGGCCCGTCCTTTGGGGGCAATCATGCCGAACTCGGCGAGGTGCGAGCGCAGCGCGTTGATCGCCTGGGTGCGCTGACGCACCAGCAGATCGCGGGTGCGGAACACCAGGGCCGCGGCCTGCCGCTCGGCGCTCTTGACCGGTACAAAGCGCATCGAAGGACGCTGCGACGCTTCGCAGATCGCTTCGGCATCCGCCGCATCGTTCTTCTGCCGCTTGACGAAGGGCTTCACATAGGCCGGCGCGATCAGCCGAACCTCGTGCCCCAGCCGCGCAATCTCGCGGCCCCAGTGATGCGAGCTGCCGCAGGCCTCCATCGCCACTACACAAGGTTCCAGCGACCCCAGAAACCGCAGCAGCTCGCCGCGCCGCAGCTGCTTCTTGAGAACAGCCCGCCCGGCCGCATCGGCCCCATGCAGCTGAAAAACATGCTTGGCCAGGTCCAGGCCGATCGTGCTAACTTTACCCATGGACGCCTCCTCATAAGGGAACTTCGAGATCCCCACTCTGCCACACCAAGGCCGCGAGGGGGCGTCCACACCATCAACGGTTTTTATGGGCAAGGCGGGGCCAACCCGCAGATGTTGGAGGGGTCTCTCTCGCGAGTAGTCCGAGGGTGATGCGGCCGACAAGCCGCGTCAAGGACGACGGGGCCCCACCATTTTGCCGCAGCAGGGATGAATCCCTGCTCCGACAAAATCGTTGCCCCCATCGCCGCTTCCGCGGCCGCGTGTTCCACGCGGTCCCTGACCCGGCCCGCCGCCCGCCTCCGCGTGAGCTCCTGATGCGACGCATCGAACATCAGGAGGATAGCCATGCATGTTTCATCGAACGCCGATCTTGGAGGTTTGAATGCCGACCGCGCGGCCTTCATGGCCGCGCTGGATCAGGCCCATGCCCGGTCCTTTCACAGCTACTTCACGCAGTACGTTCTGGTCGACGAGGAGGCCGGCTACGTCGCGGTCGACGAAGGCGATTACAATGCCTTGCCCAAGACGCTGCTGGACCGCGTCATCGAGGCCGTGCCGAGCAAGCTGAGCGACGAATTCTGATCCGGTCACGCACGGAGGAAGCCCGCCAGGGCTTCCTCCTTTCTTTTTGCTCGGTTCCCTAATCCAGGCTGTTCGAGGGCGCTCGATCGAAGGAGCTTTCCCCCGTTCGGTCGTCGGAACTCGGCCGGCTTGAGCGTTCCAGCCTGTCGGGCATTTCGAGCAGCTTCAGGGCCGCTGCCGAGATTGCCTCGGACTCGCTTGGAAAGGCTTCGGCGGAGCTGACGGCGATCCCGTCTGAATAGGTGATCGTCGCCTGGAAGCCGTTGCCCTTGGGCGTTGCCGACAAGGTTACGCTGGACATTCGCGTGCTCCCGGGGGTCCGGTTTCTCGCACGCAGAGTATGTCCTCGCGGCTGGATTGCCCAGCCTCAAACCGCCAGATCCGTGCCCGCGGCCGGCGCGCTCGGCGGCCCACCGGTAAGAGCTTCAAATCCGTTCCATTCGGGCCAGGCGCGTTTCCCGGAATCGTCATCCGAAGTTGGGGACAGGGCGCACACCCTACGCGACGGGTCGCAGACGAAAATCATGGAATGGCAGTAATTTAGGTGGCAATATCGCAAGTGGCAGCTTCTCAATCGAATTCGATTGGGGCCAATTCTCAAATCGGATTGGAATGATGGGGTGCTCCGCGTTGCGGAAATCCGGCATTTCAGATGTTCTTGACATGTTCTCGGATTTGACCTAGCGAGGAAGGGCCTTTCGCCGCGCGACACCGGGCTCCGCATTCGAGGAGTCCGTGAATGTCACGGCCGATTTCTCTCCAAGTCCATGTGTCGAACGACCTTGCCGTGCGCGTGCGTGCCGCTGCGCGGCGACGGGAAATCAGCGTCAGCGAGTGGATCCGCTCGCTGCTTGCCCAAGCCTGCGACGACGACGATTACGTCTCGCGGCTCGAGCATTCGGTCGAGCGCATAGCCCGTCACTCGGTCTTCATGATGGTGGGCGTCGATGCCCTCCTGGCCGGGCACCCGGACCACGCGCTGCGCGAGCGCGCGCACCAGGCCTACGCCCGCAAATGTCGTGAGCTCGGCCTTGTCGCCGGCACCGACGAGGGAGGCGAGGCATGAAACGCAACCTCGTCAACTTCACCCGCGGCAGCCAGCTTCTCGGCCACTTCAGCTTCATGTTCGCTGCCGGCCTCAAGGGCCCGCTGATCGTCGCCGCGATCGTGATTGCGTGGACCTCCTGGTGGACCCTCTCGGGGCAGCTGTCCGATCATGAGATGTACCTTGTCGGCATGCGTATCTATGCCGCGATCTATGGCTTCATGGAGTTCGATCCCGAGAAGCGGATCGCGCTCGAGACCGCGTTCGGCGGGACCATCCAGCTGCCGATTGCCATGCTCGGCAGCTTCCCGCCGGTGGTGCGGGCATGGGACCATATGCTTGCCCTGCTGGGCGACGCGCTGGTCCGGTCTGCGCTGCTGCTGGTGCCCGCGTTCGCGCTCTTCTATTGGTTCGCGGCACGCTTCGGCAGCCGCTCGAAGGAACGCAAGCACGAGCGGGGCGCGCTGCTCGTCACGCTGCCCGAGTTGCTCGATGAACTGCGCATACACAACCGGCGGGAGCGCACCCGGGAGCTAAGCGAGGCACTCGGCTGGAAGTGGCGCTTGTGCAGCCCGCGCGAGCTCGCGTCCGCCTTTCCCTACCGGCCATCGCACCTGGCAACCGTCGTCTATCCTTGGCGGCTCGAGCAGAGCCACGCGATGCTCATCGGCACCACCGGCATGGGCAAGACGGTCGCCATGTCGGACATGATCGCCGAGGCGCGGGCAAAGGGACAGCGCTGCGTCATCTTCGATCTCACCGGCGCGTTCATCGAGCACTTCCACGACGGTCGCCGCGACACCATCCTCAACCCGCTCGACGCTCGCTGCCCCGCGTGGAGCCTGTTCGACGAATGCCGCAGCGAGGGTGAATTCTGGGCCGCCGCCGTGGCCCTGGTGCCGCATGATGGCGGCGGCGAAGCGCAGTTCTGGGTGATCGCCGCGAGGGCATTGTTCGTCGAATTCTGTCTCAAGCTCGTTGCCGAGGGCCGCGCCACGAACGACGCGCTCGCGCGCGAGCTCATGACCGCCGACCTCTCGCGGGTTCATGCCATGATGCGCGGCACGATCGCCGATCCGCTGACCGCTCCGGAAGCCGCCCGCATGGCGGAATCGATCC
>VFQO010001187.1_pt1 | contig 21414 bp, 23 predicted proteins | sample 3512331 | NCBI WGS metagenome assembly VFQO01 (sample SAMN10412371, study PRJNA504923) | tailings metagenome | isolation source: Replicate 3 from Balatoc abandoned mine | place: Philippines: Itogon, Benguet | collected 2017-08-28 | reverse complement strand
ACATGGAAGACAATAATGCTTTATTGGAGTAATACACAAAACTTTACGGATACCCGAAAATACCAATGAGTCAAACAAATTAAGGGTAAGGCAGTTCGCAACGGATCGCGGGCATCAATGGTCGGGCAAGTTTACGCCTGGTCGCGCCAAATCTCTTATTCAATAACATTCCCAAGCGGGGCAATCATCCCCGCATCATGGGTATTGCTCCGCACTTTAAAAATAAGGAGCATTAAAAATGAAAATCAACACTTGCAATTTATCCGGCGCAGCACTTGATTGGGCTGTAGCGAAATGTGAAATCACCGGGGATAAGGAAACGCATCCCCTGCCTGATTGCCCTATTAATGAATTAACGGGCAAATACTCGCCTTCAACAAACTGGGCGCAAGGCGGCCCGATCATTGTTCGCGAAGGCATCTCCATTTTAAATCTCGAAGCATATTCATGGGATGTTGAAGGGTGGACTGCTAGTAAAGGTGAATTATGGTCACCCACAGATGACGGGCGGGTTAGTGAGACGCCTCTTGTTGCAGCAATGCGGGAATATGTCTCAAGAAAATTAGGCGATGAAGTGGAGGTTCCAGATTCTCTTCTTGAGAATCCAAAGGCTGAAACTCAAAGTGTTCAATCACCGGCTAAAAAATCCATTCGCAAGGAATACATGGGCTGCGCTTGCCCGGCTTGTCAATCTGATAGCATCGTGACTGTATCTGAAGTAAATCTCGATGCAAACACAGCCTGGCATACCGTCCAATGCAACAACTGCGACTTCGAGTGGGATGATGTCTACACCTTAACCGGTATAGACGTTCCGTCCTCATCATTAGCAGGAATTGTTAAGCAGCTGAACGAAGTTGGCGTCAGCGTCTACGAATCGGAGTATGGGTTCGGATTTACTGACTGCGAGGCTGACATCTATGAGTCAGAACTGGATGCCGCGCTTGCAGCGTTCATGCACTGCGTAGACCTTGGCAAAATCATTACCCGTCAAACCCGTGAGGTGGACGTGGATGATGATATGCCGGGCGAATATGTTCCAGTGAAATCTGATAGTCAGCCCAATTAATAAGGAGCTATCAAATGTCTATTGAAAACTTTTTTCAAGTGTTAATCCTGTTGACCGGAATTGTTGGCCAGCTGCTCGTTGCCCATCAAAACCGGAAAGGGTTTTACTGGTTTATCGCTTGTAATATCGTTTCGATCATCGTTGCTGTTTCAACCAGTCTGTACGGCATGGCGATACTGTATGTGTTTTATACGGTAATGTGCTTGTACTCCATTCACAAATGGAACCAGATTGCTAGAACAGTGCCGGTTTCATAACCAGGTCAGAGCCGCTTAATGCGGCTCTTTCCACAGTGTCTTGCCATGACAGGGCTTTGTGGAAAGCTTCCAAGTTACGTTTTTATTATTATCGATTTCGCAAAAGTTACGTATTTATTATTAAAGTTACGTTTTTAATATTATTCAAATTTTAGTCGAGAGACTAAAAGCCGCATGATTAATCTCATGCATTCCAAAATTGCCAGTTCAAAACTGGTTCTTTCTTTCCCAACTGGGGCATTTCCCAGTTGGGGTATGCTCCGCTTTAAAAAAGGAGTATTTCATGAAAAAGCAAAAAAACGTATCAGACTTCCCTGCTCTGATGGTATCGGCCTGTGAAGCTGCTATCGCTGCCAAAGTGTTTTACGAAAGCGAATTCCAGGAATTTGTTTTTAAATACATGGGCGGCACTTTATGCAAGCCTGTATTGGTTGATGTTGTTAGCTTTAATCCTGGCGTGGAAAACTATCGTGCCGGCGTTAAGGAAGTTGAAGAAAAAATCAAACAGGCGCCACGCGGTCATTATGCGATCATCGAGCGACTAGGAGATTCTTCCAGCCAAAGCTCTTATTCTGTCGTCGTTTCTGATGGCAGCGGCGAGTTGGCCACTGGCGGTAAATATGATGTTTATGATGTTGCACCTTGCGGGGAAGACGTCATGAAACGCATGGTCAGTTATGAGATCTATTTGTGCCGCAAGGCCGTTGAAAATAGAAACAGTGAACTGCTGAACCAGAAATTGATGGCAGAACATGGTTTCCATATCGGACAGCGATTCAAGAACCTTCCAAGTGATCAGGCTTTTCCTACCCATATCTTCAGCACTTCTACCATTATGGAGGTACTGCAAGGCGGGCAGTTAAAGATGCAGCACACTAAACGAGGCACCAGTAATGTGTGGGAAGGGATCGTTCCCGTACAACTATTGGTGAAGATGATTGAATGGTCAAAGCCTAAAGCGGAGACCGTTGAGTTAAGTCCGGGCCAGATTGCGTATGAGGCGGAATTAAAAGTATCCCCTACATATGCAGACGGTTCACCTCGCAAGACTTGGAACCAGCTTGACGCTATCGCTAAACAGAGTTGGGAAAAGAACCCTACTCCGCGCTATCAAACAGCGAGTTTGATATAAAAAAACCGCATACCTTTCGGGGTGTGCGGTTTTAATTTGCAATTATTAGTTAGCTTTTAAACTATTCTATTTAATACTGGCCATTTCATGCTGCTAACTCTAACAAAATTAATTAATCTTTTTCTTAGTTTATTTGGCTCTGGTCCATATTCTATTAATGCTGCATCTTCACCAGATATCTCTTTTAATATAGAACTGACTACTGCAAAATGTGCTTGAGCATATTTATCGTTCGCTATTATTTCAGAAGCATCGCTTAAGTTATTTTGAGCCGCTACTTTTGCAACTGCATCTAGTAACATGGTTAGCTCATCGGTAAGATCGAAATCCCCTGTTGTAATATATTCTCTCATCGGACCATCTTTATTCATTTGTAATGATTCCGTTTTACTTTCTTTCAGCTTTAAATATATCTGTTTTAGGGTCGTATGAATAACTATTAAGAAATCCTACATCAATGAGCTTTTCATGTGATTTTTTACAGTTATGCCTGAATCCCGCCAGGCTTTTTGCATCACTGCCACTCATAGTTTTAATTGTGATTGTTTTCATCCCATTGGGGTCGGCATGCGTAGAATAATAAGAATGAAGCCATTTTGATAGCCCAGACTTCCCTAGTTTCTTTCTTTGTTCGTACCTTAGCTGCGTATAGTTGTTTTCTTGAAATTGGTTAATTAACTCAGGTTCTAGCCATACCTTATATCTAGTTTTTCCTGAATCATCCAATTCATCAAAAGCATATTTACGAATTAACGAACCACCATATCCTTTAACTTGTTTATGTAATATCTTGATAGTACCGCCGGTTAGCCTGTGTATTGTGTCTTGTAATCTTTTATAATCTTTAGCACTCTTACCCCAGCGTAATGATCCTAATATTTCATACGCCGAAAACATTACAGAATCACCTAATGGCGTATATCTTGAACGGTGAATGATTTCCATGTAAACATCTTCATCATCCTGGGATAATTCCATACCTGTGTATGTAATTTTAAAATCGGAGGTGCTTGGCAGCTGAAGTTCATCAAGAAATTGTCGTTCATCACTATGGCAACGACAAGTAAATAACGCAGAACGCAAGAACGAATTCGGCATGCCACGCCTGCCTTCTGCCCAAATCGGCAATTGAACAGGTTTGTCTTGCTGTTTCTTTACGTTGCTTATGCGTTCGATAAGCTTATTAGTTGGTAATGCCCCAGCTTTAGCCTTCGACTCTATATTCTCGGTTTCGGGCGCGGTTGTTTCTGGCTTGTTAATTTCTGTACTCTCAGAAACAAGCGTAGGAATATCAAACATATCAAGTTCAAGTTTTTCCATTACTTACCTCGCCAAAAAAATTATATGTATCATTTACTTAATAAAAAAATAAATCAATAGCAAAATATCGTGTTTACATAAACGATTGTCGTGTTTACATAAATGATTATCGTGTTTACATAAATTACCCATATGAAATATCTATTATTACTGGTAATAATTTATTAGCTATTTAAGCTTTAATAGATTTTGAGCAGCATTTATCGTGCTTACATAAAGGGTCAGGTGGATACTAACCAATATTTGGACAAATATCGTGCTTACATAAATGAGGCAGTCTAATTTCCACAAGAAATTGCTACCGTGTTGTCGTGCTTACATAAACGGTTATACTTATTTAAGCTTGATTATTCGCCATATTGTCGTGCTTACATAAATGTATAAACGAATAACTGGTTCTTAATAGGAAGAAATGCCCACTTATGCAGCAAATTGATCAAGATTTCCTCTATCGTGCTTGCATAAATACCTTACAAATTATTAACACCGGTACTGTAGAACAGCCGACGCTTATTATCGTGCTTACATAAATAGTGATGCAAAATATCTATTAAATTCAATTATATAGATATATTTATTATTAAAGGGAATGAACATTAATACTAGCTTATCCACAGAATCTGGTTTTATCGTGTTTACATATTCGCTTTTTATCGTGTTTACAAAAATTGGCTATCGTGACTACATAAACGCTTTTATCGTGATTACATAAAGGATCTATCGTGTTTACAGAAATAATATATCGTGTTTACACAAATCACTTTATTCTATAACAGATTGTTTTTAATCATATTTTATCGATAGTCCACAGGGGTGAATCTAATTGAATCTTTTCTAATCATTCAAAGAATCTGTCTGAACACATAAAAAAAACAAAAAAATTTTAAAAAATCACTTAAAACTTACAACTAAAATCTAAATTACACCTGTATAAAGATATCGTGTTTACACAAATATATAACGTAACATATTGATTTAATATGATTTCTAAAATAAATGTGAATACTCACTAACTAACGTGTTTACACAAATAATGCTAATCCATCAATAAAATATAACAACGTTTTTGCATGCTAATATTTTTCAAATAGCTAGAATTTCTCTCAAATCAGAAGGCCTGATTTTGATATTGGTAAAGACTGAACTTCTTACCACACCGCTTTGCTTGGTGCCATTTTCAGCTAGATCACCAAAGCCACGCAATTCCATATCCATGTCTGCCAGCTTGAAGCCGTTGCTTTCTTCTTCCAGCATTTTCAGGCGCTGCATCGTCGATTCATCAACCTCGTTAGGCTCATACATGAAGAAATAGCCAGTACCGCCATGACGCGCAACTCGACCACGGATCTGATGCAGTTGGGATACGCCAAATCGTCCGGCATTGACTACGACAATCGACTGTAATTTTTCTATATCCACCCCAGATTCGATAAGCACGGTACTTACACAAGCCTTGTATTTGCCTGTTTTCATGTCATCAATGAGCTGGATTTTTTCCTCGTCGGTCATCTTGCCGTGAACCAGACATACCTTGCCAGGGAACATTTTGTCCCACACCTTGAAAGCGTCTTCGGCACTGCTTTTTGCATTAGCACCGTAATATTTTTTATTCTCGGAATCGGCTTTAGCCTTGGCTTCCACGTTCTTTTCGGTCACTTTCACGTTTGGGTAGATGATCGCAACCTGCCCTCCTCCATCCATGACCTTGCCGATGTGCTCGAACAGTTTCTTGCTTTCCTGATAATTGACAATGCGCGAGACAATCCGCTTTTTGAATGGCGTTTCTTGCAGTACGGTCAAGTCCATACCACTGTTCATCACCAGTGCTGCAGTACGCGGCACACATGTAGCGGTTGCTTCAAGGATATTGGTATGATCGGCTCTCAGCTGATCGCGCTGGCCAACAGAAAACTTGTTCTGCTCGTCTACAATCAGAAAATCCACATGCCAGTTGGCTTTTTTGATGCGTGAAAACATGGCGGTTGTACCCACGATTACCGGGTTTTGTGAGAAATCCGGTTGAGAACTTCCACTAACGATGCACGCCAAAGGCATTTTAGGGTACCAGGAACGCATTTTTTCTTCCGTTTGACGTGCAAGTATCAGGTTGGGCATTAAAATCGCCACATGAGCGTTTTCTGCACGCGCAGCAGCTGCGCAAACTCCAAACACGGCAGTCTTGCCTGTGCCAACGTCACCGGACAGCAGCATGTTCAACGGATAGGGTCTTTTCAGCCCTTCGCTGATAGTCTTGATTGCGTTGACCTGATCTGATGTGAAAGAAAAGCCAAGGCGAGCCGCCAGAGCGTTTAAAGTCTTATCGTTGATGCGTATGATTGATTTTGGATCTGGACGCGCCATAGCGCGTTTCTGTGATGCCCAAACCACCTCAAAAGCGGCAATCTTCCTTGCGGAATCCAAAGCATCCATACCCTGCTGTAAATCCTTGGGATGATGCAGGGCATAAACGAACTCGGACATAGACCGGAAAGCGGTGATTTTGGAGCGAGTTAGAATTTCCTGCTCACTAATCCCGTCAAAATAGCGGTGCAGGTAATCAACTGTAGAGTCGATCCTGGGCAGGAATTGCCTTACCTGCCTGGTGATGTACTCAACGGACACAACACCGGTTTTACCGCGATACAGTGGCACCACCTTGCCAATATCTTCGGGTTCAATCAGCTCCGGCGAGTTGATTACCAGCTCGGTGACTCGGGTGAATTTGTTGGTCCATGTACCAGCGACCCCGCGAATAAACACGATGCTGCCAACCCTTAGACGCTTCCATGGCTCAATCAGGCCAAATGCTGTGATTTTTACGGCATTGTCTTTGCCATCCCTTACCCAGAATTCGATTCTAGGCGGTTTGAGGCCCTTAACGTCTGGTAGCGTGGTTACAGTAACTCGGTAAATTCGTGTTTCTTCTTCACCAAACAGTTCCTCAACAACATCATGAACCCTGCTGCAATCTAGGTAGCCTTTTGGTAGGTGCAATAGCAATTGTTCATGCGTGGTGATGCCAAGCTTTCCAAGACGAGCGAAAGCTTTGGCTTCATCGTTTACCTGAACAATGTCATCCATTTGATTAGCCGTTGGCTACCCTTTGCTGCGCCCTTTGAGGCTGTGGTTTTGCCATTCTTGTCAGTAAATTCAGAACTTCGGTCACAGTCATATGCGGATAGTTCTTCTGGATTTGTCTAGCAACAAGAAACATTAGTCGTGTACCAGCTGCATGAGACATTGGCACTGCTCTTGAACCCTTATCTTTGGCTGACACTGAACCAAAATAACCAGTTTCCTGACGATTGAACTGGAAAGTTTTGTCATGCATCGGGCCATGGCCACTGAATTTGCATGCTTCGCTTACACCTAAAAGAACCCATGCTAGTTCGATTAACTCATCAGCGGATAACCCAAGTACAACCTTATCCTGCCAATCTATTGCTCTGCCGCCTTCTGGCTGGTTAGGTTTCTTGTTGCCACCATCAACATTGATTGAATACTCACCATCTTTTTCGGTTGCATTGAAGCACAGCGCTGACTTTCCTCCGTAGAACGTAACGCTGAAGAAGTCACGTTCCTGCGCTTGCTTCACTGGCTCTTTTCCTGCGTTAGGGTACGGGTTATTGTTCTTCGACAGATCTGGAGCCGCCCTACCCTTGCTGATATCAGAAACATTGCTAGGTCGCGCTTCGTTGCTAGCTGCCGGAGTGTTTCTTTCAGATTGACTTGGCTTGTTTCCGGCATTTGTATTCTCATTATGAATTGGTGCGCTAGAGCCGTGCTCTGTTATTTTTTTCTGAATCCACTGTTTTGCTTCGTAGTTGCCAGCGGATGCCGATGATAACTGCTGACGGAACTCCCTGCCGCACTCTTTGCCAAGCTTGATCAAAGCTTCGTGGGATAAATTGATATAGCCCATAGATGCCAGCATAGACAATACCGGCCCGGTAAGCAGGCATGTGACACTACCCACATAATTGCGGTTATGGTTCATTCCATCTTCGTTATTTGCGATAGCTACGATGGCTTGTTTAAACTTCTGCCCTTCCAGTTTTCCAACTGTTTTTAGTGCATCCGCATCAAGGTTTGGCAAAGTTAGTTCCACCATGATGTCGTGTACTTTTTTCAGACCGTCTAGGTCTTCCACGCTTAATTTTCTAGTCATATTTGCTACCTATTAATGTTTACTCGATTAAATGCATATATCACATAGCAATCAGTGAATGCAGATATAGCCTATATAAACGTTATAACTTATATTACGTTGCAATACGTTAAAGCAAATATAACACATAACTTTTATATGTCCAATATAACGACTATAACTTATATAACAGTGATAACATATATAACAATGCAATAAAATATAACAACGATAATATTGCACGGAGATATTATCGTGATAAGATTGTGAAGAGTTATAACTATGCAATAAATCAATAGTTATATTTCAAATGGGAGATTGGAATGATATTAAGCGTGGCAACAAGAAAAGGTGGCAGCGGAAAGTCAACAGTAGCAACAAATTTGGCTGCTTTAAGAAAATTAAAAGGGCATGACATTAGTCTGGTGGATACGGACGATCAACAGTCATCCGCAATGTGGGCTGCGACCCGCGCACAAAACGGGATAGATCCATATATTCCAATTCTTTGTTCAACAGGTAAGGGTGTAGGGGCTGCAATCACAGCCCATGCAAGTAAGTATTCAGACATCATTATTGATGTCCCAGGTCGCGATGCAGATGAGCTAAGAACGTCGGTTTTGGTGTCAGATATAATCGCATTGCCTTTACGCCCAAGTAACTTTGATTTGTGGGCGTTTGAAAAAGACCTTGCAATGATCAACGAGGCTAAAATTACCAAGGACGCTGTGGGCTTGAAGTTTAAGGCGTTCATATTTTTTAATGGTATTAATACAACGCCAACTGTGCGAACCAAAGAACTAGAGTCTTTGAAAGACTTTTTAAGTGGCTACGAAGAGCAAATGCAAGAGGCTGGCATCGAGATTTCACCACATTACATAAGCAGCAGGGGTGCATACAATAGAGCGGTGGCCGGCGGGCAGTCGGTGCATGAAATTAATAAGGCCGGTATTTCTGATGACCATGCAAGGCATGAAATCGAGCAGTTGTATAAATATATATACGGGAGCGGAAAATGAGTCTAAAAGAGTCAAATAAAAGATTCTCTAAAACCCCAGATTTGTCAGCAATACTTAATAGCGACAACGCAAAGGCTTTTATCAAGTCAGGCGAGGCTACGGATAACGTACAAGAAAAAATAGAGGTAAAGCCTGAAGAAAATGCTACGCCCGTGCCAGTTGAGGCTGAAGCAAAGTTCAGCAAAAAGGGTAAATCGCAAAAACAGGCGGCGACTGATGATATGACGTGGATGACAACCAATGCATCATTAAGAGTGCAACATATAGTGCGCGTTCCGGCACCCCTAAAATTATTGATTGAATACCTTGGAGACACAGGTAAGGGCATGAACCAAACTAGCATTTCTGTGGAAGGGTTGACTCATATCGCAGAAAAGCTGGCAAAAGAACGAGGATTGCCCCTGCCAGACTCATGGGGTTCTTGGCTCGATAAATAGAACAATGGCGCTGAAACTGGCGCCATTGTTCTATTGGCGTCAAATCAATTTAGATTCCTTGAGAAAGACAGAAGGGGGATTGTCCCCCGTAGACGAGATGTAAAGCCTGTCTTTAGCCCGGGTCATAGCGACGTACATCAGCCTGCGTTCTTCATCTATAATTTCTTCAGTAACTACAACATTAGCTGTAGAAGGAATAATCTCTGCTTCTGCAGCGATAATCCAGACATTCTCAAATTCCAACCCCTTGGAGCCGTGCATGGTCATCAGCTGGACGCCGTTGCCCTCATTGTTGCTGTCGTTACGGGTGACAAACGCAACACGTTCATTAATTGTGCCCTTGATTTTCAAAAGCACGGAAATAGCGGTGCCAATACGCTCTTTTTCAAGTTTCTTCTTTGAATGAGACTGCATCCATGAGCCAATCGCGGCAATTACTGAGTTTGTCCTGCCGTTGTCTTCCCTGGACACGCCTTTAGCCCATCCGTTAAGGTCTTGAATGAAGCGTTTGATCTTAACCGAGGCCAGTTTGGATAACGATTCGGTATTGAGGTTATCGGTGAAACTCCTGTCAAACAGCTTGCCATAATCGTGTTCAACGATTTCACTTAACTTCAGCAGGTCTTCATGCTCGATACCAAGCCAGTGTAGAAGATGCTCGATGTTTATCTTGTCCTTTGAATTGAATGATTTCAGCAGGGTAAGCAAAAGCGAGACAGGGGACTTGTCCCAAATCGATTTGAAAGATTTTACGGTCGGAATATCCTGTTCTTTCAAAAAGGCATCGATAGATTCAAGCAGGATGTTGTTACGTGCAAGAACCGCCCAGGCTTTGCCATCAATAGTCTCAGGGTAAAGTTCGCGGTTGGCAGAGAAGCGGTGTATGTCCGTGCCAAAGCAGGTCTCAATGATCTTCTCGGTGATAACCTGAGATTCTTTAGCGCGGGAGGGGAATCTGAACACCTCAACCGATCCGCCCAGGCCGCGTGCGGATTTAAGTTTCTTGTCCATGCGCATGCCGTTATATTTGATGAGGCGTTCGGCAGGGACAAGTATTTCCTTGCGGCAGCGATAATTTGTATCCAGCACGACACGAGTAGCTTGCGCTTCCTGTTCAAAGCGGAACATGCCATTAAAGCCAAGCGAATTACGGAAAGCGTAAATAGCCTGATCATCATCACCAACACAGGTCACTTTGATTTTGCCGGATTTGACGTGCGCCATCATGTACTGGTATTGGATTTCATCGCAGTCCTGAAACTCGTCAACCAGCATGTGCGTTGCGTTCAGGATGGGCAGTGAACCGTTATTGATCATTTCCAGTGACATGTTCATGATGTCATAGAAATCAACCACGTTGTTTTTCTTGCAGATGGCCTGATATTCGTTGTAAATGATGCTGGCTGTGTCAGTTCCAGGCTTAAAAAATGGCGTGGTTTTGCAATTTTGCAGTTCTTTGGCTGCATCTTCCAGAGAAAGGTCAGCACCAGATAGCTTTAACGCACGTATCAGGTAATCGTTGGTGTCTGTAGCGATTCTTACTCGGACTTTTTCTCTTTTGAGGTGTGCCAAAGCAAGTGAGTGAAAGGTGGAGACAAATACGTGTTTGAACTGTTCTTCGGTCAGCAGCGGTTTCAGCCTGGCCTTGAGCTCATTCGCACCTTCGCGTGAAAAAGTAACCACGACAATATTGGCGTTGGGTTCTTTTTTGAGGATTTCTTCTACTTTTGTGACGACTACTTTTGATTTGCCTGAACCCGGACAAGCCACTACGAGGCAGTGGTTGTCACAGGTTACGGCAAGTTTTTGCTTTGGATTTAAACTCATGCTACGGCTAATTCAGCTCCTGATGCAGATTCTGATTGCGCTTTAGCTTCAGCAGGGATTGCAGCGTTATTGCTTCTTTGCTGACGCTGGTCACGGTTAATGCTGTTCAGCAGGCGGCGGTAGTTGATAATCACCTGATAGTTGCAGTTCTTGATCAGTCGCTTAACTTCCCACTCGTTTTCTGTACGGTGAATTTCATTCTTGCGGAAGTCTGGGTCCAAAGCGCCATCGATCCACAGGTTGTAATTCAGCAGCAGGCACTGGTCGGCTTTTTCCAACATCTGGAAATAAAGCTTGTCGAGAGGGGAGGCGTAGCTGACTTCTACGGTGTAAGGCTTGTTATGTTCGCCATCCGGAATGTTATGCGCTGCCTTGGCTGCTTTGTATTGGCCGATACGCTCATCAAAGATCGCGATAGCGCCGTTCATGGCCTTGATGATAGCGTCTTCCACTACCGCAACATCCTTGTGGTTGCGTTCCGCGACAAGTACGCGACCGAGCACCGGGATGAAGAACAGGTACTGAGAAATCTTCTCGAAGTAGCGTTCGTAGGTTTTGTGAATGTTAGGGTGGCCAATCTTGGCTTCGCGCCTGATCACCACACCGCGATGGCGTTGCAGCCAGTCACCGCGCTCGCGGTCAAGTATGTCTGATACAGAGATGCCTCTGCGGATGGCCTTGGTGACTGATTCGGCATCGGGCGCCTCTATGATGTTTTTAGATAGTTCTTCATTGTTAGTTGCCATGTGTATTTCCTTTTTAAAGTGCAATATGGGGTTAATGCACCATTATTTTTCCACGGTCGCCACATGAACGTGATTAACAATAAAGGGGTTTTTGCTATCAAATAAAAATCAGTTGGGTAAAATGCTTAAAGTTGTTGACATCGTTTTTTTATCGTATTACATTCACATTACGCAGTACGTGTGAGCTTCTGTACACGAAAAAAGTTAAGCATATTAAATAGCAGCAATTCAAAAATAAGTGGAAGAACGTCGCCAGATGGATGTTCTGATTAAAGCTTCATACACTTACGCAAAAAAAATCGGCGTTCTTGCCAAATCATTCAAAATTTTCATTCAGTTATCAATCGCTTTGATTTTAGATAATTATTTTCTCCAAGAATCATTATTTAAAATTTAAAGTTAAATTTTCTCGTGCGTAAGCACAGAACGTATGGCTTATCTGGCCGTGCATATCAAAATAGCAGGGGACTCCCAAGACCTTTCTGCAATCAAGCTGTCTCAGCTAAAACAGTCAATCGTAAAAATCCACCCTGATAAAACCTAATAGGTACAGCGTGGCGTGATCCTGCGTAATGGTTAAATATTGCTTGTAGCCTCTTTAAAAGACGTTATCAAGCCAGTGGCAGCGCTCGGCGCTCGCCCCGTACTCCCAAAGTTAATCGCTAAGATTAGCTACTTTACCCATGAGGGCCTCCCTCATGGGGCGGACTCATGGTTTTTTATTCCAACCAGGGGTCTGTGAACCCTGGTATTTTTTTTAATATTGGGTTGTTCACAGCACCTGGGCGAGTTGCAGCTTTTGCAACAGGAGTAATTGTTCATGTTTAAAGCCGCTGTAGTTATTGGGATGATTTGGGGTGTGGTATCAGGTGTAAATGATTTGAAAAAATCGTTTGAAACTTTTCAGCACAACCATACGGTTGCTATAGAAAAGGCACTTAACAACTAGCCTAAAAAAGAGATCTGATTCGTCAAATCTCTCCTTTCCCCGCGAAAGCGGGGACTCCCACTTAAGCGCATCGGCAGGTGTGTTTAAGGGGAGTCCCCGTAAACAACGAGAAAGGAAATCATATGAGTGCAACACTTTTACAACCCAACGTGTTAGTAAAGATGAAGGATGCTGGAGTCCCCATAAGACTCGCAGTTAAATTTCATTCTTTCATGCGCAAGCAGAAAGACAGCAGAAAGGTTAGGAAAGCAGTACGCACTGTGTTGTCGAACATTCGTAAGAATTTCAATGGCAAACACTAGAGATTCACTGGCTGCCTTCATGGTGGCCAGTGATTCTTGTTAATAATGGGCTTTCAATGAGAGTTGATTCTTAACAGGAATTTTTGTCGAAAGACAAAAAAGGAGCGTACATTCTGTACGCATTTTAAAACCCGATGGGGTGGTTATGACTACCGCCCCTAGGGGTGTAGTCATATCTGCTCTGCGTAAATTGGAGCAAATCATGACAAACCCAAAATTGGCAAACTCTGGCCGCGTAATCATGGATGTTGCTTTCCATCAACGTGGAAGAACACCAATCGCATCAACCATCTTGAGTAACGGACTAGGCAAAGTCGTTCACGTACTGGAATTTCAGGACGGCGAATGTATCTTGTTTAACCGTGACTTAAAGAAAACAAAATGCCGGATCAAAAACGGTGAACTAACAAAATCAGGTGAATCTAGTTTTGTTAGCTGGGAATCCCGACAGGACTCGCTTCGGAATATTTTAGAAAAAGCCAAATCAACAGGCTTTGAAGAAGTATTGACGAAGCGTACTGATAATCTGCCATTACTGCAAATACCGATGAACTTAAATGTTCCGGCAGCTGCGTAAGGAGGTTTCGATGAGAAAATCATTAAAACCTTTACGGCAGGTGAACCTGTTTAGCGGTGCCCCGGAACGTATAAAAACGGACAAACCCAAAAAGAAAAAGGTATCCATCAAGGCTGTTAAAGCCAAGTACGAGAAAAGTCTGCAGGCAAAGAATCAAGTCCGCAACTTCATCGAAAACCAATTGATGCTGCCTGTAGTAACTTATGGGGAATCTTTAAATTCACGCGAAAAATTGCTGCCGCTAGTGCCGGACGAATACCTTGAAAAAGGTTTTCCTGATCTGGTAACAAAGCATGTGGCATTCCGCGCTAGTGACAGTCTGGATGACAGGCTAACGCTAGAACAGAATAGAAGAACCGTGTTCAAGGAAACGTGGAATGATCAACAGATTATCGCTACGCATACTGAACTGTTATACGAATCACTGTCGGTATTAACCTACGATGGTGTGCCGGAAGAAAAAATCGATGTTTTAGAATGGATATTTGCCGATGATTTAATCATGTGGCATGGGCGTAGAGAAAAAGCGGAGAACGTTCCGTTTAGTTTCAAGGCCTGCTGTAGATTGGGTGGTCTTGACTACTCAGTTATCCAGTCCTTTGTCTATTCTAAATTACCATCAGAATATAAGCAGCTTATCAAACTAGATATTGCCGCCTAAACCCTATCGGGGCTTGTTCCCGTTAGGGACTTGCTCCGTTTTTAAATTAAGGAGTAAGAAAATGCAAATAGTCGAAAAACCAATGAGTGTTCTGTTCAACATGCCGATTGATCCATCTATTGTGACCAATGCAGTAGAGTTTGAACCGCATGAGCAACATTTGTTAGCCCAGGTGCCACGTAAGAATGACAAGTATTTGTTCCGTCGCGATTTGATGCGGGACATCATGGCTTGGCATAATCACATGGTATTGCCTCTGTATCTTTATGGGCCAACACAATGCGGTAAAACAAGTGTAATCGAGCAGGTTGCCAACAGATTGCAAATTCCAGTGTGGTCGATTACCGGTCACAGACAACTGGAGCTTGCCGAAATGTTGGGTCAGTTTGGCTTAAACGAAAATGGCGGCTACGTCTGGATGGATGGGCCTTTGACACAGGCAGCAAAAAATGGCGGCTGGTTCATGATCAATGAAATAGACCGTATGATGCCGAGTGTGGTGGTGGGCTTGAACGATATTCTGAGAATGGGTGATTTCACACTGTCTAACAAGCAGGGCGAGATCGTTAAAATCCATCCAAACTTCAGGATTGTTTGTACAGGCAATACCAATCTGGCAGGGGACGAAGGCGGCAATTACAACACTGCCCAAATCTTCGATGCTAGTACACCAGAGCGTTTCGCAATGATGTTGGCGGTAGATTATCCTGGTGAGGATGAAGAAAAGGCGCTGCTGGAAGAAGTATTTTCAGCACTGGACGATGATGACTTGAAGCTCTGGTTCTCGGAAGAGAATATGAAAGTGGAAAAGTCAGATGGTAGCGATGTGGTTGAAGGTGAGTATATTGACCGTGAATCGTTTATCAAGGGTTTATTACGTTCAGCCCGCATGATACGGTCACAAAGCATTGACGGCGGTTCACAGTCCGGCAGTGGTTTGGAACGCACCATGTCAACGTCAACACTGCTCAAATGGGCGCAGCAATGCATCACATTCCGCGCAGCGACAGCGTTTGATAAATCGCCCTTGCATTATGCCTTGGAACGTTCACTAACCAATGGTTGCACCTCAACCACAAAAGTTGTCATTCACGAGATTGTTAAAACCGTATTTGGTGTAGACACGACGCCCAGCTCAGCTAACAGCTAAGAGGGGTAGTTATCATGGCATCTCAAATCACGGCACCCGTCATAGCACTAACGTGGTCGGGCTCGGTAAATGATGACTGGTATGTAAAGGCTGAAAAGCTGCTCGAAAGTTTGCAGGAGTATGTAACGTACACCTATAAATCCGTAGGGCTGTTTGGAGACCTGAAAATATCGTCCAAGACGACAAGCTCAAATCTGACATTCAAGGTGGATACGCAAGGTAAAACCAGAGGGGTGCTAAGAGTGATGGAGAAGGATACGCATGTATTCATTCTGTTCATCATGGCATTATCCAAAGGTCAGCCTTTCCAAATCGCAACTGATGATAGTCAAATTCCAAGAATCTCCTGTAATCCGGAAAATCCGATCTTCAAAAAACTGTCAGTAACACATGAACAGTTAAGTGAAGTAGGCGTGCTGTTAGGGATAGAAATATCCATGCAGAAACGTCTGGTGCCCGGTGCAGCTGCATTCTTTTAACCCAGAAGCCCCCGCAAGGGGGCATCTGCTCAATTGCTTGTGACAGATGCAATCGAACAGATTATTTGCCGTGAGGCAATATGGGCGTTTACCGCAAGGTAAGCATTTCAAAATGGAGGCTTACATCAAGTCTCAATAATCTGGAGTAAAAATCATGGGTGTAATTTTTGGCCTGTTTTGTTTAGCCTTAGTCCTCGGTATTTTGTGGGTTTGGGTAATAAAACCTTGCTGGGCTTTCTTTGAGGCGCTGTGTTTAAAGCCGTTTACAAAGACTTTTTCTATTGGCGTAAGTGTCGGCAACAAGCTGGTACCTAAACCAAGAGAAATACTGGCAGACCATAAAGGTGAGCTGACGGAAGGCGCATCTATTATGGAAAAAGTTTCATCACCGGAGTATTTGATAGCTGATTGGGTGAAATCATGTTCGGTTAAAAAAATCGGATATGTTTTATTCAGAGGTTATAAAGATCATCTGGAACGGTGTCTCGTGATTGAAGGCAATACAAGTCTGCAGCGTCAATTAGGCAGGCGAGTACAACTTTCAAACCTGGATGGAAAATTTGCGTATGAAGACGAAAGCTATATAAGGAAAACAGTCGAGGAAGTTAAGAAATTAGCTGAATCAAGCGTAAGTAAACTGGAAACCAAACCGGCTAAGTCAGCAGAAATTGTCAAAACTGTTAAAGAACCGGCAATAGCAGCAAGTCCTATCAAGACTTCCAATAAAGAAGACAAGAAGGCCAAGCCGCTAGAAACCTACAAAGGTTATTTGATCAGTTATGGCAAAGCTGCACGTCACTTATCATCAAAAGATAATGATGGACAGGAAGTAAGCAAAGAAATCGAGCAGTTCCGTGTGTTGATTAAAGGTGAAGATGGAATCGAGGAAAGTATCTGGGGACAGGATTTGTTGCGTGCCATTAAGGACGCAAACATCAGTCTCAATGATATGGTCGAGGTCGTCAAAACCGGCAAAAGACAAAGCGGCAATTCGTGGAAGAATCTCTATGCAATCAATAAAGTTGCGTAAAGGTAAATCAGTGGTAGCCTATACATCATAGGTCTATCAATTAAACCATCGGTAGACTAGCCTATTAGCCTACTGGTACAACTCTCAGGAGAAAAATTTATGGGCGTTAACAAGGTAATTTTGGTAGGTGCTTTAGGTCGTGACCCAGAGGTGAAGTATATGCCTAACGGTGACGCAGTATGTAATTTCAGCATAGCAACATCTGAAAGCTGGAAAGACAAAGCTGGCGCCAAACAGGAACGTACCGAATGGCACAATATCGTGATGTATCGCAAACTGGCAGAGATTGCAGGGGAATACCTCAAAAAAGGTAGTTCTGTGTTTCTTGAAGGTCGTTTGCAGACACGAAAATGGCAAACCAAGGAAGGTCAAGACCGCTACACAACCGAAATCATTGCAGATCAAATGCAGATGTTAGGTGGCCGCAGTCAGGGTTCAAATGGTGGCAATGGTGGTGATGGGTACAACGGTAGTCATGATGATCAGCAACATTCATCAAACGACAATCGTGCACCTGCACAGCAGCAACAGGCACCGGCACAAACCGCTGGCGGTGCAAACTATTCAGGGTTCGACGATGACATTCCATTCGGGAATTTTTCCCGCTTGGCATTGTATTCTATCTAATAGCCATTCTTGTTTAACAAAGGCTCAATTCCGAAAGGGGTTGGGCTTTTTTGTTAGGAGAAAAATATGTCACAGATGACGAAAGTCACGTCTTCAAATATATCGGAAATCGGATATAACAAAGACAAAAAAATACTGGTGATAAGGTTCTCGTCGAACAAGCTTTACGCTTACAACGACGTGCCGCCTAATGTGCATGCTGATTTAATATCGGCCGGCAGTAAGGGTACTTATTTTGGTAGTAATATCAAAAATAAATATATCACTACGTCAATTGATGAAAGCGAGCTGGTGAACTACTTAGGTAGGCCACCGAAACCGAGAAAGAAAGTGGATGACAAGAACGCTATTTTGGTAGCGGCAAAGTTATCGCGCTCTTTCAGTGGTGCTGCAGCTTTTTTCTAATTTTTAAAATTTCGTGGATACCTTGCGTATTCGCACAAAATGAAGGAGAAAAAATATGTCATCAAGCGTAATGAGTTTCCCAGATCGTGGTAAATGGGGCAAAAGCAGCTGGCGTGGGAATTGCTCGGGCCATGTAATTAAAACACTGTTTGAGCAATACAAACCAACCAGTTTTGTAGACGCCATGATGGGCAGCGGCACTTCAATTGAAGTGGCAAAGGAAATGAACATCAAAGCATTTGGGTTGGATTTGCATCAAGGTTTTAATGCCTTGAAACATTCAATCCGCGATACGATTGGTCAGCAGGTAGATATGTGTTTTACACATCCTCCTTACGCATCTGCTGTGCTATACAGTGGTAGCGTTTGGGGTGACAAGCCTCATCCGGATGATTTATCACATTGTATTGATGATGAAGATTTCCACGAGAAACTTCATTTGGTGTTGATGAATCAACGCGAAGCTACGTTGCCTGGCAAATATTACGCCACGCTCATCGGTGATGTTCGTAAAAATGGTCGCTATGTATCATTGCAGGCAGAAGCTATTAGCCGTATGCCAGCAAATGAACTAGCAAGCGTGATAATCAAAACACAGCATAACAATGTGTCAGATCGGGTCACTTATTCAAACATGAAGCACTTCCGCATCATGCACGAATATTTGATTCTATGGCAAAAACCGAAAGCGCCTTTGTCTTTACTGTTCGATTTGTCAGCGATGGCAAGCCAGCAGGCAAGACGTTTGAAAGGCGTCTGGAGTGTTATCGTTGCACACGCGATGATGGCCCTAGGCGGCAAGGCGAGTCTGAATGATCTTTATCAGAAGATTGCTGAAGATGCGCCTGAAAAATTGCAAGCAAACGAGAATTGGAAAGCGAAGGTGCGCCAGACATTGCAGCTCTATCCGAAGTTTTCTCCGGTAGAGCGTGGTGTGTGGGCTTTAGCATAAAATTTCTCATTTAAACCTACGGGGCAACCCGTAGGGGCTGCTCCATAACAAGGAGCACAAAAAATGTTATCACTTCGCAAAGTTAAAAGCATTTTCAAGAAAGAAGGGTTCGAATTTGAACTTTCTACTATCAAGGTAAATGGAGATGCGAGAGGTGTAAGTGGATTCATTCGCAATCCAAAAAATAAGCTGATTGTATATATCAATACGGAAGACAATTTCAGAACTGGATACCTATACAGGATAGCCAGGAGCTTGAAAGACTATTACGGTGGTAGTAACAATTATGCTAAAAATAGTGATGATTTATATAAAGGGGTGATGGAATTATTGTCGGATTTAAAAATCCATCAGCGTCAATTTGGCGCAGAGTTTGGAGTTAGGCCAAAAATTGTTGTAACAGACAGTCAGCGGCAAATACCAGGCTCGGCATCATTCTTTTGATAGTCATAACAGAAACCCACTTTAATTAGTGGTGTTTCTTTAATGCCTTAAAATATTTTCAGGACATTAAAGAAACAAAGTTTTTTGTGCGAGAAATCGCCAAAAAGAGCAGGGGTAATACCCGGCATTTCAAAAAAGAAACCTGTAGAGGGATTGCTAATCCCCTTACAGGGCGGCATTCCACCCATAGGTTGTTTACTCAACTGAACCCCGACCGGTGCGGGAAAAGGAGGTCGCAATGGAAAACTATTTTTTATTATGCGCATTTTTGCTTGGATTATGTACCCTGTTGGGGTTAGGTGATCTTTGCATTTATGTCTATGAAAAATATTCTGAAAAGAAGGTCAATAATAAATATTGGTCAGCTTATCAGCGTAATTAACCAGAATGGGTTCCTCATGTATCCATTCTGGATCATGGAATCCGTAAATTTTTAATAAGGAAAAAACCATGAAAATTACCAAAATTATTCTTACATCACTCTTTGTACTGTTAGCTAATGTTGCTCAAGCCCAGGATTATTCTGGCTTAAAATACAAAGGCGCTGCCGCACAATCTATGCAATCCGTCTCAGAGGGAACCATAGTAGATATGCGTCAGGTTACAATCGATGGCACCACCCAGTTGTCTCAGTACGGCGGGGCTGGTATCGGCGGTGTTCTGGGAGGAATCCTGGGCAACGCAATCGGTGGTAACAACAGTTATGGTAGAACAGCTGCAACCGTAGCTGGCGGAGCAATTGGCGCTGTTGGCGGCAATTATATCGCTCAGGCATTTAACCGTGAGAACGCTTATGAGTACATCATTAGGCTGGATGACGGGAGAGTGACTGCCATAACCCAATCCTATGAAAGTGTAAACAACATCATCGTAGGTGATCGAGTGCGCATTATTCAGGGTGATAGGGTGCGTATCGCAAAAATGATTTAAGAAATTTAACTACCCACAGGGAGAGATTCAGCTCCTTGTGGGCTTACTCTCTCTCTTTTTATTAATTATAAGGAGAAGAGTTTTATGTTTAAAAAACCGAACCGAAATCAAGCTGTCTATATAGCAACATTGCTAGCAACTATTGCTGTTGGATTCTTCACATGGATGGGGTTTCCGGCGCTAGTTAAAGTAGTTGATTCAGCAGGATTGCCTGATAGTATGTATGTGTTGGTATGTGCAACGCTATTTACTATAATCCTACTGGTTTTTGGATACTTGATGTTAGATGAGAATGCATCACGAAAGGATTAAAAATGGACAGACTATTATACGCAATGGGATTTGTATTAATCGTCTTGCTTATACTCGCTGTGTGTTTCATTTGGATTAATAATCACTCCAGTAATCCAAAAAAATAAAGACAACCCGGTAAGACAATGCTTATCGGGAAGTTTTTTTGCATGTTGACATAATCAAGTATTGGGAATATTCTTTCCATAGTGTGAGCTTAAAGACACTTAAAAAGTTAAGCATTTCCATAAAATCAGTAACTCCCCCGAAAATATAACTCGCTTGAGTTTAATTCCGTATGTCCTGTCGGGACATCAATCCGTTTGTCATACGCAATCAAATTCAATTCTTTGTGCGAGTAATCGCCAAGACAGTTGGGGCTTGACCTCACCATTTCAAAACTAGCGGCAATTTACCAGTCGCATTTTCTTTAATCCCTGCGGGAAGCAGTTTTCCCGTCAGGGTGAACTCTTTCTAAAGGGGCGTATTAACACCTCGAAACGAGGCACACCCAAGGGCCTCGTATGGGCCTTTCGGTGTGCCTCGGTCGGGGGCCAACTTAGGAGAGTAAACATGAAGATTGACAACGTAGCATCACTCTTGCCCGCGCAAGAGGCTTTACAAGATATTTTAAAAGACAAGTATTGCAAGTCAGGCGTAACG
>VFQO010001186.1_pt1 | contig 21421 bp, 17 predicted proteins | sample 3512331 | NCBI WGS metagenome assembly VFQO01 (sample SAMN10412371, study PRJNA504923) | tailings metagenome | isolation source: Replicate 3 from Balatoc abandoned mine | place: Philippines: Itogon, Benguet | collected 2017-08-28 | reverse complement strand
CATCCGACGGGTTTCCTCTGTGAGTGCTGAAGCGTGGTAACTCCAGTCTCCCAGATGCCGTCGGGTGAACAACCTATTGAAACATCACACCTAGTATTCCTTACGGACTTCCTGTAGCGTCGGCAAGGCAGCTGCAGGGGGTCCACCAAGGAGGCGCCGGCCGGCGCTTAGCGACAAATCCACGGCACAGCCTGGAACACTACTGGAGACAAACCATGAGCAACACGACGGAAATGGCATCGGAACCTGGAGTCGGAACCCGCAAGCTGTTCGAGAACGACAAGATCATCGTCTGGGACTTCGTTCTTCCCGTAGGTGCGGAGACACCCGTCCACACCCATGTCCGCTCCTACATGTGGTTCGCGGTGCAAGGCGCGCCGCTGCAGATCTACGACGAACATGGCAACGATGTGGGCCTGTTTCCGGTGCCGACGAACGGGATCTTCGAGCTCAAGGTCCAGGACGGGACCATCGAGGTCATGTCCGAGATCGGCAAGGGCGTGAAGGTGCCGGCCAAGCACAAGGCCAAGAACGTCGGCAAGGAAGACTACCGCGAGATCCTGGTCGAGTGGAAATAGGCCGCCGGTGGGGACCGTTCGCCGCTGGTCAGCCTGGCCGGCGGCGAGGCGGGAGGGCTTCCGTTCACATGACCTCGAGGATCTTCCGGTACTTGCTCGGGGCGAACCCCTGCACGCCGGAGAAGAAGCGCGTAAAGTTGCCCGCGATATCGAAGCCGAGGTCGAAGGCGATGTCCTGAAGCTTGACGTCACGCTGCGTGAGGCTGCGCAGGCCCGATTCCATCTTGAGCATGCTCAGGAATATGGCCGGCGACATCCCGGTCGACTTCTTGAACAGGCGAAAGAACTGGGGCCGCGACAGCCCGGCCGTCGACGCCATCGCTTCCGGACTGGTGCTCGCATCGCCGGCGCTCAGCATGTGTTCGACGAGTCTCCTGATGCGCGCGTCGAAGTCAAGTTCGCCATGCTCGCCCGCGAAATGAAGCAGGTTGCGAGGTGGCGAGATCGTCAGGACCTCGCAGAAGACCGCAGCAATCAGAGCCTCAATCTCGCGCGTGCTCGGCGGAACGTGCTGGGTCAAGGCATCGACCACGTCGTCCCGTGTCCGGGCCAGCCGCAGCGTCAAGGTCTCGACCGGCCGCGCGAAGAACTTCGGGTGCGCGCTGTGCGCGAAGCGTCGGTCCAGCTCCTTCAGCCATTGCGGCTGGAGGTAGAACGCGAGCAGGACGGTGTTCTCCTTCGTCTCGCGGTGGTTGTAGAAGTGCGGCTCCCAGGCGTTGATCATCAGCGCGCTCTGCGCCGTGACCGGATACTCCCTGCCGTTGATTCCGAACTGTATGTCGGCTCCGCCGATCTTGAAGACGATGTGGCAGTCCCGGTGCGCGTGCAGCACCATCGAGTGGTCGAGGCGGACGAGCACGACCCGTCCGAAGGGGCCGTGGATGATGCGTAGCGGGTCGGACATCAGAACTCCTTCAAGCGAGGCCGGCCTACGCGGCAAGCTGCTCTTGCGAGCGCTGGGCGGCCTGTTCCACGGCCTGCAAGGATTCGGCGCCATCGGCCAGGAAGAAGCGCGCGACCATCTCCTTGGTGATTTCGAGGGCCCTCTTCAGGCTGATGTCGATGTGCTCCGAAAGCACTCGAAGCGCCTCCTCCGTCTTGCGCTGCGCGATCAGGTCGATCACTTCCAGGTGGGCGTCGAAGGCCTGCAGGTTCCACGACGACAGTTGTTCGATGTCGACGTGGCGCGCCACGTGGGTGCGTCGCGTGACGATGTCGATGAAGGAGGTGAGCTCCTTGTTCTGAGACAGGGCCACGAGGCGGCGGTGGAACTCCTCGTCCGCCAGCACCAGGTCGGCAGTGGCCAGCTGGTCGCAGCGCCGCATCACATCCACCCAGTACGCCTTCACCGCCGCGATTTCCTCGTCCGGGGCACGCTGGACGGCCAAGAGAACAGCCCGCCGCTCCAGCGCGATGCGGACCTGATAAAGGTCGAACACTTCGTTGACGCTGATGGACTTGCGGTAAAAGCCCTTGTTCATCACGAATTCGAGCAGCCCCTCGGCCACCAACCGGTTCAGGGCTTCCCGCAGCGTTGCGCGAGCGACGCCGAGTTGTTCGCCGAGTTGCTTTTCGTTGATCCGCGCGCCCGGCTTGAACTCATATCGCATCGCCCGGTCGCGCAGCTCGAGGTACAGGCGCTCGACGTTGCTCTCGTCGCGCGGTACGGAGGGCTTGGCGGCTGCCTTGCGGGGGGACTTGGTGGCCTTCATGGGGCGCGACAGCTTTCCTGGTTCACTGGTTCGCACGGCCGGCCGACCGGCAAGTGTCGTCACTTATGAAAACACCAAGTTATACGGATCTCGATCGCAGCCCTCAACCCGGTAGTTTCCCTAGCTTCCGGCAAGCAGGAAATGTATGAATCTCCATGACCTTATAGCGTTCGACACAAGTGTCGGCACTTTGTTCGAAGCCACTTCCAAGATCGCCATGCCAAACCGCACAGTCAGCCTCGACGACAAGTACACGCTCCGCCAGGGCCGGGTCTTCATCACCGGAACGCAAGCCCTCGTGCGCCTGCCGATGACGCAGCATATGCGTGATCAGGCGGAGGGGCTGAGTACGGCCGGCTACGTCACCGGCTATCGCGGGTCGCCGTTGGGCACGCTCGACGAGCAGCTCGGCAAGGCGTCCAAGGCACTCGCTGTCCACGACGTCGTGTTCGTCCCCGGTGTCAACGAAGACCTCGCTGCCACCGCTGTCTGGGGATCGCAGCAGGCCGAGGCGGCCGGGGAGGGAAAGTACGACGGCGTCTTTGCCATGTGGTATGGGAAGGGCCCGGGCGTCGACCGCACCGGGGACGCCTTCAGGCATGGCAATCTCGCGGGCTCATCCAAGCATGGTGGCGTCCTGGTCCTCATGGGCGACGATCACACCTGCGAATCATCGACAACCTGCCACCAGAGCGAGTTCGCGATGGTGGACGCCATGATTCCCGTCCTGAGTCCCGCCGGCGTGCAGGAAATCCTGGACTTCGGTCTGATCGGCTGGGCCCTGTCGCGCTACAGCGGGTGCTGGGTCGGCATTAAGTGCGTCAAGGACACCGTGGAAGCGACGGCCTCCATCGACGTCGACGTCGACCGGGTCCGCATCGTCCCGCCCCAAGGCGTGGAATTGCCCACGGACGGCCTGAACCTTCGCCAGCCGGATACGCCCCACGCCCAGGAGGCGAGGTTGCACCGCCACAAGCTGGACGCCGTGAAGGCATTTGCCCGCGCCAACGCCATCGACCGGGTGGTCGTGGATGGAGACCGGGCGATGCTGGGCATCATCACGCACGGGAAGAGCTACCTCGACGTGCTGCAGGCGCTGCACGACCTGGACCTCACGGAGGAGCAGGCAGGCGAGCTCGGGCTCCGCATCTACAAGGTCGGCATGACCTGGCCCCTGGAACCCGCGGGCGCCGCGCGTTTTGCCGACGGCCTCCAGAAGGTCATGGTCGTGGAGGAAAAGCGCAGCCTCCTGGAGTCCCAGCTCAAGGAGCAGCTCTACGGAAAGGCCGGTGCGCCCGCGGTCATCGGCAAGCTCGACGAGGACGGCAGGAGCCTCTTCCAGCCGGAGATGGCGCTCGATTCCAACCAGATTGCCATTGCCATCGGAGAGCGGCTCCTGCAGCTCCATGGGCACGGCCTCGAAGCTTTGCGCCGGCGCCTCGACGAGATCCGCGCCATGCGCGCTCCCAAGGGCGTGATCGACATCCTGTCGCGCAGCTTCTACTTCTGCAGCGGCTGCCCGCACAACTCGTCCACCGTGCTGCCGGAGGGAAGCAAGGCCTATGCAGGTATCGGATGCAGCTGGATGGCCCAGGCGATGGACCGTTCCACCACCGGCTACACGCAGATGGGCGCCGAGGGCATGTCCTGGGTCGGTGAAGCCCCGTTCTCGCAGCGGAAGCACATGTTCCAGAACATCGGCGACGGAACGTACTTCCACTCGGGGCTGCTGGCCATCCGCGCGGCGGTCGCGGCGAAGACCAACATCACCTACAAGATCCTGTTCAACGACGCGGTGGCCATGACGGGAGGCCAGCGGCACGACGGCATCCTGGACGTTCCCACCATCGCGCACCAGGTCCACGCCGAGGGAGTCAAGCGCATCGTGGTTGTGAGCGACGAGCCGGGAAAGTACCCCGCCGACATCCACTGGCCTCCGGGCCTGACAGTTCACCACCGGGACGAGATCAACGCGATCCAGAAGGAGCTGCGGGAGATCGAGGGAACGACCGCGCTGATCTACGACCAGACCTGCGCCGCGGAGAAGCGTCGCCGGCGCAAGCGCGGCCAGTTCCCGGATCCCGCCAAGCGCCTGCTGATCAACGACCTGGTGTGCGAAGGGTGCGGCGACTGCGGCGCGAAATCCAACTGCGTCTCGCTGCAGCCGCTGGAGACGGAGCTGGGTCGCAAGCGGACCATCGACCAGTCATCCTGCAACAAGGACTACTCCTGCGTGAAGGGCTTCTGTCCCAGCTTCGTCACGGTGCTGGGCGGCACGCTGCGCAAGCCCGCACGCGCTGGCGACGCGGGCGACCTTTTCCTGGCGCTCCCGCAGCCGGAACTGCCGTCCCTCGATGCAGGCGTGTACAGCATCCTCGTCACGGGTATGGGTGGCACGGGCGTGGTCACGATCGGGGCGATCCTGGGAATGGCTGCCCACCTGCAGGGACTGGGCTGCGGCATCCTGGACATGGCAGGTCTCGCCCAGAAGGGCGGTTCGGTCTGGAGCCACCTGCGCTTCGGCAGGTCGCCCGAGGCCATCAAGACCATCCGCATCGCCGCCGGCGGAGCGGACCTGGTGCTCGGCTGCGACATGATCGTTGCCGGCAATTCGAAGACGCTGGCCGCTGCCCGCAAGGGACGCACTCGCATGGTCGTCAACACCCAGGAGACGATGCCGGGCGAGTTCTCCCGCAATGCGGACATGCAGTACCCGCGCGGCAGCCTCCAGCGCAACATCGTGGACGCGGTTGGCGCGGACAGCGCGGACTTCGTGGAGGCCGGGCGCATCGCCACCGCGCTGCTCGGGGACAGCATTGCCGCCAACATGTTCATGCTGGGCTTCGCCTACCAGCGGGGCCTGATCCCCGTCACCGCCGACGCGATCGAGCAGGCCATCGAGCTCAATGGCGCCCAGCAGCAGATGAACCGCGACGCCTTCCTGTGGGGCCGCCGCACGGTCGTGGACCCGGATGCGGTCGGGCGCATGTTGTCGACGCTGCAGGCCTCGCAGCGCGCAAGCCTCTCGCCCGCGGTCATCGAGAACCTGGATGAGGCCATCGCCTGGCGCAAACGCTTCCTGGTGGACTACCAGAACGAGGCCTATGCCAGGCAGTACGCCGACTTCGTGGAACATGTCCGCTCCGTCGAGCGCAGCAGCTTCCCGGGGCGCAGCGACCTCACACGCGCCGTGGCCAAGTACTGCTTCAAGCTCATGGCGATAAAGGACGAATACGAGGTGGCTCGCCTCTACACCGAGACGGGCTTCCTGCAGCGCGTGGAGCGCCAGTTCGAGGGCGACTTCAAGCTGGTGTTCAACCTGGCGCCGCCCATCCTGTCGCAGCGGGACTCCGTGACGGGCGAGCCGCGCAAGCGCGAGTTCGGGCAATGGATCCTCCCGGCGTTCCGGCTCCTGGCAGGACTCCGGTTCCTGCGAGGCACGGCGTTCGACGTCTTTGGCCGCACGCAGGAGCGCCGCATGGAGCAGGCGCTGATTGCGCAATACAAGTCCAACATCGAGCGGGCGCTGGCGGTGATTGCCGGCACGCGGGATGCGGGTCACTACGAAGCGGCAGTCAAGCTGGCGGAACTGCCGGAATCCATCCGCGGCTACGGACACGTACGCGCACGCAGCGTCGAGGCCGCCCGTCAGCAGGAGAAGCCCCTGCTCGAAGCACTCCAGCGCCGGGTGATCGCGTTGAAGAAGGCCGCCTGACGCGACGGGAGGCGGCCGGCGCGCGGCGCCGGCCGTGCCGTCAGCGTGTGGCCGCCTGGTGGCGCAGGGCGCAGTCCCAGGCCAGTTCGGCGAGCGGGGCCGCCTTGCGTCCGGTCTCCACCGCATCCGCCGCGGCCGCCGTGCCGTCCGCCGCGCGTTGGGCGATGCCGTGCAGGATGGGGGCCATGCGGAACAGGGTAATAGTCCGTCGAAGGCCGTTATTGACGACCTGCGATTTTCAAACATCGACGATATGTCGAAGCAGACTGAATGCCACGCGCCAGCTCTGCCCGTCGCAATCGAGAGTGGCCGTCTGCTGATTGATGCGCACGATCAGTCCGATGCGATGCTGCAGATCGCGATCGATGAAGCTCACGCGCTGACCTACGCGGAAGTCCTCGCGCCGACCGACCTCGGGCGGCGGTGCGAGTTCGGTACGCCCCACGCAACCCAACGAGGTGTGGAGCATGGACTTCGTGTTTGACGAGCTGGCCAACGGCCGACGGCTTGCCCGTGCGCCGGTTCCACAGCAGCGTGGTCTCGCGCTGGTTGGTGATGCCGATGGCGCGGATGTCGGCGGCCGTCAGCCCGGCCTTGGCGATGGCTTCCTGCGCGGTGGCCAGCTGCGTGGCCCAAATCTCCATCGGGTCGTGCTCGACCCAGCCGGGCTGCGGAAAGTGCTGCGTCAGCTCGCGCTGCGCCATCGCGACGATGCGGCCCTGCGCATCGAAGACGATGCTGCGCGAGCTGGAGGTGCCCTGGTCCAGCGCGAGGATGTGGCTCATCTTGTCTCCTGCGAACCTCGATCGGGCAATCTAACCGACATTCGCGCGCCGGCGCTGGCGCCCCGTCTCAACGACCGGCGATGGACTTGATGAAGTCGATGGCCAGTTTGGCGATCAGTGCCTTGTCGTTGTCGATCGTGGCCACGTGGTACGAGTTCTCCAGCCAGGCCATCTCCACCCGGTTGGCGCCCACCTTGGCGGCGATCAGCGGGCCGTTGGTCGGGCTGACGACGTGGTCCTCGCGCGCGGTGATCACCAGCGTCGGGCACTTCACGCGCGGCAGCAGGTCGTGCGTGGCCGCCATCAGCGCGTAGACCTGGCGGAAGGCCACCACCGGCACCTCGGCATAGGCCAGTTCCTTGCTGTTCGGGTCCTTGATGTCCGAGCCGATGCCGGGCACGGTGTCCGGCAGGCCGCGGCCGAAGGCCAGGCCGGCCATGTCGGGGCTGGACAGCTGCACCGCGGCGTTGATCGGAATCGCGCCCTTGATGAGGTCGGCATGCTTGGCCGCGGTGTGCAGCGTCAGCGTGCCACCCATCGACAGGCCGGTCATGTAAATCTGCGAGCAGTGCTTGCGCAGCTCGTCCAGCGCCTGCTCGACCGATTCCACCCAGTCGGCCGCGGTGCTGCGCGCCATGGCCGCCGGCGACACGCCGTGGCCCTTGAGCCGCGGGCCGATCACGGTGTAGCCGGCGCCGTGCAGCTGCTCGCCCAGGTAGCGCATGCTCTGCGTGGTGCCGGTAAAGCCGTGGCACACCAGCACGCCGATGTCGTTGCCCTTGAAGAAGAAGGGCTCGGCGCCGGCAAGGATGGGTTCGTCGCTCATGAAGTGCTCCAGGTTGAAGGAAGAAGGGCCTACTTGCGGTTCAGGCTGTAGGCCAGCGCCGCGGCCGCGATGATCGCGCCCTGCAGCATCAGCCGGCCGGGTTCGCCCAGGCCCAGGCTGGTGAGAAAGTTGAACAGGAAGGTCAGCATGAAGGCCGCCACCGCCGGGCCGGCCATGCCGCCGCGGCCGCTGCCGAAGTTGACGCCGCCCAGGATGGCCGCGGCCAGCGAGTTCAGCGCCAGGTCCTGGCCGAGCGTGATGCTGCCCTTGCCGACGAAGCCCACCAGGATGAAGCCGCACAGTACCGAGATCAGCGCCGAGGCCACGTGGCCGAGGAAGATGACGCGCAGGTGCGGAATGCCCGACAGCGCCGCGGCCTGCGGGTTGGCGCCCGTCGCGTCGAGGTAGCGGCCGAACACCGTGCCGCGCAGCAGCAGCGCGGCCGGCAGCAGCACGGCCAGCCACACCAGCACCGGTACGGGGATGCCCAGCAGGCGCAGCCGCGCCAGCTCGCGCAGGAACTCCGGTGCGTCGCCGGGGGCGCGTTGCTGCGACAACGCCACCACGCAGCCCGTCAGGATCATCGACGTGGCCAGCGTGACGATCATCGCCGACGCACGCGCCTTGATGATCAGCGCACCGTTGACCACGCCGACCACCAGCCCCAGCGCCACGCACGCCACCATCGCCACCGCGTCGGAGATCGGGAAGTAACCGCTGGTCAGCAGGTAGGACACGGCAACGATCACGCCGCCGGACGACAGGTCGATCGAGCGACCGCGCATCACCAGCGACTGGCCGATCACCGCCAGCCCCAGCGGCGCGGCCTGGCGGGCGATCAGCGGCAGCAGCATCGCCGATAGCAGCTGCGGGCGCATCACGGCGGCCAGCATTAGCAGCACCGCCAGCCCGGCATAGGCCGGCGGCAGCGCCAGCAGCGCGGCGGCCCAGCGGCGCGCGCGCGGTGCGGCCGGCGCCGCCGCGGAAGACAGCCCGGCCTTCACAGCCCCACCACCTTTCTGCGCTGCGCACACACCGCCGCCAGCAGCAGCAGGCCGGTGAGGGTGCCGCGCAGGAAGGGCGAGATGCCCAGCAGGTTGATGCCGTTGGTGATCAGCCCCAGGCTCAGCGCGCCGGTGACCACGCCCAGGATGCTGCCCACCCCGCCGGTCAGCTGGATGCCGCCCAGCGCCACCGCGGTGACCGACTCCAGGCCGAAGGCCGCGCCCATCGCCGGGTCACCGGAGGACACGCGCGCCGCCAGGTAGATGCCCGCCACCACCGCCAGCAGGCTGCAGACCACATAGGCCGACACCACCACCGCCACGGCACGCACGCCGTTGAGGTGCGCGCTGCGTGCATTGGCGCCGACGGCGAAGATGTGCAGCCCCAACCGCGTGCGGTGCAGCAGCAGGTACACCGCCAGCGCGCAGGCGGCGCACCACAGCAGCGGCCGCGGCACGCCCCACAGGTTGCCGTTGGCCAGCGCGCCCAGCACGGGGGGCACCGCACCGCCGGGGATCGGCAGCAGCAGGTAGGCCAGGCCCTGCAGGAAGGTCATCGTGCTCAGCGTCATCACCAGCGGGTGGATGCCGGCGACGGCGACGCCCAGGCCGTTGACCAGGCCGACGCACAGGCCCAGCGCCAGCGCCAGCGTCACGCCCCACAGCGGGTCGGCCTGCGTGGCCACCAGGCAGCCGGCCAGGCTCATCACGCTGCCCACCGACAGGTCGATGCCGGCCACCAGCGCGACCACCATCTGGCCCAGGCTGACGATCAGCAGCGCGGCGATCTGCCCGCTGACGTTGACCAGGTTCTGCGTTGCCAGAAAGCTGGGCGCGGCCAGCGCCAGCAGGGCGAACAACAGCAGCGGCAGGCCGACGGTGTAGCGGCTGCTGCCGGAGCGGAAACTGTTCATGCCGTGACCTCCAGCGCGCTCGGCTGCTTGGATTCGGCGCCGTCGACCAGCGCCAGTGCGAGCAAGGCCTCTTCGGTGGCGCCTTCGGCCGGCACGTCGCCGACGATGCGGCCGGCCCGCACCATCAGGATGCGGTCGCACAGGCCGATCAGCTCCAGCAGGTCGGACGACAGCGCCAGCACCGCGCCGCCGCGCTGCACGAAGCCGCGCAGCAGTCCGTAGATCTCGGCCTTGGCGCCGACGTCGACGCCGCGTGTGGGCTGCTCGACCAGCAGCGTGTCGATGCCGGCGGCCAGCCAGCGCCCGATCATCACCTTCTGCTGGTTGCCGCCCGACAGGTCGCCCACCGGCTGCACCAAGTCGCGCGAGCGCAGCTGCAGCTGCTGCGCCATCTGTTCGATCACGCCGCGCTCGCGCGGCGCGCGGCGCATCAGCCCCAGGCCGCGCAGCAGGCCGAGGCGGATGTTGTCGGCGATCGGCAGCTCCAGGTACAGCCCTTCGAGCTTGCGGTCCTCGGGCACCAGGCCCACGCCGTGGCGCACCACCTGCTCCACGCCGTGGCGCGGATCGAAAGGCTGCACCCGGCCTTCACGGTCGTGGCGCACGATGTCGCAGCTCACCGGCGGCAGCGCGCCGGCCAGCGCGCGGATGATCTCGCGCTGGCCCTGGCCTTCCAGCCCGCCCATGCCGACGATCTCGCCACGGCGCAGCAAAAGGCGCGCGTTGGCGGCGCCGGGCAGCGGCGTCAGCTCGCGCACCTCCAGTGCGGCCGGGCCGGGCGCGGTGCCGTCGCGCGGCGGAAACAGCGCCTGCAGCGAGCGGCCGACCATCAGCGCGATCAGCCGGTCGTGCGTCAGCGCCTCGATCGGTTCGGTGCAGACCCAGCGCCCGTCCTTCAGCACCGTCACCGTGTCGCAGAAGCGGAAGATCTCGTCGAGCCGGTGGCTGATGTAGAAAACCAGCTTGCCCTGCGCCTTCAGCGCGCGCAGCAGCTGCTCCAGCTTGTCGACCTCGGCCCGGTTCAGTGGCGCGGTCGGTTCGTCGAAGATGAACACCGAGGCATCGGCGCTCACGCCCTTGGCGATCTCCACCAGTTGCTGCTCGCCGATGCTGAGGCTGCCGCAGGGGCGTTGCGGATCGAGCGCGATGCCGATGCGCGCCAGCACGTTGGCCGCGTCGGTCAGCATCGCCGCGCGGTCGACCAGGCCGTGGCGCGTGGGCTCGCGCCCGAGCAGCAGGTTCTCGGCCACCGTCAGGTTCGGCAGCACCGTCAACTCCTGGAAGACGGTGGAGATGCCTGCGGCACGCGCGGCGGCCGGGTCGCGCAGATGCACCGGCCGGCCGCCGATGTGCAGCTCGCCCGCATCGGGCTGGTGCACGCCGGCCAGCAGCTTCATCAGCGTCGACTTGCCGGCGCCGTTCTCGCCGGTGAGGGCGTGGATCGAGCCGGCGTGGCCACTGAGGTTCACGTCCTGCAGCGCGGCGGTGGAACCGAAGCGCTTGCTGATGCCGCGTGCGACGACGAGCGCTTCGGCGCCGGAAGAGGGTAGCGACATGGACGGCGCTTCAGCGGCGGAAGGTTTCCTTGAGCGTGGCGTCCGGCAGCGTCGACGGCATCCAGTAGGCGTCGTTCAGGTCGGGGCGGAAGAACTTGTCCAGGTCGGTCTGGGTGATCGGCGGCGGCGACGAGAAGTACGAGCGGTACAGCGGTTTGCCGGCCAGCAGCGCCGCCGAGGCGCGCACCAGCGCGGCACCCAGGCCCGGCGTGAACTGCGGCGCGACGCTCTTCAGCCCGGTGGACTTCCACACGCGCAGGAAGCCGTTGTTGCCTTCGCCGGTCATCGGCACCAGCGGCTTGCCGGCTTCCTTGAACACGTCGATGCAGGCGCGCGTCATCTCGGCGCCGGAGAACCAGATGCCGTCGGGGCTGTTGCCGGACAGCACCAGGTTCTCGCACAGCTGCTTGCTCTTGGCGTAGTTCCAGTCGCCGAAGACTTCCTGCGTGATCTTGAGGTTCGAGCCCTCGATCGACTTGCGGAAGCCGTTGTAGCGCAGCTGCTCCTCCTCGACGCCGGCCACGCCGCGGAAGGCCCAGATGTTGCCCTTGTCGTTGAGCTGCTTGCGCAGGTATTCGCCGCCCTGGCGGCCGAAGACCTCGCCGCCGCCCATGATCTCGACGGTCGATTGCATCGACGTACCGAAGGCGCCCAGCACGATCACCGGGATGCCGGTCTTGGCTGCCTTGGCGGACAGCGGCGCGCCGATGGCCGACGAGATCGGGCCGATGATGATCGCGTCCACCTTCTTGGCCAGCAGGTCCTCGACGTCGGCCACCTGCTTCGGCGCCTGCCAGTTGGCCTCGACGAAGATGAACTCGCCGATGTTCTTGTCCTGCGACGCGGCGTATTTCATCTCCTGGATCATCTGCACGATCCAGGTGTTGCCCACGCCGCCGAAGGACACGCCGATGCGCCAGGGCCCGGGCTTCTTGAACTCGTTCGGCTTCGTCTGCTCCTTGCTCGTCGGCGCCAGCAGGCCTGATGGCAGCAGCTCCACGTCGGCGGCCAGGGCGGGGATGGGCAGGGCGGTGGCCGCGAGCACGGCGGCCGCGGCAAGACGCGTGCGCAGGAATGAAAGGGTCACGGGGGCTCCTCGACGGTGGGTGGGGGGATAGCTGTTCGAATCAGCCTTGTTGATTGTTCGTGTGTGTTCGTTTTGGTTCATTTTAGCCCTGCGATGGTCCAAAATTCTTCGGCGTTTTCCCTAGGGCGAACAAGCCCGCGCGCAAGCGGGCGTGCTCGGCCGGAGCGCCCCGGTGCCCTCAGGGCGCGACGATGCACTGCACCGCGGCGTCGGCCAGCAGCTGCGCAAACGGCGGCGGCGGCGGCGCGTCGGTGAACAGCCGGTCCAGGTGGTCCAGGCGCGCCAGCTCGACCATCGCCGGCCGGTGGAACTTGCTATGGTCGGCGGCGAGCCAGACCTCGCGCGACTGTTCGAGGATGGCGCGGGCCACGCTGACCTCGCGGTAGTCGAAGTCGCGCAGCGATCCGTCGGCCTCGATGCCGGAGATGCCGATCAGCGCGATGTCGACCTTGAACTGGCGCACGAACTCGACCGCGGCCTCGCCGATGATGGCGCGGTCGCGCGGCCGCACCGCGCCGCCGGCGACGAACAGTTCGCAGTCCGGGTGGTCGCTCAGGATCGCCGCCACGTTGAGGTTGTTGGTGATCACGCGCAGGCCGCGGTGCTGCATCAACTCGTGCGCGATCGCCTCGGTGGTGGTGCCGATGTTGATGATCAGCGAGCAGCCGTCCGGCACGGCCGCGGCCACCGCCTTGGCGATGCGCCGCTTGGCGGCGTCGTTGAGCCGCTGGCGCTGGCGGTAGGCGATGTTCTCGGTGGCCGAGCCGGGCGCGCGCACGCCACCGTGGAAGCGGAACAGCAGCCCGGCCTCGGCCAGCGGGCGCACGTCGCGCCGCACCGTTTGCAGCGTGACGCCGAAGCGTTCGGCCAGCGCTTCGACGCTGAGGCTGCCGGCCTGCTGCACTTCCTCGATCAGCCGGATCTGGCGCGGGTGAAGTTGCTGCATCACACGCAATCTAATCGAACCGTGTCGAACATACATCAGGGTAATCTTGGTTCGAAAACGAAGTTATAACGAACATAATCGGAAAATGACGAACATCAATGTTCGCTCGGAGGTGGACGTTGCCGTGATCGGCGGCGGCATCAACGGCGCCGGCATCGCGCGCGACCTGGCGGGCCGCGGGCTGTCGGTGCTGCTGTGCGAGAAGGACGACCTGGCCTCGCACACCTCGTCGGCGTCCACCAAGCTGATCCACGGCGGACTGCGCTACCTGGAGCACATGGAGTTCGCGCTGGTGCGCAAGGCGCTGGCGGAGCGCGAGGTGCTGCTGCGCAGCGCGCCGCACATCATGCGTCCGCTGCGCTTCGTCATGCCGCACGACCCCGGCATGCGGCCGGCGTGGCTGGTGCGACTGGGGCTTTTCCTCTACGACCATCTGGCGCGGCGCGAAGTGCTGCCGGGCTCGACCACGGTCGCGCTGCGGGAGCACGAGGCTGGCGCGCCGCTGAAGCCCAGGCTGCGGTTCGGCAGCCTGGGCCTCGACAACGCAAAGCAGGTGGTCGAGCAGGTCATCCAGATCACCCGAATCGGCCTCAGCAGGGCGTGACTATGGTGGCTGAGGTTACTGAAGGCCGGCACCAGGTGGCCTATGGTGACGAACAGATCGTCTTCACGCTGCGCAGGCAACCCGCTCGAGTGGTGCCGCGTATTGCGATTCACGTTGAACCCGATGGTCGTGTAGAGGTCGACGCACCGCCGAATGCCCCACGCTCAACTCGCTGGACCTGGAGGCGCTTGGTCTGCATTCCAAGAGGGCATATGCCAACGCGTTCGGCTCCGTCTCGCGTGCATTGGAGCTCGCGGGTCAAGATGCTCGCCTCGTTCGCGTGCAGCATGAGCGCCTGAAGGTCAAGGGCAGAAAGATCGGGGACCGGCTGGAACGCGACATCAGCAAGTTGTTGGTCAAGGCCGGTATCCCCTGCCGAATTCACCCACGCAGTCGGATCCTCGTCCTGGGCGACTCGCTGCGCCTTCGCCTCCAGCTGATGTGGCCCAGAACGATTCGGGGTGAGAACCGCTGGCATTTGCTGAAGAACCGGCGTCCGCCCGCAGACGCCATGCTTCTGGCGCAGATGGACGAAGGGCCGGTGGCCAACGCCTTCATCTTGCTGCGTTCGCACGAGTTCCGGGCTACGACACCTTGGTTCACCAGGGACCTCCCGGAGCAGTTGCGTCCGATCAGGACTGCCAGTGATCTCGTGCGCGCTCTCTCAGAACTGGTATCTCAGGCAGCGTACTGAGGGCTTTGGATTCAGCTCAGTAAGGCTCGTCCCCAGCTACGCGGGGCTCATTCTTCTGCTCGTGAACGATCGCCAGAGCGATCTGCAACGAGATCGTCTCTGCGGCTTGCTGCCAAGACCAGCCCTCCGGCATGGCTGCGACATCTGTTTCAGCCAGGGCCAGGAGCACGCGTTCCTCGATGATCTCGCGCGCCCAAGTCACGCGCTCTCGCTCAAGGCTGAGGCCTTTGGCGATCCGATGGGCCATGACCACGTCATTGGCAAGCCGCAAATGCTTGCGTAGCTGACTCGCGTCAATCTTGGAAACGTCCATGCAAGCATTGTCATGGCAACCGTGCTCGCTGCCATCCAGCAGGATTGGGAAGTGCTCTGGCCCAAGCGAACTGGACGAGGCAGCCCCGGTCGAGATCGTGTGAATAAGATATCTGATTTACAATCTTGGCTGCGTTCGGGTGCGTATCCGTACATTTTGTAACACTTTGAAGTTAAAGCCGAAGTTGGGGTGAACCGATAGAGGCGGGGACAAGCCAAAGTCCCTGCCCATGCGAATCAACCCCGACCCGGCGCCGAGCGCGCGCCCCACGCCCTCCTTTGAGCAGGCGATCCTTGCCCAAGCAACTGATGCGGCAAACGTCACCAGTCCTGCGAGCGAGTTGCTCGAAGGTGCTGCCGATGAAGCGCAGGATCTCCTTGATCGCGTGGCTCGGGCAATGGTCCCGCCCCAGGGTCAGCCGTGCGCGCTGGAGGTCTGTGAGACCTCGATCCGTGGGCTTGAACAGGTTCTGAGGCAACTCAGAAGCCCTGCAGCTGAAATCGAAGGATGGCTTGCCGCACTGCGAATAGCGCGAGATCAGATGCAGCGACGACAGGGAGACAAGCTGATCTCGTCGCATGCGGCCTTGGACGGAAAACGATCGAAGCACCCGATCTGGGTTACGTACGCCTTATTCGGGGCGGATGGCCGAAGCGACTGCGCCTCACTGTTAATGCTCGGCTGTGCAGAGGTTCTGGCATTTGGTGACAGCAAAAAGGAAAAGAAGCCCATCTCAAGCAGCCTGCCCCAGAAGCTCGCGAGCCTTGGGGCCTTGGGCCCCTACAACGAACAGCAGTTGTCGCTCATCCTCTCCGCTCAGCTATCAGAGAGCGAAGAACTCAATGAGGGCATCCTCTACCTTCGCCGGCTGTGGACCAAGGTGCTCGCAAAGTACGGCAGTGGTCAAACGCCCCCACCCGCCACCCCCACCGAGCGCATTCGGGCGCAGGTCTTGAGTGCAGCGCTGAACACGAGTGCTGGCCACGTGGCGGGGGCTCTTGATGACCGGATGCTGAGCCGCGACCAGTTCGAAAAATGGTGCGACTTGCTGTGCACGGCGCTGGCCTCGCAAACACTGATTGGCGCCTTGGGTGTTCTGGTCATGAGAACCGGCCTGGCCGTGGACGTTGCAGCCATGCTGCCATTGGGCATGGACCCGGCACCTGATGGCTACTCATGCCTGGACGTTTCCCAGGGTATTGCGATCATCGATCTTGGTGTGCTCGCCAACGAAGCCAGCCAGCCACTGCCCGGTGCTCAGCCGGCACGTCATCAACTTCGCATTCACCTGCCGCTTCAGCTTCAAGCCTGTCTGGCAACGCGCCGGCAAGAGAACCTTGACGCCAAGGTACTGGCGGATCTCTTCCCTGGACACAAGACACCTGACACCCGCCAGCGTCTCTACCCGGGACACGACGAGATCGAGCCCACCTGGGCGCGACTGCGCTACTCCCTGGGCGTGATGTTGCGCTACGGCGGGATGAACAAGCTCCTTGCCGCGCTACTCAGTGGCGACTTCAGCATCGTTCCACGCTCCAAGTTTCACTATTCGATGGTATCCACACACGAGTTCCACGCGCTTGAGCAACAGGTTCACGCGCGCCTGGGATGGGGCGATACCGTGGATCTGCCCACACAGGACTCCCCTGGGATCGGCTGCGCGGTGATGCCTGAGCGCGAGCACGTTCGCCATCATGACCAGTTGCTGTTGAAGGCTGCCGTGGCCTTGCATCCGGCCAAGTCGATCAACGCGGCGTCCCTGTGCGCGTTTCACAACGCCTACACGCTTCTCGTGGCCTGGCGACTTTCGGTACTGCTCGCGCTGCGTGAGACCACAGCCATCAATCTGGATGCGACCATTGATTGCGCCATTGATCGTTGGACGCCCCTCCACGACAAGGGCACGCGCCTGGATCGCGGCTACCAACCCGTTCCCCTTTGCGATTACGTTGTCACGACGATACGCCTGTACAAACAGCACTGTTCGGCGATCGCGTCTCGTTTGCTTCACAGCAGCCCCAAAGGCACAGAGTTCTCACGTCGCTGTAACGCCGTTGCCAAAAGCCAAAACACACGACTCTTGTTGCTCGCCACCCGCGAGCAAACGACTGAGCCAGTCGAGTCAAGAACGTTTACCGCGTACAACACTGCAGCTCCGGCAGATCAATCGCACAACTCCAGTCACACAGGCTATGTCTTGGCGCCCGATGTCGGCCGCAAGATCATGGAGAACGAGCTTCGCCTGCACGGGGCACGCTCAAGCGACGTCGACGCCTTCCTGCGCCACTTCACCCTAGGGCAGGAGCCCGCCAGCGTCTTCGACTCGTCAGTACTGATTGAGTCAGTTGAACGTGTCCGTCGGATTCAACAGAAGGTGGCGGATTCGCTGTTTGGACCGCCTGCCGTTGGGCTGAGCAAGGGGCAGCTTCGCCGCAAGTCGATCAAGTTGGCTTACGGGGGAGGCATCCGATGACGACCGGATCGTCGTACGCCAATGCACCCATCAAGATCAACACCGCGGACAACCGCGCGACGTGGCAGTTCCTCATCCATGCGCGTCCGTCGGCAGCACGCTTTCAACGGCTCATTCACGTCGCCTTGTTTCCGACGGCCAGACGCGCCGATGACCCATCACAGAACCTGGGTCTTCTGGCGGCCCGACTGATATGCCTGGACGGCGTTCGCGCGAGCGACCTTGTGCACATCAACGAGTGCCAGGCCACGCCATATCGCTGCGGTGAGCATATAGCCATCGAATGGCTGCAAGCAGGCGAACACCGCTTGGAGCGCCGCTTCCTCCATCCCCTCACCGCTTGCCTGTGGCCCCGACTGTCCGTGGTGCCAGATCGGTCTGAGCATTGCGCTACTAGCCAAGAGGGCTCTGGAGAACGCGTCGCTCCCCTACCCTCGCGGATGTTGCCTACAGGGGATCTTCGCACTGCACTTGAAGGCTGGCTCTCAGGCATCGATGACTACACCGCCTGTCGCTCGGCGTTGGATCAGGTTGAGAGCGACCAGTTGGCATGGTGGAGTGAGCACCTGCCTGGATCGCTAATCCCCCACTGCGCCGGGAAGTTTCCGCTCAAGGCCATCGACCGGTCCACCTGGGGTCGACTCGAAACCCGACTGGCGTTGCACAAGATCGAAGTCTCCACTGAGCCATCAGATACGAACGATTCAGATGCCGAGCCGCAGACCGACCAACTGCTGGATCAGCTCGACACGGCAGAGGGAACAGGTTTCGATCGGTCCGAGCTGAGTGCGGCGCTCGAGATCCTCAAGACGCATCACTCCTCGTTGATGGACGGTCGGACCAAACAGCAATGGGTCGATCGCCTGAGGCGACTGAACTTGGCCACGAGTGCCGTGAATCCGGCCACCGTCGCTCTGGTGGGCTGGCTCTGCCACATGTGCGAGGTTGGCACTGTGGACACCCCGAATCCAGCCGCCAGCACGATCCGGCGCTACGCTTCCAGCGTCCTGTTGTCGCTCGGAGAAGCGTTTGCAGGCCGAACTGACGCACCTGAAGACTGGCAAGCCGACATGCTGCTGGAGATCTACCTCAAGGTATTGGGGGACAAGTCCGCTGGCAACCTCACCGTTGCGGTCTCAGCATTGCGCGGCTTTCACGAATATCTAAGGGATGTCTTCGACGTTGAGCCGCTCGGCGTCAACCTCACGAGAGTCGCAAACACCAAGACCGAAGATGCCAGCTCAGACCCGGCAGAGCCGACGCAACTGGCCGAGCAAGGGGGCACGAGAGCCGCAACAGGGGCCACTTCGAAGGTGGCCGATCAGGAGGCCGAGCCTCGCATCAGCGCCAACGTCGTGTGGCCCCACGAGGTGGACTGGTGTATCCAAGCGTGTTCTCAGGTCGCAGACCGACGTGTGGGCATGATTGCGCGTGTGATGCTGTTCATTGGCCGGGAGTGCGCGGTCAGGTACCAGGATCTGTCACGTCTCGTGGTGGTCAACGTGGCATTCCTTCAGGATGCGTGTGGTCACTACTGCAAGCTTGATGTGGTCAGGCGCGCAGGCCGAGGCCGCCTGAAAACGGAGTCCTCCCAGCGGCGATTGATCGTTCGCTCGCCAGAAGCGCTGCAGGCGATCCAGGACTGGGTCGGTCACCGCCAGCGCGAAAGCGGCAGCCGAACGGCCTACCTCTTCGGGGATCCACGCTCCGACAAGGTACGTTACCGGCCCGCTGCAGTTCATTCACTGCTCAATCGACTGCTCAAGCGGGTAAGCGGGGACAAGCGCGTTCGATTCCACGATCTGCGACATACCGTCGTGAGTGAGCAGGTGGCTTGCGCGCTCACCTCCAGCGCGTGGATCGATGCCAGCCCGCTGGAGTTGATCGCTTGCGATGCCGGTCACGCCTCGCCCAGGACCACGCTTCTGAGCTACACGCACCTCTACGAAGAACCCTTGCGTTCGAGGCTGGACATCGCACTGCTGGATACGGTGCACGCACGCAGCGATGACATGGCCCAATCGATCAGCGAGGTGGCCGCCGCTGCCGTAACGCGAGGCCCGAGGCGAGGCCCGAGCACTGCCCCTCAGCTCAAGGGCAACTCGCTTGTGCAGCAAGCCACACGCCGGAAGATTGACCTGAACTATCTGTGGGCCGAGCGACTGCGGCGCTATTCCCAGGACGCTCCCATCGAACCTGCATCGGCGCCGTACGAATGGAGAACGCCAGCCGCGCTGCGAATCGCGACCGATGCGAACACCCCGATCCCAGTCCACGTGATGCTCGACGTCATCGTTCGCATGGCGCGGCATGAGGATCCAGCGGTCATCGCACGGGTGGCAGGGTTGTCCCCAGAGCGCATGCGTGAGCTGAGCCAGCGCCTTACCGCCTGGACTCTGGGTCTGTATCAGCGCCAGTTTCCGCTGGTATCCCTACGTCAAAGCCGAGCGCCGGGTTTTTCAGAGTGCCTCAAGCGCATGCGAATCGCACCGGAATCTGCTCTCAAGCCACTGTGGAAATCGCTTGCCGATGCAATGCAGAAGGATTCTCAGCGAGCGCTGCAGCAGGAAGTGGTTGCGTACTGGGAGGCCTGCAGTCCCGGAACGCACTTGAACCTGTGCGCGCCTACCAACCCAAGACCCCTGCTCCACCTGCTCAAGCGGGCCGACCTCACACGCGGGAACATGAGGGTCGTGTCGGCACCTGATGAAGCCGAAGCAAAGAATTCCATGGACTCTGATCACCGCGGATCTGCTCTGCAAGCCGATCTCGCTCGCGTCCAGGAGCTTTTTCAGCAAGAGTTGGGTATCAACCCGTTGATCGAACAGGCCGCCTGGCGCAGCGATCGCCCGAACGTCTACCTGCGGATCAATCCGCATCCAAAGTCGCTTCAAACGGCCTCTTCGGCCGACGCAACCTCATCACTGAGGGCCTGGTTGCTTGCGATCAAGGCCCACCTGATCCTTCATGAACTTGAAAGCTCAAATGGACTTTGATTCATCCAAGAGACACGTCATTGCCCGCAAACTGATGATTGGCGCTGCCGGTACCACGAGCGAGGCGGACTGGCTTGCCCGTGAGCAAGAATTCCTTGAAGAGCTTGAGGTCCAGTTCCCGTTGGAATCCCTCAAGGCGAGCGAGGTTGCCTTCGAGTATCAGAACTCCGGTACGGATACGTTCCTGTGCGCACTTCTTCGACCACAGACGTCGCCTTCCGAGGAGATCGCACTTAGCGCGCAGATGAGCCTCTTCACTGAGGACGTTCATCGTCTGAAGTCGGTGGCACAGCGTCTGAAGGAACAGTACGAGAACGCATTGAAGTCTTCGGGGGATCCGTCGATGGATCCTGTCCTTGCGCTTCGGCGCCGTAGGTTGCAGCAAGCCAAGGGGTCAGGGTACCTCACGCTCTACACCACGGCTGACGGGGAGCGCATGCCGATTGGCGATGTGCCTCGATGGATGCCCAACGCCGAGGTGGTTCGGGTCTGCTTTCGTGTGGAGGGGATCTGGCGCAATCGCTTTCGTGTTCGGATCCAGGGCGTTCACTCCTCAGACACATTCAAGGCGTCTGCCACGACACTCGCCGAGCTCAGGAGGAGAAAGTCCGCCTTGCTTTTTCGCGAGTCAGCCGTGTTTGGTTACATGGCCGGATGCGTTCTGTTGGATTCGGTCGACAACGGAGTCCTCCTCGCCGCGGATGTGCATATCGACCGAAGATGGGCGACCGGGCAGATTGGACGATGGAGCGTCCATGAGGTGCCCGTGAAGATCGCTCAGACTGACCGAGCTGAATACCTGGGACAACAGGAGATACCGGGCATGGATACGGCTGTCCTGACTATGGTCACGCAGCAAATCGGAGAATTTGGTGAAGCGAAGAACGACGGCGAGGCTGAGGACGGGCAGTTCGCGGCCTGATTTCCACCGGTGGCACGACGTGCGCCAGACGGAAGCATATGCTCCCAGGGCGGCCTATAACAACTGCGGAAAGCGCTGCCGAGATCGCTCTAGCTCAGGCAGCAGCTTGTCCACGATGGCATTCGCGTCCATACGGCCGGTCGCGACGGACAGGCTCATGGCCGCAACAATATTGCCTTGCGCATCACGAATGGGGACGGCGATGGATCGCAAGCCTACCTCCAGCTCCTGATCGCAAACAGCAAAACCCTGGCGCTGCGCCATATCGATCTGCTGCATGATCTTGGGCACGCTGG
>VFQO010001185.1_pt1 | contig 21425 bp, 21 predicted proteins | sample 3512331 | NCBI WGS metagenome assembly VFQO01 (sample SAMN10412371, study PRJNA504923) | tailings metagenome | isolation source: Replicate 3 from Balatoc abandoned mine | place: Philippines: Itogon, Benguet | collected 2017-08-28 | reverse complement strand
ATCGACGCGGCGCTCGATGACCTGGCCGGCGACCCGGAACGACAGCGGCACCTCGTTACGCGCGCGCACGGTACCGGTCAGCGCCATGTTCACGCCGTCGGCACCACCGACGACATGGGTCTTGACCCACGGCGCCGGATCCCCGGTCTTCGCATCCGGATCAGAGCACGCAGCGACAGCCAGACCGAGACAGAGTACGACGACGATGCGTTTCAACATGAAGATGATTCCTGCAGCGTGACGGCACATGGCCGCAACGGACTTATTCAGACAGCCGACGGATTTTGCTGGCAACTATGCCACGAAGGCTGTCACGACGACAGCCCCCTGCCACCGCGTTTGTCCAGATCCCGTGCCGTTCCCGACGGTGCTACCGAGGCGGCATCGGGTCCCGTGCCAAGCCAGCGGTCCAGTGCCGGCAGCATGAAACTGAACCAGTAGTCCTCATGACGGAAATGGTGCAGCCGGTGGTTGCGGAAGACCGCCTGGTAATACGCGGAGCGCGGCTGAATGCGGGTATGGACGATCCAGTGCGTCCATTCATAATTGAGTGCGGCGAGACCGAACCCGGTCAGGAAGCTCAATGCAACGGCGCGATCCGGCAGCAGCGGGACCGCCAGCACAAGCATCGGTGCCAGCATCACAGGCACATACACCGGAAGAAAAACGAGACGGACACGCCATGGCTCGGCGTGGTGCGCCCGGTGCTTGACGGCAGGATCCGGATCAATCCGCCAGCGACCGAGCTGCCACGGACGCGCATGCAGCACATGACGATGCAACAGCCACTCCATCACCGGCCAGACGGCGATGGCAAGCGCGAAACCGGCCAGATCCCGAACGGACCATTCGCCAAGTGCAAGACGCCAGCCGGCAACGCCCAGCACGAATACAAGAATCACGCAGACGCCGGGCTGTCGCAGATACACTGCGAGGGCACCGGAAAAGGTGTCAGGGGCCCGCCGGCTCGCAAGCCAGCTGGGTTCAGCCTCGTTCATGAAGTGCACTCACGTGTCAGGAGGTGCTGCCATCCTGACGCATCCGGCAGCGCACGACCAGTCCGCTCACGCATGCTGCCGTCCGGCCGATGCCGGAGCGCTGTCAGTACCTGGACTGCTGCTGACGCGCCAGGGCATCGTGCAGTGCCGTGGCATCCTCGTCCGTGATGTCCAGCGGCGTATCGATCTCGGCGAACGCCGCGCGAATCTGCTCCGGCGTCAGAGGGAGCAGAACGGCCTGTTCTTGCCGCGCATGCCGCTCGCGTCCTGGATGCAAGCGCGCGGCGATCGCCGGATCCTGCAATCGGACAGGCTGGCGCCAGGCGGCCGGGTAGCGTCGCCACGGGAAGGCAGCATTCAACACCACCGCAGCAAGCACAATCAGCACGGCATCCCAGAGCACGGGAGACAGCACGAAGGACCAGTCCGGACGCACGCCGGCACCGGTGGCAAGCACCACCGACAAGGCGGTGGCGCCACCCGGCGGGTGCAGGCAGCGCAACAGGTGCATGACGGCAATCGCCAGCGATACCGCCAGCGCGGCCGACAGCGGACTGGCGCCCAGCACGCTGACCACCAGCACGCCGACGACGGCCGAACTGACCTGGCCGCCGATCACCGACCAGGGCTGCGACAGCACGCCGTGCGGCACCGCGAACACCAGCACCGCCGAGGCACCGATCGAGGCCACCAGCACCAGCCCGGACTGGCTGCTGTCCTGCCAGGCATGACCGAAGGACGCCAGCAACCACATGCCGGCCAGTGCCGTCAGCACGGCAATCAGCTGTTCACGCCAGGACACCGTGTGCTCGGGCCAGCCCAGAACCTGTTTCCACCGCATGCCGCGTCCCTCGCCCTGCCGAATGCGAAAATCGCACCAATAGTAGGCACTGAGACAGCGATTGACCAGCTATGGTGCAGGCAATGTGCCCGGCGCCGTGGCTGGCTTGCGGCGGTAATCGATGTCGACCAGGTAGGCCTTGCCGGTGGCGGGGTTGAGCACGTTGGACACGCCGCGATACTGCAGCAGCTCGCGACTGGTCAGGCCGTACACCACGTCGATCGGATCAACCAGCAGACGCAGCAGCGAGTCGGGCTGGATGCGCAGGCGAAGGGCCTGCTCGTCACCGACGCGGATGCGCCCCTGCGGCAGGATGCGGAACCGGTACTGGTCCAGCTGGCCGACCACGGCTAGACGCAGCGACACCGGCTTGCCCGCCTCCAGCGTGGCCAGCTTGTCGACCAGCAGGGCATTGAAGCCGGAATCGGCCGCCAGGTCCGGCAGGCGCGGCAAGGTCTTGCGTTCAACCTGGCCGTTGCGCACCTTCTCCAGCTGCAGGCCGTTGCCCGACACCGCCGTGATGCGCTCCTCGTAACCGGCCCCCGGCAGGCGGTAGCGCATCAGCGGCACGTAGGGGTCGCGGCTGAAATCCAGGCTCTTCTCGCCCAGCAGGCGGCCGTCCGGCGCCACGTAGCGGATGTTGCCGGAGCGCCATTGCACGCCGTCGTACTGATGACGATGCACTTCGGTGTAGAGGTAGCGACCGCTGCCCTGCTCGGTGGCATAGCCGAGGTAGCGTGTCTCGCGCGGTGCGGCCGACACCGCAGTGCTCGTCATCGCGAGCACCGCGGCCAGGGTGACTCCCCGCATCACGATACGCATGACATCTCCCTCAGCGCTTGCTGAACAGGTAATGACCAACACCCCACTCGCGCCCGTGGTCGTAGCCGAACAGCTCCGCCACCGCCATGTAGAACATGCGCCAGCGCTGGAACCAGATCGCCGCCTGCTCGTGGCCATAGCAGGTCCTGAACAGGGCCATGATCTCGTGGCGTGACGCGTCCATGCCGGCCAGCCAGTGGTTGGAAGTCTTCTCGTAATGACGGCCGTCGACCCACCACTGCCGGGTCAGCACCAGGTGATCCTGGAAGTTGGCCAGCAGGGTCTCCGAGGGCATGATGCCACCGCTGAAGAAGTAGCGCGTCATCCAGTCCTCGCGCTCGCGATCCTCGAAGAAATAGGCCAGGTGGCGGTGCGCGAAGATGTGCACGAAGAGCTGGCCGTCGTCATTCAGCCAGCGCGACAGCTTGGCCAGCAGCAGGCCGTAGTTGCGCATGTGCTCGAACATCTCGATGGACAGGATGCGGTCGAAGCCAGGCTCCACGCGCTGGCCATCGGCGCTGACCACCGGGAACTCGAAGTCGACGATGTTGCCGGTCAGGATCGTGAGGTTGCTCAGACCGCGTTCGGCCGCACGCGCCAGGATGAACTCGCGCTGGCCGTGGGAGTTCGACAGGCCGGTGACCGAGGAGTTGGGAAAACGCTCGGCCAGCCACAACGACAGCGAGCCCCAGCCACAGCCGAGGTCGAGCAGGCGCTGGCCGTCACGCAGGCCGGCACGCTCGGCATAGAGCGACAGCATCAATTCCTCGGCCTCGGCCAGGGTCTCGTTGCCGGTGGGATACAGGGCGCAGGAATACTTCAGGCGCGGCCCGAGGTGACGGTGAAAGAAGGCCGCAGGCACCTCGTAATGCTGCTCGTTGGCGGCCTGGGTCTCGATGGCGATGGGGCTGGCGCGGAGCTGGTCGAGCAGGTCCTGGCGGCGCGCGCTGGCACGCTCGGCATCATCGGCGCCCTCGTCGCGCAGGCGCTGCGCCATGAGCTTGCGCATGCCGTGACGCGTCAGCGCGTCAGGGATCATGCCGCGTTCACAGAGATCGATCGCATCCATCCGGAAATTCCTTGTCAGCTTGTGGCAGTTGCCGTGTTGACGGATAGTGACCGCGGTTTGTTACACCGCAAACAGGACAAAAAAATGATGCGCCGGATTCCGGGAGTGACGGTCATGCGCGCGGGACATCAACGCCAGCCCGTGCGGATGCTGATCCTGCTGGCGCTTGCCGCGGTTCCGGCTGCCCTGCCCGCGCAGACCGTCAGCGCATCCTGGCCCGACGGCTTTCACAACACCACGCCGGGCCGCGAGCCGCAGACGCGCGACCTTCTGCCCTGGCTATGGGGCCGACTCACTGGCCCGGCGATCCGCCACGCGCCTGACGAGATCGCCCGGCAGCCGGTGGATGTCGCGCGCCTGCACCAGCGCGTCGACGGGCTGCGCGTGACCTGGCTGGGTCACAGCACGGTGCTCATCGAGATCGACGGTTTCCGCGTGCTCACCGATCCGGTGTTTTCCGAACGCGCCTCGCCGTTTTCCTGGCTGGGGCCGCGGCGACTCACCCCGCTGCCGGTCGACCCTGCCCGTCTGCCGCACATCGATGCCGTGCTGATCTCGCACAACCACCACGACCACCTCGATGTCGGCAGTCTGCGCCAGCTGGCGCGGCAGCCCGGCGGCGCCCCTGCCGTCTATGTTCCCCTCGGCGATGACGACTGGCTGCGCGAGGACGGCATCCCGCAGGTGCAGGCGCTGGACTGGTGGCAGCAGATCACGCTGGGGCCGGCGCGCATCACCTTCGTGCCTGCGCAGCACTGGAGTCGCCACATCACCCGCCGTGGCCGTGACCGGAGCCTGTGGGGCGGCCATGTGCTGCAGGTCGGCGCGGTCTCGGTCTATCACGCCGGCGACACTGGCTACGGGCCCGACTTCAAGGCCATCGGCGATCGTCTCGGCCCCTTCACGCTGGCCCTGCTGCCGATCGGCGCCTACCAGCCGCGCTGGCTGACCCGGCGTCAGCACATCGACCCGGCCGAGGCCGTGCAGGCGCACCGGGATCTGCGCGCCAGGCAAAGCCTGGGGGTGCACTGGGGCAGCTTCGTGCTCAGCGACGAACCCATCCAGCAGCCCCCGGACGATCTGGCCGAGGCACGCCGAGCCGCGGGCGTGTCCGAGGACGAGGTGATGACCTGGGCGATCGGCGAGACGCGGTCTTGGTCTGCCCCCTGAAACCGGCTAGTCTCAGGCCTCGACGTCAACCACACGAACGGCCAGGAGAGCCCCATGGCACGACGCGACGCCAGCGCCATCAGTCCCACCGCCTACTACACCAGCGCCGTCTGGCTGCATCACGGGCTGTCACACCCGGCCTTCGCCCACCTCAACAGCCATCTCTACTACTACGGCCTGAAAGGCCCGCAGATGGCCTTCAAGCTGCTCGGGGGTCCGACCCTGGATGACTTCCTGCTGGCCCGTCACCAGGTCATCGACCACGAGCTCGATGCCGCCATCCGCGATGAAGGCATCACCCAGGTCATCGAGATCGCCGCCGGCCTGTCACCGCGTGGCTGGCGCTTCGCTGAACGCTACAAGGACCGCCTCACCTACATCGAAGCCGACCTGCCCGGCATGGCCGAACGCAAGCGCAAGCTGCTCCGGCATGGCGGCATCGACAGCGAGCACCACCACGTGCTCGACATCGACGCCTTCGCCAGCGACGGCGCCTCGCTGGAAGCCATCGCGCGCACGCTGGATCCGGCACGCGGACTGGTCATCATCACCGAGGGGCTGGTCAACTACTTCGACACCGACACCGTGGCCGGCCTGTGGACGCGCATCGCGGCGGTGCTCAAGCGCTTCAGCAAGGGCATCTACCTGAGCGACCTGCACGTGCAATCGGTCAATCAGGGCATGTCCGTGCAGGCCTTCATGGGCGCGCTGTCGACCTTCGTGCGCGGGCGCGTGTACCTGCATTTCAGCGGCGAGACGCAAGCCTGCGAGCAGCTGCTGGCCTCCGGCTTCGACTGGGCACAGCTGCTCACGCCCTCGGACTACCGCCAGATCCTGCCCGACTGCAACCGCAGCGGCGCCGATCTGGTGCGGGTGGTCAAGGCACGCTGTGGCGCACTGCCGTCCGCTCACGCCCCCAGTTGAGCAGCAGCAGAGCCATGGCACAGAGCAGGCCGGCGCAGGTGAACACCCACACTGCGCTGGCCGGCGTCCACACCAGACCCGCCGCCCACGAGCCCAGCGCCACCCCGCTGCCCCAGAGCATGCTGTAGATGGCCTGGCCCTGGCCCTGATGGCCGCCACCGAAATGCCGGTGGATGAGGACCATGGCAGCGGCATGAAAGCTCGCGAACGAGGCCGCATGCAGCAGCTGCGCCGACCAGATCGCCCAGGGCGAGTCCGCCAGCGCCCCGATCATCAGCCAGCGCACTCCGGCCAGCGCCAGACTCCACTGCAACAGGCGCGCCTCCCCCGCCGCCGGCAGCAGCCGGTGCATGAACCAGAACATGACCACCTCGGCGAACACGCCCAGCCCCCACAGCCAGCCGATGGTGCCGCGCCCGTAGCCGTGCTGCTCGAGGTGGATGCTGTAGAAGGTGTAGTACGGCGCATGCGAGAGCTGCAGCAGGAAGTGCGCGATGAAGAAGGTCAGCACCGGGCGCCGGCAGAGGATGGCGAGCACCCCCTCCGTGCGCTCGTGGCGCGTCTCGGTGGCGACATCCGGCACGAACAGCGTCGCCAGCCAGGTCGCGAAGGCGCAGACCAGCAGGGCCAGTGGCAGGTGACTGACCGGAAAGGCCTCGAAGTACAGCCCCAGCCCGGTGCCGGTGGCAATGAAGCCGAGCGAGCCCCACAGGCGTATGCGGCTGTAGCGCTCGCGCTGACTGCCCAGGTGCGCCAGCGTGACCGCCTCGAACTGCGCCAGAATGGCATTCTGGAAGAAGCCGTAGACCAGCAGCACGGCTGCCAGCGGCCAGTAGTCGCGCACCACGAACACGCCCAGCCAGCCGATGGTGATCATCGCCGCGCCCAGGCGCACCAGCGCCAGCCGGCGTCCGCTGCGGTCGGCAACATAGCCCCAGAAGTTCGGGGCCACGATGCGCGTCAGCATGACGATGGCACCGAGCTCGCCGATGGCGGCGGCATCGAAGCCCAGCGACTGCAGGTACAGCCCCCAGTAGGGCATGAAAGCGCCGATGACGGCGAAATAGAAGAAGTACACCGCCGCCAGTGGCAGCACCGGAACCGGGCTGGCACTGGCGTCAGGACGGGCCGCAGGCACGGATCGGGTCGTCATGGAACGACCGCGCGCGGCCGGCTCAATAGCCCGGGTCGGCGTTCGGCGCCAGCGCCGGAATCAGCGGCAGTTCACTGCGCACCAGGGCATTCTGCGCACGATGGCGCAGCGCATGATCGAGCAGCACGATGGCCAGCATGGCCTCGGCGATCGGTGTCGCGCGCACGCCCACGCAGGGGTCGTGCCGGCCCTTGGTGACCACCTCGATGGCCTCGCCGCGCGTGTTGATGCTGCGACCCGGCGTGGTGATGCTGGAGGTCGGCTTGAGCGCGATGCGCACGATCAGGTCCTGGCCGCTGGAGATGCCGCCGAGCACGCCACCGGAATGGTTGCTCAGGAAGCCCTCGGGGGTGAGCTCGTCGCGGTGCTGCTCGCCGCGCTGGCTGACCACGGCAAAACCGTCACCGATCTCCACGCCCTTGACCGCGTTGATGCTCATCATGGCATGCGCGATGTCGGCATCGAGGCGGTCGAACACCGGCTCGCCCCAGCCCGTCGGCATGCCCGAAGCGAACACCTCGACGGCGGCGCCGATGCTCGAGTGCTCCTCGCGCATGCTCAGCACCAGCCGCTCCATCTTCGGCACCGCCTCGCGGTCACCGCAGAAGAACGGGTTCTGGCTGACGTAGTCCCAGTCGCAGGTCTGCGCCTTGATGTCACCGATCTGCGACACGCGACCGCGGATGGTCACGCCGAACTGCTCCTTCAGCACCTTGCGCGCGATCGCGCCGGCGGCCACGCGCATGGCGGTCTCGCGGGCGCTGGAGCGGCCACCGCCACGGTAGTCACGGAAACCGTACTTGTGGCTGTAGGTGTAATCGGCGTGGGCCGGACGGAAGGTCTCGGCGATGTTGCCGTAATCCTTGGAGCGCTGGTCGGTGTTCTCGATCAGCAGCGCGATCGGGGTACCGGTGGTGCGACCCTCGAACACGCCGGAGAGGATGCGCACGACATCCTCTTCCTTGCGCTGGGTGGCGAACGACGACGTCCCCGGCTTGCGGCGGTCGAGATCCCCCTGCAGGTCGGCCTCGCTGAGCGCGATGCCCGGCGGCACGCCGTCGACGATGGCGGTCAGGGCCGGGCCATGCGACTCGCCGGCGGTGGTGACGGTGAAGACAAGTCCGATGCTGTTGCCGGCCATGATGACGCTACTCTCGCAAAAGGTCTCAGATGCTGCTTTCGAACAGGGCCTGGTGCTCGCGGCACAGGTCCGCGGTGAGCACGAACACGCCGCTGCCGCCGCGCTCGAACTCGACCCAGACAAAGGGCACGTCCGAGAAGGTCTGCTGCAGGGCCCACTGCGAGTTGCCGACCTCGATCACCAGCACGCCATCGTCGGTGAGGTAGTCGGCAGCCTCGGCGAGGATGCGCTTGGTGACGTCCAGGCCATCCGGGCCGGACGCCAGGCCAAGCTCGGGCTCGCGCAGGAACTCCTCGGGCAGATCGGCCATGTCCTCGGCATCGACATAGGGCGGATTGCTGACGATGAGGTCGTAGCGCTGGCCCGGCAGCTTGCTGAACACGTCCGACTCGAGCAGGCTGACGCGATGCTGCAGCTCGTGATGCTCGACATTCACCGCCGCCACCGACAACGCGTCGAGGGAGATGTCGGTGGCATCCACGAAGGCGTCCGGGAACTCCTTGGCGCAGGCGATGGCAATGCAGCCGGAGCCGGTGCAGAGATCGAGAATGCGCAGCGGCTCATCCTTCAGCCAGGGCAGGAAGCGGTCCTCGATGAGCTCGGCAATGGGCGAGCGCGGCACCAGAACGCGCTCGTCGACATAGAACGGCAGTCCGCAGAAATAGGCCAGGTTGAGCAGATAGGCCAGCGGCGTGCGCTCGTTGACGCGGCGACGCAGCAGCTCGGCGACCTGACGGCGTTCGCTGGGCAGCAGCACGGCATCGAGGATCTGGTCATCCGCCGACCACTCCAGGTTCAGCGTCTGCATGACCAGGGCCGAGGCCTCGGCGAAAGGATCGCTGGTGCCGTGACCCAGATGCACGTCGCAGCCGCGGAAGCAGGTCACGCAGAAGCGCATCCAGTCGCGGATGGTGCTCAGGCCCTGGACGGCCTCCTCGAGCTGGGCGTCGGACAGGGTCAAGGCGGGCAGATCGTGGCTCACGCGGGCTCCGGAAATCGGCTGGCAAATGGCAAGAATGTGATTCTACATGGATTTCCGGTGACTCAGGCAGTCACGTCAAAGGGATTGATAACCGCCACCCCCAGGGCCTTGAAGTCAGCCACGTTGCGACTGACCACCGTGAGACCATGCCGAATGGCGGTGGCGGCGATCATGGCATCCTCATGCAGGGTGTCTGACTGCCGGTGCATCAATCTGGCCCACTGCCTGAAGGCGGCAGCATCCATGTCGAGAACAGCCCGGGTGGCCACCACCCCCTCCAGCCAGGCCTCCAGTGCAGCCGCTTTGTCCGGATCCTGTTCGCGAGTCAGCTCGATGCCAGCCTGGATCTCCCCCACCGACACCGCCGACAAAAAAAGATGCCGATCCTCGATGCGCTGCATCCACGCCACGACGGCACCATGCGGTCGTGGCTTGCGCAATTCTGAAATGACGTTGGTATCGATCAGGTACATCGTCACTCCTGGGCGTGAATGACACGCCGGCGCGCCCGGCCGCGTGTCGGGAGAATCAGCTCGCCGCGCACCTCATCCGTGAGCAGCAGTTGCTTCAATGACGGGCCGGCCTGCGCCTGCAAGCGCTGCCACTCCGTCACGGGTACCAGCACCGCTGCCGGCAGCCCTCGCCGAGTCACCATCTGCGGCCCCTGATCAAGACAACGGTCGAGGAACTCGCTGAAACGCGCCTTGGCGTCTTGCACCGGCCAGCTCTGCATGATTCGCCACCAAATAACTAGTCATATGACTAGTCTTTCACGAGGACATCCTGCGCGCAACAGTCACGTCGCGACATCGCTATCGCCTATAATCAGGTCTCTTGCCTGAAGGTATAGACCACGCATGAAAGATCCGCTGCTGACCACTCTGCGCCGCCAGCTCAAGGCCGAGGCGCCCGTCGTGCCCGCTGTGAAGACAGCCGCTGTCAGCGTGCCGGCACGCGCCGAACCCGAACTCAGTGACGAGGAGCTCTTCGCCCGCGCCACCCGGGGTGCCCGACGCATCGAAGCTGCCGCCCCGCCACCACGCCCGACCAGGCCGCGCAAGCCGGATGCCATGACGCTGCTGCGCCGGGCGCAGGCTGAGGGGGGTGACGAACGCGAACAGGTGCCGCTGTCCGATACCGTGGCGCTGCAGGCCGGCGTGGCGCCGGAAGCCGTGCTGAGCTTCAAGCGCAACGGGGTCCAGGAGCGTCAGCTGGAACAGCTCAAGGCCGGCAAGCTGCCCTGGCGTCACGCCGTCGACCTGCACGGCTGTACCCTGGAGCAGGCGCGCGAGGCTGTCCTGCAGCTGCTGGACGAAGCCAGACGCGATGGCATCACGGTCGTGAAGATCGTCCATGGCAAGGGCCAGGTGAATGGCCAGGCCCTGCTCAAGACGGCCGTCAGCGGCTGGCTGCGACAGCTGCCCGGCGTGCTCGCCTATGTCAGCGCCAGCCCGCGTGACGGCGGCACCGGGGCCGTGCTGGTGCTGCTCAAGCGCCCGCGCGAGACGGGCACGCCCGGCGACCACCCGGAAAAACGCGCCGCCGCGGATGCGGACGGCGCAATCAGGCCGCGCGGCGTGTAGGCTTTACTCCCCCAGGCATTACCGATACGGTGCGCTTCCCAACTGCCACTTGCACGAGAACAATCATGGAAAACGCCTACGCGGACATCATCCGCGCCGTGGGTGAAGACCTGGGCCGCCCCGGCCTGCTCGACACACCGAAACGTGCCGCCAAGGCATTCAAGTACCTTTGCAAGGGCTACGAGGAAGATCTCGACACCATTGTGAATGGTGCCATCTTCCCCTCCGAGAACGACCAGATGGTCCTGGTCAAGGACATCGAACTGTATTCGTTGTGCGAGCACCACCTGCTGCCGTTCATTGGCAAGGTGCACGTCGCCTACATACCGTCCGGCAAGGTCCTCGGCCTGTCCAAGGTGGCGCGCATCGCCGACATGTACGCGCGCCGCATGCAGATCCAGGAGAACCTGACCAAGCAGATCGCCGACGCCATCCAGAAGGTCACCAACGCTCGCGGCGTCGCCGTGACCATCGAGGCCAAGCACATGTGCATGATGATGCGCGGCGTCGAGAAGCAGAACTCGGTGATGAAGACTTCGATCATGCTGGGTCTGTTCCGGGAGAATCCGCAGACGCGCAACGAGTTTCTGTCGCTGATCAAGGACTGAGTCCAGCGAACAGCTGCTGCTCAACGCGATCGGGTGGGGTGCATGGCAAAACGCGCCGTGGATACGTCCCTGTAGGCTCGGCTCGGCATCCATGCCTCGCACGGTTTTGCCACGCACCCCACCCGATCGCTCGCGTTACCTGTTCAGCATCGCCTTCACCGCGCTCAGCACATCCGCCGCACATGTCGCACCCGGCGGCAGATGCTGTTCATCCCCGCTGCGGTACTTGCCGGTACGCACCAGCACGCCGTGCAGGCCGGCGTTCACCGCACCCAGCACATCCGCGTCGACGTCGTCACCGATCATGACCGTGTCCGACGCTGACACGCCCATGCTGGCGCAGGCCAGGTCGAACATGGCGCGCCCGGGCTTGCCGATGACCTCGGCAGTCACGCCGCTGGCGTACTCCAGCGCTTTCACGAAGGGACCGGCATCCAGCTCCAGCCGCTCGCGCCCCCGGAAGTAGCGATTCATGCCCACGGCAAGCAGCGATGCGCCCTGCATGAGCAGGTCAAAGGCGATGTCCAGGCTGCGGTAATCCAGCCCCTCGGCAGCGTCGCAAAGCACCACGGCATCCGGGTCATGACAATCCACCCCGCTGAACTCGCTGCGAATGTCCGGATGCACCAGCAGCAAGGGTCGCAGGCCGCGACGGCGCAGGGTTTCGGCAACCACGCGAGGAGCGGCAAACAGGTGCGCCGCGGACACGCTCAGACCCAGTCCGGCCAGCTCGGCAAGAATGGCGTTCTGCGGACGCCGGGAAGTATTGGTCAGCAGACGCCAGGGCAGCCCGGCATCATCCAGTACCTGCAACGCCTCACGCGCCCCGGGCAGCAGGCGTCCGCTGTCGGTGAGCACGCCCGCGATATCCAGACACACGGCTCGTATCGTCATGACACCCTGTTCCCGCCCCGTCATGGCGTCAGCATAGAACATGGCGACCCTGCCGCAACAGCAGGTCGGCAATCAGCACTCCCGCTCCATGTCGTCATCGCGGTATAAAGCGCGCCTGACTCCCTGACCGATGGCCGCCATGTCCCTGCCCGTCGACCTCGTGCTGCCGGACCTGCTGGCCACGCTGACGCAACGCTCCGCACTGGTGCTGCAGGCGCCACCCGGCAGCGGCAAGACCACGCGCGTGCCGCTGGCGCTGCTGGGCTGGCAGTCGGACGCCAGCGGGCGCATGACCCGGCTGGAGGAGCCCGCCTGGCTGGCCGGACGCCGCGTGATCATGCTCGAGCCTCGCCGGCTGGCCGCACGTTCGGCGGCACGCTACATGGCCTCGCTGATCGGCGAGCCTGTCGGGCAGCGCATCGGCTATCGCACGCGTCTCGATACCCGGATCAGTGCCGGCACCCGCATCGAGGTGGTCACCGAGGGCATCCTGACCCGGCTGCTGCGTGACGACCCGGAACTTTCCGACTACGCCGCCGTCATCTTCGACGAGTTCCATGAACGCTCGCTGCAGGCCGACCTCGGGCTGGCGCTGACGCGCGAATGCCAGGACGTGCTGCGCGACGACCTGCGCCTGATCGTGATGTCCGCCACCCTCGACCCGCTGCCGCTGTCACGCCTGCTCAGGGACGCCCCGGTGCTGTCCTGCGAGGGTCGCCTGCACCCGGTGACGATCAGCTACAGCCCGCCGGATCGTCTGCCATTGCCGGATCATCTGCGCCAGGAAATCCTGCGTCTTCTGCACCAGGAGACCGGCTCGCTGCTGGTGTTCCTGCCCGGCGAAGGCGAAATCCGGCGGCTTGCCGAGCGTCTGCAGGATGCCCTGCCGCCCGATGTCGACCTGTGTCCGCTGTTCGGACAGCTCGCCGGCGAGGATCAGGACCGGGCCATTGCACCGGCGGCGGCCGGGCGACGCAAGGTGGTGCTGGCCACCAGCATCGCCGAAACCAGCCTGACCATCGAAGGCATTCGTGTCGTGGTCGATGCCGGCCTCATGCGCGTGCCCTGCTTCGATCCCGGCAGCGGCATGACACGGCTGGTCACGCAGCGCGTCTCCCAGGCCAATGCCGAACAGCGACGCGGGCGCGCCGGTCGCCTCGGCCCGGGGCACTGCCTGCGCCTGTGGAGTGGCGAGGAACAACAGCGCCTGCGCCCGTTTGCCACGCCCGAGATTCTCGCCGCCGACCTCGCCGACCTGGTGCTGGCACTGGCGGCCTGGGGCACCCGCGACCCGACCGGCATGGCCTGGCTGGATGCACCACCGGCACCGGCCTGGGCACAGGCCCGAGACCAGCTGACGGCGCTGGGTGCACTGACCGCCGACGGCAGCATCACGGCGCATGGCGAGGCCATGCAGCGACTCGGCCTGCCGCCGCGACTGGCGCATCTGATGCTGTGCGGGCGTGCAGAAGGACTGTCACGCCTCGCCGCCGACCTCGCCGCGCTGCTTGCCGAACGCGACCTGCTCGGCAGCCGCGACGGTGCCGACATCCACCACCGGCTGGCCGTGCTGCGCGGCGAGCGCGCCAGCACCGGGGTCGACCGCGGCCGCCTGCGCCTGGTCCGGGACAGCGCGCGCCGACTGATGGACAGCACCCCGCACACGGCTGCCGGGAAGCCGCCGCGCGACAGCGCCCTGACAAAACGGATTGACCGTGCCGACAGCCCGGCCGATGTCGGTCGTCTGCTGGCGCGGGCATGGCCGGATGCCGTGGCCCGTCGCCGTCCCGGCAATGCACCCCGCTACCTGCTTGCCAGCGGACGTGGTGCCACGCTGCCAGCTGACGATGCCCTCGCCGGCGAACCCTGGCTGGTGGTTGTCGAAACTGACGGACAGGCCCGCGAAGCACGCATCTTCCAGGCCGCGTCCGTCGACGCAGCCGACATCGAGAGCCTGTTCGCGGACCGCATCAGCACGCAGGATGATCTGGCCTGGGACGCGCAGGCCGGAGCCGTCAGCGCCCGCCGCCTGAGGCGACTGGGTGCCATCGTGATCGACGAACAGCCGTTGCCGCGTCCAGCCGCCGAGGTGCTGCTGCCCGCCTTCGTCGCCGGCGTGCAGGCAAGCGGCAGCGATGCTCTGCCATGGACACCGGCGCTGCGCCAGTGGCAGGCCCGCGTCAACATCCTGCACGACCTGGTGCCTTCAGACTGGCCGGATGTCAGCGATGCGCAGCTGCTTGTCACCCTCGCGGACTGGGCCGGCCCCTGGCTGACCGGCATGCGCCGCCTCGCCGACCTGGCCAGCCTGCCGCTGCAGGATGCCCTCGGCAGCCTGCTGTCGTGGCCGCAGCAGCAGGAGCTGGAGCGTCTGCTGCCACGCAGCCTCGACGTGCCCAGCGGCTCGACCGTGGACATCGACTACACCGCCGAACACGGCCCGGTGCTGGCGGTGAAGCTGCAGGAAGTGTTCGGCTGGCAGGACACGCCGCGACTGGCCGACGGCCGCATCGCGCTGACCATGCATCTGCTGTCACCGGCACGACGACCGGTCGCGGTCACCGGCGACCTCGCCAGCTTCTGGCGCAACGCCTATGGCGAGGTTCGCAAGGACCTGCGCGGGCGCTATCCCAAGCATCCGTGGCCGGAAGATCCGCTGACGGCTGTGGCGCAGCGCGGGGTGAAGCATCCGAAGCGGTGGAAGTGACCCACCTCACTCAAGATTAATGATCGTAAGTATTGCAATTTTCCTCCTCCAAGATAGAGCCTGTGATTTCTCAATCGCGTAAGATGCCATCATCAGCTTGGCCAGGATGGAACCATGCGCCTCGATAACACATCACCTATCCTGCAGCAATTGCTGACAGCAACACGAATAATATTTCCCTGCACATTATTATTGGTAATTATTGATCAATTGCCTTTCCTGACAAATGCACTTGATAGGGGACAAACCATAGGACGTGATGCGTTCAATTTCTGGATGGCCGGAAAACTTGCATGGGAAGGGAATGTTGAACACATTTATGATAACCCTGTATTCATGGATGCAATCCGCAAGGCCCTCGGTCCTGATGCAGGCTTACATGCATTCCCCTATCCCCCGCCTGCGCTTATATTTTTTTATCTATTTGGCTGGATGCCATACTGGGTTGCACTTTCCATTTGGTCAGCGCTAGGCATATTTGGATTCATAATTGCAACAAAAGGAATTGGCACGAGCAGGAAGAATATTCTCTTGAGCTTAATTGCGCCGCTAACTATATATAACATTATTCTTGGCCAGAATGGATTGATAAGTGCCGCCCTTTTTATAGCAGGCCTTAGACTAGCCAATACCAGTCAAATATCATCAGGAATATTAATAGGCTGTCTTTCCTTCAAGCCAACGTTAGCAATTCTTTTGCCATTCATACTGCTAATTAAAAGAAAATGGACAGCCATTTTCGTCTCCTCACTAACAACAGCATTTCTCTGCCTACTACCAATTCTCTTGTGGGGCCCAAGTATCTGGCTTGACTATCTGCATAAAGCAGCACCTTACCAGCAAGAGCTTCTCGAGTTCGGCACAGGTCTTGCCCAATTAATGAAACCATCAGCTTTCATATCTATGCGCCTATTAGGATTCAATGTTGAACTAGCGTATAGTGTGCAGGCACTTTTTTCAATTATCACACTAGCTATTTTAATAAATTACGGCCTTAAAAGAAATCGCGCAAGGAGAATTGAAAACAAAGAAATCATCATTACAGCCATCGCTACGATGCTAATAATTCCGTATGTGCACTTTTATGACATGGCCTTGGTTGCGGGCGGAATATTATTAATGACAAGCAATAGCAGCAACGAATCCACCTTATCAATTTTACAACAAAGAACACTTGGGCTCCTTTGGACTCTTCCAGTAATCAGCCTCCTCATGAATATTATTGGATTCCCCATCACGCCCTTAATCTTGGTTTTCTGCCTTTATATTCTCTGCAAAATAAATACAACTAAAACCGACACAAGAAGCACACTATGAAAATCAGCCTGATCGCCCCTATTTATAATGAAGAAGAATCAATCAATGAATTTTTGAAATGCATTAGCGAAATAGAGCCATGCATTATCGAAGAATTGGGCGAAAATGGCGAAATCGAAATAATTTTTGTAAATGATGGCAGCGAAGACAACACAAGGCAGCTTGTTGAGATCGCCTCCGAGACCAATAATAAAATTAAGCTCATAAATCTATCCAGAAACTTTGGAAAAGAAGCTGCATTAACTGCCGGACTACAAAACGCATCAGGAGATGCGGTCATACCAATTGATATTGACTTGCAAGATCCGCCGTCAGTAATTATTGAAATGATAAAACACTGGAAGTCTGGCGCTCATGTTGTAAATGCCTATAGAGCCAACAGGCATGACGACAGCTCTTTCAAAAGATTCAGTGCAAATTTATTTTATGCAGTTCTAAAAAAAATATCTGATCATCCTGTACACCCGAATGTAGGTGACTTTCGTTTGCTTGATAAGAAAGTTGTTGCAGCCCTAAATAAATTAAGTGAAAAATCACGCTTCAACAAAGGGCTCTTTTCATGGGTTGGATTCAATGTCGTGCAAATTGAGTTCACTCGAACAAATCGATATCAAGGGGAAACCAAATGGAATATACGGAAGCTTTGGGCACTTGCACTTGATGGGATATTTTCATCTTCAACACTCCCGCTGAGAATTTGGACCTATATAGGAGCCGTCATTGCTCTTTTTGCATTTATTTATGCGGCCTATCTCATAATTTATACAATAACTACTGGTGGCGACGTTCCTGGCTATGCATCTATAATGGTTGCTATTCTTTTTCTTGGCGGATTAAACATGCTGAGCCTTGGATTGATGGGAGAATATATTGGCCGAATTGCAATGGAAGTGAGAGGTAGGCCACTTTACATCATTGAGTCAACTCGAGGATTTGATAATGGAAAATGAAGCTTATCTTGCAATGGCTCAACAAGAAGAGAAACACTGGTGGTATGTTGGCAGAAGAAGAATACTTAAATCCATTATTAAAAGCAAAATCCTTGTTCCGAGCAATGCAACTTTGCTTGAGGTAGGCTGTGGAACAGGCGGAAACCTGGACATGCTGAGTACTTTTGGAAAAGTAGACGCCATTGAGCTTAATGAAATGGCGCGAAAAATCGCGCAAAGTCGCTCCAATATAAATGTTGAGTCAGGGGCTTTACCTGACAACATGCCGACAGTAAATAAAAAATATGATCTCATCGCTTTTTTTGATGTGCTCGAGCACATTGAGCGCGACGCCGATAGCCTAAAAAAACTATCAGAACTACTTTCAAACGATGGTCGATTAATCATCGCCGTCCCAGCACTTCCTTTTCTTTGGTCGCCCCACGACGAGATTCACCATCACAAGCGACGATATTCAAAGAGCGGGATTATAGAAACTGTTATAAAATCTGGCCTTAGAATCGAATTCATAAGCTATTATAACTTTTTTTTTATTGCCGCTAGCCATTATTCAGCGCCTTTTCAGTCGCTTAAAAAAAAGCAGTGACGCGGCCTCGTTTTCACCTATTTTAAATAGTATTTTTTTATCGATTTTTTCCGTCGAGAGCCATCTAATCAGACTGATGCCACTTCCAATCGGCCTATCGATTTGTATTATCTGCAAAAAATAAATAGAAATCACAAAAAATTCATCGAAATAGAATTATGATAAATTCAATGGTATAATATATATTAATACAAGATCCCTTTTAAATTAATTCCATAGATCGCCTAGAATTCTCCTCTTTTATTGAGAGCTAACACCCATGGAACTGACCATCCTCATGCCATGCCTCAACGAAGCCGAAACCTTGGCTACGTGCATTGCCAAAGCCCGACAGTTCCTGCATGACAACCAGGTACCTGGAGAAGTTCTCATTGCTGATAACGGCAGCACGGATGGCTCAATCGATATCGCACTCGCAAACGGCGCTCGCGTGACCCATGTCGCCAGGCGGGGCTACGGTGCCGCATTGATCCAGGGCATTCATGAGGCAAAGGGCCGGTTCGTCATCATGGGGGATGCTGACGACAGCTACGACTTTTCCAACGTGCTTTCTTTCTTGCAACAGTTGCGTGCCGGGAACGACCTGGTGATGGGAAATCGCTTCAAGGGTGGTATCGCCACAGGCGCCATGCCCTTTCTCCATCGCTACCTGGGCAATCCGGTCTTGAGCTTCCTCGGTCGTCTTTTCTTCACCGTCCCCATTGGTGACTTCCATTGCGGACTGCGCGGATTTGACCGGGCTCGCATGCTTTCGCTCAATCTGACCTCATCCGGGATGGAGTTCGCCAGTGAAATGATCGTGAAGTCTCGACTTCACAACCTGCGCATTTCCGAAGTGCCGACCACACTTACCGTTGACGGTCGCTCACGAGCGCCGCATCTGAAAACCTGGTCGGATGGCTGGCGACACCTGAAGTTTCTTCTTTTGCACAGCCCGCGCTGGCTGTTCCTGTACCCGGGCTTGCTGTGCATGCTGACTGGCCTGCTGCTGATGATTGGCTTGTCCGGCGGCCCCATCGAAGTGACCCCGCAGGTGCATCTGGACATTCACAGCCTGGTCATGGGCTGCGTTCTCACACTGATCGGGATGCAAGCGACCAGCTTCGCCCTGGTCGCCAGATCCTACGCAGCCACCTCCGGTATGCTGCCTACGTCAACAGCGATGCAGCGGTGGTTGCACATACTCAGCATGGAACGCTTGCTGATAATGGCCCTTTTGCTTTTCGTAAGTGGGGTGACTGGCATGCTCAGTGGCGTCTGGATCTGGGTTGAACAGGGGCTGGGTGATCTGGAATATGCCAGCTTGTTGAGACCGCTGTTGGTGTCAGGAACCGCAGTTGTGATCAGTTTGCAGCTGGTCTTTACCGCATTCCTGCGTGAGCTGGTCATCAATCCGGTGCACCGTCCGTGAAACCCGACAACGCCCGCACCCGAAAATTCCTGATCGTGGGTGTTGCCGGGAGCCTGGTGTATTTCTTCGTGGCCTGGCTCCTCATCAGCCTGACCGTTCGCCCCGGGCTCGCTGCCATCCTGGCGTTCACGGTGGCGTTCCTGTTTGCCTACAGCACGCAACGACGCTGGACGTTTGCCAGCACGGAACGTCACAGCCGGCTCATGCCGCGCTATCTGGCCGCCCAGCTTCTCAGCATGGGTGCATCCGCTGCCGTGGCAGAGCTGGCACATCATGGGTCATTGCATTCGAGCAATGTTGCCGTGGCGGCGTTGTCTACCCTGGTATCCGGGGCGCTGAGCTACCTGCTCAGCTCGCGCTGGGTGTTTTCCGAACGGCCCGCAGACTGACTCACCGAGAACGGACCTCTCATGCCAACCCACCTGACCCCGCGCCATGCCCTGCTGCTCACCCTGCTGATCATGCTCTTCGTGCTGGGCAGAAATCTGGGTGCCGATCTGCCTGAGCTGATAGCTGCCGACATGCCCAATCCCGACAGCTACCAGAAGTTGCTCATGGTCCGCGACCATGACCCGGCGACAGGCTTCAACTTCATGGCACGCGACAATGCGCCCCATGGTTTCTGGATGCATTGGTCGCTGCCCCACACCGGGCTGGTGTGGCTGGCCAGCCACGCCCTCATGCACTTGGGCATGGCACAGAACCAGGCACTCCTGCTCGCCGGTGGCGGGCTGACGTTGCTCAGCATGATGCTGCTGATGCTGCTGGTGCTGCGCGTGGCCCTGAACATTGCCAGCCCGCGGGCGGCAATCATCGGGGTGATGGCCCTTGCCAGCAGCCCGCCTCTGCATGGTTACGGGCAGCTGCTGCAAATCACGCATCACATCTTCATGCTGCTGCCGGTTGCTTTGGCGGCCCTGTTCTTTCTGAGAAACACGGATCGCGCCATGCCCATGGCGGATGCAGTCGGAGGCATGGCGCTGGCAGCGGCGCTGTGGATCTCCCCGGAAACCATGCCACTGGTGGTGTGCGTGGCCGGCATGCGTGCCGCCTGGCGTCTGCAGCATCCCCAGTCCGGGGCCCTGTGGCCGGCTGTCCTCGGGCTGATGGGGCTGCTGATCATGGCCTGGCACCTAGATCCGCCAGCACCCACGTACTCAGCGTGGGCACTGGACCACATCAGCCTGGCCTGGTTGCTCATGGGCACATTGCTTGCCCTGCTCTGGCTGCACGCGGATGGGTGTGTTCATCGTCAGCTTTCCCTGGGTCGCGCGATTGCCGAGCTGAGCCTCGGCGTCATGCTGGCTGCAGCCTGCTGGCTGATGCTGGTTCCGGATGCCATGCGCGGCCCGGATGGCTTGATCACGCCGTACTTGCACAGCGTGTGGTATCGGCACATCAACGAGTTGCAGCCCGTGGGCTCGTTCAGTAAAGCCGTGGGGTATCTGCTGTTGCCGCTCACCGGGGGCTGTCTGCTGCTCTGGACCGCATGGCGGGAGCGCAGTCTGTGGATGCTGACCCTGGCGCTTTCCACCCTCGTCTATGTCGTGCTGATCAGCAGCCATGTGCGCATGGGGTCAGCAGGCGCGCTGTTGGGCACGCTGTCCTTCATGATCGGTGCAAGCCGTCTGCGTGACTTCGAGAACATGCACGACAAGACCTTGCCGATGCGGCGCCAACTCCTGGTGGCAGGCCTGATTCTGGTGCTGCCGTTGCAAGTGGCGGCACCGTTGCTGACAGGATACTGGGACACGAAAAACACGACACCGGCCGCTGCGAAAACACCCTGCGATCTGAACACTGTCCTGCCCCTGCTCAACACCTTGCCAGCCGGAACACTGCTGGCAGACACCGATCTCGGGCCCCGGCTGATGCTGATGACGCCACACCGGGTAATCGCCGGCAACTACCACCACAACCTGTCCGGTCTGACGGACTCACACCGCATGCAGCGCGATCTGCCACCCGACACCGTTGCTCAAGCGCTGGCAGCACAGCGACGTGTTGACTACGTCTTGGCGTGCTCAGCACCGGATCAGACCCGACCGCGCTCGCAACAGCTGATGGCGCGTGTCGCGCGTGGTGAAGATATCCCTTGGCTTAGCAAGAAGGCCTCACAGGCGGGCTGGCATCTCTACGTGCGCGCATCAGCGCCGTAAGAGACCTCACTCCTCATACGTCCTGCACTCCGCATCCGCCGGCACATGCAGACAGCGCGTGCGCTTCATCAGGCTCATCATGGTCGGGTGGTAGACGCCATCCTTCATCA
>VFQO010001184.1_pt1 | contig 21450 bp, 23 predicted proteins | sample 3512331 | NCBI WGS metagenome assembly VFQO01 (sample SAMN10412371, study PRJNA504923) | tailings metagenome | isolation source: Replicate 3 from Balatoc abandoned mine | place: Philippines: Itogon, Benguet | collected 2017-08-28 | reverse complement strand
CGGCGTGCTCGTGTGCCGACACCACCACCTCCTCATCCACAACAACGGCTGGCACATCACCCGAGAACGCGCCCAATACTTCTTCGTGCCCCCACCCGACCTCGACCCCCAACAACGACCAATCCCCGCACAACAACGCACACTCGTCGCACGAGCCGGATAGGGAGAATTCGCGTGAGCGGGCTCGGGTCGCGTGCTCGAGCGGGACGAACGCTCGCACTTGAAGGGGAATGGCCGCTCACTCGAGCGATTCGGCTTCGGCCGCGCCGATCCACCCCCGCCGTTACGCCCCGCTTCCGGATGCCGCAAGCCCTAGCAGCCCGCGAGCGGCGTGACGTGGACTGGAACGACGGAGCCCAGAGAACCCAGCCGAGAGGAACGTGAACCTGATCATTCGGGGCCGAGCGAAGCCGTCGGCAATCGTGTCGCACGAGTTGACGCTGGATGACGCGATCGGCGCCTACGAGCACTTCGACAACCGCGACGACGGCTGGACCAAGGTCGTACTACATCCGGCGAGCGCCGCATGAGCGGGCACGCGGGCGGCCACAGCCTCGGCGGTCGCGCCGAGCGCAGCGGCACAAAGGGGTACGCCCCGGATGACACGCCGCTGCGCGACGGTCACAACGAGGAACCGGACACCCAGGACGATGCCACACCGCCCGGACAACGAACGACTGACGAGACCACCCCGGTGCGCAGCCCGGCCGGCACACAGCCTCCGCCGTCGTCAGAACCCGCATCCTGACCCCTGATCCTGGGTGCGGGCACAGCGGCCCGAGCGGGTGGTTCCGCCCGGGCCGCGCCTGCGCGGGTGGTTCAGGCCGGGGCTGGCGGTGAAGCGGTAGGCCGTAGCAACTCACGAATCACGTTCAAGCCGATCGCACAAGCCCTTTCATCGATTCACGCACCGTCGTGTACTGGCAGGAGTCGGTATCTGACCGGCTGGTTGAGCTGGCGGCCCGGGTGCTCCCCCCACCCGGGCCGCTTTCTGCACCGGGGCCGCAGTCGCGAGGCTTGGCCTACTGCTTGGCGCCCTGGGCCGCGACTGCTGCAGCGCCGGCCGCGGCGGCATCCGGGTCCAGATAGCGGCCAGGGCTGCTCGGCATGAAGTCGTCGTCGAGCTCGTAGACGAGCGGGATGCCGGTGGGGATGTTCAGCTCCGAGATGTCGTCGTCGCTGATGCCGTCGAGATGCTTCACCAGCGCGCGCAGGGAGTTGCCGTGCGCGGTGATGAGCACGGTCTTGCCGCTCGCCAGGGTCGGGACGATGTCGGATTCCCAGTAGGGCAGCATCCGGTCGATGACGATCTTCAACGACTCCGTGCGCGGAATCTCGCCGTCGATGCCGACGTACCGCGGGTCGTGCACCTGCGAGTACTCGGCATCGTCATCCAGCGGCGGCGGCGGAACGTCGAAGCTGCGACGCCACTGCATGAACTGCTCCTGGCCGTACGTCTGAAGCGTCTCGGCCTTGTCGAGCCCCTGCAGCGCGCCGTAGTGCCGCTCATTGAGGCGCCAGCTGCGCCGCACCGGTATCCACGCCAGGTCGGCCTCGTCGAGCGCGATGTTCGCGGTCTGGATCGCGCGCGTCAGCACGCTGGTGAACAGGATGTCGGGGGTCAGCCCCTCCTGCTTGAGCAGCTCCCCGGCGCGCTTGGCCTCCGCGACGCCCTGCTGGCTGAGCCGCACATCCACCCAACCGGTGAACAGGTTCTTCTGGTTCCACTCGGAGTTGCCGTGCCGCAGCAGGATCAGGGTATGCGTCATGGTTCCAGCGTATCGAGCGCTGCGACCGCATCCATCTCGGTCCTCCGGTCCTCGCGGGCCTCGACAAGCAGCCCAGCCGGTGCTGTCATGGGACCATGAGTGACGCGAACATCACGCCCGGCGCAGGTGTCGACCCTGAGAATCCGGAGGTGCCAGACACCACCGCCCACGCCGACTTCGACCACGAGGCGGTCGTCGACGAACTCGACGTCGACCCTGAACTGGTGATCGATGAGTTCGACGACGAGCAGCCACCGCTGAATGACTTCGAGCAGGAGCTGGCCGGCGACGACGAGGAGTAGCCGCTACGGAGTCAGCACGTTCCACGCGATGAAGAGCACCGACCCGAGCGCCACCGCCGCCATCAGCAGCATGAGCGCCGCGAGCCAGCCCAGCCGCCTGCGTTGCGGCCCCACCCAGGCGCGCACCAGCAGCATCCCGGCATAGAGCAGCGCGACGGCTGCAGCCGCCCCGTAGCCCAGCGGATGCAGCGACCCCATCGCAAGCAGCAGCACGAACGCGATGACGGCCATGATGCCGCCGAAGACCAGCCAGATCGTGCCGCTGGAGGAGGTCAGCGATGGCTGATTGCGAATCCACGTGGGGTCGTCGGGCATGACGTTCAGGCTACGCCGCCGCGGGACGACCGCGGCAGGGGTGTGGCGCTGGAGGGTCGCGGTGTCGGGTGCGGCAGGGGCGCCGCGGGACGGTCGCGCTGTCGGCAGGGCAGGAGGCAGAGGCAGGGGCAGGGGGCAGGGGGCACAATCGTTGCATGCCCATCGGCCAGGTCACCCGCGGTACGACCGGCACGAACCGGCTGCGCCGGGTGGACCGGTGGATCGCACAACTGCCGGCCCTGCGCCGCGCGGCTCGACCGGTGGTGGTTGACCTCGGGTACGGAGCATCCGCCACCACCACCCTCGAACTGCACCAGCGTCTGGCCCGGGTGCGCCCCGACGTCGAGGTGGTCGGCGTCGAGATCGCGCCAGAGCGGGTCGCTGCGGCGAAGCCGTTCGAGCGGCCCGGGCTGAGCTTCAGACTGGGCGGTTTCGAGGTGCCTGGTGAGCCCGGGATCGTCATCCGCGCGCTGAACGTGCTGCGCCAGTACGGCGAGGATGAGGTCGCCGACGCGTGGGCGCTGATGGTGTCGCGACTGCAACCCGGCGGGGTGCTGGTGGAGGGTACCTGCAACGAGGTCGGCCGCGTCGCAAGCTGGGTGGATGTCACGGCCACCGGCCCGGCGAGCCTCACCGTTTCGCTGCACCTGAGCTCCCTCGTGGCACCGTCGATCGTTGCCGAGCGGTTGCCCAAGGCGCTGATCCACCGCAATGTGCCGGGTGAGCGGATCCACGCGTTCCTGCTCGACCTCGACCGCTGGTGGGCCGTGCACGCACCGCTCGGCGTCTACGGACCATCGCAGCGCTGGGTGGCGGTCGCGGCATCCATGCGTGATGCCGGGTGGCCGGTGCTCGGCACGAAGACGCGGTGGCGGCTCGGGGAGCTCACCGTGGCGTGGGAGGCGGTCGCACCTCGTTAGACCGGCGCCGAGTCAGCTCAGCGCCGCGTCGAGCTTGCGGGTGAGCTCGTCGGTATCGAAGTAGTTCTCGACCACGATCACGTCGGCATACGTCTTGCCGATGGCGTTCACGAACTCCGGCGACGTCAGGATCACCTGCGCGTCGGCGGCGACAACGCCGAGCGAGGCGAGGTCGGCGGCCACCACGTCTGCGGAGATGTCGAGCTTCTTCAGCACCCGCTCCGCGTTCACCTTGAGGATGCCGGAACTGCCGATGCCCGCGCCGCAGATGGTCACGATCTTCACGACGCGACTCCCATGATGCGCCAGACGGCGTCCACGGACTCGGCCGACGCCAGGTCGTCGATCGCGGTCGAGTCGTTGAACACGTTCGCGACAGCCGCGACCGCGCCGAGGTGATCGCCGCCCGGTGCGATCGCCAGGCCCAGTACCACCGACACCGGGTCGTTGTGCGGATGCCCGAACGCGACCGGCGTAGCCAGCGTCACGATCGACATCCCATCGGTGAGCACATCGGGCCCGGACCGCGCGTGTGCCAGCGCGAGGCCCGGCGCGATCACCACATACGGGCCGTGCTCCTCGATCATGCGGATCATCTCGGCGCTGTACCCGACCCGGGCGGCACCGGAGCTGGCGAGTGCATCGCCCGCGAGCCGCACCGCCGCGCGCCAGTCCGCCGCGGTCGCGGCCAGCACGACCGCGCTCGACGGGAGCGGAGGCAGCGACATCGCTCAGGCCGCCTCGAACCCGGCGGTGATAGCGTCGGCCAGCTCTTCGCGGTCCTCCAGCGGCAGGAACGCCGATGCGGCCGCGTTCAGCTGGAACACGGCGAGGTCGGTCAGGTCGTAGTCGAAGGTCTCGGCCAGCAACGACAGCTCGCGGCTGAGGGTGGTGCGGCTCATCAGCCGGTTGTCGGTGTTCACGGTCACGCGGAAGCCGAGCTGGTAGAGCAGGTCGAACGGGTGGTCGATCAGCTCGTCGCCCCACTGGGCGAAGGATCGGGTATCCACGTTGGAGGTGGGGCTGCACTCGAGCGCGATCTCGCGATCCTTCACCCACTGCGCGATCGGGCCGAGCGACACGTACGTGTTCTCGTCGTCCTCGCGCTCGAGCGTGACGTCTTCGGCCAGCCGCACACCGTGCCCGAGCCGCAGCGCCCGCCCGTCGACGAGGGCGCCGCGGATGCTCTCCAGCCCGTCGGCCTCACCGGCGTGCACCGTGCGCGGGAACATCTGCGCCGCCAGGTAGTCGAATGCTGCGCGGTGGTTGCTCGCCGGGAACCCCGCCTCGGGACCGGCGATGTCGAAGCCGACGACCCCGTTGCGGCGGTGCCGCACGGCGAGCTCGGCGATCTCGAGTCCGCGATCGAGGTGGCGCATGGCACTGACCAACTGACCGATCCGGATGCCTCCGCCGGCAGCCCGCACGTCGGCTATGCCGGCCTCGATCCCCTCCTGCACGGCTTCGACGGTCTGGTCGAGGGTCAGCCCGCGCTCGAGGTGCTGCTCGGGGGCCCAGCGAATCTCGCCGTAGATCACGCCGTCCGCGTGCAGGTCGTGCACGAACTCACGGGCGACCCGGATGAGCCCCTCCTCGGTCTGCATCACGCCGGTGGTGACGCCGAACGTCTTCAGGTATTCGACCAGCGAGTCCTTCTCCTCGTTGAACCAGTCCGCCAGCGCAGCCGGGTCGGTGCTCGGCAACTCGAGGTCGATGGTGTCGGCGAGCTCGATGATCGTTTGCGGACGCAGCCCGCCGTCCAGGTGGTCGTGCAACGAGACCTTCGGCAGGGCGGTGATGCTGGCCCCGCCCCCGGGCATCAGATACTCCGCGCTCATGGGGTCAAATCTACCCGGCGATCGTATGGGCCGGGCCTGGGGGTTGGTCGCTCGATGGGCGCGGGGCCGGGTAGGGGCGCTCAGTCGACGCGGCCGACGATCAGCGGACCACCGTCGTCGACGGGCTCGCCCGCCTCGCCGATGCGGTACGCCCCCGTCAGCGCTTCGAGCGCCCGCTCGAACCGGCCGGCGTCGCTGGTGTGCATCGTGAACAGCGGCTGCCCGGCCCGCACCGGGTCCCCGGCCTTCACGTGCAGGTCGATGCCGGCGCCGTGGTCGACCGGGTCTTCCTTGCGGGCGCGGCCGGCTCCGAGGCGCCACGCCGCAACACCGAACGGGAGGGCCAACTGCTGCACGAGCACACCGTCACGGTCGGCCGTGACCGTCGAGCTCTCGGGCGCGGTGGGGAGCGGAGCATCCGGATCCCCGCCCTGTGCCGCGATCATGGCGCGCCAGCAGTCCATCGCGCTGCCGTTGCTCAGCGCAACTTCGACGTCGGCGTCGGGCTGCCCGGCGAGGGCGAGCATCTCGCGGGCGAGGGCGATGGTCAGTTCCACGACATCCGAGGGGCCTCCGCCGGCGAGCACCTCGACCGACTCGCGCACCTCGTTCGCGTTGCCGATCGCCTGGCCCAGCGGCACGTGCATGTTGGTCAGCAGCGCGACGGTGCGTGTGCCGGCGTCGTTGCCCAGGCGCACCATCGTCTCAGCGAGTTCGCGGCTCCGCGCCGGGTCCTGCAGGAACGCGCCCGACCCGTGCTTGACGTCGAGCACCAGCGACGCGGTGCCCTCGGCGATCTTCTTGCTCATGATCGACGAGGCGATCAGCGGAATCGCCTCGACGGTACCGGTGATGTCGCGCAGCGCGTAGAGCTTGCCGTCCGCCGGGGCGAGCCCGGCGCCGGCCGCGCAGATGACGGCGCCGACATCCCGCAGCTGGGCCATGAACTCCTCGTTGCTGAGCTTCGCGCGCCAGCCGGGGATGCTCTCGAGCTTGTCGAGGGTTCCGCCGGTGTGGCCGAGGCCGCGGCCCGACAGCTGCGGCACGGCGACCCCGAAGGATGCCACGAGCGGCGCCAGCGGGAGGGTGATCTTGTCGCCCACTCCCCCGGTCGAGTGCTTGTCGGTGGTCGGCTTGCCGAGGCCGGAGAAGTCGAGCGTCTCGCCGCTGGCGATCATCGCGCGGGTCAGGTCGCGGATCTCGTCGCGACCCATGCCGTTGAGGAAGATGGCCATCGTCATGGCGGACATCTGCTCGTCGGCGACGTAGCCGCGGGTGTAGGCGTCGATGAGCCAGTCGAGCTGGGCGGTGGAGAGGGTGCCGCCGTCGCGCTTGGTGCGGATCAGGTCGACGGCGTCGAATTGCTCGACCATGCTGCGGGCTCCTTGGGTGGGGGTGACGGGTCTCGGGTCTCGGGTCTCGATACGGCGCTGCGCGCCTACTCGACCAACACGCTGCGCGCCTACTCGACCACCTGGGGCGCGGCGTAGGCGGCGAGGGTGCGGGGGCCGAAGGCGTCGGGCAGCACCTCGTCGATGGTGCGGATCCCGGACACGGTGCTCAGCAGCATCCCGTCGGCGGAGTGCTCGTAGAGCAGCTGCCGGCATCGCCCGCACGGCATCAGCGCATTGCCGTGCCCGTCGACGCACGCGAACGCAACGAGCTTGCCGCCACCGCTCATGTGCAGGGCCGACACCAGAGAGCACTCCGCGCAGAGGGTGAGCCCGTATGAGGCGTTCTCGACGTTGGCGCCCGTGATCAGGCGGCCGTCGTCGGCGATCGCCGCCACCCCGACCGGAAAGTTCGAGTAGGGCACGTAGGCGTGGGCGAGCGCGTCGCGGGCGGCGGCGTGCAGGGCATCCCAGTCGATCGTCATGACTTGATGTACGGCTTGCCTGCGGCGGCGGGCCCGCGCACCAATCCGACCAGGCCGGCGACGGCGAAGATCGTGACGAGGTAGGGCAGCATCAGCATGAACTCGCTGGGCACCGGAGACCCGATGATGCTCAGCACGCTCTGCAGGTTGCTGGCGAACCCGAACAGCAAGGCGGCGAGCGTGGCCCGGATCGGATCCCACCGCCCGAAGATCACCGCGGCGAGGGCGATGAAGCCGGCACCGGCCGTCATCTCCTTGTTGAACGCACCGACCGACCCGAGCGTGAAGAACGAGCCGCCGAGGCCCGCGATCGCGCCGGCGAGCGACACGTTCCAGAACCGTGTGCCGGTGACGTTGATGCCGACCGTATCCGCGGCCTGGGGATGCTCCCCCACCGACCGCAGACGCAGTCCCCACCGCGTGTGGAACAGCGCGAACCAGACCGCGAAGATCGCGACGTACATGATGTAGATGATGATCGTCTGGCGGAACAGCACCGGCCCGAGGATGGGGATCTCGGATAGCAGGGGGATCGGCAACCGCGGGAATCGCGGCGGGCTGTTCAGCAGGTCGGCGTTGGCGGCAAGCACCTTCGAGAACAGGAAGCTCGTGAGTCCGGTGACGAGCACGTTCAACACGACGCCGACGATGACCTGATCGACCAGGTACTTGATCGAGAACGCGGCGAGCACGAACGAGACCAGCACGCCGGCGATGGTGGCCGCGAGCACGCCGAGCAGCGGCATCCCGGTGACCGAGGCCACCACCGCCGAGGCGAACGCGCCCGCGAGCAGCTGGCCCTCGATGGCGACGTTGACGACGCCGACGCGCTCCGAGATCACGCCGCCGAGCGCGCCGAAGATCAGCGGCGCGCTGAGGCCGACACTGCCGATGAGCAGCCCCGTGAGCGGGAGCGTGGCCCCGGCGGCGGCCCAGGTGAGGAAGCCGAGCATGAACAGGATCGCGAAGGCGGTGATGAGCCACAGCGGGGTCTTTCGCGCCCGGTACGACCACACGGCGGAGACCGCGGCGATCGCGAACAGCATCGCGGTGACGGTGATCGTGACGACGGTCACATCGACGTCGATGGGTGCGAGCTGAATGGCATCCCGGTCAGTGGACAGGCCGAAGCGCGTGATCCCCCCGCGCGGAACGGCGAGGAACAGCACCAGCGCGATGACCGCGAAGATGGTCAGCGCGATCGGCGCCTTCCAGCTGCGCACCACCGCCTTCTCGAGTGCGACGGTCTCGACGCTCGGGGTTGCCACTGACGTCGTCATTTGGTCACCGCTGCCTTCCTGCCGCCGAGCTTGGCGGCTCGCGCGACGGCGCCGGTGCCAGGTGCCGGCAGCCGGAAGATCGCGCGCACCAGCGGCGGCGCCGCGATGAACAGCACGATCAGCGACTGCACGACGAGCACGATGTCGATGGGCACCCCCTCGGCGGCCTGCATGGAGTACCCGCCGGCCTTCAGAGCCCCGAACAGGATGCCGGCGAGGAAGACCCCGACCGGACGCGAGCGTCCCAGCAGTGCGACCGTGATCGCATCGAAGCCGATGCTGGCGTCGATACCCGCGGTGAAGCCCGTGGTCACGGTGCCGAGCACCTGATTGACACCGGCCAGCCCGACGAGTGCACCGGAGATCAGCATCGCGTAGACGTAGACGCTCTTGACCTTGATGCCGGCCACCTGAGCGGCGTTCGGGTTCTCTCCGACCGCGCGAAACTGGAAGCCCAGGTTCGAGCGGTTGATCAGGTACCAGACGAAGATCGTCGCGGCGATGGCCAGCACGAAGCCCCAGTGCAGGTTGAACTGCGGACCGAACAGCGGCGGCAAGATCGCAGTCTCCAGCATCGGCGCCGACTTCGGGTTGGTCGAACCCGGAGCCTGCAGCGCCCCCGGAGTGCGCAGCAGGAACGAGATCAGATAGAAGGCGACGTAGTTGAGCATGATCGTGACGATCACCTCGTGCGCGCCGGTGCGGGCCTTCAGTAGACCCACGATGCCGCCCCAGATCGCGCCAGCGATGACGCCCGCCAACACGGCGACGATCAGATGGATGACGGCCGGCATCTGCCAGGCGAACCCGACGTACCCTGCGGCACCGGCCGCGACGAGCATCTGCCCGCGACCGCCGATGTTGAACAGCCCGACGCGGAACGCCAGGGCCACGCCGAGACCTGCGACGATCAGCGGCGTTGCGAAGGTCAGCGTTTCGGTGAGCGGCCGGATGCCGGCCTCGAACCCGGGACGGCGGAAGTTGTAGATCGAACCCTGGAACAGTGCGCTGTATGCGCCGGCCACGGCATCCCAAATGGCCCGGAGCGTGTCGAGCGGGCGCGCGAAGAAGTACCCGACGGCGGCCTGCACGTTCTCGTTGGTCGCGGCGATCATGATCGCGCCGACGACGAGCGCCATCACCACCGCCAGCACGGAGATCAGCGCGTTGCCGCTGGCGATGTCACGCAGCACCTGGTTGGCACGCGATGGTGGTTGCACCTGCTCGGCCGGGATCTGACCGGGCTCGAGCGGTTCGGGTTGCTGACCCTTGATCGGGATCTGTGCATCGCTCACGCGGGAGCTCCTGCCATTCTCGGGTGCTCGCCGGCCATCATGAGGCCGAGCACCTCACGCGGGGTATCGCCGGGCACGATTCCGACGATCGTGCCGCGGTACATCACCGCAATGCGATCGGCGAGCGCGACGACCTCGTCGAGCTCGGTGGACACGACGATTACCGGGATGCCGGCGTCCCGGGTGGCCACGATCCGGGCGTGGACGAACTCGATCGAACCGACATCCAGACCGCGCGTCGGCTGGGCCGCCACCAGCAGTCGAAGCTCACGGCTGAGCTCGCGCGCGAGCACCACCTTCTGCTGGTTGCCGCCAGAGAGGCGACCGACGTGCGTGTCGATGCCCTGCGCGCGGATGTCGAACTCGGCGATCTTCTGCTCGGCGAACTCCGCGAGGTAGTTCAGCTGCAGCGTGCCGTATCTGACGAACGGGGCGCTGTCGCGGTCGAGCATCAGGTTCTCGGCGATGGTGAACTCCGCGATCAGTCCGTCTTCTTTGCGGTCCTCCGGTACGAAGCCGATTCCCGCATCGAGCATCCGTCGCGGTGATAGGCCGCGTACGGAGCGCCCATCGAGGGTGATGTCGCCGGTCACCCGCGGTTGCAACCCCAGCAGCGCCTCGGTGAGCTCGGTCTGCCCGTTGCCCTGCACGCCGGCGATCGCGAGGATCTCGCCCGCGCGCACCTCGAAGCTGACGTTGTTGACGACCAGCTGGTTGCGGGCGTCGATCACCGACAGTCTCTCGACGATCAGGGCGGCATCCCCGGGCTTCGCCGGCTGCTTGTCGACGGTGAGTTCGACGGCGCGGCCCACCATCAGCGAGGCCAACTCGGCGTTGCTCGCGGTCGGGGCGGCCTCGCCCACGACCTTACCGAGGCGGATGACCGTGATGCGGTCGGCGACCTCGCGCACCTCGCGCAGCTTGTGCGTGATGAAGACGATCGAGGTGCCGTCGGCTCTGAGCCCGCGCATGATGCCCATCAGTTCGTCGGTCTCCTGCGGGGTGAGTACCGCGGTGGGCTCGTCGAAGACGAGCACTTTCGCGTCGCGGGACAGCGCTTTGATGATCTCCACGCGCTGCTGCACGCCGACCGGGAGGTCCTGCACGAGCGCGTCCGGGTCGATGTGGAAACCGAACCTGCCGGCGATTTCGCGCACCTTCGCGCGGGCGCCGTCGAGGTCGAGCCGACCGCCGAAGCGGGTCTGCTCGTGACCGAGCATCACGTTCTCAGCGACCGTGAAGACCGGGATGAGCATGAAGTGCTGGTGCACCATGCCGATACCCGCGTTCATCGCGTCGCCGGGCCCCGCGAAGTGCTGCACGACGTCGTCGAGCAGGATGTCGCCTTCGTCGGCCCGATAGAGGCCGTAGAGCACATTCATGAGGGTGGACTTGCCGGCGCCGTTCTCGCCGAGAAGCGCGTGAATCTGTCCGGGCTCCACGGTGAGGTCGATGTGATCGTTGGCGACCAGGGAGCCGAACCGCTTGGTGATTCCGCGGAGTTCGAGCTTCATGGGGTCCAATCTAACCATCAGGGTGCGCAGCGACCGACGGGGAGGCCAGCTCGCGCTGGTCTCCCCGCCTGTCGGTCGCTTCGGTACTAGCTGAGGTACGAGGTCACGTCGATCTCGCCGGAGATGATCGCCTCACGGATCGTGTCGAGCTCGGCCTGCAGGTCGGGTGACACCTTCGACTCGAAGTTGTGGAACGGTGCGATGCCCACACCACCGTTCTCGAGCGTGCCGATGTATGCCTCGTTCGAGAACTCGCCGTTGCCGGCGGCCTGCACCACTTCGGCGGTTGCGACCTTCATCTCCTTCAGCACGGAGGTCAGGATCACGTCAGCCGTGTTGGGGTCGGTCACGAACAGGTCGGCGTCCACACCGAGGAGGGCGATGTCCTTGCCCGAGTCGGCGATCGCGGCCAGCGCGCTCTGGTAGATCGGACCACCGACCGGCAGCAGCACATCGGCGTTCTGGTCGATGAAGTTCTGCGCGGTCTGGCGGGCGACGTCGTTGGCCTCGAAGCCGCCGGTCACGGTGTAGCCGTCGGGGTTCGCCGGGTCGTACCCGAGCACGGTCACCGCAGTGCCCTTCTGCTCGTTGTAGTAGGCGACACCCTGCGCGAAGCCGTCGGAGAAGATCGTGACCGTCGGGAAGGCCATACCGCCCCAGGTGGCCACGATGCCGGTCTTGCTGTAGCTCGCGGCCGCGTAGCCTGCGAGGAACGCCGCGTCTGCGGTGTCGAACAGGATCGGCTTGATGTTCGGGGCATCAACCTCGCCGTTGAAGTCGTTGTCGGCGGCGTCATCGATGATCGCGTATTCGATGTCGGGATTGGCCAGCGCCGACTCGACCGTCGCCGCCGACAGGGCGAAGCCGACCGCGACGATCAGGTTGCAGCCCTGGCTGACCAGGCTCTCGAGGTTCGGTGCGTAGTCGGCGTCCGACGCGGATTCGACGCTGACGTAGTCGACGCCGAGTGCGCCGGCCGCTTCGACCAGCCCTTCGAAGCCGAGCTGGTTGAACGACTTGTCATCGAACCCGCCGGCATCCGAGACGATGCAGGGAAGGAAGGCGGGAGCGGCGCCGGTTGTGGCGCCTCCGCCCTCCGGTGGTGCCGCACAGCCGGCGAGCGCGAGGGCGCTCACTCCGACCAGGGCGATGCCGCTGAGCACGCGACCGCGAGTGATTCTCACATTATCCTCCAAGATGGCCGCCCGGCACGTTCCGCCGGGTCTTAGCGGTACACGCTAGTGCCCGATCTCTCCACCAGCGCAGCGCGAAGTGGTCTTGACGGGCAACAGTTACCGATTCGCGATCAAGCGGAAACGCGCGCGATGCATCGTGGCGAGGCATCCGGTTTCAGCGCGGCGTACTCGGGCTGGTCACCTCGACAGTCCCTGCGATGATGTCGGCGCGCAACTGGTCGATCTGCGCGGCGAGTTCGGCACTCACTCGCGCTTGAAGGTCGTAGTACGGGGCGATGCCCACGCCGCCGTTGGCGAGCGTACCGATGTACGGCTCATTCGTGAAGGTGTCGTCGATGCTCGACTTGACGATTTCGCGCACCGCGTCGCCGGTGTTCTTGAGCACCGAGGTCAGCAGCACCGGGCGGAACTCCTCGGGCAGCGTCTCGTAGCCGTCGGAGTCGACCCAGATCACGACCGCGGTGCCGGAATCCAGCGCGGCACGAGCGGCGCCCTCGCCGACCTGGCCAGCTACCGGCAGGATCACGTCGGCGCCCTGGTCGATGAAGCCCTGCGTGGTGGTCAGCCCCTTGCCGACGTCTTCGAAGTCGCCGGTGAACACGCCGTCCTGGGCGGCCTTGTCCCAGCCGAGCGCGCGCACCGAGGTGCCGTTGACCTCGTTGTACTTGGCGACGCCGTCGACGAATCCGTCCATGAACAGGGTGACCGGCGGCTGGTTGCCGCCGCCGAAGGTCGCGACGATGCCGGTTTCGCTGACCCCGGCCGCGAGGTAGCCGGCGAGGAACGCGGCCTGCGCGGTGTCGAAGACGATCGGCTTGACGTTCGGGGCATCCACCACCTCATCGACGATGGAGAAGTCGATGCCGGGGTTCGCTGCGGCTTGCTCGGCCGTGGCCGACGCGAGCTCGTAACCGACCGTCAGCACGAAGCCGCAGCCGCTGTCGACAGCCTGCTGCACGTTGGGCGCCAGGTCGGTCTCCGAGGTCGACACGAGCACCTCGGCACCGATACCGAACTCCGTTTCGGCCTGCTGCAGCCCACGCCAGCTCGCGTCGTTGAACGAGCGGTCGTCGAGCCCGCCGGAGTTGGTGACCATCCGGGCGCAGAACTGCTCACCGCCGGCGTTACCGCCGGGGGTCTGGGGGGCGGGGGCGCAGGCCGCGAGCATCAGGGCAACAGCGCCGGCGACGACGCCGACGCGCACAGCAATGAAGCGGGACATGGATGTCTCCTCAGACGTGATGGTGGGTGACGGCTGCATCGACGTTAGCCGGATACCCCATCGCTGAGGCCGTGGCGACGAAACCGAGTCACTTTGTTACGGGTTCGTTACTGCCTCACAACACGTCGGTGCGACCCGAGAGCTTGAGCGCATCGACGACGGACTTCACCCGCTGCGCGTTGGACATGGTCGTGACCAGCAGCGCATCGGGGGTGTCGACGACCACGATGTCGCTGACGCCGACGAGCGCGATCAGCCGGCCGCTCTCGCTGATCACGACACCGGTGGACGAGTCGGCGAGCACACGCGGGTGCTCACCGAGGATCGCGAGGTCGGCCCGACCGGCCGAGTGCAGCTTGCCGACGGAGGCGAAATCGCCGACGTCGTCCCAGTCGAAGTGACCCGGGATGACGACGAGTCTGCCCGCGAGCGCAGCGGGTTCCGCGACGGTGTAGTCGATCGCGATGCGCTTCAACCCCGGCCAGACCCGATCGACCACGGCACCGCGAGCCGAGGTATCCCACGCGGCGGCAAGCTCGCGCAGCCCGGCGACGAGCTCGGGCTCGGCGGCGGCGAGCTGGTCCAGCAGCACGTCGGCGCGCGCGATGAACATGCCACCGTTCCAGAGATAGTCGCCCGACTCCAGGTAGCGCTCGGCGGTGGGCAGATCGGGCTTCTCGACGAACGAATCGACGAGCAGCGCACTCGGTGCGCCGTCGACGTGCAGCTGCGGGCCGCAGTGGATGTACCCGAAGCCGACCGCCGGATCGGTGGGCGAGATGCCGATCGTCGAGATGTAGCCGGCTTGGGCGGCGGCGCACGCCTCGGCGACCGCGCGACGGAACCCTCGCGTGTCGCGGATCACGTGATCGGCGGCGAACGAGCCGATGAGGACATCCGGATGCCTGCTGTGCAGGATGGCGGCAGCCAGGCCGATCGCCGCGGACGACTCGCGCGGCTCGCTCTCGAGCACCACGTTGTGGTCTTCGAGCTCGGGCAGTTCGGCCTCGACGGCGGCACGGTGAGCGCGTCCGGTGACCACCATGATGCGGTCGGCGGACACGATCGGCTCGAGGCGATCCCAGGTGTCGCGCAGCAACGACTGCCCCGACCCGGTCAGGTCGTGCAAGAACTTGGGGGCGTCGGCTCGGGACAGCGGCCACAGCCGGGAGCCGATGCCGCCGGCCGGGATCACGGCGTACAGGCCCGTCGTTTCGGTCATCCGTCCACTGTATGGGCAGATCGTGGCGCGCAATCCACCTCGGGTTGGGCGGCAATTCACCGCGGGGACATGCCCGCTGCCTACCGTCGAGCCAGGACCGAACGGAGAGCGCATGCGCGTCGCGATCGTCAGTGAGAGCTTCCTGCCAACCGTCAACGGCGTCACGACCAGTGTGCGCAAGGTGCTCGACCACCTCAGACTCCGCGGCCACGACGCGATGGTGATCGTGCCGGCCGCCGGTGCGCCGAGGCAGTACGCGGGATTCCCGGTGCACGAGGTGCCGGCGCTGGCGTACCGGCAGTTCCCGGTCGGTTTGCCGAACCCGCAGGTGCAGAAGCTGCTGACGGACTTCCAGCCCGACGTGGTGCACGCCGCATCGCCATTCCTGCTGGGGGCGCAGGCGATCGCGGCGGCCGGTCGCATCGGGGTGCCGTCGATCGCGATCTTCCAAACCGATGTCGCAGGCTATGCCAAGCGCAATCGGCTCGGCGCCGCCACCCGCTTCGCGTGGTGGGTGGTGCGGCGCATCCACGAGGGTGCGGACCGCACGCTCGTGCCGTCCAGCGCCTCCGCAGCCGACCTCGAGGCCGCGGGCGTCGGGCGCGTGGAGCGGTGGGGACGCGGCGTCGACCTGAGCACCTACCACCCCCGCAACCGGCTCGACCCGCTGGTGATCCGCCTGCGGCAGCGGCTCGCGCCGCACGGCGAGATCATCGTCGGCTACGTCGGGCGCATCGCTCCCGAAAAGCAGCTCGAGCGACTTGCGGCGCTGCGCGGCCTGCCCGGCATCCGCCTCGCCATCGTCGGCGACGGACCGTCACTGCCCTCGGCCAAGCGCGCGTTGAACGGGATGCCGGTGACCTGGCTCGGCAAGCTCACTGGCGCTGAGCTGGCGGCCGCCTACGCCTGCTTCGACGTGTTCACCCACACCGGCACCGAGGAGACCTTTGGTCAGACGGTGCAGGAGGCGCACGCCACCGGACTGCCGGTGATCGCACCGCGGGCTGGCGGCCCGATCGACCTGATCGATCCTGGCGTCGACGGCTACCTGTTCGACCCGGCGGATGACGTCACGCTCCGCGCCTACGTCGAGGCGCTGTCGATCGACCCGGCGCTGCGCTCCCGCATGGGCGAGGCCGGTCGGCGACGGGTGCTCGCGCGCTCGTGGGAGACGGTCTGCGACGAACTGCTCGCGCACTACGCCGACGTGATCGCGGCGCGGAAGGTGCCGGTCGGTCAGCCGCGGTAGCTCGAAGACGCTCGTCCCAGGATCGCTTTTCCGGAGTTTCGCCGGTTCAGTCACACCGGTCACGCCACTTTGCCGCGAACAGGGCCCGTCGCAGTCCAGATCTCCGGAAAAGCGATCCGTGTCTCCGGAGAAGCGAGAGTGCGGCAGGGGCGGCGCGGGCGAAGGAACGCCCGTTCTTGCGACGGACGCCGTCCAGCGCGGCTCGCGACTGCGAATAGACTTGGGTGCGGTCCGAGCGCCGGACATCTCGACCGAATCCCGAGGAGGGTGGCTCGTGGCGCAGACAACGTCGGGTGCCCAGACGCACGGCAAGCTCGAATTGCCGAAGATCTCGATGCCGAAGCGGCCCGCCGGTACGCTCTACCGCGGTCGCGAGGGCATGTGGTCGTGGGTGCTGCACCGCATCACCGGCACCGCGATCTACTTCTTCCTGCTGGTGCACATCCTGGATACCGCGCTGGTGCGGGTCAGTCCGGAGGCGTACAACGCGGTGATCGGGACCTACAAGACGCCGATCATGGGGCTCGGTGAACTGGCACTGGTAGCGGCGATCGGGTTCCACGCGCTGAACGGACTGCGCATCATCCTGATGGACTTCTGGACCCCGAAGTACCAGCGAGCCATGTTCTACGTCGTGATCGCCCTCTGGGCGGTGCTGATGCTCGGATTCACTCCGCGGCACCTGATGAACGTCTTCGGAGGCTGACGATGACCACTGAAACCGTCGAGTCCCCCCGCTCCCCCGCCATTCCGTCGCGGCGTAGGAGCATCAACTGGGAGAAGTGGGGCTGGATCTACATGCGCGTGTCCGGCGTCGTGCTGATCGTGCTGATCTTCGGCCACCTGTTCGTCAATCTGTTCGCCGGGCAGGGCGTCAAGGCGATCGACTTCGCGTTCGTCGCCGGCAAGCTCGCCGACCCGTTCTGGGTGGTGTGGGACACCCTGCTGCTGTGGCTGGCGCTGATCCACGGCTCCAACGGCATGCGCACGCTGGTCAACGACTACGCCGACAACCTGCTCGTCCGCCGCATCCTGCTGGGTGCGCTCGCGGCATCCACCATCGTCCTTCTCGTTCTGGGAACCCTCGTGATCTACACCTTCGACCCCTGTCCCGCCGGCTCGCCCGCCGAGCTTCTCCCGAGTTTCTGCCCGGTGCCCTAGGTGGGGGCAACTGAACCGGGCACCGTGCGTGACGGTGTGCACTACCACCAGTTCGACGTCGTGATCGTGGGGGCCGGGGGGGCCGGGATGCGCGCGGCCATCGAGGCGGGACCGCACGCGCGCACGGCGGTGATCAGCAAGCTCTACCCCACCCGGTCGCACACCGGCGCGGCCCAGGGCGGCATGGCCGCGGCGCTGGCGAACGTCGAAGAGGACAACTGGGAGTGGCACACCTACGACACCGTCAAGGGCGGTGACTACCTGGTGGATCAGGATGCCGCCGAGATCCTTGCCAAGGAAGCCATCGACGCGGTCATCGACCTCGAGAACATGGGCCTGCCGTTCAACCGCACGCCGGACGGGAAGATCGACCAGCGGCGCTTCGGCGGGCACACCCGCGAGCACGGCAAGGCCCCCGTTCGCCGTGCCTGCTACGCGGCGGACCGCACGGGCCACATGATCCTGCAGACGCTATACCAGAACTGCGTCAAGCTCGGCATCAACTTCTTCAACGAGTTCTACGTGCTCGACATGGTGATGACCGAGGTGGATGGCGTCGAGCAGCCCAGCGGTGTCGTCGCGTACGACCTGGCCTCTGGAGACATCCATGTGTTCCAGGCCAAGGCGATCGTCTACGCGACCGGCGGCTTCGGCAAGATCTTCAAGACCACGTCGAACGCGCACACCCTCACCGGCGACGGGGTCGGCATCATCTGGCGTAAAGGACTGCCGCTGGAGGACATGGAGTTCTTCCAGTTCCACCCGACCGGTCTGGCCGGGCTCGGCATCCTGTTGTCGGAGGCCGCCCGCGGCGAGGGCGCGATCCTGCGCAACGCCAGCGGCGAGCGCTTCATGGAGCGGTACACGCCCACGCTGAAAGACCTTGCGCCCCGCGACATCGTCGCGCGGTCGATGGCCCTCGAGATCCGCGAGGGGCGCGGCGCCGGCCCCAACCAGGACTACGTCTACCTCGACATCAGCCACCTCGAGCCGGCGGTGATCGACGAGAAGCTGCCCGACATCACCGAGTTCGCGCGCACCTACCTCGGCGTCGAGCCGTACGACGAGCCGGTGCCCGTACTGCCGACCGCGCACTATGCGATGGGTGGCATCCCGACCAACGTCGACGCGCAGGTGCTGCGCGACAACACGACCGTGGTACCGGGACTGTTCGCGGCCGGCGAGTGCGCGTGCGTCTCGGTGCACGGCTCGAATCGGCTCGGCACGAACTCGCTGCTGGACATCAACGTGTTCGGCAAGCGCGCCGGCCGCAACGCTGTGGCGTATGCGGCGACCGCCGACTTCCTGCCGCTGCCGGAGGACCCGGCGGCCGGAGTGCTGGCGCTCATCGCGGGCGTGCGCGCCGGTGACGGCACCGAGCGGATCGCTGCGATCCGCAAGGAGCTGCAGGACACGATGGACCGCAACGCGCAAATCTTCCGCACCGAGGAGACGCTCGCCGAGGCCACCGCGGTCATCGAGCAGCTGCGCGCGCGGTACCGCAACATCCTGGTGCAGGATCGCGGTAAGCGCTTCAACACCGACCTGCTGGAGGCGATCGAGCTGGGCTTCCTGCTCGACCTGGCCGAGGTGCTCGTCTACTCCGCACGTGCCCGTAAGGAGTCCCGCGGCGGCCACATGCGCGAGGACTACCCGAAGCGCGACGACGAGAACTTCCTCGTGCACACGATGGCCTACCGCACCGCCGATTCCGAGGCAGGCGGGCACATCCGTCTGGACTTCAAGCCGGTCGTCATCACGAACTACCCGCCGATGGAGAGAAAGTACTGAGAGATGTCCAACGCCGTCATGGACAAGCCTGCCGCCCCGGCGGCGATCCCGACCTTCACCGCGACCCTGATCATCCGCCGCTTCGACCCTGAGTTCGACGACGAGCCGCGCTGGCAGGACTTCGATGTCGAGCTCCACGCCACCGACCGCGTGCTCGACGCGCTGCACAAGATCAAGTGGGAGCAGGATGGCTCGCTGAGCTTCCGCCGCTCGTGCGCGCACGGCGTGTGCGGCTCAGACGCGATGCGCATCAACGGCAAGAACCGCCTGGCCTGCAAGACGCTGATCAAAGACCTCGACCTCACCAAGCCGATCTATGTGGAGGCCATCAAGGGCCTGCCGCTGGAGAAGGACCTGATCGTCGACATGGAGCCGTTCTTCCAGTCCTACCGCGACATCAACCCGTTCCTGATGGCCGGTCACGCACCGGATAAGGGTAAGGAGCGCGTGCAGAGCCCGGTCGAGCGCGCCCGCTTCGACGACACCACCAAGTGCATCCTGTGCGCCGCGTGCACCTCGAGCTGTCCGGTGTTCTGGACGGACGGTCAGTACTTCGGCCCTGCCGCGATCGTCAACGCCCACCGGTTCATCTTCGATTCGAGGGATGACTCGGCGCAGGTCCGGCTGGACATCCTCAACGACAAAGAGGGCGTGTGGCGCTGCCGCACCACCTTCAACTGCACCGAGGCCTGCCCCCGAGGTATCCAGGTCACGCAGGCGATCTCAGAGGTCAAGCAGGCGATCCTGCGCGGGCGGGCTTAGTCGCCAGCCGCGCCTCCGCGGCGGTCGTGGCGCTCAGCGCCGCCAGCGCTCTCGCGCGCGCCTGCTCGAGCGTCACGCCCAGCAGTTCGGCGCGCACATCCGCCAGAGCGGCAGGGGTCATCGACAGGGTGGTCACCCCCAGGCCGACCAGCACCACGGCCAGTTGCGGGTCGGCGGCCGCTTCCCCGCACACCCCCACCGGCTTCCCTGCGGCCGCCCCCGCGTCCCCGAGAAGCTTCACCAGGCGAAGGACGGCGGGATGCCACGGGTCCTGGTAGCTCGCAACGCTGCCGAGCATCCGATCCGCCGCGAGCGTGTACTGGGTCAGGTCGTTGGTGCCGATGCTCACGAAGTCGGTGACCTCGGCCACCTGGTCGGCGACCACGGCCAGCGACGGCACCTCGGCCATCACGCCCACGGTGCGCAAGCCCAGGCTCTTGCCGAACTCGACGAACCAGGCGCTCTCGGCAGCGTCCGAGACCATCGGCGCCATCACCCAGAGGTCGGCTTCCGTCGCCGCCTGCGCGTTCACGAGCGCCTGCAACTGGTCGCGCAGGACCTGCTCGCTGGCCCGAAGCGCGCGCAGCCCGCGCAGGCCGAGCGCCGGGTTCTCCTCGTGGGCGTCGTTCAGGAAGGCCAGGGGCTTGTCCGCGCCCGCGTCGAGCGCACGGACCACGACCTTTCTACCGGGGAAGTGCTGCAGCAGTTCGGTGTACTGCGCGGTCTGTTCCTCGACCGTCGGCGCGGTAGCCGAGTCGAGGAAGAGGAACTCGGTGCGGAACAGGCCGACGCCCTCGGCCCCGAGCTCGACGGCTCTGGCGGCATCCTTCGGCGAACCGAGATTGGCGAGCAGGGGCACTTTCGTCCCGTCGGCGAGCGCTCCAGCGGTGATGGGGGCGGATGCCGCGGCCTCGCGCTGCACCTGAGCTGCGCGGGCGTCGGCGAGAGCCGCGTCACTGGGGTCGCTCGTGACGGTGCCGGCGGAGGCATCCGCGATCACGACCGTGCCGTCGGTGAGGTCGAGGGCACCGGCCACCCCGACGATCGCCGGGATCGACTTCGACCGCGCGAGGATCGCGGTGTGACTGGTCGGGCCGCCGTCGCGGGTGATCAGACCGAGCACCTGATCGAGGTTCAGGAGCGCGGTGTCGGCGGGGGCCAGGTCGGGCGCGACGAGCACGAACGGGGTGTCGCTCTCGGGCACGCCGGGTGCCGGCACGCCGCGCAGGTTCGCGATGATGCGCTGGGCGACGTCGCCGAGGTCCGTGGCGCGCTCGGCCATGTAGCCGCCCATCGCGATCAGCTGCTCCTGGAAGGATGCGAACGCCTCGAACACTGCGCGCTCGCCGGTGGTGCCACCGTCGATGCGAGCCCTCACGTCGTCGACGAGCATCGGATCCTGCGCCATCATCGACGCCGCCTCGAGCACGGCCTGAGCCTCTCCCCCGGCGCGCTCGCCCTTCGCGCCGAGCTCTGCGCCCACCGCAGCCAGCGCCTCCTGCACGCGGGAGAACTCCGCGCTCGCGTCTCCCCCGTGCGACTCGGGCCCGGGCTCGGGCAGGGGGTCGGGCATCCTCAGAATCGGTCCGATGGCGATGCCCCGGCCGACGCCGACTCCGCGTAGTTCCATATGCCCGACCTCTCCGTCAAGTGCCCCAAGAAAGCCTAGTCACCCTGGTTAGGGATCCAGGGCGTTGTCGCGCCGTGGGGGTCGGGAGTATCGTGCGTGGTCACCTCT
>VFQO010001182.1_pt1 | contig 21483 bp, 21 predicted proteins | sample 3512331 | NCBI WGS metagenome assembly VFQO01 (sample SAMN10412371, study PRJNA504923) | tailings metagenome | isolation source: Replicate 3 from Balatoc abandoned mine | place: Philippines: Itogon, Benguet | collected 2017-08-28 | reverse complement strand
CCGCAGTCCATCCGCAATGACAAGGTGGCGCTGGAGAAGTTCTACGACGGTCATGTCTTCGGCAAGGAAGACTACTGGACGCTGGAATACAGCGCGGCCGAGCGCAACGATCCGCGCTTCCAGTCCCGCCATCTGGCCAGGGACGCGCAGGGCAGCCTGCGACCCAGGCAGTTTGCCGAGAAGGGCATCTTCGGTCAGGACTGGCTGGGCAATGACGAGCGCACCGCGTTCAACATCGTCGGCACCAACGCCTGCCGTGCTCTGCACGACAACCACAACCAGGGTCACATCTGGGAGGAGTTCTCGTCCGAGACCTACAAGAACTCGCCCTCACCGGGCAGCGTGCCGCGCGTGCTCAACCGCATGATGCCTCTGCTCGGCGGCATCCAGCTTGGCGAGCGCAAGGTCGAGGGCGGCCCCGGCTACCTGCGCAACATCTCGCTGCTGTCGGTCTGGGCCACGGCACCGTTCCTGCACAACAACGCCATCGGCGAGGTCACCTTCCGTCCGGATGGCGCACCGGACTACACCCTGCGGGGCCGCATCGCGCAGTTCGAGAACGCGTTTGACGAACTGATGCGCTCGGACAACCCCAAGGACCGCAACGCACGTCCGCAGAAGACGCTGTTCACCACCGAGGACATGCACGTGACGCCGCGCGAGGACATGCAGGGCTGGCCGAAGATCCCGGTCAGGAAGGGCACCCCGGTGGCCAACTTCGCCTCGCAGAATCCGCACAAGCCGCTGTTCATGGGCTGTGATGATCCGGTCGAGAACAAGGGTCATCAGTTCGGCATCGATCTCAGTGACAAGGACAAGTTCGCCCTGCGCGAGTTCCTGAAACTGATGTGACGGCACGCCCGTCCGGCACTGCCGGACGGGCGGTTCACCGTGGAGCGCGTGATGAAGAAACGATGGCGACTGCTTATCCCGGCACTGGCCGTGATGCTGGCCCTGCTGTGGTGGCTGAAGCCGGAGCAGAACAGCCTCGACATCACGACGCTGGCAAAGCCGGTGGCGGCCCCTGCGAGTGCGCTGTCGGCCCGCGTGATTGCCCAGGGCGATCTGCCGGCACCGGGAACGCGGTCGCTGTTTGATCATCTGCTGGCGCAGAACGATGGTCTGCCTTATCCCTTCGAGAAGCTGGTGGCGCTGATCCGGGCCCAGGATCCTGAGGCGTCCGCACCGGTATCGGTGCTGATTCCGCAGGGACGCTCCCTGCTCAAGGCGCAGGCAGACGCGGCGCATCCGCGCGTGCTGCTGGCCGCCGACTTCCAGGCCGCCAATGCCGGCAGCCTGGGCATCGCACCGCGAGGCCAGCTGTTTCTCGGGTTTGTCGAGAAGGCCAACGAGATCGAGGTGCTGAGCTACAACGAGGCCGGCGGACGCTTCGAGTTCCAGCTCGTGCAGAACTACTGTGCCGGCTGCGTGCCGCGCATCGTCTATGCCCGTCGGGCCATCTGCACCACCTGCCACCAGGGCGGTGGCCCGATCTTTCCGCAGCGTCCGTGGAACGAGACCAACGGCCAGGCCGCCACCGCCGAGACCATACGTCAGCACATGGCCAGCCTGAAGGCCGAGGCGTACCAGGGCGTGCCCCTGCGTCAGCCGCTGGCGATGCCGGAACGCTTCGACCAGCTCACCGACATGGGCAATTTCCTGCCGGTGACCCAGCGCCTGTGGCTGGATGGTTGCGGCGAGAAAGGCAACGACTGCCGGCGCGGCCTGCTGCGTCTGGCCCTGCAGTACGCGGACAGCCCGGGCAGCTTCGACACCGCGTCGGCGCCGGTGTCGGCCTGGCTGGCCCTGCAGAAGCGGTGGTTCCCCGCCGCTGGCATCGCGGTACCGGAATCCGACCTGTTCAACCGTGATCCGCTCAGCGAACGTCAGGGATTGAAAGGCTGGTGGCACGGTCTGTGGGTGCGAGACATCACGCCAGGCGAGGGTGCGCGCGACAACGAGGACCTGGAGGCGTTTGACCGCCTGCCCAAGCTGTCGCCCCGACTGGATCCGCTGACGCCGAGACCGCCCAGGCAGGTCATCACCGCCGCCGATCCCGATGCCATCTACGGTGTTGCCGCTCTGTTCACCGCGTCCGATCTGGACACGCTGCTGGTCAGGCATGGCCATAGCCTCGACAGGGTGCTGGCCCGCGTCGATGCCCTGCCGGACAGCGTCTTCGCGCCGCGTCCGGTGTCACGCGTGCAGCTGATGAATGCGCTGCTGGGCCAGGACCAGAGCTACTGCTGTCTCGACACAAGCGACATGTCACCGCCCCAGGCCAGTGGCGTGCCACCCCTGAAAATCGTCACGCAACCGGTGCTCAGGCATTTCGAGCGCTACTGCTTCGCCTGCCATCGCGGCAATCCGGCGGCGCGCCTGAACTTCATGGCGGGTGCCACGGAGGCGGAAGTGCTTGCCAACATCCAGGCCAAGTCCGAGATTCGCGATGCCCTGGACTGGGAACGCTACGAAGGTACCGACAAGGCCTCGCAACTGATGCCGCCACGTGACTCGGTGCAGTATCGCCACTGGCAGCAGGATGGCGAGAAGGCCCGGAAGGCGCGTGAGGCCATGCGTGATGTCGTCCCCGGCCTGTTCAGTTTCTGAGGAAATACCTGATGACATGTTCTCGCCTGCTGATGTCCGCGCTGCTCTGCGTCAGCGTGCTGCCAGCCCTGGCCACGGCAACGCCGACCCTGGCGCGCCAGTACAAGCAGCACTACGGCTACATGCCGGCCTGCAATGCCTGCCACAGCCAGGGCGGGGGGTCGGAGCTCAATCCCTATGGCAAGGCCTTCAAGGCCAACGGCAAGCAGCTGGCCAGCTTCGCCCGCATCGCCGCGCTCGACAGTGACGCTGACGGACATGGCAATGACAGCGAGGCCAAGGCCCGGGCCAATCCCGGCGACAAGCGCTCGCAGCCCGGCAAGGCGGGCGACTGGCTGGACATGACCAGCCTGATTCCGCGCGAGGTGCGCGCGCGGTTTCCGGGGGTCACCACCTGGCTGCCGCAGGATGCCGTGCTGACCCCGGGTGACATGGCGGCGGCAAAAGCCATGGGGGTCACCCTGCGTCGCGAGGATGACAACACCATCTACATCCCGCTCAAGGACAGGCGACCGGTGGGGACGGCCCTGATCTTTCCGGTCGTCTGGCAAAAGAAGACCTTTTATCTGTTGATGACCACGGACAGGCAGCTGACCGTGGATCATGTCTCGGTGCTGCACGCCAATGCCTTGCCCGAGGCGAAGAAGCTGACGCTGTATGCCGGTTTCAGCGGCAAGACGGCGGCGCAGCTGCCGGCCGGAAACCCGTCCAGCCTGGACGGTGTCATCAGCACCTCGGTGAAGTCGGCGGCCACCTTGCTGCTGGTCAGACTCAAGGGTGCCTGAGCCGGGCACCAGCCACTCCTGGAAACGTGACATGACAGACACAGCAGCACCGGAACGATTCGATTTCTTCAGCGATGCCCCGGTGCTGGACCCGGCGGTGGTCGAGCTGGCGCCGGAGCCGTCGGCCTGGCTGACCATTGGCGGCCCGATCGGTCTCGTGCTGTTCTTCCTGGCGATCTGCATGGCCCTGCGCTGGTTCATCCCCTTCCATGAATCGCGCCTGTCGTTTTCGCTGCGCGACCTGCCGGTGGCGGCGCAGCGCGGCATCGGTCTGTCGACGATCCTGTTCGGCATCGCCTTCTTCTTCGGCCTTGCCGAGGTGCATTACCAGCTTGGCGTGCATGGCAGCACCGAGGCCTATTTCGAGAACATGACCGAAGGCAAGCTGATTGCCTTCACGCATGCCCATCTCTTCGGCTTTACCACGGCCTTTTTCATCATAGGCATTCCCTTTTCCATGCATTTCAACCGGTTGCGCATCTACCAGTGGGTGTTTCCGGCCGGACTGGCGGCCGCGCTCACCGACATCGTGTCGTGGTGGGGCATCAAGTACATCTCGCCGAACTTCGACTACGTCACCATGTTCTGCGGCGCCGTCTACGGCATCGCCTACCTGTGGATGCTGATCGGCATCGTGCGCATCCTGTTCTTTCCCTCGATCACCTGGTTTCCGGATCGATTGAATGAACCCGACAAATGACGGTTGTTTTGTCTGTTTGTCCGACATCATGCGTGCAGAACATCCGCAGAGGCTGCTAGATTCAGTCCAACCTCAATCCGAGGCACTGGAGTTGCCTGCATGGCGCTGAAGTCGACCGTCTACAAGGTCCAGCTGAATCTGGCGGACATGGATCGCGAACGTTACGCCGATCATGCCTTCACACTGGCGCTGCATCCGTCCGAGACGCTGGAACGGCTGCTGGTGCGTATCATCGCCTTCGCCTGGTTCGCCGATGAGGATCTGGTGTTCACGCGCGGACTCAGCAGCGAAGACGAGCCGGACCTGTGGCAGAAGGATCTCACCGACACCATCCTGCACTGGATGGAAGTCGGCATGCCCGACGAGACCCGGATTCGCAAGGGCTGCCACCGCGCCGCGCGCATGACCGTGGTGACCTACGGAGATCATGCGGCACCGGTATGGTGGGAAAAGATCCGTTCCAGCCTGACCCGTTTTGAAAACCTCGAGGTGCTGTTTCTGCCACAGGCACCTCTGGAAGCGATGACGCCTCACATGGGGCGCAACTTGTCCCTGCAGATCACGCGTCAGGATGGCGTGCTCTGGATCACCTTGGACAACCTCACGGTGGAACTGAAGCCCGAGGTCTGGCACCAGGCGCGCTGACATCGGGTGGAGATGGCCATGGCGCGCAAGACGCAGGACTGGCTGCCATACACCCTGACCCTGATTATCGGGGTCATGTTCTGGCTGCTGGCGCAGACGGCGAAGGCGAACTCGGTGGTTGTCTACGAGATAGACAGCCAGCGTACGCGCATCAGCTTCAACTGGAGCTATTTCGGCATGCTCAGTCCGCCGGGCTCGTTCAGCCAGGCCACCGGACGGATCTACGGCAATCTCGACGACCCCATGAGCTCCTCCGTCGAGGTCGCCATTCCCGTGCGCACCCTGAAGACGTTCATGCCGGCCATCGACAACGAACTGCTCAATTCCGGCGACTTCTTCAAGCCTGACCAGTACCCGATCATGCGTTTCCGCAGCGACGGCATCATGCACGTCGACAAGCGCGAAAAGACCTTCAGTCTGACCGGCACGCTGACCGTGAACGGCATCAGCAAGCCAGTCATTCTCAGTACCCAGTCACCGGCCAAGGACCAGAATCCGTTTGCGACACGCAAGCCGGGCATGGAGCTGACCGCGACCACGCGCTTCCGGCGCAGCGAGTTCGGCATGACGCGCATGCTCGGGGTGGTCGGCGACGACATGCAGGTCAAGCTCAAGGTGGTGGCGGTGGAGAAGTCGCGTCAGGCGCAAATGCCGCCAATCACGCAGTAAACACGGCAATGACGCCATGCCGGGCCGCCGCGCCGCTGGTGGCCGGGATGCCGGTTCTGTATAATTCCTGCCCGTTTTGCTCCGTGCCCGTCGCGCAGGTGGCTTCGCATGCAATACCCCAAGTCCTATGACGTCATCGTGATCGGTGGCGGCCATGCCGGTACCGAAGCCGCGCTGGCGGCAGCCCGCATGGGCTGCCAGACCTTGCTGCTGACCCACAACATCGAGACGCTGGGGCAGATGAGCTGCAACCCGGCCATCGGCGGCATCGGCAAGTCGCATCTGGTCAAGGAGATCGATGCCCTCGGCGGCGCCATGGCGCTGGCCACCGACCAGGCCGGCATCCAGTTCCGCGTGCTCAACAGCCGCAAGGGTCCGGCCGTGCGCGCCACCCGTGCCCAGGCCGACCGCGTGCTGTACAAGGCCGCCATCCGCGCCATGCTGGAGAACCAGCCCAATCTCGACATCTTCCAGCAGGCTGCCGATGACCTGGTGGTGGAAGGTGACATGGTCAAGGGCGTGGTGACGCAGACCGGCATCCGCTTCAGTGCCAGGACCGTGGTGCTGACCACCGGCACCTTCCTCGGCGGCACCATACACATCGGTCTCGAGAACCATCGCGGCGGTCGCGCCGGTGATCCGCCCTCGATCGCGCTGGCCAACCGTCTGCGCGAGCTGCCGCTGCGTGTCGGCCGCCTCAAGACCGGCACGCCGCCGCGCATCGATGCGCGCTCGGTGGATTTCTCGGTGATGACCGCGCAGCCCGGCGACACCCCGCGCCCGGTGATGTCGCTGCTCGGCAGCGCGGACATGCACCCGCAGCAGGTCGCCTGCTGGATCACCCACACCAACCTGCAGACCCACGACATCATCCGTGGCGGTCTCGACCGTTCGCCGATGTATTCCGGCGTCATCGAGGGCGTGGGGCCGCGCTACTGCCCGTCCATCGAAGACAAGATTCATCGCTTCGCGGACAAGGATTCGCACCAGGTCTTCCTGGAGCCCGAAGGCCTGACCACGCACGAGCTCTACCCCAACGGCATTTCCACCTCGCTGCCCTTCGACGTGCAGCTGGCGCTGGTGCGCTCGATTCGCGGCATGGAAAACGCGCACATCACGCGTCCCGGCTACGCCATCGAGTACGATTATTTCAACCCGCAGGACCTGCAGCACACGCTGGAAACCAAGGTCATCGCCAACCTGTACTTCGCCGGCCAGATCAACGGCACCACCGGCTACGAGGAAGCCGGCGCGCAGGGCCTGCTCGCCGGCCTGAACGCGGCACTGCGCGCGCAGGATCGCGAGGGCTGGTACCCGACCCGCGACCAGGCCTACCTCGGTGTGCTGGTCGACGACCTGATCACCCTGGGCACTCGCGAGCCCTACCGCATGTTCACCTCGCGCGCCGAATACCGCCTGATGCTGCGCGAGGACAATGCGGACGAACGCCTGACCGAGAAGGGGCGCGAACTGGGACTGGTCGATGACCGCCGCTGGCAGCTTTACTGCGACACCCGCGAGGCCATCGCGCGCGAAACCCAGCGCCTGAAATCAGCCTGGCTGCATCCCGGAACCGATCTGGCCGCGCGCTTCACGGCACTGACCGGGCAGGACATCCAGCGCGAGAACAGTGCTCTGGATCTGCTCAAGCGCCCGCAGGTGAGCCATGCCCAGCTTGCCGAGCTGCTGCCGGCGGCCGAGCAGGACGGTCTTGACGCCACCCAGCGTGCCCGCGTCGGCGAGCAGGTCGAGATCAGCGTCAAGTACGCCGGCTATGTCGACCGTCAAAGCGAAGAGGTCAGCCGTCTTCGTCATCAGGAGGGCATGAGCCTGCCTGTCGATTTCGACTATGACGCGGTCAAGGGCCTGTCCAACGAAGTGCGCCAGAAGCTCAAGGCCACGCGTCCGGAGACCCTGGCGCAGGCCGGTCGCATTCCCGGTGTCACGCCGGCGGCCGTGTCGCTGCTGCTGATCACCCTGAAGAAACAGGGTCGCCAGCTGTCGCAGGCAGTCTGATGGCCGGTCCGCGTCTGTCTCCGAACTGGCCGGCCCAGGCCGAGGCGCGTCTGCGCGAGGGCCTCGCCGCCATGCAGATGACCCTGCCCGAGGTCACCATCACGGCACTCATGCAGTACCTGGCGGCACTGGTGAAGTGGAACCAGGCCTTCAATCTGACCGCGATCCGCGATCCGCTGCAGATGGTCGACAAGCACCTGCTCGACAGCCTCAGCCTGTTGCCGGAGCTGGGGCAGGGCAGTGTGCTCGATGTCGGTACCGGTGCCGGTCTGCCCGGCTTCATCATCGCCCTGGTGCACCCCGAGCTGGCGGTCAGCCTGCTCGACTCCAATGGCAAGAAGACGCGCTTTCTCAAGCAGGTGGCGGCCGAACTCAAGGTCACCAATGTCACCGTCATCACCGGTCGCTGCGAGGAGCAGCAGGGCAGTCATGCGCAGATTGTCAGCCGCGCCTTTGCCAGTCTCGCCGACATGGTGGCGGGCACCGAGCATCTGCTGGCCCCTGACGGACGCTGGCTGGCCATGAAGGGTCATGTGCCGGACGATGAAATAGCCGCCTTGCCGGCGCACGTGGCACTCGAAAAGACCCCTGCATTGCGGGTACCCTTTGCAGCGGATGCCCGCCACCTCGTGGTTCTGCGGCCCGCGCACTAAATGCTTCACAGGCTGCGGCCTGACGTCGAGGAATTCATGGACAAGATTTTTGCGGTCGCCAACCAGAAGGGCGGCGTCGGCAAGACCACGACCAGCGTCAACCTGGCAGCGTCGCTGGCGGCCACGCGTCGTCGCGTGCTGCTCATCGATCTGGACCCGCAGGGCAATGCCACCACCGGCTCCGGCGTCGCCAAGAACGAGCTCGACCTGACCGTGTATGACGTGATGCTCGGCGACAGCCCGGCTGCCGACGTGATCGTCAGCGTGGCGGGTGGCTACGATCTGCTGCCAGCCAACGGCGACCTCACCGCGGCCGAAGTCGAGCTGCTCGACGCGCCGCACAAGGAGCAGCGCCTGAAGCAGGCCCTGGAGCCGGTGGCCGCGAAGTACGATGCCATCGTCATCGACTGTGCGCCGTCGCTGAGCATGCTGACCCTGAACGGTCTCGTCGCCGCCGACGGCGTCATCATTCCCATGCAGTGTGAATACTTCGCGCTCGAGGGGCTGGCGGCACTGACCCAGACCATCGAGCGGGTCGCCGAGACCGTCAACCCGCGTCTGCACATCGCCGGCATCCTGCGCACCATGTTCGATCCGCGCAACACCCTGGCCAACGATGTCTCCAGCGAGCTGATCAGCCATTTCGGCGACCAGGTGCTGAACACCATCGTGCCGCGCAACGTGCGCCTGGCCGAGGCGCCGGCGCATGGCCTTCCGGCCCTGCAGTACGACAAGCATTCACGCGGCGCCATGGCTTACCTGGCGCTGGCCTCCGAGCTGTTGCGCCGCCAGAAGCGACGCTGAGGATCAGGCAATCATGAGCGACAACAACGCGGCCCGTGCAGCGGCCACCAAGAAGCGCGGACTCGGCGGCGGACGCGGTCTCGATGCCCTGCTCGGTACCGTGCGCAAGGTGCAGGAAGAAGTCACGGCGGTGGCGTCCGGCCACAAGCCGGAAGGCGAGTTGCGCCAGCTGCCGGTGGAGTGGCTGGAGCGGGGCCGCTACCAGCCGCGCCGCGACATGGATCCGGAGTCGCTGCAGGAGCTGGCTGACTCGATCCGTGCCCAGGGCATCCTGCAGCCCATCGTGGTGCGTGCGCTCGGCCCGGAACGTTTCGAGATCATTGCCGGCGAGCGCCGCTGGCGTGCCGCCCAGCTGGTGCCGCTGGCCTCGGTGCCGGCCCTGGTACGTGATTTCAGCGACGAAGCCGCGATCGCGCTGGCGCTGATCGAGAACATCCAGCGCGAGGATCTGAATCCGCTGGAAGAGGCGATTGCCATGCAGCGCTTCGCCGACGAATTCAAGCTCACTCATCAGCAGGTGGCAGACGCGGTCGGCAAGTCGCGTGCCGGTGTCACCAACCTGCTGCGCCTGCTGGCGCTGCATGACGAGGTCAAGCGTTCGCTGGAGCATGGCGATCTCGACATGGGTCATGCCCGTGCCCTGCTGGCACTGCCGCTGGCGCAACAGGCGGTGATCGCGCGCCAGGTCATCGACAAGGGGCTGTCGGTGCGCCAGACCGAGGCACTGGTGCGCAGCAGCCTGAACGCCAAGCCGGCGCCGGCAGCAGTGCGACTGGATCCGAACGTGCGCCGCCTGCAGGACGATCTCTCCGAGCGTCTCGGCGCGGCGGTGCAGATCGATGCCCAGGCCAGCGGCAAGGGACGCGTGATCATTTCCTACAATTCGCTGGATGAGCTGGACGGCATCGTCGAGCACATTCGCTGAGCATGATCATGACCCGATCGTGGCGGCACGTCGCTGCTCTGCTGCTGTGTCTGTTTCCGCTCGCGGCGTGGAGCGATGGCTGGGCGCTGCGCAAGTCCGATGGCGAGCGTGAAATCCGCGTCTACCAGCGCGACAGCCGTGAGCGTGCCTACGATGACATCTATGCCGTCACCGTGATGCCTGGCAGCGTCCGTCAGGTCGAAGCCGTGCTGGCCGACATTCCGGCCATGCCGCAATGGGTGCCCAGGGTGGCGCAGGCCAAGGTGCTGCGCAGTCAGGGTGATCAGGTCTGGACCTACATGCAATACGTCCTGCCATACCCGTTCCGCGCCCGTGATGCGGTGGTGATGTCTGAGCGCAGCGAGCACAAGGGCGTGGTCACCATCCGCTCGCAGGCGGTCAAGGGGCTGGTCCGGCCGCATCCGGACCGGGTCCGCCTCAGTCGCGTGCAAAGCACCTGGAAGATCACCCCGCTGCCTGACGGCCGTGTTCGCGTCGAGCTCTGGGGCATCGCCGTGCCGGGCGGTCTGATACCGGCCATGGCCTACAATTTCAATCTCGCCGATGACGGCGTGCAGACGATGCGGCAGCTCAGGCGCATGGCCTTGCGCAGCAAATATCAAGATGAGCGGTAGCTGCAAGGGCCTCGCCACAAGATCTTGTGGTGGGCAATCCGGGGGCCTCGGAACCTGATGCAGGTTGCCCTTTGACCGCCGTCAACCTATAATCCGCGCGCTTTCACAGGCATTGTATCGAGCACCAGACCGGTGCCGCGACCGACGCTGGAACGGCAATGACGCAAAGCAGACCGCAACCGCTGGTGGACACCAACCCAGCATTGACCCAGTTGCGGTGGCAGGTGCGTCTGCTGGTCATCGCCACGGTGATGACGCTGCTGTTCGCCAGTCGCGAGGCCGGGCTTTCACTGCTCGCCGGTGCCGGAATTGCCGTGATCGGCCAGACCTATTTCGTCTGGCGTGCATTTCGTCATGCCGGTGCAATCTCTGCGAAGCAGATTGTGCAAGGATTTTATCGGGGTGAGGCAGGCAAGTTCATGCTGACTGCCGCACTCTTTGCCACCGTCTTCCTGGCCTTTGATGCCGTGAAGCCGGGCTGGCTGTTCACCGGTTTCATTTTGGAGCAGCTGGTCGCCTGGATCGTCCCCTTGACGATGCGCGCGACACAGCAATGACGGGTAGAGACGCATGGCCGGAAATTCGACCGAGTACATCAAGCACCACCTCACCAACCTGACTTACGGTTATCACCCGGAAAGTGGCTGGGGCTTCGCCCACAGCGCCAAGGAAGCAGGCGAGATGGGCTTCAACGCCATCCATGTCGACACCATGGGCTGGTCCCTGGTGCTCGGCCTGCTGTTCTGCTGGCTGTTCCGCATGGCGGCCGTGCGCGCCACCTCGGGCGTGCCGGGCGGCCTGCAGAATCTCGTCGAAGTCGTTGTCGAGTTCGTGCAGACCAACGTCAAGGACACCTATCACGGTACCTCCAAGCTGATCGCTCCGCTGGCGCTGACCATCTTCGTCTGGATCTTCCTGATGAACGCGATGGACCTCATCCCGGTCGACTTCCTGCCGGAGCTCGCCAAGCTGGTGGCCGTCAGTCTCTTCGGTGCCGATCCGCATGCCGTGTTCTTCAAGGTGGTGCCGACCACCGACGTCAATGCCACCCTCGGCATGGGTCTGTCGGTCTTCGGCCTGATCCTGTTCTACAGCATCAAGATGAAGGGCGCTGGCGGCTTCGCCAAGGAACTGACCTTCCACCCGTTCAACACCATCTGGCTGGTCTGGTTCAACTTCCTGCTCGAAGGCATTGCCCTGATCGCCAAGCCGATCTCGCTGGCACTGCGACTGTTCGGCAACATGTATGCGGGTGAACTGATCTTCATTCTGATCGCCCTGCTGCCGTGGTTCCTGCAGTGGACACTGTCCGTGCCATGGGCCATCTTCCACATCCTGATCATCACGTTGCAAGCCTTCGTGTTCATGATGTTGACCATTGTGTATCTGAGCATGGCCTCGGAAACGCACGACCACTAACCCGTAACTCAACCTGCAACCAAACCCACAGAGGAAACTCACATGGAACTCATCACCGGTCTCAACCTGATTGCTGTTGCCCTGCTGATCGGCTTCGGCGCCCTTGGTACCGCCATTGGCTTCGGCCTGCTCGGCGGCAAGTTCCTCGAAGGCACTGCCCGTCAGCCGGAACTGGCTCCCCAGCTGCAGGTCAAGATGTTCATCGTCGCCGGTCTGCTCGACGCCGTGACCATGATCGGTGTCGGTATCGGTCTGTTCCTGCTGTTCGCCAACCCGTTCATTCAGTAATCGCTCGATACGAACGATCTGTCGCGGGCCCTGAACAGGGCCCGCTGAATGTAACCGGACAAGAGGTGATAGCGTGAACATCAACTTCACAATGGTAGGCCAGGCCATCGCGTTCGCGATCTTCACCTGGTTCTGCATGAAGTTCGTGTGGCCGCCGGTCATGGCTGCTCTGGCAGAACGCCAGAAGAAGATTGCCGATGGCCTCAATGCTGCCGACAAGGCCAAGCAGGATCTGGAAGCTGCGCACGCGCAGGTTGCCCAGGAACTGCAGGCTGCCAAGCAGCAGGCTGCCGCACTGATCGAACAGGCCAACCGCCGTGCCGGTCAGGTTGCTGAAGAGGTCAAGGCCCAGGCTTCGGCCGAAGCCGAGCGCATCCTGACCCAGGCCCGCGCCGACATCGAGCAGGAAATTGCCGGTGCCCGCGATGCCCTGCGTCTGCAGGTTGCTGCCCTGGCCGTTGCCGGTGCCGAGAAGATCCTGCAAGCCGAGATCGATGCTGCCAAGCACGCCGGCATGCTGAATCAACTGGCCACCGAGCTCAAATAAGAGGCTAACGGGACAGTCATGGCTGAATTAACCACAGTGGCGAGACCCTATGCCAAGGCAGCTTTCGAGCATGCCCAGGCCAACGGTCAGCTGGCTGCCTGGTCGTCCATGCTGGCGCTTGCCGCCGCCGTGGTCGATGATGCGGCCTTCAAGCAATACATCGCGCGTCCCACGCTGAGCGGCGAGCAGCAGGCTGACGCCGTGCTCAAGGTTTGCGGCGACCAGTTCGATGCTGCCGGTCGCAATTTCATCTGCAACCTGGCTGCGAACAAGCGACTGGGGGCCCTGTCGGCCATCAGCAGCCTGTACGAGGCACAGCGTGCTGCTGCAGAAGGTGCGGTGGATGTTTCGGTGACCACGGCGTTTGCCCTGGATGACGCGCAGACCGCGTCGCTCGCCGAGACCCTGACCCGCAAGCTGTCGCGCCAGGTGAATGTCACCAGCAGCGTCGATGCCAGCCTGATTGGCGGCGCCGTCATCCGTGCCGGCGATACGGTCATCGATGCCTCCGTGCGCGGCAAGCTCGGCAAGCTTCGCACTACCCTGACTACTTGATATTTCCTTCGAGGAAGAGAGCATCATGCAGCATCTGAATCCCTCCGAGATCAGCGAACTGATCAAGAGCCGCATCACGGACCTGAACGCGTCCGCTGAAGCGCGTAACGAAGGCACCATCGTCGGCGTGTCCGACGGTATCGTGCGCATCCACGGTCTCGCCGACGTCATGTACGGCGAAATGATCGAGTTCGACGGCGGTCTCTACGGCATGGCCCTCAACCTCGAACAGGACTCTGTCGGTGCTGTCGTGCTCGGCTCGGCACTGGGTCTGGCCGAAGGCCAGAAGGCCCGTTGCACCGGCCGCATCCTGGAAGTCCCGGTCGGTCCGGAACTGCTCGGTCGCGTCGTTGACGCCATCGGCAACCCGATCGACGGCAAGGGCCCGGTCAACGCCAAGCTCTTCGACGCCGTCGACAAGGTCGCTCCGGGCGTGATCTGGCGCCAGTCCGTGGACCAGCCGGTGCAGACCGGTTACAAGTCCGTCGACGCCATGATCCCGATCGGCCGTGGCCAGCGCGAGCTGATCATCGGCGACCGTCAGACCGGCAAGACCGCACTGGCCATCGACGCCATCATTGCCCAGAAGAACTCGGGCATTAAGTGCATCTACGTCGCCGTCGGCCAGAAGCAGTCCACCATCGCCAACGTCGTGCGCAAGCTCGAGGAATACGGCGCGATGGAATACACCACGGTCGTCGCCGCTGCCGCTGCCGAACCGGCCGCCATGCAGATGATGGCTCCGTACGCCGGCTGCACCATGGGTGAATACTTCCGTGATCGCGGCGAAGACGCCCTGATCATCTATGACGATCTGTCCAAGCAGGCCGTTGCCTACCGCCAGATCTCGCTGCTGCTGCGCCGTCCGCCAGGACGCGAAGCCTACCCGGGCGACGTGTTCTATCTCCACTCCCGTCTGCTGGAGCGTGCATCGCGCGTGTCGGCTGACTACGTCGAGAAGTTCACCAACGGCGCCGTGACCGGCAAGACCGGCTCGCTGACCGCGCTGCCGATCATCGAGACCCAGGCCGGTGACGTGTCCGCGTTCATTCCGACCAACGTGATCTCGATCACCGACGGCCAGATCTTCCTGGAATCCAGCCTGTTCAACTCGGGTATCCGTCCGGCCGTCAACGCCGGTATCTCGGTGTCCCGCGTCGGTGGTGCTGCCCAGACCAAGATCATCAAGAAGCTGTCGGGCGGCATCCGTACCTCGCTCGCCCAGTACCGTGAACTGGCTGCCTTCGCGCAGTTCGCTTCCGACCTCGACGAAGCGACCCGCAAGCAGCTGGAACTCGGTCAGCGCGTCACCGAGCTGATGAAGCAGAAGCAGTTCGCTCCGCTCAACATCGCCGACATGGCCCTGTCCATCTTCGCCGTCAACGAGGGCTACCTCAACGACGTGCCGGTGAACAAGGTGCTGGCGTTCGAAGCGGCGCTGCATGCCTTCTTCAACAGCGAGTGCAAGGCACTGATGGACAACATCAATGCCACCGCCAACTACGACGGCAAGATCGAAGCCGAGCTGCGCGCCGGCATCGACAAGTTCAAGGCCACCCAGACCTGGTGACCCCGAGACAGCCCGGACAGTGCGTCCGGGCTGTTCCGTCAGAGCAATGATTTGGTGAGGCTATGGCCAGCTTAAAAGAAATTCGCAGCAAGGTTGCGAGCATCAAGAGCACGCAGAAGATCACGAAAGCGATGCAGCTTGTTGCCGCCTCCAAGATGCGCAAGGCCCAGGAGCGCATGGCGGCCGGCAAGCCCTATGCGCAGAAGATCCGTCAGGTGGTGGCTCACGTGGCGCATGCCACGTCCGAGTACCAGCACCCGTACCTGACGGAGCGTCCGGTCAAGCGCGTCGGCTACATCGTCGTGTCGTCCGACCGCGGCCTCTGCGGCGGCCTGAACATCAACCTGTTCAAGCGTGTCGTGATGTCCGTGCGTGACTACCAGGCCCAGGGTGTCGAGACCGAGCTCTGCCTGATCGGCACCAAGGCGACGACCTTCTTCAAGAACGTCGGCGGCAAGGTGGTGGCGGCCAAGACCCATCTCGGTGACCAGCCGTCGCTGGAAGCCCTGATCGGCGCCATCACGGTGATGCTGCAGCACTACGATGAAGGCAAGATCGACCGCCTGTACCTGGTGTCGAACGAGTTCGTCAACACCATGACCCAGAAGCCGACGCTGCAGCAGCTGCTGCCGCTGTCCAGCGAGGGCGATGGCGGTCTCGGCGAGCGCAACTACAACTGGGACTACCTGTACGAACCGGAAGCCAAGCCGCTGCTCGACAGCCTGCTTGTCCGCTTCATCGAGTCGCAGGTCTACCAGGGCGTGGTCGAGAACGTCGCCTGCGAAATGGCTGCCCGCATGGTCGCCATGAAGGCCGCCACCGATAACGCCGGTGAACTGATCCGCAGTCTGCAGCTCGTGTACAACAAGCTGCGTCAGGCCGCGATCACGCAAGAAATTTCGGAAATCGTCGGTGGTGCGGCGGCTGTCTAAGCCGGCGTGCCATCCCAGAATTGACAGTTTGAGAGGATAAACCCATGAGCAGCGGTCGTATCGTCCAGATCATCGGCGCCGTCATCGACGTCGAATTCCCGCGCGACAGCGTTCCCAAGGTCTATGACGCCCTGAAGGTGGAAGCGACCTCGACCACCCTGGAAGTCCAGCAGCAGCTGGGTGACGGCATCGTCCGCACCATCGCCATGGGTTCCACCGACGGTCTCCGTCGCGGTCTCGAAGTCGGCAACTCCGGCGGCCCGATCTCGGTCCCGGTCGGCAAGGGCACCCTGGGTCGCATCATGAACGTGCTCGGCCAGCCGGAAGATGAAGCCGGCCCGGTCGAAACCGACATCACCATGTCGATCCACCGAAAGGCTCCGGCCTATGACGAACAGTCCGGCGCCACCGAGCTGCTGGAAGTGGGTATCAAGGTCATCGACCTGCTGTGCCCGTTCGCCAAGGGCGGCAAGGTCGGCCTGTTCGGCGGCGCCGGCGTCGGCAAGACCGTGAACATGATGGAGCTCATCAACAACATCGCCAAGGCGCACAGCGGTCTGTCCGTGTTCGCCGGCGTGGGTGAGCGTACCCGTGAAGGCAACGACTTCTATCACGAAATGAAGGATTCGGGCGTTCTCGACAAGGTCGCGATGGTTTACGGCCAGATGAACGAGCCTCCCGGAAACCGTCTGCGCGTCGCGCTGACCGGCCTGACCATGGCTGAATACTTCCGTGACGAAAAGGACCCGGCCACCGGCAAGGGCCGTGACGTGCTGCTCTTCGTCGACAACATCTACCGCTACACGCTGGCCGGTACCGAAGTGTCCGCACTGCTCGGCCGCATGCCGTCGGCCGTGGGCTACCAGCCGACGCTGGCCGAGGAAATGGGCGTGCTGCAAGAGCGCATCACCTCGACCAAGAATGGCTCGATCACCTCGATCCAGGCCGTCTACGTGCCTGCCGACGACTTGACCGACCCGTCCCCGGCGACCACCTTCGCCCACCTCGACGCCACCGTCGTTCTGTCGCGTGACATCGCCTCGCTGGGTATCTACCCGGCCGTCGACCCGCTCGACTCGACCTCGCGTCAGCTCGATCCGCTGGTCGTTGGCGAAGAGCACTACGCTGTCGCCCGTGGCGTGCAGAACGTGCTGCAGCGCTACAAGGAACTCAAGGACATCATCGCGATCCTCGGCATGGACGAGCTGTCGGAAGAAGACAAGCTCGTCGTCTACCGTGCGCGCAAGATCCAGCGTTTCCTGTCGCAGCCGTTCCACGTTGCTGAAGTGTTCACCGGCTCGCCGGGCAAGTACGTGTCCCTGAAGGAAACCATCCGTGGCTTCAAGGGCATTCTGGCTGGCGACTACGACAGTCTGCCGGAGCAGGCCTTCTACATGGTCGGCGGCATCGACGAAGCCATCGAGAAGGCGAAGAAGCTCTAAGCGATCCTTGACGAGCCAGGAGTAGGACATGACGAACACGATCCATTGCGACATCGTCAGCGCCAAGGAGTCGATCTACGGCGGTCGCGCTCGCATGGTGATCGCGCACGGTCAGCTCGGCGACCTCGGCATCACGCCGGGTCACGCGCCGCTGCTGACCCAGCTGGCACCGGGCCCGATCCGCATCCTGCTGGAAGACGGCGAGGAGCTGCTGTACTACGTGTCGGGCGGTGTGCTGGAAGTGCAGCCCACCATCGTCACCGTGCTCGCCGATACCGCTGTGCGTGCGGCCGATGTGAACGAAGCCGCTGCGCTGGAGGCCCGCAAGGCCGCCACCGAGGCCTTGGCCAACCAGAAGAGCGAGATGGACACGTCCGCCGCCCTGGCTGTGCTGGCCGAGACCGCAGCCCAGCTGCGTACGCTGCAGGCTCACAAGAACCGTGCCGGTCGCGGCTGAGCCGTTCCGGTCGTGAAACAAGGGCAGCTTCGGCTGCCCTTTTTCATGCGCGTCATTTGGTCGTTCAGCGCCCTGTCACGCCTCGTCAGCGCCGTCAGGTCATGCTAAAAGAAACCTGTGACAACAACGCATGACGCGGCAGGGGACGGGGGCGGAATGAAAACGGTTGCAGATATTCTGCGGAACAAGGGTGCCCAGGTCACACACGTGATCGGGCCGGATGCCACGGTGCTCGAAGCCATCTCGCTGATGGCCGACAAGGGCGTGGGCGCTCTGGTGGTGACCGAGGGCGAGAAGGTCGTCGGCATCGTCAGCGAACGCGACTACGCGCGCAAAGTGGTGCTGATGGAGCGCTCCTCCTACAACACCGCCGTCAGCGAAATCATGACCTCGAACGTGATCACGGTCACGCCGGACTTCCGCCACCAGTCCTGCATGGAGCTGATGACCGAGAAGCGTCTGCGCCACCTGCCGGTACTCCAGCAGGGGCGTCTGATCGGCCTCATTTCCATCGGCGACCTGGTCAAGGAAATCATGTCCGCGCAGCAGGCGCAGATCAATCAGCTCGAACAGTACATCCGCGGCGAGTGAGCCGACAGCCGCCTTCCGTTGCCCGGCCTGACGCGATGGAAGGTGTCTCGTTGCCCGTCAGGCATCGTGTAAACTGCCGGAAGTTTTTTCCGGCAGGATCTCCATGAGTCTTCAGGTCGTCATTCTGGCTGCGGGCAAGGGCACCCGCATGCGCTCCTCGCTGCCCAAGGTCATGCAACCCCTGGCCAGCCGTCCGCTGCTGGCCCATGTCATCGCGGCGGCTCGTCGTCTCGGTGCCGAAAGTCCCATCGTGGTCTACGGGCATGGCGGTGACGTGGTGCAGCAGGCCTTTGCCGGCCAGGCCCTGGACTGGGTGCTGCAGGCCGAGCAGAAAGGTACCGGCCATGCCGTGCAGGTCGCGCTGCCGGTGCTGGCGCCAGCCGGACGCACCCTGATTCTCTATGGCGACGTGCCGCTGATCTCGGTGGCCACCCTGCAGCGCCTGATTGACGCGGTGCCCGACGAGAGCAGCCTGGGCCTGCTCACCGTGCATCTGCCCGACCCGACCGGATACGGCCGCATCGTGCGTGATCACGGGCGCGTGGTGCGCATCGTCGAGCAGAAGGACGCCAGTGACTCCGAAAAGACCATCACCGAGTGCAACACCGGCATTCTCTGCGTACCCAACCGCCTGCTGCATGCCTGGCTGCCGGCGCTGAAGAACGAGAACGCGCAGGGCGAGTATTACCTTACCGACCTCATCGGCATGGCCACCAGTCACGGCGTGCCGGTCACGGCAGTGCACCCGGACACGGTCTGGGAGGTCGAAGGCGTCAACGACAAGCTGCAGCTGGCCACGCTGGAGCGGGTCTGGCAGCGCCACCAGGCCGAGCAGCTCATGCGGGCCGGCGTCACCGTGCTGGACCCGGCCCGCCTCGACGTGCGTGGCGAGATCAGCCATGGCATGGACGTGCAGCTGGATGCCGGCGTCATCCTCGAGGGACGCGTGGTGCTGGGCGACAACGTGCGTGTCGGCGCTGGCTGCATCCTCAAGGATTGCGAGATCGGCGCGGGCACCGAGATCCGTCCGTATTCGCTGATCGACTCCGCCGTGGTCGGCGCCAACGCCCAGATCGGCCCCTTCGCGCGCCTGCGTCCCGGCTCGAAGCTGGCGGATGAGGTCCACATCGGCAACTTCGTCGAAACCAAGGCCACGGTCATGGGGGTCGGCGCCAAGGCCAACCACCTGGCCTATCTCGGCGACAGCGAGATCGGCGCCCGCGTCAACATCGGCGCCGGCACCATCACCTGCAACTACGACGGTGCCAACAAGCACAAGACCGTGATCGGCGATGACGCCTTCATCGGCACCAACAACTCGCTGGTGGCACCGGTCAGCATCGGTGCCGGCGCCACCACCGGTGCCGGCTCGACCATCAGTAAGGACGTGCCGGCCGGCGTGCTCGCGGTGGCGCGTGCCGTGCAGAAGGTGATCGAGGGCTGGCAACGCCCGCGCAAGACGCCCAAGGCCTGAGCCCGGCGTCATCAGCAATACCGTGACAGGCCACCTCTGGCCGGTCGCGACAGCAATCGAGGAGAGTGGGGCATGTGCGGAATTGTCGGGGCCATTGGCGAGCGTCACATCACGGAAGTGCTGATCGAGGGCCTGCGCCGCCTCGAATACCGCGGCTATGACTCGGCCGGCCTGGCCGTGATCGATCAGGGCGGCATCGTGCGCGAGCGCCAGCCTGGCAAGGTTCAGGCCCTGGCCGACGCCAGCCATGCCGCCGGCATCGACGGTTATGTCGGCATCGCCCACACGCGCTGGGCCACGCACGGCGCACCGACCCAGGACAATGCCCACCCGCACCAGTCCGGCGACATCGCCGTCGTGCACAACGGCATCATCGAGAATTACGAGGCGCTGCGCGAGCGCCTGCAGGGCGAGGGCTTCGTGTTCACCTCGCAGACCGACACCGAAGTGGTGCCGCACCTGATCCAGTCCGAGCTGCGCAAGGGCGGTGATTTCATCGACGCCGTCAAGCGTGCCGTGGCCCAGCTGCATGGCGCCTTCGCCCTCGGCATCATCCGCGCCTGCGAGCCGGAGCGCCTGATCGCGGTGCGTCAGGGTTCGCCGCTGGTGGTCGGGCTCGGCATTGGCGAGAACTTCCTCAGCTCCGACCAGCTCGCGCTGCTGCCGGTGACCAACCGCTTCATCTACCTGGAGGAAGGCGACTTCGTGGTGCTGACGCGCCAGAAGGTGTCGGTCTGGGACCGCAACGGTGATGTCGTGAAGCGTCCGGCGGTGGAGCTGGATGCCACCCTGCATGCCAGCACCAAGGGCGGCTACAAGCACTACATGCTGAAGGAGATCTACGAGCAGCCGGCGGCCATCCAGCGTACCCTCAACGGCCGCGTCAGCCAGGGCCGTGTCGCGCTCGACGCCTTCGGTCCGCAGGCCGCCGAGCTGCTGGCCAAGGCCAGGCACATCCAGATTCTCGCCTGCGGCACCAGCTACCACGCCGGCTTTGTCGCCAAGTACTGGTTCGAGGCGATTGCCGGCATCTCCTGCCATGTCGAGGTCGCCAGCGAGTTCCGCTACCGCACCACGGTGCTGCCGCCCGATACCTTGCTGGTGACGATTTCCCAGTCCGGCGAGACCGCGGACACCCTGGCCGCGCTGCGCGAGGTCAAGGCGCGCGCCATCGGTTCGCTGTGCATCTGCAACGTGCCGACCTCGACCCTGGTGCGCGAGTCCGACATGGCCTTCATCACCCATGCCGGCCCCGAGATCGGCGTGGCGTCGACCAAGGCCTTCACCACCCAGCTGGTGGCCCTGCTGCTGCTGGTGCTGGCTGCCGGACGCCAGCATGGCAACGTCAGTGCCGACCGTGAACGCGAGATCGTGGCCCAGCTCAACCAGCTGCCCAACCTGCTGGAAGCGGTGCTGGCACTGGACCCGCAGATCGAGCGCATCGCCGAGCGCTTCGGCGAGAAGCACCACACCCTGTTCCTCGGCCGTGGCGCGCAATACCCTGTGGCCATGGAGGGTGCGCTCAAGCTCAAGGAAATCTCCTACATCCACGCCGAGGCCTACCCGGCCGGCGAGCTCAAGCACGGCCCGCTGGCGCTGGTCGACAACGACATGCCGGTGGTCGCGGTGGCGCCCAAGAACGATCTCATCGACAAGCTCAAGTCCAACCTGCAGGAAGTGCGCGCGCGGGCCGGCGAGCTCTACGTGTTCGCCGACCGCAACGCCGACGTGCGTCCGGAGCCGGGCCTGACCGTGTTCCCGATGCC
>VFQO010001181.1_pt1 | contig 21498 bp, 21 predicted proteins | sample 3512331 | NCBI WGS metagenome assembly VFQO01 (sample SAMN10412371, study PRJNA504923) | tailings metagenome | isolation source: Replicate 3 from Balatoc abandoned mine | place: Philippines: Itogon, Benguet | collected 2017-08-28 | reverse complement strand
CCAGTCCCTCCTTTAATACTATTTTAAACCTAGACACAGTTTAATGAACTATTCCGTTTATGAAGAATTTTCATCTTCTTTCAAACAAGGAAATTGTTCTCTTTGCAATTTACCTTTAACAGGATTTGATTCTAGTAAACCTTGTTTTCATTGGTTTTTGAGACCGTATGGGATAAAGAAAAAACATTTTCAAAAATATTTATCTACCCCTATTGGTTTTTTTCGCTTTGACAGTTACATAAGATGGATTGCCAATTTAAATAGTCCATATAAGAACATAAACGACCTAAAAAGCGAAATGAACCCAGCGAAAGTGATTGAATACACCATTCGCTACAAGAACATTGAGTGGTCGATTAGCATTGGCAAGACAGACCGGCAAGGTCATCCTGACTCTAAGAATGCCAATTTCCCTCATTTTCACATTCAAATGAAGATTGACAACAATGTCTTTATTAAATTCAACGACTTTCACATTCCATTTTCAGACGAAGATATTTTCACTCTTCGCTCTATGGAAGAAGCACCTGATAAAGTTGTTTGGATAAATACTTTTGGTGAAGGAATGTCGATAATTGAAGATGACGAAGCACTTGAACTACTAGACAAATTAATGACAAGGACAGATGACCTCGAAAATGCGACATTTAATACAGGAACGTTAATCCAAAATCCCGAAGGTGAAACAATGGATGGTGAGACTATTAGTAAAGCATTCAAAGAAAGTAAAGAGACTGGAATACCTGTTAGACATATTTTGAAAAAGTATTTTCCACAAGCTAGCTTTATGACTGAAATTACACCAGGTGACAACATACCTGAGATTTCAAAAAGGACACCACGTAAATAATACTACTGCCATCAAAAGGTTTGGCAATAGTGGGGCTTGACGGAATAAACATCAACTATTGTACTACTATTTTCCTTTCGTCACGGGCTCGACAGAACGCTGTTCAGCTTTCGTAATTACCAATCAACATTTGTAACTATATTTAACTTCAGTTCAGGCGTGACGAAACGCAAATGCCCCAACATCGCCAAGTCTCGAACGTTGGTAGAAATTTTAAAATAGACTCAACAATAAGAAAGAATGATAGAAGAATTTTTCAAAAATCTTGACATATCACAACTATTCAATATTCTAGCAGGAGTTATTGCTTTTTTTGTTGCATATTTAAAAATTTTGCCATTAATTCCGCGTTCTTCTACCAAAATTTTATCAGATATTGAAGTTTACGATAAAGCTAAAAATTCTAATTTTGAAAATTTGGAAGAAATAAAAATAGCAATTGAAAGAGAAATTTATAGAAAATATCGAAAGCCTACAAGGATATATAATTATACTCAATTTGTTATTTCATTAATATTTTTGGTTTGCATTTCTTATTTAATTTATAGTAGGGTTATCAAAAATGAAATTGACACAACTTTCTATTTTTTAATTTTAATTGATTTTTTATCATTAGTTTTTCTTATGAACTCATTCGATGAACCTTTGAAGAAAAAGGATAGTGAAAAAGAAATTGATAGAGAGCCAGTTTTTAAATTCGAAATATTTAGTTGGAGTGAATTATTCTCAGGAATAGTTGTAACAACTATTTTTGGGTTTTGGACATATAGCAGACTATTTAAAACTGGTAGATTTGAATTTGACTGGTGGTCTCTTTTAACATTTATGTTCTGTTTTACAGGAATTGGAATATTGACAGGTGCTTTTAAAAAGAAAAAATAAAAACTGCTACCAACATATAAGCCTTAAACAAGTGTATCAAAGCAAACCAGCGATATACCCCTGTCTTGAACGAAGCTTCGGGGGTTATGGGGTTTCATTTCGGATCGTTGATATTTTGGGGTGTATTTTTTACAGCAGATTTAAGTTTTTTAAGGCCCTTTCGAGTGAAAAAATCTTCTTTGATGTGTTTTCAGCACTTGAATGTAGCCTGTATATCCTTACAGGTTCGAGGAAAAGAGCGTAAGCCTGCGCAAAACCAGGCATAACTTGTTTGGCCTTGGCGAGGATGGTGGTGTAGTTTTTAGACCATGTGCTCATCAACTTGGAATTTAATTTGAGCTACATGTTACAAATTCGTACATTGAATCTGAAAATTATTTTAAAAAGGGCTACCGAAGGTTGGGCTCAACAGGTTATTGCCGCAAGGTGGGAGGACCCACGAAAATCAGCTTTGGTAATCCTATTCAGCTTTTGTATTTTCAGGGTCAGACGCGGCTCCGTTTCCCACCCTGACGGCAACATCGCCGCATTGGGCGATAGGCTATCACAACTACACCCGGATAACAAAAACAAATTAATTCGTAATTTTGCGATATGAATGACAAAAAACTTTACATAATCGCAGGTTGCAACGGAGCAGGAAAAACAACGGCATCGTTTACGATTTTGCCTGAGATTTTAGATTGTAAAGAATTTGTCAATGCAGACGAAATCGCCAAAGGTCTTTCGCCTTTTCAGCCGGAAAAAGTTTCTTTCGAAGCTGGACGAATAATGCTAAACAGAATTAACGAACTACTTTCTGAAAACGAAAATTTTGCATTTGAAACGACGTTATCAACCAAAAGTTATAAAAGCAAAATCAACGAAGCTAAAGATAAAGGATATCGAGTATCTTTATTATTTTTTTGGCTTCAAAACATCGAATTAGCTAAAGAACGTGTAAAAGTAAGGGTTTCTGAGGGCGGACATAATATAGAACCAGAAGTTATCGAAAGAAGATATATCAGAGGAATTAAAAATTTGTTCGACATTTATCTTCCAATTGTTGACGGAGTATTTATTTTTGACAATTCTGAAGCACGACACGAATTAATTGCAGACAAACAAATTGATAATTCATTGAATATTTTAAACATAGACAAGTTTAATCTTTTAAAAAATTACTATGACAACAACTGAAAAACACATAGAAGAAAAAAATAAAATTCTAAAAGGACTTGAAAAAGTATATGAGAAACTTTTAGAATTCAAGAAAATGAAAAATAGCGAACTTGTTATTTTGCGTGACAACAAAATAGTTAAAGTAAAACCTCAATAAAAGCACATCACCAATATATAAGCCTTAAACACCCGTATCCAAGCAAACCAGCGATATACTCTTGTCTTGAACGAAGCTTCGGGGGTTGTGGGGTTTTAATTCGGATCGTTGGTATTTGGGGTGTATTTTTTACAGCAGATTTAAGTTTTTGGGTATCCCCAAGCGAGTACATAGTGCCTTGTAGTCTCACGTAGTGAGATCTTAGCCTATGAAAAAGATAGGGTCAAAGACAAAGATTGGGAATCATTCGCTGTCAATAAGGCCTCAAGTGGAGCTAGTGTGCAGTCTTCACCGTGAGTGGCACGGAATTCCGGAGGTGAATTTTGACTATCAGCCGCGTAAGCACAAGGAAATTCAAAAATCCAACCGGACTTTATGGAAGTGGCTCCGCCCATGTCATCCAATTCGACTTTATCGAGCTAGGCCGAGATCCGGTGGATGGTGGGGGATATATTTTTCTGAATCGCTACCGAACTCAGGTAAAATGACTAGGCTGGGAGCTGCGTGGATTGGGCTGTTCTATTTGAGGGCTACAATGAAATGACGCCCCACTAAAATAAAGAGGTCTGGCTGGAAAAATCGTTACCGCGATTGAATGCTGTATGCAAATGGCATCGCCCACAAACCACGGGGCACTGGTAGAGACGTAGCCTGGCTACGTCTCTACTAAGTCAAAATGAATTTTCAATTAAAACGGCAAATCATCATCTCCTGTGAATTCCGAGGTAAATGCCGGTGGCGCCGGAGCGGCCATAGGGGCTGAGGCACCCTCTTGGCCACCTGCCGTCATCATGTCGATCCGCCAAGCTTTTACATCGGTGTACCAACGGCCATTGTATTCCCGACTTTCCACATCGAAAAATACATTCACTTGGTTGCCCACTTGTAGCTTCTCAGCCTCAATTTTATCTCCCCATACCGCAATACATACTTTCTTTGGGTACTGCGCGTCGGTTTCCAGTACAAAATCCTGTTTCTTCCAAGGACCATTCTTTCCTTCTCCCGTCTGTAAAGGCAAAAGCTGAATGATTTTTCCGGCGATTTCCATGCGTGTCTGTTTTTTTAAAATATAACTTTACAAAAATACCAATTTTTGCCGGATGTCCCCGAACGAAACCCTGATTCTGTTGCTTCACCAAATCCAAAAGGGTCTGTTTCCCATCACCCGGCATCTGCAGTCGGTGCCTTATCAACGGCCCGACACCTGTATTTTCGGCGCGGCGTCCATCGCCCGAATTCTTCAAGACCTCCAGCCTCTTTTTTCGGAGACCGATGCCCCGCTTGCATCCCAAGTGCAACAGCACATCGCCCAGCGGTATCTTCCTTACCATCATCCCAGCCGCCCCGGAACCTTCAATTTTTGGCAAAAAGCCTTTCCTAATGGGTATCTCTTGCACCGGCTTCGGCATTTTCGATTGCCCGCCGACATTGACGATACGGCCTTGATTTTGTCCACAGGCCATTTTCCACCCAGCCACCACCTCCTCGTGTACCAAACGGCCCAAGAACACACCGAGCGGGCACGCCGTGCGCAAGGTTGGCCCATCCGCCCGACCTTCTATCGGTCTGTCCCCAACCAAGAATGGATCTACCAAACTTGGTTTGGGGTTCGAATGCCCTTGGAATTTGATGTATGCGCGTTGTGCAATTGGATGTGCTGGGTCGTGGAACAAGGTTTTTATGGACAATCACCCTCCGACGAGGCCACCACGCGGTTTCTGCTGGCTGTCCTTCATTCCCCCGAATGGATCGATCAGGCTCCCCAAGTAGCCCGCCATTATGGCCGCCCCGCTTGGATCGCCTATTATGCCGCGAGATGGATACTGGCATGCAAAAAAAATGGGATAATTCTCGAGGTAACGCCATTCCAGAAACTATTACTCAATCAACTGACGAACGACCCCACCCCCGATCAGCTTTTGTTGCATATCGCCCATTACAAACTGGGTGGGGATCCCCGCCCATGGTTGGAAATTCCGTCACCTCTCTGGGAGACCTTCCCCCTGTTTCTTGGTCATATGTTGGCGCCTTTCGGGACTTATTGGGCAACCAAACCTTGGGCAAATCTACATTGGACATCCCCAGCCAATGGCCTGGCTTTGCAAATGGAATATACGTTATGGCATCAACATGCGCACGTACTCCACCGGTCGGGCGGCTAGGGCATCCTCCCAAAAAAGCTGGCTGTCTCGGGCGTTGAATACCTGGCCATCTCGTTGCACTCGTTCGGTGGCCTGAAAATCCAAGGTGTCGATAAGCCATCCTTTTTCTTGCGGAGGCCCCACTTGTAGTATTCCTGTTTCCGGTAAATCTTTGTCCGGTGTGGTGTAGATCGCCGTATACCCGTAGTTGATATCGACAGCCTCCGACCAGGCCGCTTCCCCTGTCGTTTGGGAAACACCCACCCAAATCTGATTCTCTAAAGCTCGGGCCCGAGCACCCACATGCACCCGGGAGGCCCCCCGGAGGGTCTCGGTACAACTTGGCGCCAAAATGGCTTGGGCTCCTGCACGAGCTAGCAGGGCGCTCCCAATCGGGAATTCAATATCGTAACAAATCTGGATACCAATTTTTCCCCAGGGTGTTTCAAACACACGCAAGGTGGGATCTCCCGAAGTAACCCCCCAAACTTCGTTTTCAAATCGGGTCATGTGGGCTTTATCTTGGTAGCTGACTTGGCCTGCCGGCCCACACACCAAGACACGATTGATGGCTCGGTTACTTTCCAGGACAGGAAAGGAGGGTGCTATGATCAGGACTTGGTGTTGTTGGGCGAGATGTTGAATGTGGCGTTGAAAGTCAGGAAAATAGGGTTGCATCCAATGGATCTGGTCTACCACATTCTGCTGAACAGCCCATGGGGCCCAGCTCACCAGTTCCATGGCCCCGTATTCAGGAAATACCAAGACCTGAGCCCCTTGGTCCACCGCCTCTTGTACCCACTCCGAGAAATGGGATTGCCAAGCGGAAAAAGAAGAAAACGAAGAAATGGGATAATTGGCTAAAGCAACGTTCATTTGATCCAGAAAGTCAAGGAGTGTTGGGTTTCGGTGGATTGGTCGACATCCTGCCAAGTCAGTTGGCAGGTTACATGGGGTTGTCGGACATAGCCTCTTTTCGTCCAAAAAAGATCATTGGACCGATAATCTCGGGGTTTTAGTGGGTGACCCTCTGGGCGATCGACGGCACAGAAGGTGGTTCTGGAAAGTCCCAAAGCTTGGGCATGTTGCTCTCGCATATCAAAGAATGCGTGCCCCAGTCCTTTGCCTCGGAAATCCTGTAACACCAAACTTTCACCCAAGTAAAGAAAGGATTCCACGGCCAAATCATGCGCTAAAAAGGGCGCTTGAATGGCCGACATTTCGTTGGCCAATGGCTGGGCTGTGGTAGCTCCTACGAGGGTATCCTGATACCAGGCCGTTCCCACCAATGCGGCGGGTTGCTGTGCATACCGGGTGAGGTATGCTTGTTCATAGTCCTCAGAGCCCTCATACAGATAAGGGTATTCTCGAAAAACCGTCATTCGGAGGTGAGCCAGGGGACGAATCACCTCCAGGATGTCCTTTCCTTGGTGGATTTTTAAAATCAAACCGTCACGCATTGAATCCACAAGGGTAGGTTATAATAGGTCGTGACCCGTACTATTTTCTCTTCCTTCACCTCCAAAAAAGCGGCGGCAGGCAACACATAGGTTTGACCGTGAGCGGGAGGTAAGCCCTCTTCAGCCTCTTTATAAATGCCATGTACTGTAAATTCAACCGCAATTCGGCCCTCTACAGAGCTAGTAAAGAAGGTCAAATCACGTAACTCTTCCTGATAGGCGGTATCCATTTTTTGGAGAAATTCCTGAAATAGATCCTTTCCGATACGGGGATCACCCTGATTGGGTTCATGACGGATGTCGTCGGAAACCAAGGAAAGCATACCCGTCCAATTTTGGGTGTTGAAGTAGGAGTAATAGTGTTGAACAACTTCTAAAGGTGTCATGATGAATATATATTTTGGGGTTTGACTAATGAAAGTACAAAAAAAGGCAGTCGATTGGTTCATCGACTGCCTTGGGTGGATTTAGGTTATTAAGTGATTACTTGGCAGGAAGGTATTGGGTATCTAAAAATTGATAGCGTGCTTCGTTGGGTGCAGGACGTGCTTGGGAGTTTACTTTGAGAATCATCTCAGCAGGTTGGCTTGACTTCGGGTCCATCGCAGGCCAGTCAGGTAACTTGCCACCGTTCGGATTACCGGTTTTAATAAAATTAGCAAAATAGTCGGACATAACTTGGGATACCTGGTAGTCGGCGGGTGTCCAGGCATAATCCTTCACCAAATGCAAGTTCCCCATGCAATACTCGATTTCGCAGGCATGAGGAGCGCCGATAGGTTCCGGAGCTTTTTCTGTTCGAACTTGGGTTCCGCCCGCAAATCCGGACGTCAGGTTGGCATCCACCAACGGTGGACGTGGATGGCTGTAAAGATAGCGGTACACAGGGGCAGAGGATTTATGTAAATCGGCCCATTTCCAAGTAGCATAAACAATGAAACGGTCAGAGGCGAGGTCAGTCGCGGAATACTCCACTTCCTTGGCATCGGCATGTGGGTACAATTTAGCGACCGTTTCGGCATGTTGTGGATATTCTTTTTGGATCCGCTCCCGGAAGGCTTCAGGCGTGTAGGGTTTTCCTTGCATGAAGGCCATGCCCGGAATTTCGGCCGAATTCCAGCCAACCAATAGAGGTACGGCATTGTGTTCTTTCCGAGCGTACTGCTCGGGTAGAGTACGGGGAATAAACGAACCATCAATCACCACGGGGAAGCCAAATCGTTTGGCATCATTGTAGACTTCATAGATTTCGCGGGTCGACATTTTACGAAGGGCTGCTAGAGAAGGAATGCCTGCCTGTTTCACAAACTCAGCCCCTTGTTTTTCGGCTTCTGGCAAAGTGATGGGTGCCATGGTAGGGTGGATTCCCGCGCCACTTTCCCCAATAGCCCGATGAAAAAGACCTTTGGATTTCGGTGAGGCCACATGATAACTGACTGAGATGGATCCCGCCGACTCACCCGCGATGGTAACTTGATTGGGATCACCCCCAAATTGTGCAATATTCGCCTTTACCCACTGCAAAGCAGCCAATTGGTCGAGATATCCGTAGTTTCCGGACGATTTCGTCGGCGACTCGGCGGATAATTCGGGATGTGCAAAGTTGCCAAAGATATTTAGGCGGTAATTGCAAGTAACCACTACGATGCCTTTTTTGGCCATGGCTTCTCCATCGTATCGAGGCTCAGAGCCATCGCCTGCCACATTTCCTCCACCATAAAAATAGACCAATACAGGAAGGGGAGGGGTATTTCGCTTCGTAGGTGTCCAGACATTCAAATAAAGACAATCCTCACTCACGCCATTGGAGCGGGACTTCATATCCCCAAAAACCATGGTTTGCATGGGTCGAGGGCCAAAGGCCTGAGTCTTTTTTACTCCGGTCCAAGGTTTCACAGGCTGAGGGGCTTTCCACCGCAATTCTCCCACAGGAGGCTGGGCGAAAGGAATGCCCAAGTATTTTTGAACGCCCGTATGGGTGTCGTATATTCCTTCAATAATGCCCGATTGAATGCGGGTCTGCACGTCAAATCCGTTGGTATGTTGAGCTTTTAGGCTCGAAAAGCCCATCATACCCAAAGCCAAGGTGGCTATCCAGTTTTTCATTCGTCTATTTTGGTTATTGTCTCATATTGTGACAATAATAAGAAGAAAAATTGGAATGGCCAAATTCGGTCAAAAAATGGGAGTTCCTCGAAAATTCGGGATTTATCACCATATTTGTGTAGTAGAAAATCTGTTTACTAAATCCAAAGAATCCTTTAGATACACATGTCAAATGAATTAATTTTTTTCAGTGGCTTCGCCGTTTTTGTAGTTTTTGTGATGCTTCTTGATTTGGGAGCATTTAGCAAAGGGGAGAGTCATATTGTCAAGTTCAAAGAAGCGGCGGGGTGGAGTGCCGTTTGGCTTTTATTAGCGATTTTGTTTTACTTTTTCCTAAAGGAATTTGGGTATTTGATTCACGATGTCCACGAGCCTGCTTTGCTGCAAGAGGTGGTGAATACCTATTATAAGTCATTGAAGTTACCCACCGACTATGCCTTGGCCCTTGAAAAATTCCAAAGCAACATGGCCTTGGAATATCTAACGGGTTATTTGGTGGAGTATTCGCTATCCGTGGATAATATTTTCGTGTTTATTCTGATCTTCAACTCCTTTGGTGTCCGTCAAAAACACTACAAAAAGGTATTGGTTTGGGGTATCTTGGGGTCCATTGTATTGCGTTTTGTTTTTATTTTCTTGGGCGCGGCGCTTATCCAAAAATTTGATTGGATCTTGTTGGTATTTGGGGCCTTTTTGGTCTTTACTGGACTTAAAATCTTATTTTCCGGAGAAGAAGAGGAAAACATTGATACCAAAAATCATGCGGCGGTGAAGGTAACATCTCGTTTCTTCAACGTATATGAGAAATTTGTGGCGGACCGATTTTTCATTCGTCACAAATACAAAGGGAATAAACTGTTTGTCACGCCATTGTTCATGGTTATTGTGGTCATTGCCTTCACCGATGTTATTTTCGCGGTAGACTCGATTCCGGCGATTTTTTCCATTACCAAGGACCCTTACATTGTGTTTTTCTCCAACGTATTTGCCATCATGGGTTTACGTTCGATGTTCTTTTTCTTGGTGAACATCATCGACATGTTTGCCTACTTAAAATATGGCTTAGGAGTATTGTTAAGTTTTATTGGGGTGAAAATGTTGGCCCATACGTACCTAGAAGAGTGGGGTTTTACCAATGTTCATTCCCTTTTGGTTATCGTAGGTATTCTGGCTATCAGTATTTTAGCCTCTTTGGCCTTCCCACCCAAGGCTAAAGCACATGCTAAAGCATAAACTTCAATGATGTCACCACTCGATTGGCCCACTTGGTTATTATACCCAGGCATCTTTTTTGGTCTGGTCTTGGTCGGGTGGACAACTCGGTTTATTTTCGGATTGCTTCGGTGGTTCTTGGTTAAACTTTTTTACCGAGAACCACCGAAGCAATCGCATTGATCGACATTCCTTTTCCCTTGATCGCAAGTTGTGGGAATCTTCCGTTAATTCTTGTAATTTCCGCCTTTATACGTATCCATCCGTCAACTAAACTAGGTAACTTCTACCCATTATGATGAGAAAAAGACTCCAATGGCTGATTTGTCTTTCCCTGCTTCCATTTCTTTCGCTTGCCCAGCGAGGAGCAGGTGGGAACTTCAATGCCAACAACCGTTTTGAACAGTTAGGGCCCCAATTGCCCACACCCAACACCTATCGTACTGCGGCCGGAACGCCAGGAAAAGACTATTTCCAAAATACCGCGAGCTACGATATTAAAGTGGAGCTCAACGATACCGAACAGCGGATTATCGGAACCGAGGTGATCACCTACACCAATCAATCACCTGATGATCTTAAGTACCTTTGGTTGCAGCTGGATCAAAACCTTCACAATTCGCAATCTACCAGCAATATCACCAAAACAGGTGGAATTGGGGAGCGTATGACAGAAGGGCAATTGGGTAGTTTACCTCAATTGGGAGATAAAAAATCCAAAAAAGAATATGGTCACAACATTAAGTTGGTCAAAGACCTCAAGGGGGCGAATCTTCCTTACACCATCAATGGAACCATGATGCGTGTAGACCTCCCAGCGCCATTGAAGCCAGGGATGTCCTACTCGTTCCGTGTGGATTGGGATTACAATATCTTCCCCTACTATGGTCGTTCCGGGTATGAATATTTCCCTGCCGACGACAACTACAACTATTTTATTGCGCACTGGTTTCCCCGGATGTGTGTCTACGATGACGTCAACGGTTGGCAGCATAAACAATTCCTTGGTCAGGGAGAATTTACCTTGCCTTTCGGAAACTACAAAGTAGAGATTACCGTTCCAACAGACCACGTGGTGGCGGCCACTGGCGAGTGCCAAAACTATGCAAAAGTCTTAACCAAAGACCAGATCGCCCGGATGACGCAAGCATCCAAAAGCACCAAGCCTGTCATTATTGTTTCGCAAGCGGATGCCGAGGCGAAGTTGAAAAACAAATCGACGCAAAAACAAACATGGGTATATACTGCCCAAAATGTACGCGATTTTGCTTTTGCCTCTTCCCGCCGGTTTATCTGGGATGCCATGCAAACGGATGTGTATGGAAACGGAAAGAAAATCTGGAGCATGTCGTTCTATTCCAAAGAAGGGAATCCGCTTTGGGAGCAATACTCGACGCGGGTAGTAGAACATACGTTGAAGGTGTATGGGAAATATTCCATCGACTATCCTTACCCTGTCGCTATTTCGGTTCATGCAACAGCCGGTGGTGGCATGGAATATCCGATGATTTCGTTCAACGGTGGCCGTCCTGAACCCGATGGAACCTACTCTGACCGTGTGAAAGCCGGAATGATCGGGGTCATTATTCACGAAGTAGGGCATAATTTCTTCCCCATGATCATCAACTCCGATGAACGCCAATGGAGCTGGATGGACGAAGGCTTAAACTCGTTTGTACAATACCTTGCCGAGCAAGAATGGGATCGCGATTTTCCTTCTCGCCGCGGAGAAGCAGCCAAGATTGTGGACTATATGCGGACAGACCCTACCCAGCAAATGCCCATCATGAGTAGCTCAGACAACATCATGCAGTTCGGGCCAAACGCTTACTCGAAGCCAGCCACTGCACTCAACATTCTTCGTGAAACCATCATGGGCCGTGAGCTTTTCGATCATGCATTCAAAGAATATGCAAAACGTTGGGCATTCAAACATCCACAACCTGCCGACTTCTTCCGGACCATGGAAGACGCCTCGGGTGTTGACCTTGACTGGTTTTGGAAAGGGTGGTTTTATGGAGTTGAGCCCGTGGATCAAGACCTAACGGAGGTCGAATGGTACTCGTTGGATACCCAGAATCCGGAGGTTGCTAAAGCTGAGGCCAGAAAAGAGGCTGAAGCCCGCGCCAAGACGGTTTCCAACATGCGAAACAAAACCGATATTCCGAAAACCGTAGTGGAAGAAGATCCTACCATGAAGGATTTTTATAATTCCTATGATCCCTTTGCCGTGACCCAAGCAGAAAAAGACCGGTACCAGAAGTTTTTGGAAACCCTAACCCCGGAGGAGAAAGAACTAATGGAGTCGGGTAAAAACTTTTATGTTCTGAAATTGAAAAACAAAGGTGGGTTGGTCATGCCAGTCATTGTGGAACTTCAATACGAAGATGGTACGTCTGAGGTGGTTCGATTCCCTGCCGAAATTTGGCGCTTGAACGACCAGCAGATCTCCAAAACCATTTCTACCACTAAAAAGGTAAAGAAATTTGTCTTGGATCCTTACTTCGAGACGGCGGATATTGATACGTCAAACAACGCCTATCCGCGTGAGCCTGAGCAGCCAACCAAGTTCCAGTTGTTTAAGCAACGTGGATTTACGCCAGCTCCAAATCCAATGCAAGAAGCGAAGAAAAATCAACCGACTGCCACTCAAAGTAGCAATGGGAAATAAGATAAGTTGATTTTTTCATGAAAGCGCCGCCTCAGCCAAAAACTGAGGCGGCGCTTTTTTAAAATAAAGTCAATTGTCCGGGTTCTACTAGCGCTTCAGCCCGCAACGTTATGGAGGGTTCGGGTAGGTGTCCTTGCAGCCACGTGAGCTCCTGATGCGGTTCCAGCATAACAGGCATCCGTTTCTTCGAATTATGAATTTCTTCCATGATCCCAACAGCCTCTCGCGTCACAATGGTACAGGTCGATCTGGATAATCCTGTTTTAGGGTCGATCCACTGACTGACCAATCCACCCATCACAAGAGGAGCCGAGGAATCTGTATGTATGTAAAAGGGTTGTTTTCGCTTTCCTTTGGGATCCAACCATTGCCATTCATAAAAACCAGCCACAAAGACAAGGCAACGTTGCTTTTGAATATCCCGAAAACTCGGTTTTTCACCTAATGTTTCCACCCGTGCATTCAAGGTATGTTGTCGAATATCCTCATTGGGTGCCCATGGCGGGATTAATCCCCACGAAACCCAGTCAATTCGGTCGGTAGACGAATTCTGAATCGGGAGAAGGGGATATGAAAAACCGGATACCCGAATCCTTGGTAAGCGGGGTAGGTCGTACCGGCTTGTATGCACCGGTGTTTTGTTACCCGCCTCACCCCCGGCCATATACGTTTGAACGGAGTAGCACATAGGTTAACGATGTATTTTGAATTTTTTGGTCCATTCCCAAGCCCCTTGAATGGCAATAAAACAAAAAATAGCATACAATAGGGCGTAGAATTTAACATCCTTGGTGTAGTACATGTATGTACTCAATATATCCACAGCGAGCCAAACCCACCATGCTTCTACTTTTTTGCGGATCAAAAGGAAAGTAGCCCCAATGCTCAGTAAGGTGGTAAATGAATCAATATAAGGGTAGGCGCTGGGAAGTGAAAAGATCGTGGGAAACCAGTGATGTAAGTTTCCGGCAAATGTACCCATCACCAAAGTGCCGAGTAGGGCGCTGATTCCCCAAAAGATACGGAGTTGGTTGCTAAGACGGCTAATTCTAAGCTCGTTATTTGCATTTTGTTCGGTCACTTTAGGAAACTTCCATTGCCAAAAGCCAATGACATTGGTGACAAAGAAGAAGACCTGTAAAAGCATGTCGGGGTACAACTGAATCTGATAAAACAAGAGGAAGGCTAGGCAAACATTACCTAGCCCGATGATCCAAGACCATACATTTTCTTTCACAGAAAGCCATACTGCGACAGCCCCTAGTACTGTGGCCCACCATTCCAGATGGCTCATGGCATACCCCCAAACAGTGAAGAAGGGGGTATCCAGTGAAAAGAAATCAAGTAAAATCATATTTATTCAGGTAAAAACTTCGGCGCACGGCGATGTCGGGTGGCCTGCTCATAACTGTAGGCGATACCCAGTAGAGTTGGTTCGGACCACGCTTTTCCAAAAAACGAAATACCCACCGGTAATTCACCCACAAAGCCCATTGGGACGGAAATATTAGGATAACCCGCCATGGCTGCCGGACTGGAAGAACCAATGCCAAATCGGTCACCAGCCTTGGGATCTGTGCTCCAAGCTGGGCCACCGGTAGGAGCGACAATGGCATCAAGTTTATGAACGGCCATGACGCTGTCGATACCACGTTGGCGAATGCCTTCTTGCATCAGTGACAAGGCTTTTACATATTCCTCGGAGGTCAGATCACCCTTTTGTTGAGCCGCCACCAATAACTTTTGGTCAAATTCACGGACTTCTACAGAGTCTTGTATATTAAATTCAATTAGCGCTTCGAGATCTTTGATGGGTGCTTTGCTCCCTAAGCTGGCCAAATAGTTATTCAAGCCATCTTTAAATTCGTAAAGTAAGACCTGAAAAGAAGCGGCATTAAGCCCTGGGACATTGGTAACGTCCTCCAATTCAACAAACGTGGCACCTTTCTTTTTCATTTCCTCTACTGCTTTCCAAAAGAGTTCATCCACTTCCTTTAAACGTCCCAACGGACGCTTGTAAATCCCGATTCGTTTTCCTTTTAGGGCATTGGTTTTTAAAAATGCAGTATAATCGGTCTGACTTTTTCCGGAGGAGGCCAGTGTTTTTTCATCTCGAGGATCTACCCCGGTCATGGTACCTAGGGCAATGGCCGCGTCTTTTACTGATCGTGCCATAGGGCCTGAGGTATCCTGAGTGAAGGAAATGGGAATAATGCCTCGCCGGCTGATCAGTCCGACGGTCGGCTTGATACCGACTACCCCATTGGCGTTGGACGGACAGACGATCGACCCATTGGTCTCGGTTCCGATGGCCAACATGCATAAATTAGCGGATACAGCCACGCCGGAGCCCGAAGAAGAGCCACAAGGATTTTTGGTTAAAACATAGGGGTTATTCGTTTGGCCATTCATGCCACTCCATCCTGATGATGAACGCTCACTGCGGAAGTTCGCCCATTCTGATAAGTTAGCTTTTCCTAAAATCACGGCACCCGCCTCCCGAAGTTTCTGCGTTACCCAGCTATCCTCCGGCGGAAAAGAATACTGCAAGGCGCGTGACCCCGCCGTGGTTGGCATTTGATCCCGGGTATCAATATTATCTTTTAACAAAACAGGTACTCCATGCAATGGGCCACGAATTTTCCCAGCTTTCCGCTCTTGTTCCAGTTGCTCAGCAATGGCCAAAGCATCTGGATTGACCGAGAGGACCGACCGCAATTGAGGGTCCACCGTCTGGATACGTTTCAAGTACCATGATGTAGCTTGGGGAATGGTCATTTTCCCAGACTTATAGGCTGCTTGGAGATCTGAGATCGACATTTCTTCCAACGAGAGATTCTGCCCAGTGGCCACCCAAGTGGTGAGACAAAGAAGTAAAATGATTTTTTTCATAGTTCGTTCGTAGGGTATGTGACGAATTTACACGAAATTTAAGTGTAACCTAAGATAAACTAAAATTTACGGGACTTAGGTCCTATATTTAGCTACAAAACGAAAATAATCGGGTATGAAAACAAAACTGCTCTGTATATACCTTGTTGGAATGACGATTTTTTCCTCCTGCCAGCCCGATGCGCAAGAATTAATTGAACTTGCCGTGGAGGCTCATGGGGGAGAAAAGTACCAAGATTTGGATGTGTCCTTTGATTTTCGTGAAATGCATTACCGCATTGAGAAAACCGGTGGAAATTTCCGATACACTCGAAAACAGACGGATTCAACAGGGACTGTTACGACCGACATATTAAGTAATTCGGGCTTGACTCGTCAAATCAATGGTAAGGAGGTGGCCCTGCCCGATAGCATGAAACAGAAGTATAGCAGCTCTGTCAATTCTGTGGCCTATTTCTTTCTGCTACCAGGTCCTCTGGTCGATCCCGCCGTTCAGGCCGAATTTTTGGGAGAGGAGTCCATTCGCGGCAAGGCCTATGACAAAGTTCGTGTTACCTTTCAAGCCGAAGGAGGAGGCGAAGATCACCAGGATGTCTTTGTGTACTGGATAGCGAAAAAAACACATTTTATTGACTACCTCGCTTATGCATACCAAACCAATGGGGGTGGCGTTCGATTTCGTCAAGCTATTGACTCCCAAGAACAAAATGGCCTGAGGTATTGTAATTATATCAATTATGGTTCAGAGGATCTCTCGCTCTCGGTAGAATCTATGGGGAAGCTTTTTGATGAAAATAAGTTGAAAGAGGTATCTCGAATCATAAATTCGAATGTTCAGGTTAAAAAATAGAATACGATTTCTTATGTCATTTGGTTAAGAGGTATAACCGATGAACCGCATGAGCAACTAAATCCACAACAGTTCGGTACACTTACCCCAGCAGGGTAACCCGTTGGTAGTGAAGGTGCATGAATTTCTGGGAAGTCTTCCCGACAGTGAGGCCTTTCAGAAAAAATGATGTGGTGATATGGATGCCGTGCACACCGATGGTAAGGGGAGGGTTTGTGTCGATTCAAGCTCATGGAAATTCCAAAAATCGGGATGTAATTTTCAGGAGAATGGATGTTGAGTTGTTTTTTTAGAAATATCTTATTGAATTTATTTGAATTACGGGTTATGAAAAAATGGATTTGGTTGGGCTTGGTGGTGATGGTGAGTTGCACAACCTCCGCTCAGAAGGTTTCGGTAAGCGAGTTAAAAACACATATAGGCTTTTTAGCCTCCGACGAATTGAAAGGTCGTGGAACCGGAACGCCTGAAGAGAGGAAAGCGGCTACCTATTTAGCTGAATACTTTAAGAAATTAGGATTAAAGCCCAAGGGAACCGAGGGGTATTTTCAAGCATTTCAAGCTCCTTTGGATACAGTTCATGTGTTGAATGCACTTAATGTGGTCGCCTTTTTAGATAATCAAGCGGAACAAACCATTGTCATTGGTGCGCATTATGACCATTTGGGTGAAGGTTTTCAACGAGGATCTTTGGATCCGAGCGGCCGCGGAAAAATACACAATGGAGCCGATGACAATGCCTCGGGAACTGCTGGGGTATTGGAAATGGCTAGGTTGCTATCCACCAACAAAATCAAAGAAAAGCATAATTACCTATTCATCTGTTTTTCTGCTGAAGAAATGGGTCTGATCGGATCAAAGTATTTTGTGAATCACCCAACCATTGATCTATCGAAGGTCAAGGCCATGATTAACTTTGATATGATAGGTCGGTTTGAAGAAAAGCGTGGTGTAACCATTGGCGGATGGGGGACGAGTTCGACTTGGAGTTCTATTTTACCTCCTGTTTTGGCAAAAGCCAATATGAAAGTGAACGTGGATTCTTCTGGAGCAGGAGCATCAGACCATACTTCATTTTACACCAAGAAAATACCCGTTTTGTATTTCTTTACAGGGGTACACGGCGACTACCATAAACCTTCGGATGATATCGAATGGATTCAATTTGAAGGGCAAGCAAAGGTACTCGAGGTGGTGAATCAAATCGTCATGGCCTTGGATCAAGTTCCAGGTGTTTTGCCTTTTAAAGAGACCCCTTTGCCTGTAAGCCAAAGTATGAGTTTTAAAGTCACTATGGGCGTACTTCTAGACTATTCTTTTCAAGGCCCGGGCATCAAAGTGGATGGCGTTACGGCTAATCGACCCGCCCAAAAAGCCGGTGTACAAGAGGGCGATCTAATATTGAGATTGGGAGCATACCCTCTGCAAACAATATACGACTATATGGGTGCATTGGGAAAATTTGAAAAAGGCCAAACGACCGAAATTGAGGTTCAACGGGGAAAAGAAAAGATCATCCTACCTATTGCATTTTAATTCAAGGGCGAAGTTTTCTCCCCATGTGTTGAAAATTCTTTGAACATATCATCTTTTCTTTTCGTCTTATTGTACCATTATGCCCAAAAACATCAGAGGTCTGCTTACCCAACACTTTTCATGAAAATATAAAAATATACATATTGATGCCAATTAAACAAAATAGAATATCCTTAAAAAATTAAAATTACCCCTCCTTATGAAAAATAACACCACTTGTTTCGCATCTTCTTTGATGTATTATCCCGAATAATACTATCATTTAAAAAAAATTCTTAACAACATTGTTAGGTAAAGAGATACTGGTTTAGATAATTTAATTAATAGATTATCTAAATCAATAACTCTTTTGTATTATTGCTACACGAGGTCTAGGTAGTTTTGAATTAATTTTAGTATATCCATGAAAGAGAAAAAAGATTATTCAGGAATTGATATTTTTAAATTTTTTATGGCAATTTCTGTTGTTGCTATACATGTGGAAATTTTTAAGGATTTGGGGAATAAAATTATTTCTAATATATTGTTTAACCTTCTCGATCTTGCTGTCCCTTATTTTTTTATTGCATCTGGCTTCTTCTTTTTTTTAAAAATAAATTTAGCGATAAGCAATGTCCAAAAGAACGAGGTATTTAATTTGTACATTCGGAGAGTAATTGAGCTCTATATATTTTGGACTTGTTTGTATTTGCCGATTACAATTTGGAGTTTTTTTAAAAATGATGCACCTTTTCATTGGGATGCAACTTATTTTTTGTTTAATGTAATATTAGTTGGTGAAAATTATTTTTCTTGGTCTCTATGGTATTTACTTTCCATTTTTTATTCATTGAGTCTCCTTTATTATCTTCAAAGTCAAGATTTTCAAGTAAAAAATATAGTTATTGTTTGTTTGCTTTTCTATTTAGCTTATGTTTCGTTAACCTATATTTATTCACAGGATTCATCTACATATTTAATGATATTAATAAAGAAAATTACAAAAGGTTTTTTTAATAATGGAAAATTATTTTCGGGTATGATTTACCTATTTATAGGTTATTTATTTGCGAATGATAAAATTCATATATCGAATAATAAATCTTTATTTATATTTATTTTTTCTTTTATAATTTACTATTTAAGAGTTCCATTTATTTCACAAATTATATTCATTTTTATGCCAATTATCGTGTTTAAATGGAGTTTAATGGTGAATATTAAAAGCAAAATAAATGGCTATATGTTTAGAAAATTAAGTACGGTAATATATTTCACGCATATGATCGTTTTTTTTATTATTACGCACTTTTTTCCGAAATTTAGTAGCTCGAATTTTATTCTTTTTTTTATTTCTATATCTGTCCCAATTTTATTTACCTATATTGTTATAAAATTTGAAAAAAAGGTTAGTTTGTTTAGGAAGATCTTCTAGATTATTTTAGGTTAATGGATAACTTTAGAATTGTAATTTATAGTTCATTTTATTGAATATTTCAATGAACTTTAGGGTAACAGTAGATTTGGAATATTGTGGGCTAGATTGGATCCACCTTGAAGGAGAGAAGATGGTAAGGTGCTAATCACCAAATTTGACCCCGTCACCATGGTCTAAGTCCTCTCAGACCATACCCGAGAGTCCTCTCACCCCATGGTCTGAGTCTTCTCAGACCATACCCATGAGTCTTCTCAATCCATACCCATGAGTCTTCTCAATCCATACCCATGAGTCTTCTCAGACCATACCCATGAGTCTTCTCAGACCATACCGCACATTTGAATATCCACGGATCGTCTGGCCCCCATGGAGGCTGGCTTTTTTAAGGGCTATCCTCACATTTTCGATGTTTCTGCTCATCATTTAAAAACACTCCTGAAGCAAAGACACAGTCGTTTAGCTTATTTAGTTCGGATATAGTGCAGTTGGGTCAATCCTGACTCGTAGGTACGTGTTTGAATTAACTTGAGGGTTTGAAAAGGTCGGTGGTCTTGGAATAGTCGTATTCCATTTCCAACCAAGACGGGAATAATCGAAAGTCTGATTTCATCGATCAGGTCACGAAGTAGTAGTTCCGTGACTATTTCCGAACCTCCGTCACAAAATATGGATCCACCCTCAGTAGATTTTAATTGATTGACCAAGTCTGTTAAATTGCCTGTGTAAAATGTAATATTTCCGATGGCTGGCCGGCCGGTTCGGGTCAGAATAAACGTTTGTTTGTCGGCATGAGGAAATTCGTCCACTTGGCCCATGACCCAATCGTAGGTTTTTCGTCCCATCAGGACCGTATCGACTTGGGAAATAAGTTCTCCATATCCATAATCTTCCCCTTCTTTTTCGACTAACGATAAAAAACTAAGATCATCGTTGGGTTGGGCAATGTAGCCATCCAAGCTCATGGCAATGTATAAAATGACGGGGCGGTGTGGTTTCATGTCTCGTTGAGTTTGGGAAAATTACGAAAGTCCCTACCTATCTAAAAAACGAATTTTGTCAAGAATCATTCTCCCATTCTTAAAAACTGAAATAAAGTAAAACTAGACTGAGCATCACGGAGATCCCAAAATGAAATAGCTCTGAGTTAGATGGACGTCCCGCCGTATGCCAACCTTGAAGGAATTTTAAATGATTCACGATCGAATAGCCGATAAAGCCAACGGAACAAAGCATCTGAAACGCATAGGGTAGGGATGTTTGTTTTATTCCGAACAAAAGTCCTACAAGTGCAACCTGCACCAAGTGGTTAGGGTGAATCTTCGGTGGGACATGTGGTTCAATAATTGAATTTTTCATGCATTTTGGTTGATTGTTCATTAGGGTAAATTTAAACTTTGGAAACTTAAATTTTCATCCTGTTAAGCGTTTTTTTAGGGTGATTCAGGAAAAGATTGGAAAAGCAATAGCATTTCCTTGAATTTGATCTCCCGGGGATTTTCACCCCACACCTTGGTTGAATTGGGTGTAGAGAAATAGAAAGTAAGCAAAAAATAGAATGAAAGAATCAATTGAAAGCCGATGACGGGTCAGATCCAATATGAGGATACTCAATCCAATGGTTAATCGAACGATACTAGGTGACTAGGATATCTTCTTTGGTTAATTCGATCTCATAAAAAATATGTTTAGATAGATCAATTTCTCCAGCATAAGTAAATATCAAATCGGAGCTGTAGGGTAAGTCAATGTTGATTTTATATCTCCCTTCTGGGATATTGCGCAATTCAAAAATGTGATTTCCTCTATTGATTACCTCTTCGATTTTGAATTCACTCTCGGTTTCTTTTTCAATAAGATGAAATGAGGGAAGGGATATTTTTTCAGTAATTTGGCTTCGGGTTATATTTTCTGGAAGATTATTGAAGTACTCCCCAAAGTATGGACAGCTTTGGGTAAAAGGTAAATTTATCTACGAGACCTGAGCATCGTTTCCGAAAAACAGATCGTTCGGAATAAATCCGGTTGCGGTATGCTTTCTTTCACCGTTGTAAAACTTCACGTAGGCTTTAATGCCTTTGTAAAGATCTACTCCTCCGTTGGGAGGGTTGAGATAGATGTATTCATATTTGAGCGATCTCCAAAAACGCTCAATATACACATTGT
>VFQO010001180.1_pt1 | contig 21501 bp, 18 predicted proteins | sample 3512331 | NCBI WGS metagenome assembly VFQO01 (sample SAMN10412371, study PRJNA504923) | tailings metagenome | isolation source: Replicate 3 from Balatoc abandoned mine | place: Philippines: Itogon, Benguet | collected 2017-08-28 | reverse complement strand
CCGCGGAAGCCAAGGCCAGCGGCAGCGACCGGCTGGCGGCATTGAAGGCGATGCTGGGGTAGATTCAGTCGCCACACGCGTTTATTCAACCGCGGCCGTCCCCCCGATTCACTGCTTGGCTGGGTTGGCCGTCATCGGCTGACTACGGACGCACCACGGCCGTCAATCACGCTCGCGCCTCTCGCCCCCGCTTTCGAGGGGCCGTGGGACAGGTAGATTCCAGCCATGCCGGATCGCCAGCAATCGAAGTCCGAAACAGACAACGGCTCCAGCAATCGCGGTCGGCACTATCGGCAAAGTCAGTGCATGTCCGATGACAACGAGCAGCGCGCCAGCAAGTGCCGCGAGGGCGTAGAGGTCTCTCCGAAGCACGGCGGGTGTCTGGGCGACGAGCAGGTCGCGCACGATGCCTCCGCCGATGCCGGTCAACATGCCCAGCAGTGCTGCCATCAACGGGTTCAGTCCGTACGCAAGCGCCTTCTGCGTGCCGGCGACGGCAAAGAGCGCAAGACCTGCCGCATCGAAGATCAATATCGCGGTGCGCAGGCGCACGAACAGCGACGACCAGAAAAAAGCCAGCAAGCCGGCGGCAAGCGCAACCGCAAGATAACGCCAGTCACGGATCGCGGCGGGCGGGATGGCGCCGATCAACAGATCGCGCGTGATCCCCCCCGCACTCGAGGCCGCGAAGGACAGGACCAGAACTCCGAAGATATCGAGATTGCGGCGCACGCCCAACATCGCGCCACTGGTTGCGAAGACAAAGGTACCCGCCAGGTCGAAAACCAGCAGAAGTTCGTGAATCGCCTTCTGTTCGAGAACGGGGATCAGCGGCATTGAAAACGTCCTGCGAGGGCGCTGAAACGTTTGATTAGTTCTTCATTTGGCCAGCCAGGCCAACGCACCCGCGACCATGGCTTCGATGCCCGTCTGCAGGGTTGGATGGATGACGGGGGCGAAAAAGGGACTGTGATTGACCGGCAGGTCGTTGATCCGTCCCGCTGCCTTGGCTTTTGCATAGACGTCGGGATCGGTCCCGCCGACGAACCAGTATACCGATGGCGTGTTCCATTCACTCCCGAAACAACCGAAGTCCTCGCTCGCCGGCGCCGGCCCGGTGTGCCGGACGCGGTCGGGCGGAAAATGGCGGCGTAGGGCCTCCGCAATGCGGTCGCTTGCCTGCTTGTCGTTGACGTTGAGGGGATAGCGATCCAACGGGATGATCTCCGGCGCACGCGGCGCGCCGGAAGCCTGCGCTTCGGCGTTGACGATCCGTTCGATCGCTGCAAGCACATGCTTGCGTACCCCTTCATCGAACGTCCGGATGTTCAGCTTGATGATGGCCTCGTCCGGGATCACATTCTCCTTGGTGCCCGCCTGCAACACCCCGACGGTGACCACTGCGGCGTCGGTGGCGGCCACTTCGCGGGAAACGATGGTTTGCAGTCGCAGGACGATCGCCGCGGCCATGACGATCGGATCGATGCTGGCTTGCGGCATCGAGCCATGCGCACCGCGTCCGAACAGGCGAATTTGCAGGCTATCGGCGGCGGAGGTGATCGGCCCGGCGCTGCCCGCGACCGTGCCTGCGGGGCCGACCATGACATGCTGGCCGAGCACGACATCGGGCTTGGGAAAACGCGTGAACAGACCATCGTCAATCATGGCCCGCGCACCTTGCGCCGTCTCTTCGCCTGGCTGGAAAACCACCATCAGCGTACCGCGCCAGGTCTCGCGCCGTTGCGAAAATAGCGAAGCCGCACCCATCAGCCATGCCACGTGCATGTCATGGCCGCAGGCATGCGCCACCGGAACGGAATTTCCCGCGGCATCCGTGGCCATGACGGTGCTCGCATAATCGACGCCGCTCGCTTCCCGGAGGGGGAGCGCATCCATGTCGGCACGCAGCATGACCGTGGGGCCTTCCCCGTTGCGCAGCAGGCCGACGACCCCCGTCTTGCCCACGTCAGCGGTCACCTCGTAACCATTGTCCCGGAGATGCTTCGCCGCAAGACCCGCCGTGCGCTTCTCCTGCATCGACAGTTCCGGATGCGCATGGATATCCTTGTAAAGTACTTCGAGCTCAGGCAGCAGGCTGGGAAGACTCTCAAGGAGAGCGCTTGAAGGATCAGCTAACGCCGCATTATTCATAAGTCGCCTCCGGCACATTATTGTTTGGTATAGCATCCGTCCGCCGTGATGAGGGGCAGTTAAACCGTCTTCTGAGTTCCATTCGTCTCAAGGCAATCCAGCGAAGATTGTTTGTGGTCGCCATAGCTGAGCTAGGTGGCGCTGTGCGCCTCCGGCGGATTCGGCCGATGAACAGTCGGCCGAGGCGATCAAACTGCACGACCGCTCCCCGCCGAAAGGCGCCACCAAGATCATCAGCGCGGTGCTCGTGGGCTCAAAAAAATGGGACGCCGCAGCGTCCCATTTCATTTCGGCATCCGATTTCGGCAAGCCGGCGATCAGTTGACCTTGGGGTCGAGTTCGCCCTTGTCGTAGCGCTTCTGCATCTCTTCCAGGTTGAAGACCTTCTTGATCTTGCTGGCCTGGCCGGCTGCGCCGAAGGCTTCGTAACGGTCGCGGCAGATGCCGCTCATGGCAACGGTGGCTTCCTTGAGGAACTTGCGCGGGTCGAAGTTGGCCTTGTTGTCGGCGAGGTGCTTGCGGATCGCGCCGGTCGACGCCATGCGCAGGTCGGTGTCGATGTTGACCTTGCGCACGCCGTTCTTGATGCCTTCGACGATCTCGCTCACCGGCACGCCGTAGGTCTGGCCCATGTCGCCGCCGTAGCTGTTGATGATGGCGAGCCAGTCTTCCGGAACGGACGACGAGCCATGCATCACCAGGTGGACGTTGGGGATGCGGGCGTGGATTTCCTTCACGCGGTCGATGCGCAGCACCTTGCCGGTGGGCTTCTGGGTGAACTTGTAGGCGCCGTGGCTGGTGCCGATAGCGATCGCGAGCGCGTCGACCTTGGTCTTGGACACGAAGTCGGCGGCCTCGTCGGGGTCGGTCAGCAGCGCGGAATGATCCAGCACGCCTTCGGCGCCGTGGCCGTCTTCCTCGCCGGCCTTGCCGGTTTCAAGCGAGCCCAGGCAGCCCAGTTCGCCTTCGACGGAGACGCCGCAGGCGTGCGCCAGTTCGGACACCTTGCGGGTGGTTTCGACGTTGTATTCGTAGGTGGACGGGGTCTTGCCGTCGGTGCCGAGCGAGCCGTCCATCATCACCGAGCTGAAGCCGGACTGGATGGAACGGAAGCAGATGGCGGGGGATGCGCCGTGGTCCTGGTGCATGCAGACGGGAATGTGCGGATACATTTCGATCGCGGCCAGGATCAGGTGGCGCAGGAAGGGTTCGCCGGCGTAGGAGCGGGCGCCGGCGGAACCCTGCAGGATCACCGGCGAATCGACGGCGGCGGCGGCCTGCATGATGGCATGCACCTGCTCCATGTTGTTGACGTTGAACGCGGGCAAGCCATAGCCGTTCTCGGCGGCATGATCGAGCAGTTGACGAAGGGAAATCAGGGCCATTTACACTCTCCTAGAGGTTAAAAGTTTATTGCAGGAATTCAGGATTTTTTGGAGTCGCCTACACGGACGATCTTCATGGTATTGGTGCCGCCCGACTGGCCGATCGGCTCGCCGATGGTCAGCAGGATCAGATCGCCTTCGCGCACGGCGCCGCGTCGCCGCAGCTCCTCCTCGGCTTCCGCCAGCAGCATATCGCGATCCTTGGTGGCGGTTTTCAGGTTGATCGGATACACGCCGCGGAAAAGAGTGACTTTTCTACGGGTTTGAACCCCGGGTGTCAAGGCATAGATCGGCACCCGGGTGGACAAACGGCTCATCCACAGGCAGGTGTTGCCGGATTCGGTGAGCGCGGCGATGGCCTTGATGTTGAGGTGCACCGAGGTGAACACCGCCGACATCGCAATCGCCTCGTCCGGGCGCAAAAAGCTGTGGTCGAGACGGGCGCCGGAAAAATGGGGCTCAGCTTCCTTTTCCGCTTCCAGGCAGACGCGGTCCATCGCCTGGATCGCCTCGACCGGGAACTGGCCGGCAGCGGTTTCGGCCGACAGCATCACCGCGTCGGTGCCGTCGAGCACCGCGTTGGCGACGTCGGACACCTCGGCGCGGGTAGGAATCGGGCTGGAAATCATCGACTCCATCATCTGGGTGGCGGTGATGACGACCTTGTTGCGCTCGATCGCCATGCGGATCATGCGCTTCTGCAGTGCGGGTACCGCAGCGTCGCCGACTTCCACGCCGAGGTCGCCGCGCGCCACCATGATGGCGTCGGAAGCCTCGAGGATCTCCTCCAGGTTTTCGATCGCTTCGGTGCGCTCGATCTTGGCGACCAGCTGGCTCTTGCCGCCGGCGGCGCGCAGCAGTTCGCGCGCCTGGCGCATGTCGGCGCCGGAACGCGGGAACGACACCGCCAGGTAGTCTGCCTGGAGGGCGGCGGCGGTCTTGATGTCCTCGATGTCCTTCTCGGTCAGGGCGGCCGCCGACAACCCGCCGCCCTTGCGGTTGATGCCCTTGTTGTTCGACAGCACGCCGCCCTGCACCACCTTGCAGTGGATTTCCGCGCCCTTGACGTCCTCGACCCAGAATTCGATGCGGCCGTCGTCGAGCAGCAGGGTGACGCCCCGCTTCACATCGTTCGGCAATTCCTTGTAGTCGAGGCCGACACGGGTCTGGTCGCCCAGCGCGCAGGCGGCATCGAGGATGAAGGTATCGCCCTTGGCCAGCACGATCTTGCCGTCCTTGAACTTGCCGATGCGGATCTTCGGACCCTGCAGGTCGACCAGCACGCCGACCGCGCGGCCGCGCGCGCGCGCCAGCGAGCGCACCAGTTCGGCGCGGTCGATATGGTCTTGCGCCACGCCGTGGGAAAAGTTGAGGCGCACCACGTCCAGGCCGGCTTCCATCATCCGGTCCAGGGTTTTGGCATCGGAGCAGGCGGGGCCGAGGGTGGCGACGATTTTGGTTCTGCGGATCATTTGGGGGAGGTATCAGTGTGTGGTGGAATGGCTTAAGGAACCAGGGGCCAGGAGACAGGAATTAGGGGGCCTTGCGCGGGCTGCCCCCGCGCATTTGAAAATGGCGCGGCCACGGCCGCACCTCCCCTAGTCCCCAGCCCCTAAATCCTGGCCCCTACCCCCTTTACTGCGCCCTTTCCTCGAGAATCGCCACGGCGGGCAGAACCTTGCCCTCGAGGTATTCGAGGAAGGCGCCGCCGGCGGTCGAGATGTAGCTCACCTTGTCGTAGATGTCGTACTTCTGGATCGCGGCGATGGTGTCGCCGCCGCCGGCGAGACTGAAGCCCGCGGCGTTGGCGATCGCCATCGACACGGTCTTGGTGCCCTCGCCGAACTGGTCGAACTCGAACACGCCGACCGGACCGTTCCACACGATGGTGCCGGCCTTGGCGATGATGTCGGCGAGTTCCTGCGCGCTCTTCGGGCCGATGTCGAAGATCATGTCGTCGTCGGCGACCTCGTCGGCGCCCTTCAGCACGGCGGGCTCGCTGGCGTCGAATTTCTTGCCGCACACCACGTCGACGGCGATGGGGATCGAGGCGCCGCGCGCGGCCATCTTCTCGATCAGCGCCTTGGCGGTGGGGATCAGGTCATGCTCGCACAGCGACTTGCCGACATTCTTGCCCATCGCGGCGAGGAAGGTGTTGGCGATGCCGCCGCCGACCACCAGCTGGTCGACCTTCTCCGACAGTGCCTCCAGCACGGTCAGCTTGGTGGAGACCTTGGAGCCGCCGACGATGGCGACCATCGGGCGCGCCGGGTTGGCCAGCGCCTTGGCCAGCGCGTCGAGCTCTTCGGTCAGCAGGATGCCGGCGGCGGCAGTCGGCGCGAACTTGGCGATGCCGTGGGTCGAGGCTTCGGCGCGGTGCGCGGTGCCGAAGGCGTCCATCACGAAGACGTCGCACAGCGCGGCGTATTTCTTCGCGGTGTCGTCGATGTTCTTCTTCTCGCCCTTGTTGACGCGGCAGTTTTCCAGCACCACCAGTTCGCCGTCGGCGACCTCGAAGCCGCCGTCCACCCATTCGCGGATCAGGCGGATGTTCTTGCCGAGCTTCTGCGCGATGACGTCGACCACCGGTTTGAGCGAATCCTCCTCCTTGAACTCGCCTTCGGTGGGACGGCCGAGGTGCGAGGTGACCATGACCTTGGCGCCGGCCTTGAGGCAATGCTCGATGGTGCGCATCGACGCGGTGATGCGGGCGTCGGAGGTGACCTTGCCGTCCTTGACCGGGACGTTCATGTCGGCGCGGATGAATACGCGCTTGCCTGCGAGATCGAGATCGGTGACGCGGATGAATGCCATGGTGTGTTTCTCCTGAAAAGTAAGGTTTAAGGGTTGGCACGCGGAGCGCACCAGGCCTTAAAGCTCACAACCACAGACCAAGTTGCAAGTTGCAAGCCACAAGGAAAACCTTGCGACTTGCAACTTGCCCCTTGCAACTGACTTACTTCGCGACGTGCTGCACGAAGCGCAGCATGTTGCAGGTGTAGCCGTACTCGTTGTCGTACCAGGACACAACCTTGACGAAGGTGTCGTCGAGCGCGATGCCGGCCTCAGCGTCGAAGATCGACGAGAAGCTGTTGCCGCGGAAGTCGGTGGAAACCACTTTCTCGTCGGTGTAGCCCAGCGTCTTGCTGATGTCGCCGGACTGCGAGGCCTTCTTCATCGCGGCGCAGATATCGGCGTACTTGGCGGGCTTCTCCAGTTCGACGGTCAGGTCGACCACCGACACGTCGGAAGTCGGAACGCGGAACGCCATGCCGGTCAGCTTGCCCTTGAGTTCCGGCAGCACCACGCCGACGGCCTTGGCGGCGCCGGTCGAGGACGGGATGATGTTTTCCAGGATGCCGCGGCCGCCGCGCCAGTCCTTGGAAGACGGGCCGTCGACGGTTTTCTGGGTGGCGGTGGCGGCGTGCACGGTGCTCATCAGGCCGCGCTTGATGCCCCAGTTGTCGTTCAGCACCTTGGCGATCGGGGCCAGGCAGTTGGTGGTGCACGAAGCGGCGGAGACGATGGCCTCGCCGGCATACTTCTCGTGGTTCACGCCGTACACGAACATCGGGGTGTCATCCTTCGACGGGGCCGACTGCACCACCTTCTTGGCGCCCGCGTCGATGTGCTTCTGGCAGGTTTCCTTGGTCAGGAAGAAGCCGGTGCACTCGATCACGATGTCGGCGCCGACTTCGTTCCACTTCAGGTTGGCGGGCTCGCGCTCGGCGGTCAGGCGGATCTTCTTGCCGTTGACGATGAGGTTGCTGCCTTCGACCGAAATGTCGCCATTGAAATTGCCGTGCACGGAATCGTACTTCAGCATGTAGGCCAGGTACTCGGGGTCGAGCAGGTCGTTGATCGCGACCACTTCGATGTCCTTGAAGTCCTTCGCGATTGCGCGGAAAGCCATGCGGCCGATGCGGCCAAAACCGTTGATGCCAACTTTGATTGCCATGTGTCAGTCTCCAGTGAGTGAAAATCTTGTTGCGGTGAGGCGTGAGGCGGCAGGCGCGAGGCGCGACGCCTCACCGCTTACGCCTCACGCCTCGCGGTTTACAGAACGCCCTTGACCGCAGCCACGACAGCCTCGGTGGTGATGCCGAAGTGCTTGAACAGCGCCGGAGCCGGGGCGGATTCGCCGAAGCTGTCGATGCCGATGACAGCGCCTTCCAGACCCACATACTTGCGCCAGAAGTCGGTGACGCCGGCTTCCACCGCAACGCGCGGCAGGCCTTTCGGCAGCACGCCGGCCTTGTAGGCGGCATCCTGGCGGTCAAAGGTGTTGGTCGACGGCATCGACACCACCCGCACCGCGATGCCTTCGGCGGCCAGTGCTTCCTGCGCCTTGACGGCCAGTTCGACTTCGGAGCCGGTGGCGATGATGACGGCCTTCGCGTCCGCGGCGTCCTTGAGCACGTAACCGCCCTTGGCGATGTTGGCCATCGTGGCTTCGTCGCGCGCCATGAACGGCAAGTTCTGGCGGGAGAGGATGTGGCAGGTCGGGCCGTCGCTGCGCTCGACCGAATGCACCCAGCCGATCATCGTTTCCACGGTGTCGCACGGACGCCAGACGTCGATGTTGGGGATCATGCGCAGGGTCGCGGTCTGCTCGACCGGCTGGTGGGTCGGGCCGTCCTCGCCGAGGCCGATGGAGTCGTGGGTGAACACGTGGATCACGCGCTGCTTCATCAGCGCGGCCATGCGCAGGGCGTTGCGCGAGTACTCGGAGAACATCAGGAAGGTGCCGCCGAAGGGCAGCAGGCCGCCGTGCAGGGCGAGGCCGTTCATGATCGCGGCCATGCCGAACTCGCGCACGCCGTAGCTGATGTAGTTGCCGGGGTTGCCGTGGCGCACCGGATGGCAGCCTTCCCAGTTGGTCAGGTTGGAGCCGGTGAGGTCGGCCGAACCGCCGAGGAACTCGGGCAGCGCGGGGGCCAGCGCGTTGATCGCGATCTGGCTCGCCTTGCGGGTGGCGACGGTCTCGGCCTTGGCGTTGATCGCGGCCAGCTTGTCGGCGACGTGGGCCTTCCAGTTGGCGGGCAGCTCGCCCTTCATGCGGCGCTCGAATTCGGCGGCCTCGGCCGGGTAGGCTGCCTTGTATTCGGCGAACTTGTTGTTCCACAGAGTTTCGAGGCCCTGGCCCTTGGTCTTGGCGTCCCAGCCGGCGTAGATGTCGGCGGGGATTTCGAACGCGGGGTGGTTCCAGCCCATGTTCTTGCGGGTGGCCTCGACTTCGTCGTGGCCCAGCGCGGCGCCGTGCACGTCGTGGGTGCCGGCCTTGTTGGGCGAGCCCTTGCCGATGACGGTCTTGCAGCAGATGAGCGTCGGCTTGTCGCTGCTGGCCTTGGCTTTCTGGATGGCGGCTTCGAGCGCGACGACGTCGTGGCCGTCGACGCCGGCGATGACGTTCCAGCCGTAGGCTTCAAAGCGCTTGGCGGTGTCGTCGGTGTACCAGTGCTCGATGTGGCCGTCGATCGAGATGCCGTTGTCGTCCCAGAAGGCGATCAGCTTGTTCAGCTTCCAGGTGCCGGCCAGCGCGCAGGCTTCGTGCGAGATGCCTTCCATCATGCAGCCGTCGCCCATGAACACGTAGGTGTGGTGGTCGACGATGGCGTGGCCGGGCTTGTTGAACTCGGCGGCGAGGATCTTTTCCGCCATCGCCATGCCGACGGCATTGGTGATGCCCTGGCCGAGCGGGCCGGTGGTGGTCTCGACGCCGGGGGCATAGCCGTACTCGGGGTGGCCCGGGGTCTTGGAATGCAGCTGGCGGAACTGCTTGAGATCGTCCATCGACAGGTCGTAGCCGGTCAGGTGCAGCAAGGCATAGATCAGCATCGAGCCGTGGCCGTTCGACAGCACGAAGCGGTCGCGATCCGCCCACTTGGGGTTGGTCGGGTTGTGGCGCAGGTGGTGGTTCCACAGCATTTCGGCGATTTCCGCCATGCCCATGGGGGCGCCGGGATGGCCGGATTTGGCTTTTTCGACTGCATCCATCGCAAGCGCGCGGATGGCATTGGCCAGGTCGTTACGGGTTGGCATTGCGTTCCCTTCAGCTAAGTAAAAACTGCCGCATTTCCATGCCCGGAAAAGCCGTGCAGCGACAGCTTGGGCAGAATATGCAAAAACCTTGATTATCCGTCAGCAGGGCGGGCTTTCGCAAGCCGCGTCGAAACCGGGAAAAAGGGATTTTACGACAAGAGCTTAAACACCGAAGCTCAAGCGCTGACTCAGGGTCGTACTGTAAAAAATCTTTTTATTGGTTCGATGGGGCTGCTTATGCGCCGGCGGCTTTCAACCAGTCGCGCCACAGTTCGAACAGTTCCGGACTGGCCGAAGCCACCACCGACCGCTCCCACACGTTGGCGATATCGAAGCTGCCCGACAGGCTGGCCAGCCGCCCGCCCGCCTCTTCCAGGATCAGCGCGCCGGCGGCGTAATCCCACAGCTTCTGCCCGCCGTGGACATAAACGTCGAAACGTCCGGCCGCGGTGTAGCACCAGTCCAGAGTGGATGCGCCGAAATTGCGCTGCGAGGCATACGGCGGCCACGCCGCGAGCCGGCCGGCCAACTCGCGGTCGATGCGTTTCATTTCGACTCCGGCGAGCGCGCGCCGCAGTTCGGTGGCGGGGGTGCGCAAGGGCAGCGGGATGCCGTTGAGGTGCGCGCCGCGTCCGCGTTCGGCGGTGAACATCTCGTCGGCGACCGGATCGTACACCACGCCGAACTGGCGCTCGCCCTTGTAGAGATAGGCCACCGACACGGCGAAGTAGGGCACCCCGGCGACGAAGTTGGAGGTGCCGTCGATCGGGTCGACGCACCACAGGCCGTCGCGGCCGGCCTCCCAGGCGTCGCGCTGCTGCTGCTCGGTCATTTCCTCGCCCAGCACCGGCACGTCCCTGATATGCGGCAGCGCCGCTTCCAGCGCGGCCTGCGTCGCCACATCGGCTTCGGTGAACAGGCTGCCGTCCCGCTTGTGGCTGTGCGCCACCTTGAGGAAACGCGGCGTGACTTCGCTCTGCGCAACCCGCCGTACCAAGGCCTGGATCTGGTCAAGCACGATCAGGTACGCAGGCAATAACAGTAAACAAATTCCTGCTCCTGTCCCGCGGGGGTGTGGTGGATTTCGGTTTCGTGCCCGAGCAGCCGGAAAGGCGTGCCGAACTCGGCATGCAGCGCATCGGGGGCGTAGCGCATCACGTCGAGCCCCGAGCACTGCAACGGCCCGCCGGGGCCGAAGGCGGCGACGATGACATGCCCGCCGGGTTTCACGCTCTTCAGAACCTGCGCGACATAGCGTGCGCGGTCGGCCGGATCGGTGAGGAAATGGAATACCGCGCGATCGTGCCAGACGTCGTAGCGCGCGGCCGGCAATTCGGCCCGGGTGACGTCGCCGGCAATCCACTGCACCGGCTGCGCACGCGCACCGAGACGCGCGCGGCTGGCGGCCAGCGCCGGCTCAGCCAGATCGAGCACGGTCAGATGGCGGTAACCGGCGTCGAGCAGATCGTCCACCAGCACCGAAGCGCCGCCGCCCACATCGATGATCTCGGCATCGCGGCCCGCACAGCCCGCGATCAGGCGCAGCGATGAAGCGGCATGCAGCTGGAACCAGCTGACCTGGTCGGCCGCCTTGTTGCGGTAAACGGTTTCCCAATGCTGGCGACGGTCGGCCATCTCATTCCCCCTTCCATTTGATCGAGCAGCCCATGCTGGGAATCTGCCCGGCGGGGCCGCGCCCGGTGGCGGCGATTTCCTTCATCGCCTCGAACAGGTCGCGGCGCACGCCCTCGGGCGCGGTTTCCTTGCGCGACTCATCGAAGCGTCCGCGGTACTGCAATTCGAAATCGCGGTTGAAGCCGAAAAAGTCCGGCGTGCACACCGCCCCGTAAGCTTTCGCCACCTGCTGCGTTTCGTCGATCGCATAGGGAAAGGGGAAATCGAATTCCGCCGCCACCTTTTTCATGTTGCCGAAGGAATCCTCGGGATATTCGGCCGGGTCGTTCGACATGATGGCGATGGCGTGGATGCCGTGCTGGCGGAGCTCGACCAGGTCGCGCACCAGCCGCGGACGGATCGCCTTCACATACGGGCAGTGGTTGCAGATGAACATCACCAGCAGGCCGTTCGGCCCCATCGCATCGGCCAGCGTCCATACTTTTCCGTCTACGCCGGGCAGGCTGAAGCCAGGCGCTTTGCGGCCAAAATCGCACACGGGGGTGGTGAGGGAAACCAAGATGCTCTCCGCAAGATCGCTCGACAATCCCGGCATAATACCAATATGTCCGCCCCGCGTTTCCATCTCGACCAGCCGCTCGCCCCGGGTGCCCGTTTCGGCCTGCCGCCGGGCCCCGCGCGCCATGCCGCGCGGGCGCTGCGGCTGGCGGTGGGCGATGCCGTCACCCTGTTCAACGGACAGGGCGGCGAATACGCCGCCCGCATCGAACGCATCCAGAAAGACGAAGTCGCGGTCAGCGTCACCGGCTTTGCCGACGTCGAGCGCGAATCACGCTTGCGCGTGATGCTGGCGCAGGGCATTTCGAGCGGCGAACGCATGGACTACACGCTGCAGAAAGCGGTGGAGCTGGGCGTGACGGCAATCCAGCCGATCGCCGCCAAGCGCAGCGTGGTCAAGCTGACGGCCGAACGGGCCGACAAGCGCGTCGCGCACTGGCAGGGCGTAGTGGCCAGCGCCTGCGAACAGTGCGGACGCAACCGGGTTCCGGCGGTGGCCGCGCCGCTGACGCTGGCCAACTGGCTCGGCCAGCGCACGGGCGGGCGCCTGCTGTTTTTATCGCCGTTGGCCGAGGCGCGGCTGGCCGACCTGCCGCCGCCGGCGGCGCAAGACTGCCTGGTCGCCGGCCCCGAAGGCGGGTTCGAAAGCGACGAGGTCGCCGCACTCCTGGCAGCCGGAGCGGTCGCCGTCCGCCTGGGGCCGCGCGTGCTGCGCACCGAGACGGCCGCGCTCGCCGCGCTGGCCGCGATGCAGACGCTATGGGGCGATTTCTAGGCGCACAGCGGGCGTAAAAATCCGGGCCGGTTGCCCGGATTTTATGCCCGGTGAGGGGGTCGATCAGGGGCGCAGGTAAGTGTAGCCCTGCTTCTGGCGCTGCATGATTTCCACCACGCCCGAGGAAACATAGCCCACCTTGGCATGCATATCCTCCTTGTCGAGCTTCTGGTTGCGCATGGTGTTCTGGCACGCCACCACCGACACCCCGGAATCGACCGTCTCGCTGATGCGGTTGGCCACTTCGGACTCGGCTTTCAGCATGTTGATGCCGGGGCCAAACGCCACGATTTCGAGTTCGACGCTGTCCTTGCCCATGTCCTTCTGGATATTCCTGGCGTTGTTGAGCGCCAGATTCCAGGTGGCGGGGTCGTTTTCGCTGACCTGGATCACCATTTTCGACTTGTCGGCGGCCAGAGCGGCGGCGGGCAGCGCCAGCGCGCCCATCAGCAAAGCCCCGCCCAGCAGGGCACCCAGCGTATTCATGCGTTTCATGTGTCGATCTCCAGCGGAAGATGGGTTGCGGTGCGAACATGCGCCCCGTTTTCTTATGACGTAAAGATTAAGCGATATATTCCGTTTATTCTCGTGGGCGTTGCCGCCCTGCGCCGCATGGAGGTTTTCTGTATCCTTCGCGTTAATCAACCCCGTTCAGGTCAAGCCGTTGAAAGACACCGCCGATTTCGTCCACTGGTTCCGCTCCGCCGCCCCCTACATTCACGGTTTTCGCGGCAAGACCTTCGTCATCGCCTTTGGCGGCGAACTGGTGGCGGACGGGGGTTTCGTGCAACTGGCGCATGACGTCAACCTGCTGAACAGCCTGGGCGTGCGGCTGGTGCTGATCCACGGCGTGCGGCCGCAGGTGGAAGCACGGCTGACCGAGAACGGCACTGCGATCCGCTACGTGAATGGACTGCGCGTCACCGACGACGCCGCGCTGGCTTGCGTCAAGGAGGCCGCCGGCACGGTGCGGGTGGAGATCGAGGCGCTGCTGTCGCTGGGATTGGCCAACACACCGATGGCGGGCGCCGACATCCGGGTGGCCTCGGGCAATTTCGTCACCGCGCAGCCGCTGGGCGTGCGCGACGGCGTCGACCTGCTGCACACCGGCGAAGTGCGCAAGATCGACGCCGCCGCGATCCGGCGCCGCCTCGACCAGCACGATATCGTGCTGCTCTCCCCCATCGGCTACTCGCCGACCGGCGAAATTTTCAACCTCAGCCTGGAAGACGTGGCCACGCAAGCCGCCGTCGAACTGGCTGCGGACAAGCTGATCTTTCTGATCGACACCGAGGGGGTGCCGCAAGACGATGCCGACGCTGAAAGCCCGAAAGGACTTGCAAGGCCGCATCTGCCGGACCCGGAACGGGCGATCCACAACGCCCTCACCGTGAACGAGGCGCGCCAGGTGCTGGAAAAAGCGCACGCGCTGCCGGAAGACATCACCTACTACCTGCCCTGCGCCATCGCCGCCTGCACCCAGGGCGTCAAGCGGGCACACTTCATCAGCCGCCACCGCGACGGCGCCCTGCTGTCCGAACTGTTCACCCGCGACGGCGTGGGCACGCTGATCACGCCGGCACCGCTGGAAACCCTGCGGCCCGCCACCATCGATGACGTCGGCGGCATTCTCGGCCTGCTCGAGCCGCTGGAACGCGAAGGCATCCTGGTGCGGCGTTCGCGCGAACTGCTGGAAATGGAAATCGAGCGCTTCCTGGTGCTCGAATCCGACGGCGTCATCGCCGGCTGCGCGGCGCTTTATCCCTTCCCTGAGGAGCAGGCCGCCGAACTGGCTTGCCTGGCGGTATCCAGGGAATTTCGCGGACGCGGATTTGGCGACCGGTTGCTGGCAGAAGCCGAGAAAAACGGCAAAAAAGCCGGCTTCGAGCGGCTTTTTGTCCTGACCACCCGCACTGAACACTGGTTCGAGGAACGCGGCTTCATCGACAGCAGTCCCGACCATCTGCCCAAGCGCAAGCAAACGCTATACAACTACAAGCGGAAATCCAAGGTTCTGCAAAAAACCCTGTAGAAAAGGAAAGAGGCCTTGCGTCTATATGCCCAGCGTCCGGGATGGCCCTGCCGCGCCCGCCATGCACCGTTCCATGCCGCCGGCATGCGGTCCGGCCGTTTCAGTGGCTTCCGGATCTGGCTCGCCGCCCTGCTGCTGGCCGCTGCCGGCCACGCCGCCGCCAGCGCGGATCGGCCGCTGGTATTCGGCGTCTTTCCCAACATGACGGCGAAGCAAACCGTCGAAATCTACCGCCCGCTCGCCAACGCGCTGGAGCGGCACCTGCAGCGCCGCATCGTCGTGTACAGCGCGCGCGACTTCAAAACCTTCGTCGAACGCACCCGCCAGGGCGAATATGACATGCTGCTGACGGCACCGCACCTGGCCTGGCTGGCACGCCAGGATGCCGGCTACCGGCCGTTGCTGAAGTACGTCCGCCCCACGCAGGGCCTGCTTGTGGTCAAAGAGGCTTCGGGATTCCAGACGCCGGATGAGCTGCGCGGCCGCACCATCGCCACCGCCGACGCCATTGCCGTGGCCGTATTGGCGGTGCAGGCGGGGTTGGCCGCCGACGGACTGCGGCACGACACCGATTACCGCACCGTGGATGCGGGCACCCACTTCAATGCCGCGATGCAGGTGCTCAATGGGCGCGCCGACGCCGCCATGCTGGGCATGCATCCTTACTTGCTGCTGCCGCCCGAGGTGCGCCAGCAATTGCGCGTGCTCGCCAAAACCCCGCCTCTCTCAAGCCTGATGTACCTGACCCACCCGCGTCTGCGCGACCGCGAGGCGACGGCCATACGCCAGGCCTTGCTCGATTTCGCCGCCACGCCCGAAGGGGCCGCCTTCATGCAGCACGGCGGCTACGGCGGCTTCGCCGCCGTGGATGGCAGCGAATTGCGCGCTTTCCGCCCCTATGCCCTGCGGGCGCAGGAAATATTGCGGGCAGGCCGATGAAGGCATGGTTCGGGCGGCTCTCGTTGCGCTACAAACTCACCCTCGCCGCGCTGGGGGTGGAAGCCGCGATGCTGGCCTTTCTGATCGCCAACGGCGTCCAGCTCACCCGCCAGGAGTTGCAGCAGCAGGCCGAGTACCGCGTGCGGGAAGTCGGGGAAAACCTTGCCGCGGCCCTGCTTGCGCCTTTGTCGCACCAGGATGACGCCAGCGTGCGCGACTTCATCGAAACCCTGCAGCGCGACGATGGCCTGAAAATGATCGCGGTGCGCGACAACAACAAGCGCATCGTGCATCAGGCCGGAACCGACGGCACCGAAGCCGATTTCCGGCTGCTGCAGCCGGTCGAGCTTTCCGGCCAGCGCTATGGCGAAATCGCCCTGGTCCTGTCGGGCGACTTCATTCACGAGGCGCGCAGCCGCTACGTGCGGCAAAGCCTTTCCATCGCGGCTGCGGCCTTGCTGCTGACGGGCATCCTGCTGGCCTTGTCGACCGGCGGCGTGGTGCGCCGTTTCGAAGCGCTGACCCGTGCCAGCAAGCGCATGGCGCAAGGCGACCTCGACGTCAAGCTGGCTGGCGAAGGGGCCGATGAAATCGGCCAGCTGATCGGCACGTTCAACCGCATGGCCGAATCGGTCCGCTTCAATATCGACCGCGCACGCGAAAACGAAGCCCGCTTTCATGCGATCGCCGACTACACCCACGACCTGGAATTCTGGCTGTCGCCCGAAGGCCGGCTGCTCTGGATCAACCCGTCGGTCGAGCGCATGATCGGCCACAGCGTCGCCGAATGCATGGGGCAACAGATGGACTTCCCGGCCGACGTCATCCATCCGGAAGACCGTGCCGCAGCCGAATTCCAGCTGCGCCAGGCCTTGCGCGGCACCTCCGGCCAGGGCTATGCGCTACGGGTATGCCGCAAGGATGGCGGTCATTTCTGGGCGGTGGTGAACTGGCAGCCGATTCACGATTACAGCGGCGTTTACCAGGGCATCCGCGCCAGCATCCACAGCATCGACGACCTCAAGGCGACCGAGGCCAACCTGCGCCAGGCCATCAATGAACTGCGGATGGCGGAAAGCCTGCAGGGCAAGTATCTGGAGGAAACCGAGCAGGAACGCGCCCGCCTGGTTTCGCTGCTGTCGGCGATGAACCTCGGCATTCTGTTCGTCGCCGCCGACAACCGCGTGATCTACCACAACCCCGCGTTCAGCCGCATGTGGATGATCGGGGAAGAGACCGCCCTGATCGGCCTGCCGGTGCACGAAGTGCTGGCCAAATCCGCCTCGGTGCTGGCGCGCCCCGATCACTTTTCGCGCCACCTGCTGTCGGTGCTGGAAACGCGCGAGCTGTCCGACAGCTATGAAATCCAGATGACCGACGGCCGCGTCATCACCGAACTCGACTACCCGGTGCGCGACCGCGAAGGCCGCTTCATCGGCCACCTGTGGATTTACGAGGACATCACCCGCGAACGCCAGACCGCCGAACAGCTGGTGTATCTGGCCGAACGCGACGCCCTCACCGGGCTCTACAACCGCCACCGCTTCCAGCAGGAACTGGCGCGCACCATGCTGGAAAGCGACCGCCACCACATGCAGTGCGCGGTGATGTTTTTCGACCTCGACGAATTCAAAACCATCAACGACAGCTATGGCCACCGTGCCGGCGATGCGCTGCTGATCCGGGTGGCTGGCGAAATCAGCGCCCTGGTGCGGCGCAACGAGATTCTGGCGCGGCTGGGCGGCGACGAATTCGCCATCCTGATCCCGGCGGTGGAAGGCAACGAGGCCGAGGCGCTGGCCGAGCGCGTGGTGCGCGCGGTGTCGCAGATTCCTTTCCGTTTCGACGGGCAGAACCTGCGGCTTACCACCAGCCTCGGCATTGCCTACTATCCCGAGCACGCCACCGATGCCGACGACCTGGTCGCGCGGGCCGACATCGCCATGTACCAGGCCAAGGATGCCGGCAAGAATACCTGGCGCGTATTTCGCGCTGACCGCGAGGCCGACAGCGAAATGCGCAGCCGCCTGTCGTGGGGCGAACGCATCAGCAACGCGCTCGACAAGGGCCTGTTCCAGTTGCATTTCCAGGGCGTCTACCGGACGGACGACGGCACGCTGTCGCACCTGGAGGCGCTGATTCGCATGGTCGACGAGCGCAATCCCGAGCAGCTCATCATGCCGGCGCATTTCATCCAGCTGGCCGAAAAAAGCGGCCGCATCCTCGACATCGACCGCTGGGTGATCCACGAGGTGCTGCGCACGCTGTCGCACAACCCGGGCGTTCCCGCCATCGCCATCAATCTGTCGGGACGTTCGCTGTCCGAGCCCGGCCTGCCGCAATACATCGGCGACGAGCTGCGGCTGGCCGGCGTCAACCCCGGCCGCCTGATCATCGAAATCACCGAAACCGCCGCGGTTTCCGACCTGCACGACGCCCAGCGCATGATCGAAGCGATGCGCCAGTTCGGCTGCGGCGTCAGTCTCGACGACTTCGGGGTCGGCTTCGCCTCCTTCGCCTACCTCAAGCATCTGCATGTCGACACCATCAAGATCGACGGCATTTTCATCCGCGACCTGCCCGGCGACCCCGACAATCAGGTGTTCGTGCAGGCCATGGTCAGCGTCGCCCTCGGGCTCGGCAAGTCGGTCGTGGCGGAATACGTCGAGGACAGCCAGACGCTAGCCCTGCTGCGCCGGTTCGGCGTCGATCTGGTGCAGGGTTATCACCTCGACCGCCCGGTCGCCGGCCATCCGGCATTGCAGGGCGCCGCCTGCGCCGAGGCCCCGGGCTGACGGCGGCGGCCGTGCCCCGGGCCGGGAGCGGGGGACGACAGGGTGCTAAAATACGCCGTTTTTCCCCGTTGCATCCTAGGATTCCGCCGTGCTCACCGCTTCCAGCATCACCCTGCAATTCGCAGCCAAACCTCTGTTCGAGAACGTCAACGTCAAGTTCGGCGACGGCAACCGCTATGGCCTGATCGGCGCCAACGGCTGCGGCAAGTCGACCTTCATGAAAATCCTCGCCGGCGAACTGGAGCCCTCCGCCGGCAACGTCTCGCTCGACCCCGGCGAGCGCATGGCCTGGCTGCGCCAGGACCAGTTCGGCTACGAGGACCAGCGCGTGCTCGACGTGGTGCTGCAGGGGCACGCCGAGATGTGGCAGGTGATGCAGGAAAAGGACGCCATCTACATGAACCCGGAGGCGAGCGAGGAAGACTACCTGCACGCCGCCGAACTGGAAGCCAGGTTCGGCGAGATGGGCGGCTACGACGCCGAGGCACGCGCGGGCGAACTGCTGCTCGGCGTCGGCATCCCCACCGAACAGCACAACGGCACCATGAGCCAGATCGCCCCCGGCTTCAAGCTGCGCGTGCTGCTGACCCAGGCGCTGTTCTCCAACCCCGACATCCTGCTGCTCGACGAACCGACCAACAACCTCGACATCAACACCATCCGCTGGCTGGAGAACGTGCTGAACGAGAGCAACGCCACCATCATCGTCATCTCGCACGACCGCCACTTCCTGAACCAGGTCTGCACCCACATGGCCGACCTCGACTTCGGCACCATCAAGGTCTACCCGGGCAACTACGACGACTACATGCTGGCCTCGACCCAGGCCAAGGAACGCCAGGCCAGCGCCAACGCCAAGGCCAAGGACAAGGTCGCCGAACTGCAGGAATTCGTGCGCCGCTTCTCGGCCAACAAGTCGAAGGCGCGCCAGGCCACCAGCCGCATGAAGATGATCGACAAGATCAAGATCGAGGACTTCAAGCCGAGTTCGCGGCAGAACCCCTACATCCGCTTCGAGCCGGAGAAGGCGCTGCACCGCCGCGCGCTCGAAGTAGAAAACTTGAAATTCGGCTACGACGGCACGCCGCTGTTCAGCAACCTCGGCTTCTCATTGGAGGCCGGCGAAAAAATGGCCGTCATCGGCGGCAACGGGGTCGGCAAATCCACCCTGATGAAGCTCTTGATGGGCGAACTCACGCCGCAGTTCGGCGAGATTCGCTGGAGCGAGAACGCCAACGTCGGCTACTTCTCGCAGGACCACGTCGCCGACTTCGACATGGACAAGAACCTCACCGACTGGATGCACCAGTGGACCCAGCCGGGCGACGACGAGCAGGTGCTGCGCGGCATCCTCGGGCGGCTCTTGTTCTCCGGCGACGACGTGAAGAAATCGGTGCGCGTGCTGTCCGGCGGCGAAAAGGGCCGCATGCTCTACGGCAAGCTGATGCTCGGCCGCCACAACGTGCTGGTGATGGACGAGCCGACCAACCACATGGACATGGAATCGATCGAGTCGCTCAACCTCGCGCTGGATCTGTTCAAGGGCACGCTGATCTTCGTTTCGCACGACCGCCAGTTCGTCTCGAGTCTGGCCACGCGCATCCTCGAAATCACCCCCGAGGGCGTCGAGTTCTACATGGGCGGCTACGACGAGTACCTGCATTCGAAGGGCCTCGAATGAGCGAAGTCGTCGTCATCGGCCTCGGCCAGCTCGGCCGCGTGTTCGCCGGCGGCCTGCTGCGCGCCGGGCGCACAGTCGTCCCGCTCAACCGCGGCGACGACATGGCGACGCTGGCGCAGGCCCACCCCGCGCCGGAACTGGTGCTGGTGGCGGTGGCCGAGAACGACTTGCACGGCGTGCTGGCGGCCCTGCCCGTGGCCTGGAAACCGCGCGTCGCACTGATCCAGAACGAGCTGCTGCCGCGCGACTGGCAAGCGCACGGCTACGCGGACCCCACGGTGATCTCGGTGTGGTTCGAGAAAAAGAAGGGCATCGACGCCAAGCCGCTGATCGCCTCGCCCGTGGCCGGCCCGGGCGCCGCGCTGCTGTGCCGCGCGCTCGCCGCCATCGACCTGCCGTGCCGCGAAGTCGCGCCCGGCGACGCGCTGCTGTTCGAGCTGATGCGGAAGAACGTCTACATCCTCACCACCAATATCGCGGGCTTGAAAACCGGCGGCACGGTATCGCAGCTGTGGACGCAGCACGAGGCGTTCGCGCGCCAGGTGGCAAACGAGGTGATGGACATCCAGGAGGCGCTCAGCTCCGTCAGACACGACCGCGACAAGCTCATCGCCGGCATGCTGGAAGCCTTCGACGGCGATCCCGATCACGGCTGTACCGGACGTTCGGCGCCGGCGCGGCTGGCACGCGCAATCGGGCACGCGGACGAGTTCGGCTTGGACGTGCCCGTCCTGCGGGCATTGGCGGGCTGAGCCGCGCGCGGGCGGTCAGATTGCGCCGTCCCCGGGGCTTTTCGCGTCGCCGCCGACCACGCCCGCGCGGTCGAACGGCAGCCAGCCGGGCGACCGGTCGATTTTGACGCGGCCCTTGATGCGGTAGGGCACCCCGCGCTTCAGCGATTCCGGCGGCAGGGTCTTGATCTGCTGGATCAGGTGCTTCGACTGCATGATCGCGTCCACCCGCAACACCGTGCTGGACGTCGCCGCAATCAGCGTCGACGCGCGCGACAGCCCCCGCGCAAACGGACGCCCGTTCACCTCCAGCTCGAAATCCAGCGCCTCGATCTTCAGATCGAAGTCGTTCGGATTGCTGACCCGCAAGCCCACGTCGAAGCGCTGCTCGAACAGGCCAAGGCTCTTGAGGTCGACTTCGGCGACGCTCACCTTGGGGGCGACGGCGTTCGGCGGCAGGCCGGAACAGGCGGCGAGGCCGAGCGCGAGAAACACAACGGGCAGACGCTGCAACATGGAAAAGCCTATCGAATCTGCGCCAGCAGCTGGGCGGCCATGCGCGCGGCTTGCGCCGCATAGCCGCCGCCGAACAGGTTGGCGTGGTTGAGGATGTGGTAGAGATTGTAGAGCGTCTTGCGCACCGCATAACCGGGGTCGAGCGGCCAGGCCGCGCGGTAGGCGGCGTAAAAATCCGCTGCGAAACCGCCGAACAGTTCGCTCATCGCGAGGTCGCATTCGCGGTCGCCGACATAGCTCGCCGGATCGAAAATCACCGGC
>VFQO010001179.1_pt1 | contig 21502 bp, 12 predicted proteins | sample 3512331 | NCBI WGS metagenome assembly VFQO01 (sample SAMN10412371, study PRJNA504923) | tailings metagenome | isolation source: Replicate 3 from Balatoc abandoned mine | place: Philippines: Itogon, Benguet | collected 2017-08-28 | reverse complement strand
CCGCGGCGACCACCGACACGCCGAGCCTGGCGATCCGCTCCAGCGGCACATCCTCGGCGCGCAGGAGCTCCGCGGGCTCGACCGCGACGGCTTCTCGCGCCCATTCGGTTGCGTCCCGGCCCAGCAGTCGGCTCGCGCAGGTACGCCACTCCTGGGCGAGGTCGGCGAGCGGGCAGACTTCCTTGTCGGGCCGGGTTGCCAGTGTCGCCTGCTGCCGCAGCCGGATGATGGTCTCCCGCGACGGCGCGTGCCCGTGCGCCATCTCGTACTCGGCGATCAGTCGGTCCTTCTCGATGTCGATGTGCCGGGACCGGGACGAGAACTCCGCGACCAGTTCCTCCGGCACCGTGGCGATCGCCCACACCGGGTTGCGGTCTGCTCCCCGCTCGCGCTGCTCCCAGCCGACGCCGAGCGCGCGGTTGAGGTGGTCGGCGAAGACCGCGTTGTGCAGCTCGCTCAGCGCCACGGTCGCCGCGTGTAGCGGCCGGCTGTCCAGCGACCGCCACTTGCCGTCGAACACGGTGCGTACCTTGTTGCTCACCACTACATGCGTGTGCAACTGCGGATCGCCCGCCCGCGAATCGAAATGATCGAACGCCGTGGCGATCAGCCCCGTCACTTCGACCTGCGCAACAGCGCCGTCGCGGGTGGTTGCGCCCGAGCGCGTCGCCGCAACCTCCCGCTCCATGAACGCAACGACCTCTGCAACGGCCGCATGGTGCGCCCCTGCGATCTGCGCCTGAGTCGCTGCGTCCGCAAGACCCCACAGCACCGACGCGGACTTCGGCAGTGAGAACGTGAAGTCAAACCCCGCGACCGCCCGCCGCGACCTGCGCGCCGATTCCTCGGCCTCGATCACCGCGACTGCCTCGGCGCGATCCGCCGCGCCCAGCGCCGGATCGAGCCGAGCGAGCCGAGTGGCGATCCGGTCCTCGACGCTGGGAAACACGGGATATGCCTTCCCCAGCGGATCGCCCGTCATCGGATCAAGGCCCATGCCGAGCAGGAGCTGGAGCTGCGCCTCGGATACCTGCGCGCTCTCGTGGACCTCGCCCCGCCCAAGCGAGGCCAGGCCGCTGCCCATCCACCGGCCGGGAGGGGTGCCCTGCTCGGCGTAGTAGCGGGTCAGTGGCGTCGAAAGCGCCCGCTCGCCGTCGGCGGAGGCCACGGTGCGCAGCAGGTACTTGTAGCCATCTCCCGCGCTCATGACCCGCATCGAAACCGACACCCGGCACCGCCTCTCTCGTCAAAGAGGTGAGCCGCTGAGCCCGCCGCCAGGCGGGGTCAGCCTCGATGTGCCAGACGTGTACTGGCGCCCTGGGTAACACTTCGCAGGAACGCCTAAACGAGATCCAGCTCGCTGTATATGTGCTCGCCTGGGAAGATGTCGCGGCTGCTCAGCGCGACCAGCTCGCGATAGACCGCCTTGTGCTTGACCGTCTTCTGGACCTCGACCAGATGCCGAGCCACTTCGACGAAAGTGCTACTCGTCACGCCGTGCTTGGCAGCCAGGAAGTGGGCGTCGGCATCGTTCGCGATCACCTCGGCCGAAGTGCTCTTCGCCCAGAAGACCGACTCCGCCTCACCGTCGTTCTTCAACGGATGCAGGCTGGTGCCCGACGGGAGCGTGGCCAAAGCACGAGTTTTCAGCTCGGTTTTCATCGCCCCTAAGAGAGCAGGCTCGGGAGTCGGGACTACCTCGGCCGCCGCGATCAACTGCTTGTAGCGTCCTTGCACTACGCGTGCGGCCTGCTTCACCCCACGCTTTCGGTGCGGACCCACCGGGGGCAAGACCAGGTTCGCGTTGTGTGCAACCTCCGCGACGACGGCACCGACGACCTTCGACCGCGGCAGGAAGTGCACGTCGAAGAGATCGGCGAGAACCTGCGACCCACCGAGGCAGAAGAGCGGGCCGGAGTCGAGGTAGTGGTCACCAATCTGAGCGCGCTGCGGTGCGGTCATTGCGACGCCCATCTCAGGTCCAGGACCGAGTTCACTACGTCTCCGATGTCGACTCCCTCCCGCACGAGCCGCTGCAGCTCCCCAAGAATTCGCTTCGGTTTGACATCCTGTTGGCAGCTCACCAGCCGCCGCGCAATATCGGCGAAGGACTCGTGCGCGACGGAACGAGCACCTGCGACATGGCGCGCGCCGCCGTCATTCGACACGAATCGAAGCGAGCGCACCGCGGCCTCGTGAATGGAGTAGGTCTCCCCAGCATGTTCATTCGCGCGCACTGTCCGCCCGGGACGCTTCCTAGCCGCATGATCTTCGAGATCCCGTCGAATCGCCGAGATCGTCGCCGGCTCGGGCACGGGCGTCGGGATTGCGGTGGAAAGCAACGTCTTGCCATACCTGGCCACCGCACCTGAGCCAGCGCGCTTTACACCGCTGATCCGGCGATGATCGCCCTGGGTCACGAGGGCAGACGACCAACCACGAACTTCGTCGGCAACCATGGCGACAACTGCGCCTTCACCGGCGAGGTGGACGTCATACAGCTCGGCCATCACCTCTGACCCACCGAGACAAAGCACGGGACCGGTGTCCAGCAGGTGAGGTCCGATGGCGCGGCTACTCACCGCCGTCTTCCACGACGTCAGCACGGTCGTCGATGACGATCAGCTTTGCGAGCGAATCCTCTGCGTCGATGGAGGTCGTTGCGAGCCATGGGTCATCGGCGTATGACGGCCAGCCGTCGGGCTGGAGTCTCACCGCCTCCGTGATCTCGAGCGGCTCATCGACCACGTTGTAGTCGGCGTCGATCTGGAACACGGGGTGCCGCAGTCCGAGGGCATCGAGATCCGTGCCGTGGAGCGCGCCGAGCGCGCGCGCAATGTCATCCGCACCCCGCCCCTGTGCAGTTTGAAGGGCGAGCTGCTTCACGGCTGCGATCCCAGCGCGCCACCACCTCCGACCGGCAAAGGCTGCGAGCTGGCCGGTGTACTCGGCCTGCTTGAGGGCAGCAGCGGCGTCGCTGTTCCCACCGAGCAGAACATCGAGGGCGCTCGGCTTCAGCCCGAGGTAACTCGCCGCTCGACGATCGTCGACGAGGAACGTTGGGAACGGCAGGATGCGCTGGATGAACCACGATAGCCAGCGACGTCCTGCCGACGTTGCCGCGAGCACGGTCCACGGAGGTCGACACAGTTCGATCTGAGCGATCGCGTCTTCTTGCCACGGCTGTTCCCCGAGGGCAAGCCACTGCAGTTGAGCCGTCGGGTCAGTTGGGTCGCCCCACTCGGTCGGAAGCGACTTGGTCGCGACCGCCAGCGCCGCGAAGCGCGCCAGCGTCTCGGCGTCGACTTGCGCTTTCTCTGCAACCCACTCGAGGTCATGACGGCTGGCCACAGTCATTGGCCGGATGAACGCCGGAGTTCCTTCTGCGAGGACCGCGAGGTGACCAGTGCGCAGCACCAGCGCAGTATTCCGCGGAGTGGGCGCCGTCTCAGGACTCGGTCCGCGTCCGTCCAGTGCAGAACGCAGTACAGCGGCAAGGGCAACACCATCCCGGACGAACAGCCCGATGCTGTCCTTCACAGCCTCGCGCGCGGTCCAGTTCTCAATGAACTCGTCTATCAAGACCAAGCTCGCGTGGTTCAGATCTTCGGCCGTCAGGTCGTCCGGAAGAACATGCTTCGCTTCGACGCCGTACGCATTGAGCGCGAGCGCGAACGCCTCCTGCTGCGGATCGTCGTCCACCAGCAGGACGAACGGCTGCTCCGTCATTGCGCTTTGCCCTTCTTCGGGAGAACCACCTTGATCGACGTACCAGGACCGTGCGTTGGCTCGATGAATCGGACATCACCGCGATAATCGTCCGTCAACGCCCGGACGATGGGTAGGCCAAGTCCTAGGCCCTGGCCGAGCACGTCGTCAACGACCGTCGTTGTGCTCTCGAAGGGGAGGAACCAACGTTCGGCCTCGTCAAGGTCGACGGCCGCACCGTCGTTACTGATGATGACCTCGAGTGCGTTGCCCAGATCCTGCCCGTCGATCCAGATGTTGCCCCCCTCGGCTGCATTCTTTACTGCGTTGGTGAGCAGGTTTGTGAGCATGATCATCACCTCAGCCGGAAACATCGGTGCCGTCCGAAGATCGGAACCGACCTCGACTCTGACGGTGATCCCCTTTGCTGAGATTGGGCCCGCGAGGAATCGGAGCACCGACTCCACGCGTTCATGGACCTTGACCTGCGACCGGCGTCTACGCGGGTCCGCGCTGAGAACATCGGTCAGATAGGAGCTTTGGCGGGCAAGCGTGTGAGCGAGCTCGTCAGCCGTGCGCAGCGTGACCTGCAGCGTGTTCCGTTGCGCGGGCTCTATGACTCTGTCCAGGAGGCCGCGGAGCAGCTCCCGGATGGTCGTTGCCGACGCAAGCATGCCGTTGATGTCATGTACGAACGCGCCGAGTTGGAGCCCTACACCGGCGAGGATGCGCAACTCCGGCTGGTAACTCTGGACAGCCTGCAACGCGCCGCGCGCAGCATTGAAGCCCGCAGCGAGCTGCTGCGTACGCTCGTCAAGCGGCTCCGCGCCTTCGACCCCTTGCCGCGCAGCCACCTTTGCGGCCGCTTCGGCAGCAGCGGCGATCTTGCGATCGTCTTCTTCAGTCGGTCCATGCGGTGCGAGAACTTCGAAGGGCGTCCGACCCGCGGGGTCAAAGACGGGCTCGGTCGGGGCCGTGGGTCGGGGATGCTCAGAAGTCTCCTCACCCGGCTCAACAGGGGTAATCGCATCGAGTCGCTCCCGCTGATTGAAGACCGACCGCCGAACCCGAACACTCAGCCGGACACCGTCCTGCACGATCTCCCGAATCGCCCTGAAGGTCGGTCCGGGGACGAATCCTTCGCGGTTGATCAAACTCTCCAGGCCGGGCGCCCCCACCGTGGTGAGGAACACAGCGCCGAAGTAGCCGTTGCTCGGGATGGCGTTGAGCGCTTCTCGCTTGTCCACGTCCAGGTCGTCGCTCGCCGACTCATCCAGTTCGATCGTGTAGAAGCGCGGTCCGGATCGGTATTCGCGATCGATCTCTAGCCAATCGTCGCCGTACTCGGCGTACGGAAGTACGCGGAATCCCTCAAGGTAGACACGGATCCCACTCGTTGATCGAACGAATCCCTTGAGCGGCCCCCGCCGGCTGCTCGCACCCGGCATCATGTAGAACCGGGCCTGGAGGCGCAGCGCAGGATCAGCCTGCGCTTCGAACGAGTACGCCCGCGCCAAGGGCTCGGAACGCGCATAGGTCGTCGTAGGAGAGATGCGGTATCTGGTCCGGCCGCCGGAAACGTCGATCTCGATGCACCATTGGAAGTCCTCTGCCGCCTTCGCCCAGAAGTCGTCGCCGGGCGCAAGCTCACCCGAGAGTTCCAGTTCGAAACCCGGGTCGTCCTCCGCGGTACCTCGCACCGTGGGCCTGCCAATGAGCGACTCACCAGCGATCGCAAGTGACTCGGAGTCGGAGCCGAGCAAGAGCGTCGGCGGTTGCGCCGACTGCATCTCATCGACGAATTTGCCGATCTCCGAGCTAGTCCAGGTTCGCTTCAGCGATCGCATGGACAGCACCGTTCCGGCAGGCGTTCCCGGTAAAGACGGAACGTCAGTAACCGAGAGACCCTCTTTCAGGTCATTGAGGGTCTGCTGCTTGTCGATAGCGTCCCAGTCGATCCGGGCTTCGACACCAGGCTCATCGCCGCCGACGACCGCATGGTCCGGCACGCTCCGCACCTCCAACACCTTGGCGAGCTTCTGGCTGGCGAGCCGGCCGATGCCCTTCTGCCCGGTGTAAGCACGCTTGTACTTGGGCGAGAGCCGCTCGCCCTCCTCCTTGTCTCGCCCGGCGATTCGCAAGAACGCCGATCGAAAACGAGCTGCCGTCATCCCGTTGCCGTTGTCCTCGACGGTCAGCACGGCGTCGTCCGGGTGCGCGAGGTTCTGTGCGTCGATCCGGACGACCGTCGCGTCGGCGTCGTAGCCGTTCTTGACGAGTTCAAGGATCGCGGTGCTATCCCGGCCCACAAGAAGATCGCCAAGTTCGCGCAACAGGTGAGTGTCGACGATGAAGCCTTCCTGACTCACTTCGACCTCCCTCCGCCTACGACGAGCCCTGTCAAGCCTAGGCGGACGGGCACGGTCGACAGGGTCGGGAGGTTCACCGTGAGCTCCCCGATCGTCTTCGGGCTCAGACGATGAAGGCCGTTTGCTTCCACAGACGCGCTCGATCTCAGGGTCGCCTGGCCCTCCGTGCTGCGAAGCCAATCGAGCAGCGTAGTGCGCTCCGCTGTTGTCGCGTCTGCCATCCAGTACAGCCCGAACAGGTTGTTGGTGATCGCCAGCCCGGTCGGGTTCTCAAGCACGTGAAAGACGTCGCGAGCGAGCGCCGAGATGATCACGTCGGGAATCTTCAGTTCGGCCGACAGATCGAACCAGCGTGCGCGCTTCGAGCAAAGGTGCAGTTTATGAAGCCCCTCGTCCTCGCCCGCACTTATCCACGCGTCCACACCTTCGTCAGTGCCCCGGTCGTACCCTTCCAAGGCCAAGAGTTCTGCCGTCTCGAGGGTCGGCAGCGTGCTGTCACTACCAGGACGCAGGCGCCGCGCAAGCGGCCGACGAAACTCGGCCGGTATGTGCAGCTCATCCCAGGCCCTCGTCGTCTTCACAAAGAACTGATTCGCGCCCGTCGCCGTTCCACGGGTCACTCTGCCGAGGTCCCCGAAGGCTCTACCCCGCCCTTGCTGCCGTGCGACAGTGAGGCGCGCTCTGCCCGGCGCGGCGAATGCCGCCTCGCCTTCCGAGCGGCTCAGAGTCAACCGCTCGGAACCGGACCAGTCGGATACCTCGATCGGCTGAGCCGTTGGAACCTCCGGACCGACCTCGACCAAGACAGCATCGACAATCGCCTCATGAAACCGCCACGAGTCAGCGAGCCGCAGAGATACTTGGCGCTGCGTCAGAGCCCTCAGACGGCCTCGCAGCTTTCCCCCGTAGTCGGCGCGCATCCAGCCCGCTGGAATGATCATCGCGAGTGAATCCTCGGCCCGGAGTTTCGCGAGGGTCATAGCAAGGAACAGCGTCGAGAGGTTGGCTCGCGCGCCGACGAGCCCGCCCGCGGCCTGCAGAAGGTCGAGACGCACCACCGGATCAAGCAACTGCCAGCGGGTGTAGGGAGGGTTTCCAAGATAGAGCGTGGGGGCGCTTGGCTGGTTGGAGTCAAGCCAGCGTCGATAGTCCGCGAGGACCAGCTCGACGTTCCACACGGGGGGTTTTCCTACGGCAACGGCCTGGAGACCGAGAGTTAGCGGATTGATATCGATCGCTTGAATACGGGCGGCTGGCCACTTTGCATGAGCAATCTCCGAGAAGATCCCAACGCCGGCACCCACGTCGACAACTGCTGAAGGTGCTTCATGGCGGGCAGCGAACCCATCCACGATGGCCTGCGCGTACTCGCGCGGAGTGAAGAAGGTGCCGAGCGGGCGACGCTTAGCTGGAGACACGATGGCCGCATAGAGGCCTGCGAGGTGGACGACCGCGTCCGCCGCGATCAGAGTATCGAGTGCCGCGAGTACAGCCCCCGGAACGTCGACTGCACCGTCGGGGGTCAGTGCCGCGACGAGCGCAGCGGGCGCATCGCCAACTAGGCGCGCGCGCAGCAGAGCTCCGAGCCGAGCAAGCTGCCTCAACTCAGAGTCGCTGATTCCAGCGATCGGTCCGAGCGCAGGTGAGTCCGGAGTCACATCGCGAACCCACGCGAGAACCTCGGACAGCGCCGCTTCGGATTCAGCCATACTCAACTCTCCACCGCGACAACCGTGGCGTGTCGCGTGACCCGCCGAAACTTGAACTGGACACTACCGTCGGCTCCCGACATGAGGTCTGCCCACGACCTCACAGCCCACCCTCCCCGCGGATGTAGGTCACGCCGAACGCGACGACCTGCCGGAACTCCTGGCGGCGGGCAGCCAGGTCGTACTGGCTGCCTGAGCCCTTCTGGAAGATGTCTAGCCCGCGGCCGAGGAGGATCGTCCAGCCGTTGTCGGCGCGAATCGAGCGGTCGTGGATCGTCTCGTCCCAGGTGACCGTGAAGCTGATCCCGGCGGCGGCCGCGCTGTCCTGGATGTCCTTGAGCATCAGCAAGTGTGCCTGCTCGTATTGGCCTGTCTCGGCCTTGGTCACGAGCGTGACGCCGATCTCGTCGGCGACGTCCTTCGCTGATGCAAGCAACGCGAGCAGGTCGACGAGGTTCCGCCCCTGGTGCGGGAGCCGAATGTACGGGTCGATGACCGTGATCTCCGACGCGCCGCGCAGGTACGGCAGCAGGAGGGTCTCATAGGAGATCCCACGCTGGTTCTCCTGGAACTCGCGGTGCCCTTCAAACAGCGCAGGCTCAACTACAACCGGCACTTCCGGCACCAGCGCCACTGACGCACCGACCTCGGTGGTCGCGGCGCCCGGGGTGGCGTCCGCCTCCGGCTCCTCGGGGGCCACGGCCGCCCGCTGGTTGTAGTACGTCGGGTATTCCTGCTCCTCGAGTGTCGTTACCGGCGACCATGTTCCGGCCTTGTCGGTGAACCCGAACTTGACGTCGGCCATCGTCCCGTCGATGCGCAGGATCTGATCTTTGACTCGTTTCCTGCCCTCGATGGCGAATCGGAGGATCTCTTCGATCTCCGCCCGAGTCGCTTCGCCGTGGGGGTAGAGCAGCTTCATCAGTCCGGAGAAGGTCTTGTGGATGCCGTCGCGGTCGCGTGTGGAAATGTCGGGCGACAGGGTGAAGTGCTGCTGGTACCGGTCGGAGTAGTCGGCGGTGCGCATCGACTTGAGCACTTCGGCGATGTAGTCGACGACGAATCCGTAGCCTTCGGAGAACATCTCGCTGCGGATGGTGTCGACCTCCCATCCGGGGATGTAGTGGTGCAGCCGGTCGAGGTAGGCGGAGTCGTGGTAGCTCTCGGGCAGCTCATCGAACAGGTCGGAGTGCTTGAGCATGTACGGCACGGTGTGTGAGGTGTTGCCGACGAAGACCATGGACGCCTCGGCACCGAGGGTCTCGACCCCGCGGGAGAAGGACTTGTTCGCCATGTAGTTCTTCATGATGTCGACCAGCGCCTTGTCCGCACGCTTCTTCTTGCCTGCGAACTCGTCGAAGGCGACGACATCCCAGTAGCCGACCAGGCCGATGCGGCCGTTCGAGTTGTTGACGAACAGCTTCGGGACAGTGACCTCTCCGCCGGAGATGAGCATGCCGTGCGGCGAGAACTCCGAGAAGATGTGCGACTTTCCGGTGCCCTTCGGCCCCAGCTCGACGAGGTTGTAGTTGCGCTCGACGAACGGGATCAGACGCACGAGTTGGATTAGCTTCGCGCGCCGACCAAACATCTCGGGGTTGAAACCAACGGACTGGATGAGCAGGTCGATCCACTCCTCGGTAGTGAACTCACGCCGCGCGGCGAGGTAGCCCTCGAAGTCGAAGCTGGAGAGCTGGATGGGCTTGATCGAGCCGAGAATCCAGGGGACGACACGCTGGTCCTCGCTGTGGAAGTACTCGATGTCGCAGATGCACCACACTCCGCCAGTGAGGAGTTTCGGGTGCGCCTTGATGGTGGCGGGTTCGACGAGCACGCCCTTGATGCCGAGGTTGGCGAACTCCGCATGGTAGACGTCATCCTTCTCGTTCAGCGTGACCGCGACCCTGTCGATAACGCGGTGTCGGCCGCGCTCCCGGATCGTGGACTTCACCAGCTCCGACTGGTTCCGGTGCACGTAGTGGTCGGCGAGGATCTTGCGCACTGCGTCGATCCCAGCTTGGATCGTCGCCTCGTCGTCAGATGCGGCGTACTGGCCGAGCAGGTACTCCAGCACGTACGAGGGCACGATCGCGTTGCCTTTGACCGCCTTCACGAGGTCCTTACGGACCACGACGCCGGGGAAGAGCCGGTTGATCTTGCGGTCGAGGCCAGACTGCGCAGGGGGCGCGTCGGCCTCGGCCGCTTCCTCTGCGTTGGTGGTGCTGTCGAGACTCATCGATCCCTCCCTAGAAGTCGAAGTCCGAGGCGAATGACCGCCGGAGCGTGTAGAGCGCCTTTTGATAAGTGCGCCACTGGTTGGTGTTGGGGATGCGCTCTTCGAGGCGGAACGCCACTGCGCGGTTATTGAAGTCGTTGGCGTCCTGGCTGAGCAGCATGTTGGCGTTCTGGTAGCGGTCGCGCTTGTCGCTCGACTCCTGGTCGAAGGTCAGCTCCGGCTGGTTCGAGATCAGCGTCTCACCGACGTACAGACCCGCTCGGACGGTACGCGGCTGCACCTTCTCGCTGACCGGCTCGGACTGGAACAGCCTCACCACGAGCTGACCCGTGGTGATCTTGTCCGACTCGGGCAGCACTTCGATGTGAACGAGTCGGGTGTCGCTGCGGCGCTTCTTGTTGATCGCCAGCACCGGCACGACGATCTCCTGGAGGGATGCCCCGCCGTGGACGAACCGGGACCCCGCGCCGGCTAGCCGGAGCCGGTGGATGGACTTCGGGATCTGGACCTCGAGGTCACTGTCCAGCCCGACCTGCGTGGGCTCGAACGTGCGGAATGCGGCGTCCTGCTTCATGCCACGCCCCAGCACGTAACGCCGGTTCGTCGTGACGATCTCGTCGCCTTGCGGCAGCGTGGAGAGGTAGAAGGCGTCAGCCAGCGCGGTGTCTTGGAAGAGGAAGCCGTGGTCGGCGGTGATGAGGATATTCGTCGCGTTGGCGTTGGTCAGTCGCTTCACCAGGTCGACGAGTTCTCGCAGCGTGTCCTCCGCGGCCTCGAAGACCTGCCGCTCCGTGCCCGCTTTGTCACCCGTCGCGTCGATGCGGTTGTGGTAGACGTACAGCACCTGGTGCTGTGTGTAGAGGTCGCGCAACTCGTCCCGTGACAGTGAGAGCACATCCTCGGCCTGGATTGCCTTGCCGTCGACGGCGCTCAGCACCTTCGTGCGGTTCGCCGAGCCGTCGGTGCGCTGCCCGTCGACAAGCACCGGATCGCCGTCCTTGGAGTGGCCGATCTTGCTGTGCGGCAAGAGCGCGGCCATGCCGAGTTGCGTGTAGCTGGGGAGGACGCTCAGCACAGCGTCGAGATCGGCGTCGAAGCGGTCTTCCTGGCGGATGCGGGTGCCGAGTTCGTCGGCGACTTCGTAGCGGAGAGCATCGGAGATGATCACGACCGCCTTGTTCCGGCCGCCCTTCGTAATCGGCGCGACGTGCTCGGGGTAGAACGCGCTCTGCGGACGCAGCACGGCTGACCGCCACACGTCAGCCGCGTCGACGTGAGGCTGCCAGGCGTTGCCCAGATCGAACAGGAACTTGTTCGCGTAGAACTTTTCCACCTCGCCGCGCAGCTCCTCCAGCGGCTTCGGATGTTCGGAGGTGCGCGCGGCATAGACGAACTGTCGGTAGAGCTGGTCGATGCGGTACCACTGGCGCCGGTACCGGTCGAGCCCGTCATCGAACGAGGTGATGGTCAGCGTGAGCGTCGACAGTTCGCTCAACAGTTCAGAGCCGCTCTCGATCGCGGCGTAGAGCTTCCGGTAGCCCTCGGCCCAGATGCTGCTCTTGCGCTTGCGGACCACGTCGGCCACCTCGCGGGCGGTCGCGGTGCGGGCGGCTACTTCGCGCGCGAGGTCGCTGATGATCTTCTGGTCGACCTCCTCAAAGAGGTCGTTGCCGACGAGGTCGCGGAAATCGGCGTTCTCGATCGTGCTCGCGTAGCTGATGCTCGATGCGACCCGCTTGGCGAGTGTTGCCAGCGCGCTCTGGCTGCGCAGATCGAAGCGCAGGCTGTTGAAGTCGAGCTGGATGTTGCGCAGACCGCCCGGGCGGTCGCTGCGGAAGCCGCCGATCGCCTGCTGGAACATCCAGAGCATGAAGTCATCGATGCTCGGGGCCGAGGACGTGTACCCGTAGATCCTCGCGACGCCGACCCAGTAGAACTTGTCGAGTTGCTGGTCCGCGACCGCCTTGAACTTGGCGGTACCGTCGGCCGCGTTCTCAACGAGAAGCGTGCGGGTCAGTTCGAGCAGGCTGTGCTCCTGCTGACCGAGGAGCACCGCGGTCATCTTCGCGCGAAGCCGGTCCGGGCTGTCGTCCATCTCAAGCAGTGCCTTGAGCGCCTGCGTCCGCTTGGCGGCGCGGAAGAACTTCTCGTGGAAACGGAGCACTTCGTCGATCCCGTCAGCCGTGAGGCCGAGATCATTCTGGATAAGGGAGGTTCGGTCGGCGGTGAAGACCCCGTAAGCGAGTTCGAGGTCAAGCAGCCAGTTGGCGACACCGGTCGGTGAGGCACCGCCTCGGTAGACGAGGAACTTCCCTGTTGGCTCCTCGTGCAACAACCGGTTCTTCACGCCGTACTCATCGTTCGAAAGTTGGATGAGCGAGACTCCGGGCAGGTCGAGCTGTTCGAGGTCTTCGGTGTACTCACCTTCCGGGTCGTGCCAGAACACCACGCGCTGCGCGCTGAAGCGATGCGCGAGGTGTTCCCGGACTCCGGCGATCTCACTCATCGCTGGCTTCCAGCCCGGGGATCTTCTTCAGGGCGTCACCGAACTTCGGGTAGTTGACTTTTACGCCGTCGTCGAGGTCGATCGTGAGCTGCTGAGTGGCGAGCGGGTAAAGGACGTCGTGCTCGTACTCGGTCAGCTCGACCAACACCTTCCGAAGCCGGTCAGCTTCGCGGGCGTTGTTCGAACGCTCCGCCTGGGTCAGGCTCGCCTGGAGCTTCGCCTGGAACTCACGTAGATACTCGTTCAGCACTGTCGACACCGTCGAGGGCGTGTAGCGGTGCATGTAGATCAGCGCGTTGAACGAACCCCTGGGACTGGAGAACAGCCAGTAGATCGGACGCTTCTTGTACCGCTGGACGTGATCCTTGTAGAACGACTTTACGAAGTAGTCACGAAGGATCTTCACGCCGAGCGCCTCCGTGACGAATCGCAGGTTTTCCTCGAAGTGCTGCTCTCCAAACGCCACTCGAAGGAACTGGCGGAACCGCTCGACGATATCGTCCTCGAACCAATCGCCATCCACAATCGGAAGGACGTTGTCTGCATCAGGTGTGAACGTCGGCGCTGAAACCCTTGTCAGGTAGTCCTGCAACGTTGCGGCCTGGTCTGCGAGGATCAACCCGGGCAGATTGAGGCTGTAGCGACCGAACATGCAGCCCACCGCGTAGGAAACGAGTCGGCTCGCCATGTCGAAATCGGTCGTCCCCGATCGAGCCAGCGAGGCGAAGGGATTCAGGCGGACGCCGACGTCTGACAGGTCCTCTTGATCAGAAATTCGCCAGGTTGCAAGTCCATAGCCCGCCGCGACAACCTGGTCAATCTCGGCCTCACACGCACGAATGCGACGAACCCGCTCAGCAGCGCGGGAGCGATCAATCTCAAAGCGCTCGGCGAGCCGCGCAACATCAAGCCTGCTCAGCGCAGTGAACCCCCACGACGTCTCGTCGGCATCCCAATCTTCTCGGGTGGCAACCACAAGTTCCTGGACTAGGGGTTCCAAGCGGATGGCGTCCACCTCCGCCGGGATCGGAAGAGAGGCAATGTTGACTTCAGTGAAGTTGAGCGTTGGCGCGTACGCCTCAAGAACATCCTCTACGACAGTCGAGTTCAGTACACCCAAGAGAGGGAGCGTCTGGTCGGGATCACGTGGAAACAGCGCGCCTGCTGCCCCGTCGAACATGTAACCCGCCGGAACATGTCGAAAAGACGGCCGCCCGGAGGAAACCTTCGACCATGTGATCGACTCGCGCAAGTAGTAGCTGGAGTTACGAATCGCAGCCTTGGGGTACGCCCGGATCTCGGCACCGTCGTTCTGCCAGTTGATTACGTGTTCAACGTTTCCGAACCACTTCCTGAATCCACCCCCTTTGTTGTACGGGAACCACTTGTCGACAGACGACGACTGCATCGTCGTTCGGCTCCAGGAGACCTCCCACCAGGTGCGCATGAACCTCGGTTTGTCGGCGGGTGACAGTCCTTGACGCACGTCGGATACAACGTCCAACCGGTCGGATTCCTCGACAACACCGAGCAAATCCCTTCCCAACCAGTAGGCAAATATCTGGCTCGGGATGAGGCGGATCATTGACTGCGGAACCTTGTACACCAAATTGCTGCGTCCGCCACTGGTTGCGGCGAAGCGCAAGTCGGCTGACTTCTCAGCTTCGTTGCGACCATCAACCAGGCGCACATATCGACCAATCACGTCAAGCACCGGATGGTTTGAAAGCACGAAGGCTGTGGTTGCGACGACATCACCGCCGATCGAATCGAATGCCGATTCTCCGAGGTGGGCGAGTTGGAGCACTGCCGCATTTCGAAGTACCGTCTCGCGAAGCTTCTCAAACGACACGATGAACATCCAAGAATGCATCGTGACCATTCCGACCAGCCCCTGGGGTGCTGCAAGGTCAAGGTTGCGTTCGATAAACATCGCGAACAAGTCGCTCTTCGAGTTCGGAAACTTGTCGTGACCAAACTGGCCCAGAAGCGAACTCATCTTGGAGCCAATCATGTATGGCGGGTTGGCGACGACAACCGAATATCGCGGCAAGAGGTAGGTGGCCTGCCGAACGACCTGCGCAGCCCATCCGAGGGCGTCGGCGCGGAGCATATCGCCTTCATCGTCAAGGGTCTCGAGATGCTCAGCAAGCCGGATGGTTAGCCCGGGATCAGGCTGAATCAATGAGCCGAAGGTGTCCGCCTCAGTGAACTGATTCCAAAATGCTTCCTCAGTGTGACGGTCCCCGTCCTTGGTGACGAGGTAGCCCAGCTCGTCCGCGCTGAAGGCGATCGGGTCAATGACGCAGATGTTCGGCTCGAGCTGCTTGTTGAAGAATGTGCGCTGCCGGGCTCGCGCCTTCATCGTCAGGGCGAACGCCGCCAAGGCCCCGGCGCGCGGGTCGATCTCCGTGCCGTAGAGGTTATGGTTGAGAATCTTGCCCGGAATGTCGGATGGGGCCTCGCCCTGCTCCTCGTAGATCGCGTAGAGCAGGTCGAAGGCGTAGGTCAGCATGTGCCCCGACCCGCATGCCGGATCGATGACGGTGAGCTCCTCTGCCCCGCCGATCTTGAGAAAGTCGGTCTCGTCGTCGACCGGAGCGATGTAGTAGTCCATCTGGTCAACCAGGCGCGAGTCCGGATGGTTGAGCATCCACAGGCGGCCGAGGGAGTTCTCAACGAGGTACCGGACGATCCAATTCGGTGTGAAGAGCTGAGTTGCGGCGGGGATCTCGTCGGCGCCGGCCTTCTTGTTCTTCTTGAACCCGGCGAAGACCTCGTCCTTCCGCTCGGAGATGTAGAACTGGTAGAGCCAGCCGATGACCTCGACGTCCTTGCAGACCTCCTCGGTCAGGACAGTGACCGAGCGCGCGAGTACCGAGTCGTCGGCGAGCAGGTTTGCCGGGATGAGCAGCTCGGTATAGTCGCCCTCCCGCTCGAACATGAACGGCATCGCCCGGTGCCAGTAGCGGCAGTGTTCGGCCAGCAGCAGGCTGTACGACTCACCCTGCGGATCGGGGCTGCGGCGCGTCCCGTCCAGGAGGGCGGTGATCGTCTCGGCGGTGCGCTTACCGACGATCTCGGTGTCGAGGACGCCGCGCTTGGCGTCAGCGAGTACTTCTGGCTGCCCGGAAGTCTGTCCTCGGTGAGGTGAGACGATGCCGATACCGGTGTACGCGTTGGCGTCCATGAACCGCAGCGCGACGATCCGGTTGAACCAGGTATAGGCAACCTTGTCCGCGACCTTTGCGCGACCGGCGGCATCACCCCCGGCAGCCTTCACGGCAGCCTCCAGCGCCTTAATCGCGGCCGCCTCCTCGACACGTTCAGTGGACCCCGGGGCGAGCACGGCGGCGATCCGCGCGCCGACCCCCTTGATCAGCTCGGTGCGCGCCCAGGTGGCGTACGACTTCAGCGGTGCGGTTTCCATCAGAGTGCGATCCGCTTTCCGTCTTCGAGGGCGTGGATGAGAGAGCCGCGCAAAGCGGCGAGGTAAGTGTCGACGTCATCGGGGGTTTCCAGCGGCCCAGAGACGCCACGCGGCGTGATCGTCTTGATGGAAACCGTCTGCTTCACGGGCAGAGGCGGCGCGTCAGGATCGGCCTCGCATCGTGCAATGGCGAGCTGGTCGAGGATGGCGGGGTACCCGATCTCCTCGAAACCGTTGGCCAGCTCGCGGATGACCGCGATCTGATGCTCCGCGTGAACCCTCGCGATGGTCGCGTCGATCTGCGCCACCGCCCTCGCCTGCGCTTCGTCGGTTGCGTCGGCGTAGATGGCGCTCACGAGCAGCGCGTCGCGGCGAACGACGATTTCGCAGACAGCGTCCGATCGGCTGGTCTTTACCGCGTCGGAGATCTGACCGCTGAGGGTGTCGGCGGCCTGCTTGAGCTGGGTCATCTTGTTGCCCCGGAACGCCTGTGGGTCGTCGAGCAGCCGGGTCACCATTTCGTCGCTGCCGTGCGGAAGGTAGGTGAGGTTGCTGGCGTTGTCGCGGAGCAGCTTGGCCGCGTCGTCGTAGATCGTGCGCTGGTTGCCGTTGAGGAATGCCTGGATCGGGTCGATGACGTCGTCCTTGGCCTCCAGCAGGTCGTCCGCGAGAGCGAAGTCGGTCAGGTACCACTCGTCACTCTTGCCGACGACCTGTTCGAGCAGCGCGATCGCCGCGTCGAGTTGGCTGACGAAGGGGTACTTTGATCCACTGACGCGGGCCTTGAGTTCGTCGAACTTCGCGCGCAGCTTCTCGCCGCCGTAGTGGGCCAGCTCGAGCGGGTCCTTGGTCACGGCCGGATCGTTGAAGAAGTCGACGCAGAACGAGCGGAACGCGGCGACCTTGCGGTCATCGAAACTCTTCTGCGGCGCGACCACGGCATGCGGGTGCTTCTGTGTGTTGCGCAGGACAGTCGGCACTTCGCTGCGCTTGAGCGTGTTGCCGTCCACGGACAGCGTGACCTTCGCGGCCCCGATGAGGTACGCGGTCACGACCTCGATGGAGGCAAGGTCCCAGCCGTACGGCTTCGCGCCAAAGGTGTCCACAAGCGCCTTGACGGTGACCTGCTCACCGAGGCGATCGCGGCGCAGCACGTGCGAGAACACTTCGTCACCGGGGGCGGCGAGCTTGGAGAGACCCGTCGCGTCGAACATGCCGCCCTGGTCGGGGTTCGCTGCGCCCGCGACCTGCTGCTCGGTGTAGGTCACTCCGCCAAGGAGGCTGAGCTGGGTGTAGGTGCGGGCGATGAGGTCTTGGAAACCATCGGTCACCCGGGCAAGCGGATCCTGCGAGGACGAGGAAACGTCGGCTGCGTTGATAACAAGCTGGGCCGAGCCGACCGCACGCCTGATGCGCTCGATCAGTTCTTTCTCCCGTTCGACGTTCTGGGCAGCCTTGGAGCGAAGGATGCGGTCTTCGTCGGCGGACAGCGAGCTGGTCTGCTTGCGCTTGGTGTACTTCTCAGTCTTGATCAGCAGCCGCAGGTCGGCGAGGACACGGTCGTCGGGCTGCATGATTACGAGCAGCTCGTCCTTGCCCGCACTGTGCATGCGGGTCTCTTCGGGCGAGTACGGGTACTCGGGGGTGATGAAGTGCAGCGACAGCTCGCGCTGCTGGCCGAAGACCTGGTCGTCGAGCTTGTAGCCGAAGGCAAAGTCCTGACCGTTCTTGGCGTACTTCAGCTTGGACGTCTTGATCACGTCACCAGAGAGGATCCTGTTGAGCCGGGTGGAGAGTTCGGAGGGGTCAATATCGACGGCCTTGATCTCCTTCTCCATGTCCTGCTCGAGATCGGTCAGGTACTCGTAGGTGTTGCCGTTGCGCTGGATGTAGGTCTGCGTCTCCAGCAGCGTCAGCGCCTCCTGCACCTGCTTGGCCAGCGCGGGCAGATCGAGGCCGAACCGGTCGTAGACGAGCACAGTCAGGTTGCGGGCCGTCGCGCGGAAACCATCGACGTACTTGACCAGAAACAGCGCCTTGAGGAGCCGGACGGCGAGAGGGTTCTCCAAGTTGCGCTCGGCGACGTCGATGGACCGCTGCGCCGCGGACTTCAGCGACGAGCGGATGCCCGCGAACATGCTGTCGAACGTTGCGAGCTGCCCGACCTGCACATCGCCGATGTCCTTGGCGACCTGCTGCACGACCCCGAGCATCGAGCGCTCGCCGACCGAACTGTTGCGGCCCTCGAACACGTTGTGGTCGGAGATGCCCTCAATCGCCGCCTGGAACAGCGGGAACTGGTAGTTCACGAACGGATAGGTGCCGACGAACTGGTCTTCAGTCGTGAAGTTCCGGTAGGTCTTCGCACCGTCGACGAAGTCGAAGAGCGTCTTGAAGTTCGCAGACTCCGCCGCGTATACCGCGCCCAGTGCGGCGGTGCCGGCGTCGTTCTTCTCCAGCAGACGCTTGCTGATGACCTCTTCGACATCGGCACTCGTGAGCTTCATGCGGGTCTTGAATCGGGCCTGAATCTTGGAGAAGTCGTTGCCCTGCTGCTTGGTGCGGTCGCCGATGACGCGATCCATGTCCTCCTGCGAGGTCACTATGATCCACGCGCGGCCCTCGCACTTGGTGTTGAGCGACTCGGCGATGGTCTGGAGGTTCAGCATTAGGTGCGTGTTGTTGCCGATGAACTGACCGACCTCGTCGACGAAGAAGTTCAGCCGGAAGTCCTTCTCCTGCTTGTCCAGCCAAGCCTTGACCTCGTCGGCGAAGCCCTCGATCGAGACCGAATACGTGTCCTGGTAGGTCTTCAGGATGTCCGGTGCCGCTGTCGCGTCGATGCCGGCCACCTGGGCGTACGCCTCGTTGACCTGATTGCGGACGGTCGGCAGCCCGAAGCTCGGACGGCGTTCTTCCCACTCTCGGCCCGCGATGGCCTGGAACGTGTCCTTGAACGCGTCGAGCTGACCCTCCTCGTCGAGCTGATGCTCGAAGCGGGCGATGAACCCCTGATCCCCGTAGTAGCCGCGCGACTCATCGAATACCTGCACGAACACACGCAGCAGCGCGTCGGCCTGGTCCTTGCTGATCAGTGGAACCTTCTGGTCGATGTTGAACAGCAGACTCTTCGCCGGGATCCGATCAGCCTTGGTGATCAGCGCAGGCAGGAAGGCCCCCTCAGCCTTCGCTCGGAACGTCTCGGAGACCTCGCCACGCGGAAAGTCCTGGCCCTCCACATCGCCGAGGAGGTGGGCGAGCATCTTGAGCAGGTGCGACTTACCGGAACCGAAGAAGCCCGAGATCCATACGCCGTTGGCGTTCGTGTAGTTCGTATACGCCTCCAGGAGCTGCTCCAGCCCCTTGGCCGCCTCGTTCGTAAGGACGTACTCCTCGACCTCGGTGCCCAGGTTCCGAGAGTCGTCGGCCTTGACGACACCCTCGATGGGACGTTGGACGTCCTTCGCGAAGATCTCTTGCAGTTGCATAGCGGTCACGGTTCCTGTTCCAGGATGTTCTTGGCGCGGTAGTACTGGTCGTCCTGCAGCCGACCGAACAGCACCAGGGACGATCCCAGCGTGTCGGACTGCTCGTAGCGGCCAGGGAAGAACATGAGCATCGGCTTGCCGGTCACCACGCTCTGCAGGTTGTTGAGCACGTTGTGCGACCGGATGTATGGGAAGACCTCACCGATGCCTGTGAGGAAGAAGATGTCGAACCCTCCGTCGGCGATCTTCGCGGCGATCGCCGGGGCCAGGTGCTGCTGAGGGTTGAGCATTGAGCGCAGCAACTCGGTGAACTCGGTCTTGGCGACCGTCGGCTCGATCTCCAGGACCTCGTCCCAGTCGCCGCGCTCCTTGAGGATCTCCACCGACAGGTCGTAGAGGTTGACCTCGCGAACTTGGATGCCCTTCTCGGTCGCGAGCCGGGTCTTGATGCGCTTCTTCGCCTTCGCCGCGTCGAGCGCGTGCTCGGGAGGGTACGGGTAGATGAAGAAGGGCACCTCGTTGCTCAGCCCCTCCATGTTGAGGAACCGCCTGCCGCTGAGCACCGCGAACAGGTGCTCCTCCTGCCGATTGAGTTCGCCCGGCGTCATCGTGCACCGCCCTGAGTTGTCGGGAAGAACCGCAAGTCGCTGGGCTCACGCGCATCGAGCAGGTCGGCTACGCGCTCGGAAAGGACAGCGGCCACGATGTGGCCTCCTGGCGAAACCAGCCCCGCCTCCGTCAGCATCTTGAACACGTTCGACCGCAGCTTCTGCATGGTCGAGTCCTTGACGCTGGACAGTTCCTCGTGCCAGAGCGACTTGCCGTGAACGAACCCGTCAAACTCGTCGTATCCGATCATCGATGCGAGCACGAGAAAGCGCTCACGGACTACTTCCTCGGCGAACTCACCGATCAGCGCGTAGCGACGGCAAGCCGCCGCCCACATCAGGTAGCCCCGCTCCGACGGTATCGCGTCCGCAAGCACCTCGATCTCCGAGTCCGAAAGTGCCGAGAGACGCTTGACTGTCTCCCGGACCAGACGAACACCCGTGCGATACGTGCGCGCCTGCAAAGCGTTGTCGGCGACGGCCCGATCTCGCACGGCTTCCCATACGCGCAGTTCCAGGTAGGCCGGCGCGAGGATCGCCGCCTCGCGAGCGAGGAGTGCGCCCGTCGTGAACGACAGCGCGTAGCGCGACGATTCGGCCGGCATGCTGCTCACGGGGCACCTCCTCTGGAAATTGGCAAGTTGATCAGGATACGTCGACCCTCCGACAGCGCGGGTCTATGGCCGAGCGATGGTCAGGTGCTGTCCTCTTCACCGTCAAGGGCAGGTTGCGCCGCACCGCCGCTGCGTACCCATTCGTCGATCTCGCTGGCCTGGAACTTCCAGAGACGACCAATCTTGTGCGCGGGCATCCCCTTCTCAGCGATCCACGCGTACACGGTGTCCTTCGTAACGCCGAGATGGCTCGCGACGCCGTCAGCAGACATCCAAGGTTCCGTCATCGGCTCTACTCTCCGCTCCTGCCCCACTCCTCTCACCCTATCGATGTCGGAGCCCTCTTGATCCGGGTTTCACCGGTTGTTCCTGGCGGAGATTGCTTATATCGGCATCAGATTCCCAAGTCGCCTGAACCATTGGGAGGGGGAATGAGCGCGGCGAGCCAGGCGATCACCGCGCTCTGCCATCGGTCGGGGTCAGAGTTCCACGAGAGCGTGTGTCCTGCTTCGAAGACCTCCAGTGACACAAGGCCAGGCCGAGCATCTCGGAGTCCTTGTGAGAGCCGTATCGGTACGGAGTCGTCGTGGGTGCCGTGAAGGATGAGCGTGGGCGCGGTGAGTTCCTCGGCACGAACCGTCCAGTCGAAGGATCGGAGCGGGATGCGCTCGGGCAGGCCGACCATGTGGACCAGCGGGCGGAGCGTCAGCCACGGGATCGCGAGGCTGCCCGCGGCTGCGGGGAGTCCGCTGCGGGTGCAGTTCGCTTTGATGACTTCGGTCCAGTCGAGCACAGGCGAGTCGAGCACGAGACCTGCGATGCTGCGTCGATACG
>VFQO010001176.1_pt1 | contig 21567 bp, 17 predicted proteins | sample 3512331 | NCBI WGS metagenome assembly VFQO01 (sample SAMN10412371, study PRJNA504923) | tailings metagenome | isolation source: Replicate 3 from Balatoc abandoned mine | place: Philippines: Itogon, Benguet | collected 2017-08-28 | reverse complement strand
TAGATGAAATGATTGAAAGAATGCAGTACGATTTAATTTATGTTGAAAATGCATCGCTTCTATTAGACTTTAAAATCATGATGCATACGCTACGTATCATTTTATCCGGGAAAGGCAAATAATTCACCTATTGAAAAACAATATTGAAATATTGTCATCTCATGAAATTGACAGAAACAAATGGAACAAACTTGTTAATGATTGCAGCAATGGACTCATTTATGCTCAATCCGATTTATTAGATAGTTTGGCAGATAACTGGGCAGCTGTTATTATAGGAGATTATGAAGCAATTCTACCCATACCATACAGAAAAAAATGGGGAGTTAGCTATTCTTACTCAGTTCCTTTTGTTCAGCAACTTGGATTAATAGGGCATTCAGAAGACGCCAATCCCGCAAAAATCAAGTCTCAAATACAGCAAAAATTTAGCTATGGTACTATCCAATTAAATTCAGATAATGCCCCATTGGCCAATCATGTCGGAGCCATACCCAAACTTAATATGTATTTATCGTTGCAGCAACCATTTTCAGTTTTAGATAAGACTTTCAAAAAAGAAATCCCCAGAATTAGCGAAAAACTAATTACTAATAATTGGGTATTTAAAGAAAATATTCATGCTAAGGACTGCATCCATTTATACCAACAGATGCAAAGCCATAAAATGCAGCATATCAAAACATATGAATTTGAAAGACTAATTCAGTTTTGCAGTGAAAATAAAAACCCCAACCTGAAATATTATACAAGAGCTGTGCAGAATCCGGCAGGGGAAATTTGTTCGGTTGTATTATTACTGAGAGATAACAAAAGAATCTACAATATCATCAATGCGTCAACTCCGGAAGGCAGAAAAACAAGTGCCAATTATTTACTCTATTACGAGTGTTTTAAGGAATTCAGCGAATTGCCTTTGTTATTCGATTTTGAAGGTTCTTCTATACCGGGTATTGCCAGCTTCTATAACAAGTTCAACCCTCTCCAAGAGTTTTACTTTCTGTGGCATTATAATGCAATGCCTTTCCCTCTCTCGCTGATTCCTTAAGAGGAACTTCTTTTTTGCAAAATAGATGCTGCCAATAATAAATCAACAGGTCTGGTAATTTTAAGATTATCATAATCCCCCTCTATCAAAAAAGTTTTTTTACCGTAATATTCTACAACAGTGGCTTCATCGGTAAAAGAATCCTGATAAGGCAAATTAAAAGCATGGATCAACAATTCGCTTTTAAATGTCTGGGGAGTTTGTACAATTTTAACCAGATTCCGATCAATAGCCGAGTGGCCAGCATGCTTATCTACAATCCGGATACTGTCAGTAGCGCTAACAGCAGGTATAGCAGAACCCAATTGATTAGCCTGTTCATAGCAGGCTTTTATTAAGTCTGGTGTAACCAAACACCTAACCCCATCGTGAACAAAAACAATAGATTCCATATCCAGCAAATCAATCCCATTCTTAACTGAATGAAATCTTGTCTGCCCTCCGGCAACTATGGTAACTGCGTCTAATTTTCCCATTTCAGCTACCAGTTCTTTGCCCTGAATTAAATAATCAGTTGGTAAAACCAGTATAATTGAAATATCATTGAACGCTTCATAAAAAGCGTTCAATGTATACCAAAGTAGAGGTTTATTGTTCAATAACAAAAACTGTTTAGGAGTACTTACGCCCATTCTGGTACCCGATCCACCGGCGGTAATAATTGCAACTTTTTTTACCATGATTTATTTATATATAGCTACCAGGTTTTCTCCCTTACTGCTTTTAATTCCACGATACATTCCTGCACTATTAAAAACCATGGCAGTATTACCTTGTGCATCAATGCCAATCATTCCTCCCTCCCCATTCATGTTCACCAATTTTTCATTCACAACAGTATGCATTGCTTCCTGCAGGCTCAATCCTTTATATTCCATCAAACAACTTACATCATAAGAAGCAACTGCTCTTATAAACATTTCACCATGGCCAGTGCAACTGATGGCACAGGTTCTATTGTTGGCATATGTGCCTGCACCTATTACTGGGCTATCTCCAATTCTGCCATATTTTTTATTTGTCATACCTCCTGTAGAGGTAGCTGCTGCAATATTCCCCGCTGCATCCAATGCAACTGCTCCAACCGTTCCAAACTTTCTGTCCCGAAGCAACTCCTCCAGATGATGATTGGTATGATCCAGAGAATAGTTATCTGAGTCCCTGATGGCTTTCCATTGGTCGTATCGGAATTGAGAAAAGAAATAATCATCTGGCTCCAATTTAATGCCTTGCTGAATGGCAAAATCATTTGCTCCCTTACCACTTAAAAAAACATGATTGCTATTCACCATTACCTCGGCTGCCAGTTCAATAGGATTTCTTACATTTCTTACCCCACATATAGCTCCTGCAGATAAATCAAAGCCATTCATTATGGCAGCATCCATTTCTTGAACCCCTTTCTTGGTAAATACAGACCCTTTCCCTGCATTAAATAAAACATTGTCCTCCAGCACAATGATGGCGGCCTTAACCGCATCAATGGCAGTGCCCCCTTTTTCAAGTGATGCGTAACCGCTATTTAGTGCATCCTGCAAAACACCGGAATAAGCATGCTCCAGTTCTGGTGACATATCTTTTTTTAGGATGGTTCCTGCACCACCGTGAACCACTATGGTAAAGTCTGACATTTTACTAATTTTCAACGAAAGTAAAAATTATGTTATCGCAAAGATTCTAAATAATCAAGATGCCAATTAGAAAGCATTGAATAAAAATATCAAAATACTAATGAATCACTAATCAGTTCGAAACTGTCTGGTTGTTCAATAATCTTTTACATTCGATTAGTAATTTTGCTTTGTCAATTGCAACAGTCCCCACCGATTCACAAACAAGACCTCCGGCAATATTAGCCATTTCAGCAGCTAGTTGAATTTGCTTTGTAACAGCCATTACAAGGGAAACTACTGCAATTACTGTATCACCAGCTCCACTCACGTCCGCAATCTTTCTAACATGTGTTGGAATAATGGAACTATTCTGTTGATCCTGATAAAAAACGCCTTTTTCAGACAAGGTAATTAACGAGATCTGATGTTGCAATACCTCATGCAAAACATGGTGTATATGTTGCATTTTCTTCAAGTCAACTTCTTCAACAACCATATTCAATCCCTCTTTTACTTCTTTTAAATTTGGCTTGAAAAGGGTCACATTCTTATAGGATAAAAAGTTTTTCTTTTTTGGGTCTACCGCCGAGATAATCTGATGTTGATTGCAAATGTCCACTAGCTTTTCAATTGTCTGGCTAGTGAGAACGCCTTTGTTATAATCTTCAAAAATTACTACAGAAGGTTGATAAGTATTAATATAAGCTTCTACATTCTTAATCAATGCTTCTTCCAAAGTAGCGTCTATATCAGCTATAATTTCAGAATCAAGTCGCATCATCTGCTGATTCCTTGACATTACACGCATTTTATTCGTTGTAATCCTATCCTTAGAATGGATTACAAAGGAAGTATCAATTGAATGTTCCTTCATCAAACTTAATAAGGTCTGGCCATCAACATCGTCCCCTATCACTGAGATGATACCTGTTTTAGCACCCAGAGAAGCGGTATTCAATGCTACATTGGCTGCTCCACCTACCCTGCATTCTTTGTGACGAAGTTCAACAACTGGTACCGGCGCCTCCGGAGAAATTCTCTCCACATTACCCCACCAATAAGTGTCTAACATCACATCCCCTATAATCAATACATGTGTCTCTTTGAAACTATCAAACAGCTGATCAAAATTCATGGAATTATTTTTTTGCATTCCTAACTGCTATAAAATACAAAGGTATGCCCAACAAAGTAATGATTAATCCTGGCCATGTAAACTGAGGCTTATAAATAATTAAGAGTAAACAAAAACTAATCCCCATCAGCATATAAATGGCAGGCAATACCGGATAACCAATTGCCTTATAGGGCCTGGGCAAATCTGGCCTTGTCTTACGAAGAATAAAAATACCTGCGATGGTTAATACATAGAAAATAACAACAATAAAGGACACCATATCTAAAAGGTCTCCATATTTACCGCTTAAACATAGCAAACTGGCAACCACACATTGAGCCCATAATGCCCATTCAGGAACAGCATTTTTATTTAGTTTACCTGCATTCTTAAAGAAAAGTCCATCCTGGGCCATTGTATAATATACCCTGGCACCCGCCAGTATTAAGCCATTGTTACAGCCGAAAGTAGAAATCATAATCATAGCAGCTATAATATAAGTGCCCATGCCTCCAAAAATCACATTGGATGCCGTTACCGCAACCCTATCAGATTCTGCAAATGCAATCTGATCTAACGGCAAAACACTCAAATACATCAGATTGGCAGAAACATAAATAAGGGTCACAATTAAAGTACCCAGAAATAAACTAAGTCCAATATTCTTCTGTGGGTTTTTAATTTCACCCGCAATGAATGTTACATTATTCCAGGCATCACTACTGAATATGGAGCCTACCATGGAAGCTGCAATAGCACCTAATGCTCCTGCACCCAGTACAGGTGCAATAATAGCTGCAGACATTTCACCCGTACCTTTCGTCATAGACTTCATGGTAAAAGCATCTGTCCAGTTTGCATTCCAAACCTCGGCGTCAGCAGCCAATAAAAAACCAAAGACAATTAACCCGAATAAGGATAATAATTTTGTAACGGTAAAAATGGTCTGAATCATTTTACCTCCCTGTACTCCTTTTGTATTGATATAAGTTAACAGAATGATGATAAAAATAGAAACAAACTGAGCAGGATATATTTTAAAAGGGCCCAACAAAAAAAGCACGTCTGCTTCATTCATTTCCAATGCAGGAATAAAATAGGCAGCGAATTTGCAGAAAGCAACCCCCACTGCGGCAATGGTACCTGTTTGAATTACAGAGAAGAAACTCCATCCATATAAAAAGCCGGTAAGTTTGTTATAAGACTCTTTTAAATAGACATACTGGCCACCGGCTTTAGGGAACATGGCACTTAACTCACCATAGCTTAATGCAGCAGTTAAAGTCATAAAACCAGTAAGTAACCAGACTACAATTAACCAGCCGGCACTCCCCACATTGCGGGTAATATCTGCACTAACAATAAAAATACCGGATCCAATCATGCTGCCGGCCACAATCATAGTTGCATCCAGCAAACCCAATGTGGGTTTAAAAGAAGGGGTAGTTTCTGACATAAAAAATCCCGCCCATTTTTAAAAGGGCGGGAATGAAGATAACAAATATGGTTGAACGATTATTGCTTCTTTGGATACAACTTATTTAAACCTGAAACCAGGTCATCAGTAATATTAAAAGCACTATCTTTTAAATACATGAACTCAGGTGCGCTGGAAAAAATGTACGCATATCCCTTGTCTTTATTGTACTCTTTTAGGTAGTCTTCAATTTTCTTTTTTACATCCTGGAGCTTTTTAAAGCTTTCATCCTGCATTTCCTGAGCCATCATCTGCTCTTTACCCTGATAGGTTCTTTCCATCTGTACCAATTCCTGTTGCTTGCTTGCTAATTCTGCCTGAGACAGACTTTGCCCCACACGCTGAAGTTCCTGATATTTATTAGTGAATACATTTTTCAATTCATTCAATTGCTTCGCATTGGCCTGATCTTTTAACTGTAAAGAAGAACGCACTTCTTTGAAGTATTCAAAATTGTTCTGAATAGAATCAGACTCAAAATAAGCTATTTTGAACCCGCCCGCTCCAGCACTTACAGAACTGCCCCCTGCTACAGCAGAAACAGATTTAGCACTAGAAAAATGTAAATAAAATAAAACAGCTACACCAATTGCAGTAGCGATTGAAAGTCCGGTAACAAAATTTTTCATACAGTAATTATTTTCTTAAAATAAGTCAATTTTTAAATTCACAGAAACCGATTCCTACACAGGGCTATTCAGTAAAAAAGTAGGAAGCCAAGGCTCCCTACTTTTACTTATCGTTTCAGTAACTGATTACTCTTCCTCATCAAAGCTCATAGCTTCTCTGGTAGTAGCCAGCACTTCATATTCTTCCTTACTTCCCACAATCATGTTCTCGAACTCTTTTTGTCCTGAACCTGCAGGAATTAAGTGTCCTGTAATTACGTTCTCTTTCAGACCCAACATGGCATCTGTCTTACCTTGAATAGCGGCCTGACTTAATACCTTGGTAGTTTCCTGGAACGAAGCAGCTGAAATCCAGCTTTGAACACCCAATGAAGCTTTGGTAATACCCAGCAATACCGGACGGGCAGTTGCAGGCTTGGCATCTCTTACTTCAACCAATTTCTTGTCGGCACGACGTAAGATAGAATTCTCTTCTCTTAATTCGCGTAAAGTAATGATTTGACCAGCTCTCATCTTAGTGCTTTCACCAGCATTGGTTACTACTTTCTTATCAAAGATTCTATCATTCTCTTCAATAAAGTCGAAGCGATCTTCTAAGTCCTCCTCTAAGAATTTGGTATCACCTGCGTCTACAATTTCCACTTTCTTCATCATCTGACGTACAATCACTTCTACGTGCTTGTCGTTGATTTTTACCCCTTGTAAACGATATACTTCCTGAATTTCATTTACTACATATTCCTGCACTGCAAATGGTCCTTTGATAGCTAGGATGTCGGCAGGAGCAATTTGTCCGTCAGACATTGGTGTACCTGCTTTCACGAAGTCACCGTCTTGAACAAGGATTTGACGAGTCAATGGAACTAGGTATTTCTTAATCATTCCATCACGTGATTCAACAATAATCTCACGATTACCACGCTTCACATTACCGAATGATACAACACCATCAATTTCACAAACAATCGCAGGATTTCCTGGATTACGTGCTTCAAACAATTCAGTTACACGAGGAAGACCTCCGGTGATATCTCTTAGTTTACCCAGGATACGTGGAATCTTCACCAATACCTGACCTGCTTTTACTTCATCGCCTTCTTCTACACCAATATGTGAACCAACTGGTAAGTTGTACTGCTTAATATCTTTACCTTCTACAATGATTGTAGGGATCTTGGTCTTATCCTTGGTTTCAATAACCACTTTCTCGCGGTGACCAGTTTGCTCATCAGACTCATCACGGTAAGTGATACCATCTAAGATGTTTTCAAACTTAATAGAACCATTGGTTTCAGCAACAATTACGTTATTGAATGGATCCCATGTACAAATCACATCTCCTTTCTTAACCTGAGCACCATCTTTAACATTTAAAGTAGCACCGTAAGGAACGTTGTTGGTAATCATTAAACGATCGTTCTTCACGTCCATGATTCTAACTTCACCTGTACGTCCAATAACAATTTTAGACTTGGTTCCGTCATTACCAACTGTATCAACGGTTCTTAAACCGTCAAACTGAATGGTACCATCAAATTTGGCTTGTAAAGTAGATTCAATGGATGCAGACCCGGCAACACCACCCACGTGGAAAGTACGTAGTGTAAGCTGTGTACCAGGCTCACCAATAGATTGTGCGGCAATAATACCTACTGCATCACCTCTTTGAGCAAGATAACCTGTAGCAAGGTTTTTACCATAACACTTCACACAAACACCACGCTTGCTTTCGCAGGTAAGTACTGAACGGATTTCAACCGTTTCAATACCTACTTCTTCAATTTGCTTAGCTACATCAGAAGAAATTTCTTCACCGGCAAGGATGATTAATTCTTCAGTGATTGGGTGGTAAACATTGTGTAATGAAGTACGTCCTTCAATTCTATCTGCTAATGGTTCAATTACATCTTCATTGTCTTTCAGTGCAGAAGTTGCAATACCACGTAAGGTTCCGCAATCCTCTTCAGAAATAACAACATCTTGTGAAACGTCCACCAAACGACGAGTCAAGTAACCTGCATCCGCTGTTTTAAGCGCCGTATCCGCAAGACCTTTACGAGCACCGTGGGTTGAAATAAAGTAATCCAATACGTTCAATCCTCCTTTAAAGTTGGAAAGAATCGGATTCTCAATTACTTCAGAACCTGAGCTACCACTCTTACGAGGTTTAGCCATCAGACCACGAATACCTACCAGCTGCTTAACCTGTGTTTTACTACCACGGGCACCAGAATCCAACATCATAAATACAGAGTTGAAACCTTGGTTATCAATCGTCATTTCACGAATCAATGATTCAGTGATCTTCATATCGACTCTACCCCAGATATCAATTACCTGGTTGTAACGCTCGTTGTTGGTAATTAAACCCATATTATAGCTATCCCAAACTTCCTCTACTTCTGATTTTGCACTTTCCAATAATTCGTTTCTGATTTCTGGAACAATCAGGTCATTCACACTGAAGCTCAATCCACCACGGAATGCCATACGGAATCCAAGTGTTTTGATGTCATCCAGGAATTTGGCAGTCTTAGGAACGTCAGTGATCTTAATAATATCACCGATGATTTCTCTTAAGCTTTTCTTGGTTAACAATGCGTTTACAAATCCTACTTCCTGTGGAACGTGTTGATTGAACAATACGCGACCAACAGTAGTATCAATTAATTTCTTCACCAGAACACCTTTCTCACGAACATTGGTTCTGACTCTGATATTCGCATGTAAGTCAACTCTGCCTTCGTTGTAAGCAATAATCACTTCATCCATGCTGTAGAAAGCCATACCCTGTCCCTTGATAGTTTCAGTTTCTGTAGACTTTCTGCCCTTGGTAATATAGTACAATCCCAATACCATGTCCTGAGAAGGAAGGGTGATAGGCGTACCATTCTGCGGGTTTAGAATGTTGTGAGAAGACAACATTAACAACTGTGCTTCCAAGATAGCAGCATTGCTCAATGGAACGTGCACGGCCATTTGGTCACCATCAAAATCTGCGTTGAAGGAAGAGGTAACCAATGGGTGAAGTTGGATGGCTTTGCCTTCTACCAACTTTGGCTGGAACGCCTGAATAGACAGACGGTGAAGTGTTGGGGCACGGTTTAACAATACCGGGTGACCCTTTAAGATATTTTCTAGGATATCCCAGATAACCGCTTCTTTACGATCTACTAATTTCTTAGCAGACTTTACAGTTTTCACGATACCTCTTTCAATCAATTTACGAATAACAAATGGCTTGAATAGTTCAGCAGCCATATCTTTTGGCAATCCGCACTCATGTATTTTTAACTCAGGTCCTACTACGATAACAGAACGACCAGAATAGTCAACACGCTTACCCAATAGGTTCTGACGGAAACGACCTTGTTTACCTTTCAGTACATCAGATAAAGATTTTAAAGCACGACCTCCTTCAGCTTTAACAGCATTAGACTTACGGGAGTTATCGAACAAAGAGTCAATTGCTTCCTGCAACATTCTCTTTTCATTTCTTAAGATAACTTCAGGTGCTTTAATTTCTAACAAACGCTTTAAACGGTTGTTACGGATAATTACACGACGGTATAAATCATTCAGATCAGAGGAAGCGAATCTACCACCATCCAATGGGACAAGCGGACGCAATTCTGGCGGAATAACAGGAATATACTGCATTACCATCCACTCAGGACGGTTGGTAATTCTGGTGCTGGCATCACGGAAAGATTCCACTACGCTCAAACGCTTAAGTGCATCTGCTTTACGTTGTTGAGAAGTTTCAGTTGCTGCCGCATTTCTTAGAGAGAAACTTAATTCATCTAAATCAATGCGCTCTAACAAAGCATGAACTGCTTCAGCACCCATTTTCGCGATGAACTTTTGAGGATCATCATCAGGCAGGAACTGATTGTCTTTTGGTAAACCATCAATCAAGTCTAGGTATTCTTCTTCGGTTAAAAGATCACCCATGCTAAGGTTCTCTTTAATACCGCCTTGAATAACTACATAGCGTTCGTAATAAATGATGGTTTCTAATTTCTTGGAACTCATTCCAAGTAAATAACCAATTTTATTAGGTAAACTCTTGAAGTACCAAATATGTACTACAGGAACTACCAGCTTAATATGTCCCATGCGTTCACGACGCACTTTCTTTTCTGTTACTTCTACACCACAACGGTCACATACGATACCCTTGTAACGGATACGCTTATACTTTCCACAAGCACATTCGTAGTCCTTAACAGGTCCGAAGATTCTTTCGCAGAATAAGCCATCACGTTCAGGCTTATAGGTACGATAGTTAATGGTTTCAGGTTTCAGTACTTCGCCAAAACTTCTTTCCAAGATACTGTCCGGAGATGCCAGACTTATCGTGATCTGTGAAAAGGTTGGACGTTGTTTGTTTTCTCTTTTGATTGCCATATCGCGGTTGAGAATTTGAATTTTTTTTAATCGAATTTAAGATCTAATCCTAGACCTCTTAATTCGTGCACCAATACATTGAATGATTCAGGAACGCCTGCTCTTGGAATATTTTCTCCTTTTACAATTGCCTCATAGGTTTTTGCACGTCCAATGATATCATCAGACTTAAGGGTTAATAGTTCCTGCAGGATGTTGGCAGCACCATATGCTTCCAGCGCCCAAACCTCCATTTCACCAAAACGCTGACCTCCGAACTGCGCCTTACCACCCAACGGTTGTTGAGTAATCAAACTGTATGGCCCAATAGAACGCGCGTGCATCTTATCATCTACCATATGGTGTAATTTAATCATATAGATTACCCCTACAGTTGCTTTTTGGTGGAAACGTTCTCCGGTTTCACCATCATACAAGTAAGTGTGACCGTTTCTTGGAATGCCCGCATCTTTACAGTATTGTTCAATTTGATCCGTAGATGCACCATCAAAAATTGGCGTAGCAAAACGAACACCTAGACGCTTACCGGTCCATCCTAAAATGGTTTCATAAATCTGACCAAGGTTCATACGGGAAGGTACCCCAAGTGGATTCAATACGATGTCTACCGGTGTTCCGTCTTCCATAAATGGCATGTCTTCTGCACGTACAATTTTGGCAACAATACCTTTGTTACCGTGACGACCCGCCATCTTATCCCCTACTTTCAATTTACGTTTAACCGCTAAGTAAACTTTAGCCAGCTTCAATACACCTGCAGGTAACTCATCACCAATAGAGATGTTGAATTTCTCACGCTTGTATCTACCCAACTCTTCATTAAATTTAATGCTGTAGTTGTGTAAAAGAGTATTAATCTGGTCGTCAGTTTTTGCATCACCTGTCCAGCCCAATGGATTCACGTTCTGGTAATCAATAGTGCTCAGATTCTTCTGATTGAATTTAGCACCCTTACCAATTAACATTTCACCGAAGTTATTGCTAACACCTGCAGAAGCTTTGTCTTTCAACAATGTCTGTAGTTTCTCTAACAATAATTCCTTAATGGCTTCAACATTTTGCTGATGTACTTTCTCAACTTTTTCCAACAAGGCTTTTTCACGAATCTTTCCGTTCTTATCTTTCTTAGCGCGCTGGAATAATTTTTTATCGATTACTACACCTTCTGTACCATTTGGAGCTTTTAAAGAAGCATCTTTTGCATCACCGGCTTTGTCACCAAAGATGGCACGCAATAGTTTTTCTTCTGGGGTTGGATCAGACTCGCCCTTTGGCGTGATCTTACCAATCAGAATATCACCCTCTTTAATAGTAGCACCAATTCTGATGATACCATTCTCATCCAGATCCTTAGTTGCTTCTTCAGAAACGTTAGGGATATCCGGGGTTAATTCTTCTTCACCCAATTTTGTGTCACGAACTTCCAGTTCGTATTCATCAATATGTACAGAAGTAAATAAATCTTCTCTAACTACTTTTTCACTAATTACGATCGCATCCTCAAAGTTGTATCCTTTCCAAGGCATGAAGGCAACCTGAAGGTTACGGCCTAATGCCAGTTCCCCATCTTTGGTAGCATATCCTTCAGTTAGAAAATCACCTTTCTTAACAACCTGACCTTTCTTAACCGCAGGGCTAAGGTTGATACAGGTAGCCTGGTTGGTTTTAATGAACTTAGTCAGCTTATAAACCTGTAAGTCGTCATTAAAGCTTACCAAACGATCTAAATCATTTCTATCGTAACGAACATGAATTTCATTTGCATCTACAAACTCAACCACACCATTACCTTCAGCGTGAATCTGAATACGAGCGTCGCGTGCTGCTTTTGCTTCCAAACCAGTACCCACGATAGGCACTTCTGGAACAATTAGCGGAACTGCCTGACGCTGCATGTTTGATCCCATCAAAGCACGGTTGGCATCATCATGTTCAAGGAATGGAATCAAGGAAGCACTCAAACCAACAATCTGGTTAGGGGCAACGTCCATATATTCTACTTCCTCCTTATCTAAAATTGGGAAATCACCGGTTTGACGAGAAACCACTTTATCTTCAACAAACTCACCTTTCTCGCTCAAAGGCGCATTGCTTTGTGCAATTTTCGCAGTATCTTCTTCTTCAGCACTTAGGAAAGTAAGTTCTTTCATGTTCACTTTACCGTTTTCTACTTTGCGGTATGGAGTCTCAATAAAGCCCATATCGTTGATAGCTGCGTGAACACATAAAGTAGAAATCAATCCAATGTTTGGACCTTCAGGTGTTTCAATGGTACATAAACGACCGTAGTGAGAATAGTGTACGTCACGAACTTCGAAACCAGCACGCTCTCTGCTCAAACCACCTGGTCCTAGTGCGGAAATACGACGCTTGTGCGTGATTTCACTCAAAGGATTGGTTTGATCTAAGAATTGAGAAAGCTGAGAAGTACCAAAGAATGAATTGATAACAGAACTTAAAGTTCTTGCATTAATCAAATCAACTGGCGTGAATACTTCATTGTCACGAACGTTCATACGTTCGCGAATGGTTCTGGCCATTCTGGCAAGACCTACTCCAAACTGAGCATACAGCTGCTCGCCTACTGTACGTACACGACGGTTGCTCAAGTGGTCAATATCATCTATTTCAGCCTTGGCATTGGTTAAACGAACAAGGTACTTGATGATTTCAATAATGTCCTGCTTGGTTAATACCTTTTTGGTTAATGGGTAGTCAAGACCCAACTTTCTGTTGATCTTGTAACGACCTACTTCTCCTAAATCGTAACGCTTGTCGCTGAAGAATAATTTATCAATAATACCTCTGGCCGTTTCATTATCCGGAGCATCAGCACCGCGCAACTGGCGATAGATATGCTGAACCGCTTCCAGTTCACTGTTAGAAGTATCTTTATTTAATGTATTATATATGATTGCATAATCACCACCCACGTCTTCTTTCTGAATAAATACGCTTTTCACTTCCATTTCAATAATGGTATCAATAGCTTCTTCATCCAGAACGGTGTCACGCTCCATAACGATTTCGTTACGCTCAATGCTCACTACTTCACCAGTATCTTCATCAACGAAATCTTCTACCCAGGTTCTTAGTACGCGGGCAGCTAATTTCTTTCCAACATGATGGGCTAGTGTTTTCTTGTCTGCTTTCACCTCATCAGCCATTCCAAATAGCTCAAGGATGTCTTTATCGGTTTCGAATCCAATAGAACGCAACAAAGTAGTAACCGGGAATTTCTTCTTACGGTCAATGTATGCATACATTACGTTGTTGATATCTGTTGCAAACTCCATCCAAGCTCCCTTGAAAGGAATTACCCGAGCAGAGTAGATTTTTGTACCGTTGGGGTGTACAGACTGTCCAAAGAACACGCCTGGAGAACGGTGTAGCTGAGAAACAACTACACGCTCGGCACCGTTAATCACAAAAGTACCACGTGGAGTCATGTATGGAATATTTCCTAAGAAAACATCCTGTACAATGGTCTGGAAATCTACGTGTTCCTCATCGTTACAACTTAAACGCAATTTAGCTTTTAAGGGTACGGCATAGGTTAATCCACGCTCCATACACTCTTCAATTGTGTAACGGGGTGGATCAATAAAATAATCCAAGAATTCCAGCACGAAAATGTTACGCGTGTCTGTAATAGGAAAGTTTTCCTTAAACACACGGAACAACCCTTCCACATTACGCTTGTCGGGTGTAGTCTCTAACTGAAAAAACTCTTTAAAGGATTCTAACTGGATGTCGAGCAGGTCTGGGGCATCAGCCAAATGTTTAGTTTTACCGAAGCCGACCCTGTTGTTCATTGATGTAGTAGACATATGTATGTAAAACCGGTTTTTGTACAAAATAATTGGGGAGAATAATGAAATTCTCTTAACGTACAATCGGCGCATTCATCACACAAAATCTGCGATAAAAATGTCCACCCGCTAAATTGCCCAAATTTAAGGATGGCAAAGGTAAGGAATGAATTAGAACCGCAAAAACAAATTTTGCGCCAAACTACCATTTGGGGATAAATTACCGTAAAAAAAAACCTTCCCGCCTGAATGTCAGGGGGAAGGTTCCAAACTATGTTGAAGTGGATTACTTGATTTCTACTTCAGCACCTGCTTCTTTCAACTTAGCAGCTAAATCGTCTGCTTCAGCCTTAGAAATGCCTTCTTTAACTGGCTTTGGAGCTCCGTCAACTAGGTCTTTAGCTTCTTTCAAACCTAAACCGGTTAATTCTTTAACGATTTTAACCACACCTAATTTGCTAGCACCACCAGAAACAAGAATCACATCAAAAGATGTTTTCTCTTCAGCAGCAGCAGCGCCACCACCGTCTCCAGCAGCAACTACAACTGCAGCAGCAGCTGGTTCAATACCGTAATCAGCTTTTAATACATCAGCTAATTCTTGTACTTCTTTTACTGTTAAGCCTACTAGTTGTTCGGCTAATGCTTTTACGTCTGCCATTTTTTTACTTTTTTAACCGCTTTCAAAGCGTTTGCTCCAGCGGATGGTTATAAATATTGCCCCATTTGAACCTCAGGGGCGTTGGGATTTACACAATAATTACTACTGAGCAGCAGCTTCTGCCTGCTTTTCGTGGTGTTGTAACAAACCAGCCAATACACGCTTGGCAGGAGACTGCAACAATCCAATAACTTCACCAATCAATTCATTCTTAGTCTTGATTTGGGTTAGTGCTTTCAAGTTGTTGTCGCCACTGTAAACTTCACCATTGATAAAAGCCGCTTTTAAAACAGGCTTTTCCATATTTCCTTTGGAACGGAAAGAGCTGATAATTAAAGCTGGTTCTTTTGGATTCTCGGAGAACATCAATGCTGTTACATTGTGTAAAGAATCAAAAACACCCGCATATTTTTCTGCATCCAATGCTTCAAGAGCTTTGCGGATCAAAGTGTTTTTAGCCACTTTCATCTCAACATTCTTGTCGAAACAAGTTCTTCTAAGGTTAGAAACCTGCTCTACAGTCAGGGATTCAGTATCTGTGATATAGAAGTTGTTATACTGAGAGAATTTTTCCTTCAGTATTTCAATTACTTCATTTTTTTGGTCTTTGTTCATAACTAATTTTTTTAAAAACCCGGGTCATTTCCAGCTAAGCAGGATCGCCAGGATTAGTTCATTAATGATTTGGTGTCCAATGCAATACCAGGGCTCATTGTGCTGGCCATGCTAGCTCCTTTAAGGTAGGTTCCTTTAGCAGTAGAAGGCTTCAACTTGATGATGGCATTGATTAATTCGGTGCTGTTTTCAGCTAATTTTTCAGGAGAGAAAGAAATTCTTCCGATAGAAGCGTGAACAATACCTGTTTTATCTACTTTGAAAGCGATTTTACCACCTTTTACTTCATTAACAGCAGCAGCAACATCGTTGGTTACTGTTCCAGTTTTAGGGTTTGGCATCAAGTTACGAGGACCCAATACTTTACCTAATTTACCAATCTTAGGCATAACCGCAGGAGTAGCGATGATTACATCGATATCTACCCAACCGCCTTCAATTTTAGTAATGAATTCGTCTAAACCAACGTAATCCGCGCCCGCTTCATTTGCAGCAGCTTCTTTATCAGGAGTACATAAAACCAATACTTTCTTAGTTTTACCAGTACCATGAGGCAATGAAACGGTACCACGTACCTGTTGGTCAGCTTTTTTAGGATCTACGCCTAAACGGATATGTAGGTCAACAGAACTGTCAAATTTTGTACAGTTGATTTCTTTAACCAATGATGCAGCTTCCTTAAGAGAATAAAACTTGGCTTTATCCACCTTAGTGTTCGCTACTTTTCTTTTTTTAGTAAGTGACATGTTTAATTAGTTAAGTAGGTGAATAAATTAATTTTCCCAAGGGGCTTTACCATCAACGGTGATACCCATACTGCGAGCAGTACCGGCAACCATGCTCATGGCGCTGTTTAAAGTAAATGCGTTCAGGTCAGACATTTTGTCTTTGGCAATTGCTTCAACTTGTTCCCAAGTTACTTTACCTACTTTTTGACGATTGCTTTCCTTAGAACCTTTCTGAATCTTAGCAGCTTCCATTAACTGCACAGCAGCTGGAGCGGTTTTGATTACAAAGTCGAAAGATTTGTCAGAATAAACTGTGATAAGAACAGGAACAACTTTTCCCATTTTATCCTGAGTTCTAGCATTAAACTGCTTACAGAACTCCATGATGTTAACACCCTTAGAACCGAGTGCAGGGCCTACTGGAGGCGCAGGATTGGCTTGACCACCTTTCACCTGCAGCTTCACATAGCCAGAGATTTCTTTTGCCATTTTTTTTTGATTTAATTGGTAATAGCGTCCCGATATTAACCGGGACTCCCAAATTCAATCGCTCTTTAAAAAAGAACTTTTGGGGCGGCAAAGGTAATGAATTATTTGAAACAGCCAAACTAAAATGCATTCAATGCATCAATCACCTGCTGTATAGCTACTTCTGTATGGCAGGCTGAACATGGAAGACTTAAAGTGGTTTCGTGAATGGTTTCAGAAATGGGGAAACTCAAGTGCCCCAATAGCTGCTTCATGGCTTTTTGCTTATTGGGGGGAACAGGATAATGAATTTCCGTTCCAATACCCAGTTTAAGCAGGTAATCCTTCAATTCCGCCCTCTTGGGATGACGAATATTGAATATATGATATACGTCATGGTAATCTGGGTGAACCACAGGAAGAATAAAATCCTCTTTCAGTTGTTCCAGGTACATGGCAGCCAGCTTGCGTTTGTGATCATTGATTTTGTCCAGATATGGCAACTTCACACCAAGAAACATTGCTTGAATTTCATCGAGGCGGCTATTGTAACCTACTACTTCATTATAATATTTTCCATGTGATCCATAATTACGAATCATTTTCAGGTCCTCGCAGATATCCGGATCATTGGTCAGTACGGCACCTGCATCCCCCAGTGCACCCAGGTTTTTGCTGGGGTAAAAACTAAAGCCACTCATTATTCCGAAAGTACCAGCCATTCTCCCTTTGTATTTGGCACCATGCGACTGGGCACAATCCTCAATAATGTGCAGGCCGTGTTTATTGGCAATGGACAAAATAGGATCCATTTCGCAGCACTTGCCATACAAATGCACCACCATGATGGCTTTGGTTTTTGCCGTAATGGCTTCTTCTATTTTATTAGGGTCTATATTATAAGTACGTATATCAGGTTCAACCAAAACAGGTTTATGACCAGCATGAATAATCGCAATAATTGAAGCGATATAAGTATTGGAAGGAACAATAATTTCTGATCCCTTTGGTAAATGAAGGGCCCAGATAGCAAGGATTAAAGCATCCAATCCATTAGCAACTCCAACACAATGATTCATTTGATTATATCTGGCAAAATCGTCCTGGAATTTCTTCACCTGATCCCCCAAAACATACCACCCCTTATCTAGGAATTGACTAAACCTTTTTTCAAATAAAAGGGTATAGGGTTCATTTACTTTGGAAAGACAATCGTACGGTATCATTTTTTTTCAGGATAAGGCTCGTAAATATAATCGGAAGAATCAAAAGTAGTAGAAGCAAATACCAGTAAAACAGCATCTCTGGAGAAATCATACATTTTATGCCAGTCTTTGGTTTCCAGAATTAGACACTTGGAAGGATTGTCTAAAAGAAATTCCTCAACATGTTCTCCATCATTGTTCCAAACTTTGCAGGAACCATGAATACAAATGGCAGCCTGTACTGTTTCATGATGACGATGTCCTCCTCTCGCGGTTTCATCTACATTGTAAATGTAGAATACACGTTTAATTTTAAAAGGGAGCAAACGCTCGGCGTTATCCAGTACTGTCAACTCACCGCGGGTATCTTTAAAATTAACCAGATTCAGTATATACGCCATAAGAAATTAAGATATAAAAAAATTAATCAAGAGACTGTGCTGCTAAAAAATAATCAATTTTGTCTAATAATTCGGGAGACTTTTGCATATCAAATTTCCGAGCATACAAACGGTCTGAAGCAATGATATCTGCAAAATCAGAGATATCAAAAGTCTTAGGACTGGGTGTTTTAGGAGGATGCTTGTAATAATGACAATTTTCATTCACAACCTGAGCTGAAAAAGAAGAATTCAACAAAATCGTCTGAAACAAAAATTCATCCGGAGCCCATGAAAATCGGAAAAACCTTCGCATTTTAGAATCCCTGTCTACTGTTGCTAATACATATTCGGCTGCCTCAGGACTAATGGCCCAAAACATGGAACTTCCATAAAATTGCATGCCTTTAGGCTGATTATTTCTTTTAAAAAAGGTATTAATAACCCTTTCTAAAAAAAACTGTCCTCTGAACCTAAAATCGGTTAAATGATATTTATTTACCCTCTGCATGCCCTCTTCCCATTCCCCACTAAAGGCTCTGTACTTCAATAATAATTTCCCTTTTCTTGCTTCAAAAAAAGCCTGCATTTGAGCGGCAGTTTTTATAGGGTAATCTTGCCCACTCATTAAACTGATAAAATCGTAGGTTCTTGCAGAATCAAGAATCTCTTGTAACCCATTAAACTCAGCCTGAATAGTACTATATGCAGCCCACTGAACATCTACCCTATTCTGAATAAAATATACATTGTCGTATTTCATTAGATTATCATGTGATTCCAGTGTAAATTTTGCATCCACATGAATATAGAAATCAAAATCGGGGTGTTGCATTTGCTGAATCATTCGCTCTGTTTGGAGCGGATTGGTATAAGTGATAATCAGGTGTGCAACTCTCATAATGCTTTGAAGGTCGTAAAAGTATTAAATATTAATTAAAAAGCCACTACAAAACGTAGTGGCTTTAAAAAATATATTTAAAATAATTTATGCAATTTTTTCAACCTGCATATAACTTAATTCAACCGGTGTAGAACGACCAAAAATTTTAACGGTTACTTTCAGCTTTTTCTTTTCGTCGTTTACTTCTTCAATAACCCCATTGAAATCGTTGAAAGGACCTTCGATAATCTTGATGGTTTCACCCACAATGAATGGTTCACTCATGGTTACACCCATATCATTCATTTCGTCAACCTTACCCAACATTTTATTAACTTCTGCCTTGCGCAGGGAAATAATCATTCCCTTAGAGCCTTTACCATCGGTTAAGAAATGCATTACGTTGCTGATATTGCTGATATGCTGAACCATATCATCATTCAACTTTCCATCTAAAACTTCCATCATTACATAGCCAGGAAAATAGTTCTTCTCGCGCATTACTTTCTTGCCGTTCTGAACCTTATAAACTTTTTCCATTGGAAGGAATATCTGCTTGATGATATCCTGCCAGCCATTTCTGATTACATCTTTGTCAAGGTATTCCTTCACTTTTCTTTCCTTACCACTTACTACGCGCAATACATACCATTTGGTTTCTTGCTGAGGTAGTTCGCTGGTCTGCATTTTTTCTGCTGCTTCCATGATGGGATTACTTGAATAATGAGTAAACTAACTTTAATAATTGGTTGCTTGAAAAATCCATTATCCAAACCATGGCAGTAATAATTACTGTAGCTACCAACACAATAACAGTGCTTTGTTGCAATTGTAACCAGGTAGGCCAGGTTACTTTCTCCAGTAATTCCTGGTAGCTTTCTTTAAAGTATAATGCTATCTTATTCATTTCCGTGTTTGATCGTTTGTTCAGTGAACGATTTTTTGCACGGGCACTAGGATTCGAACCCAGATCAAAGGTTTTGGAGACCCGTATGCTACCGTTGCACCATGCCCGTTTTTAGACTTCTTTTTACAAACAAAGTACCTAGCGGATGCTAAGTACTTTGTTCTGTAAAGATATAGTTTTTTGCTGAAAGCCCCTAAGGCTTATTTGCAAATTACTTGATGATTTCAGTAACCTGACCAGCACCTACGGTACGGCCACCTTCACGGATCGCGAATTTCAATCCTTTTTCCATCGCGATTGGCTGAATCAATTTAACGCTTAGGTTGATATTATCACCAGGCATTACCATCTCAGTTCCTTCTGGTAAAGTAACTTCACCAGTTACGTCAGTTGTTCTGAAGTAGAACTGAGGACGGTATTTGTTAAAGAATGGAGTGTGACGTCCACCTTCTTCTTTGCTTAGTACGTAAACTTCACCTTTGAAATCAGTGTGAGGAGTAATTGAACCTGGCTTACAGATAACCATACCACGACGGATATCTTTCTTTTCAATACCACGTAGCAATAAACCTGCGTTGTCACCAGCTTGACCTTCGTCCAATAATTTCTTGAACATTTCAACACCAGTTACAGTAGAAGACAATGGAGATTCCATTAAACCTACGATTTCTACAGCTTCACCTACTTTGATGATACCACGCTCAATACGACCAGTAGCAACAGTACCACGACCAGTGATTGAGAAAACGTCTTCAACAGACATCAAGAAAGGCATATCAATTGGACGAGGAGGCAATGGAATATAAGTATCTACTGCAGCCATCAATTCGTCAATCTTACCAACCCACTTTGGATCTTCAGCCAAAGCACCAGTTGCAGAACCTTGAATGATTGGGGTATTATCTCCGTCAAATCCATAAGAAGTTAATAACTCACGGATTTCCATTTCTACTAGTTCAAGTAATTCAGGATCATCAACAAGGTCAACCTTGTTCATGAATACCACGATACGAGGTACACCTACCTGACGAGCCAATAAGATATGCTCTTTGGTTTGAGGCATAGGACCATCTGTAGCAGCCACAACTAAAATAGCACCGTCCATTTGAGCAGCACCAGTAATCATGTTCTTCACATAGTCAGCGTGACCAGGACAGTCAACGTGCGCATAGTGACGATTTTCTGTTTGATACTCAACGTGAGCAGTATTGATGGTAATACCACGCTCTCTTTCTTCCGGAGCACCGTCGATTTCATCATATTTCTTTGCAACGTTACCCATACCTTTTTTAGACAAGGTAATAGTAATAGCTGCAGTTAAAGTAGTTTTACCATGGTCAACGTGACCAATGGTACCTACGTTTACGTGAGGTTTTTCCCTCTTAAAGGTCTCTTTTGCCATTTGTATCGGTTTTTAGTTGTGTTTTTAAAAATTTATGTCGCTGCCCTCCCTCAGGCAATGTTTTATCTTCTTTCTCACTTATCCCCTTCTTTCCTGACAAATCCAGTTGAACGGGATATCACCAGGGAAATCAATCTGAGCCATTCATCTGAGTGCAGAGCCGTTAGTGAGAATCGAACTCACGACCTCTTCCCTACCAAGGAAGTGCTCTA
>VFQO010001174.1_pt1 | contig 21580 bp, 20 predicted proteins | sample 3512331 | NCBI WGS metagenome assembly VFQO01 (sample SAMN10412371, study PRJNA504923) | tailings metagenome | isolation source: Replicate 3 from Balatoc abandoned mine | place: Philippines: Itogon, Benguet | collected 2017-08-28 | reverse complement strand
CGCTCATCGCGGCCTGCTTGATCTCGCCCTGGATCTTTTCATAATCCTTTTCCATTGCTTCGGTGACCGAAGCACGGGTGTCCTTCAGCGCCGCTTCGAAATCGGCCATGGTCACCACATCGCTGTTGATCGACCGTTTGAGCGCGGCCAGACCCGAGCGGCGGGTCAGATCCTCCAGGTCGGCGCCGGTGAATCGATCCGACTTTTCCGCGAGCACCGCCAGATCGACGTCGTCGGCGAGCGGCATCTTGCCGGTCTGAATTTCCAGGATTCGCTGGCGTCCCTCGGCGTTGGGAACCGACACATAGATCAGTTCGTCGAGCCGACCGGGGCGTAGCAGCGCCGGGTCGATCAGGTTCGGACGGTTGGTCGCACCGATGACGACGACCGACTGCATCTCCTCGATCCCGTCCATCTCGGCCAGGATCGTGTTGACGACACGCTCGGTCACCTGCGGCTCGCCCGACGTCCCGCTGCCGCGCGCCGGCACCAGGCTGTCGAGCTCGTCGATAAAGATGATCGTCGGCGCGACCGCGCGGGCGCGGGCAAACAGACGCGTGATCTGCTGTTCGCTCTCGCCATACCATTTCGACAACAGGTCCGACGATTTGATCGAGATGAAATTGGCATCCGACTCGCGCGCTGCCGCCTTCGCCAGCAACGTCTTGCCGGTGCCGGGCGGGCCATAGAGCAGAAACCCCTTGGCGGCGCGAATACCGAGACGCCGGAACGCTTCGGGGTGCTTGAGCGGCAGTTCGATCCCCTCGATCAGCTTCTCGCGCGCGGCATCCAGCCCACCAATGTCGCTCCACCGTGTCGTCGGCGCTTGCACCATCACCTCGCGCATCGCCGACGGCTGCACACGCTTCAACGCGTTGCTGAAATCTTCGCGCGTCACGCGCAGATCCTCCAGCACCTCGGGCGGAATCGTCCCCTCGGCCAGATCGAGCTTGGGCATGATCCGCCGCACCGCCTCGATCGCCGCCTCGCGGGTCAGCGCCGCCATATCGGCGCCGACGAAACCGAAAGTGGTCCGCGCCAGTTCGGCCAGATCGACATTGTCGGACAGCGGCATGCCGCGGGTGTGGATGCCCAAAATCTCGCGCCGCCCGCTCTCGTCGGGCACCCCGATGACGATCTCGCGGTCGAACCGACCCGGGCGCCGCAGCGCTTCGTCGATCGCATCGGGGCGGTTGGTCGCGGCGATCACGACCAGGTTGGTGCGCGGCTCCAACCCGTCCATCAGCGTCAGCAACTGCGCGACAAGACGCTTTTCGGCCTCGCCGGTGACCTGCCCGCGCTTGGGCGCAATCGAATCGATTTCGTCGATGAACAGGATCGACGGCGCCGCCTTGGCCGCCTGCTCGAAAATATCGCGCAGGCGCTTCTCGGATTCGCCATAGGCCGACCCCATGATCTCTGGGCCGTTGATCAGGAAGAATTGCGCTTCGCTCTCATTGGCGACGGCGCGCGCCAGCCGCGTCTTGCCAGTGCCCGGCGGTCCGTGCAGCAGCACCCCGCGCGGCGGATCGACCCCCAGGCGGCGGAACAATTCGGGGTAGCGCAGCGGCAGCTCGACCATCTCGCGCAGCTGATCGATCGTCTCGCCCAGCCCGCCCAGATCGTCATAGGTGACGTCGGTGCGGCGTGCGTCCTGCGGCTCCTGATATTCGGGCAGCAGCTCAATCTCGGTATTTTCGTCGATGAACACGACACCCTTGGGCGCCGCCGACACGACGATCAGGCGCACTTCGGCTAGCGCATAGGCGGGGGCATTGAGCATCTGACGCAGCTGCGGCGGCATGTCGCCCGATTCCAGTCGCTGCTGGCCGGCGGTCGCGACGGTATCGCCGGCGACCAAAGGCCGCCCGAAAAAGCTGCGCTTCAGTGCGTTTGCTGATCCTTGCAGCCGCAGATTTTCCTGCGCCGGGGCGAACACCACGCGCGTCGCCGGGCGCGTATCGACGCGGCTCAATATCACCATGTCACCCGCGCCCGCGCCCGCATTGGCGCGTTGCAGGCCGTCGAGGCGGATCACCTCCAGCCCTTCGTCCTCGGGATAGGGTGCGACGACGCGCGACGCGGTCTGGCGCTTGCCGCTTATCTGGATGATGTCGCCTTCGGTGACGCCCAGTTCGGCCATTGTCGAGCGCGGGATGCGGGCAATGCCGCCCCCGCTTTCCTCGGCGCGTGAATTCGCCACCTGCAGTTTCACCTGTTTGTCTTTTACCGCTGCATCGGCCAAGGCGCGTCTCCGTCAAAAAGATCCATATGCCGAAGATAGGATGGTCGTTCCCGATTTGCGACCCCTCGCACTGGCGGGGGCCGACGCAAACCTATGACGCACTGCACAAAATAGTGGCAAGTCGCGCCGCGGCATGTATCATCGACGCTCGATATGCCACGCCTTCCTCCCCTCAGCAGCATGGAGGCCTTTCTCGAGGTCGCCCGCTATGGCACCGTCAAAGCCGCCGCAATCGAGCTTGGCTTGTCGATGCCCGCGCTGTCGCGGCGGATCCAGACGCTCGAACATGCCGTCGGGCGGCCGCTGTTCAACCGCCATCATCACGGGCTCAGCCTGACCGAAGCGGGGCGCGCGTTGCAGGAACAGCTGGCGCCGATCCTCGACGATCTGCGGACCGTGATCGGCCAGGTCGGCAGCCCCGATGCCTCGCTGCGCCTCCACCTCAATGTCCTCCCGCTGTTCGCGCAGCAGCGACTGTTTCCGCGCCTGCCGGAATTGCGCCGCGAGCACCCCGAACTGCATATCGACATCGACACCATGTCGCATGCCGAAGCGCGGCTCGGCGACGGCATCGACGCCGCGATCGCCCTCGCCCGCTCGATCGACCCGGCGCTTTACGCGGCCCGGCTCGATCAGGACAAGGTGTTCCCGATCGCCGCACGCAATCTGACCGACGCCAACCGTCCGATCGCGGTCCCCGAACAATTGCAGCGGACGACCATCCTGCTCCACCGCGAGATGCCCGAAACCTTTACCGAGTGGAAAAAGGCGATCGGCATGCCCTACCTCGAGCCCGCCGGGATCGATTTTTTCGATTCGGGACCGTTGATGCTCGAAGCCGCGGCCCAGGGGATCGGGGTCGCGTTCATGCACGGTCATCATTTCGACGACGCCCACGACCCGCGGCTGGTCCGCCTGTTCGATTTCGATGTCGATAGCCCCTACAGCTATTGGTTTGTGTGCCGACCGAGAGCGTTGCGACAGCCGGCGGTCAAGCTGTTCCACGACTGGTTGCTGGCGGCGAAGATTTAGGGATAATGGTGCTGCTGGGGAGGATTGAACTCCCGACCTCGTCATTACCAATGACGCGCTCTACCACTGAGCTACAGCAGCAACCGAAACGCCCGCAAACGCCTGTTCGCTGGGCAGGCGCGGCCTATGGCGGGGCGCCCCGCGCCTGTCAAGGTGCCAGGGTTGACGATCGGGCAATTTCACGGGCATGGCCGCCAAGATGAGCAAGCCGCCCTCGCCCGCCGACATCGAGCGCGAACGCCGCCTGGCCGAGGCGCTGCGCGACAATCTGCGCAAGCGCAAGGCGCAGGCGCGCGATGCCAAGGCGGAAGCCCGACCTAAAGACTGACCGTCACCGTCACATCGTCGCCCTCGACCAGTGCCTCGGCCTTGCGCACCGCAGCCTTGACTGGCAGCAACCAGCCGCCGCTCTCCTTGTGCGGGAATACTGAGGTCTGCCAGCTCGTATCGCCAATGCTCGCCTGAACCCGCGCCGACCCGAAACCCTTGCGCCCGTTCAGCCATTGGCCGGTCATTGCCGCGATCCGGATGCCGTCGGCGGCTTCGCCCGCGATCGTGACGAAAAACCACGCCGCCGGGGCCGTCGCGGATTGCCAGCGCCAGAGCGGCGTGGTGACGGTGAAGCTTTCCATTACCGTAGCCCTGAGCGTATCGAAAGGCGCCTATCGGTCATGCACCAACATCATTTTGCGTCCCCCACAGCGCGCACCGGCACAGGGATATTGCAAATGTCCGCGCCGCCCGCCGGCTTGATGAAAAACGGATCGCGGCGATTGGCGCGCGCGTCGGCGTAGCGCGCGAAGCTGTCGCTTTCGGTCGACAGATATTCGAACCGTGGCTGGTCGGCGGCGGGCAGTTCGGTGGCGATACGGATGGACGCGATTGGCACCCGCTCGGCTTCGGTTTCGTAAAAGCCCAGCGCCCCGGTGCCGCGCGGCAGGCTCGACAGATGTTCGATCCCGCTAATCACGCGGCCGACAAGCGCGATATTCTGATCGAGGTGTCGGGGCGCGTGACCGATGACGGTGTAGAGTTCAGCGCCGGTGCCGGTGTCGGGCGACAGGTTACGGCCGACGCCAACCATCCCGTAGCAATGGAGGGGCCAACGCCTGTCGGGGATCTTGTCGTCCGCGAATCCAACCGGCCACCCGGCTTGGAAGCCGATGCCGGGAGCGTATTGGTCATTCTCGAGCGAAAAAGAAATTCCGAAAATGTCGCGGCTTTTCGCACGTTCCATCCGCTGCGCGCGCCGTTCCGCCTCATCACGCGACAGTTTGATGACCACCTTGCCGTCAACGACCGTTTCCTCGCTACGCTTGTCGGAAACAACATATTCTGCTTCCGGCACCGTGACCAAGCCCTCCGGCAGCGCCTTCTTCTCGGTCGCATCGCCCCATTGCACGACATAATTGTCCTGCACGCGGTTGACGCTCGTGCCGTCCCACCAATGCGCGGCCGCGAGTTTGCGGATGTTGCCGATCCAGCCCTGGCTGAACGGCGCAGGCATCAGCTGGATGACGACGCGGCGCGGCTTGCCTTTGGCATCGGGTGCCAGGTCCATCACCAGCAGGTCCGACGGGGCGATCGCGATCCAGTCGCTCGCGGGCGCCGCCGCCGCGATCTCGCCCGGCGACGGGATCGGTGCAGGTTCCTGCGCGGTGACCGGAAAGGCGAGCGAAGCGGCAGCGGCGGCCAGAAGCAGATGTTTCATGCCGTCTGTCTGCCACGCTCAACCGACTTGCGAAAGCCCCGCCCAGCGACTAGGGCGCGCGTTCCAAGCATGCGGAGCGGTGGCCGAGTGGTCGAAGGCGCTCGCCTGGAAAGTGAGTATAGGTCAAAAGCCTATCGTGGGTTCGAATCCCACCCGCTCCGCCATCACTTCAAGCGAAATGCAGGCGGCGGTATTTGCCGCGGAAATAGAGCAAAGGATCGCGGTGCGGTTCGAACTGCGCGCGCACGACGCGGCCGACCAAAATGAAATGATCGCCGGCTTCGTGCAGCGATTCGCGCTGGCACTCGAACGACACCAGCGAACTGCCGAGCAAAGGCACGCCGGTCTGGCCCGGCGCCCACGGCAGATTGGCAAAGCGATCCTCGCCGCGCGTCGCAAACCGGTTCGATGCGGGTTGCTGGCCGATTTGCAACACATTGACCCCGAAATGTTCGGCCTCGCGCAGTGCGGGTGCGGTGCCCGATGAGTTGGCAATGCACACCAGCAGAAGCGGCGGATCGAGCGATACCGAGGTGAAGCTGTTCGCGGTCAAGCCGACCGGGGTGCCTTCGGCGTCCAGCGCGGTGACGATCGTCACGCCGGTGGCGAAGCAGCCCATCGCGTCGCGCAGCGTCCGCGGGTCCGAACCCGCCTGAAACTCGGTCGCCTCGCGCGGTTGGTGGCGCTCGAGAAATTCCAGCAACTGACCGAGCAAGGCGTCGGTCCGGTCTGCTTCGAGCGCTAGTTCGTTATCGTCAATATCGGCCAGTTCGCCGATCGGCAGCGCGAGACGCGCCGCAATGGCGTCGGCGACCGCGTCGGCATCGTCAGGCATATCGACCAGCACTAGTCCGCCCGCCAACAAGATGCCGTCGGTCGCCAGCGCGCGCGTCGCGATCCAGCCGCCGCGCCGCGCGGCGACCACCACCGGACGCGATCCCATTTGGGCGAGGACCAGCCGCAAATCTTCGACATGGGCGGCGAGTTGATCGATACCGCCGGGCGCGCGCAAATCGAGATTGACCACCCGGCGCCCCGACAACGCCAGCCCATCGGCGACCGCGCGCCACACGCTGCGCGGCTGCCCGATGTCGGGAATGAGCAGCACCGCCGGGTCGTTATCGTCGCCCAACACGTCGGCGGGCAGCACGGCACCGCCAAAACCCTTATATTCGATGAGGCTCAAACATTCCCCCTGGCGCACCGGCGAGCGATAACGCCGTGGGCAACGAAATGATCAGATTGCGAAGAATCGGATCATATCGAAAGCGTAGGCGGCGCGCCAGCACATCGACCTAGCGCCGCATCGCAGCGAGCCGCTGATCGACGATCGCGTCGGCCTCGGCGATGATGCGGTCGATCAGCTGCTGACAGGTCGGGATGTCGTGGATCAACCCCTGCACCATCCCGGCCCAGAATACGCCCTTTGACAGGTCGCCGGTTTGCAGGAGTTCGCGCCCCGCTTGACCGTTTACCAACTCGGCGACATCGGCAAAGGTCGCGTCGGGCTGGGCCAGGCGGCGCACCACCTCTTCGCTGACCGCGCTCTTCCCGACGCGCGCGGTGTTCTTGAGACTGCGGAAAATCAGGTACGAACCGCGTTCGTCATTATCGATATAAGCCTGTTTCACATTGTCGTGAATCGGCGCCTCGACCGTCGCGCAGAAGCGGGTGCCCATATTGATGCCTTCGGCGCCAAGGGTCAGGGCCGCGACAAGCCCGCGGCCGTCGCCGAACCCGCCCGACGCCAGCATCGGGATTTTCACCTTGTCGGCGGCGGCGGGAATCAAGATCAGCCCCGGAATATCGTCCTCGCCGGGGTGCCCTGAGCATTCGAAGCCATCGATCGAAATGATGTCGCATCCCGCGCGCTCGGCCGACAGCGCGTGGCGTACCGCGGTGCATTTGTGGAGAATGGTGACGCCATGCGGTTTCAGCATTTCCCAGATTTCACGCACCGCCTGCGTTCCTGCCGTCTCGACGATCTTGACCCCGCCGTCGATGATCGCCTGCGCATAGGCGTTGTAATCGGGGGCGTTGATCGTCGGGAAGACGGTCATGTTCACCCCGAACGGTTTGTCGGTCATCGCGCGGCAACGCTCGATTTCGTCGCGCAGCGCTTCGGGGCTCGGCTGGGTCAGCGCGGTGATGATGCCCAGCCCGCCGGCGTTCGAAACCGCGCTCGCCAACTCCGCATAGCCGACGCTTTGCATGCCGCCCTGGACGATCGGATGTTCGATCCCCAGCATTTCGGTGATGCGTGTCTTGAAAGCCATCGTCGGTCCTTCCCCATTTTCGGTCGCAACAAATTGACGCTACGTCGCCGCCGCGCCGGAATTGACTTGACGTTTACGTCAACGTCCGGTTCATTGGCAAGACAAGATATGCGGGAGCGGGACAGATGCGGTCATGACCATCCTATATGACGAAGGCCAACAGGCGATCGCGACCGAATCGCGGCGGGTGCTCGAAGCCCGAATCAGCAAGGACGATTTGCTGCCGCTGCTCGAATCGGTCGGCGATTATCACCGCCCATTCTGGGACACCGCCAGGGAGCAGGGCTGGACCGCGCTTGCGCTTCCCGAAGCGCATGGCGGATTGGGACTGGGCGTCGTGGAACTGGGGCTGATCGCCCATCAGGCCGGCCGCTCGCTCAGCGGCGCGCCGTTCCTGACCTCGAGCTTTGGCGCTGCCAAGGCGATCGAGCTTTACGGCTCGGACGCGCAAAGGGCGCGCTGGCTCGCGCAGCTGGCGTCGGGGGACAGCGTTGGCGCCATCGCCTTTGCCGCCGGTCCCGACGCGCTGCCCTCCCGGCCCGACGTTACGCTGACCGGCGACCTGCTCGACGGCGCAGCGCGCAGCGTTTCGGGTGGTCTGGCCGCCGATGTCGCGATCGTCCTGGCGAATGGTCCCGGTATGCCCGTGCTGACGCTGGTCGACCTGACGGGCGTCGAACGCACCGCCATCGCCAGTTTCGACAACAGCCGCTGTCTCGCCGATCTTGGCTTTGCCGCGACGCCTGCCGAGACGCTGGTGGTGGGGCATGCCGCGCGCGATGCCGCGCTCCATATTCTGGCGCTGCAGGCCGTCGTCACAGCACACGAACAAACGGGCGGCGCTGAGGTGCTCATGGAGATCGCGCGCGACTATGCGCTGACGCGCCGCGCCTTTGGCCAGCCCATCGGTGCCTTTCAGTCGGTGAAGCACCGGATTGCCGAGCTTTACGGGCTGATCGAACTGGCGCGGGCCAATTGCATCCATGCCGCGGCCCGCGAAAACCAGCACGACTTTATCACCGCCGCGGCCGCCGCGCGGCTGTCGGCGACCGAGGCCTATGACACCGCGGCACGCGATTGCATCCAGATCCACGGCGGCATCGGCGTGACATGGGAGCTTGGCCTCCACCTCCATATGCGGCGCGCGCGCAGTTTGGCGATTGAACAGGGCAGCAGCCTGTTCTGGGAGGACGTCCTGGTCGACCGACTGGCAGGAGAAGCGGTATGAGCGATCTCGAAACCTATCGTGCCAAGGCGGCGGCGTGGCTCGAATCGATGGCGCATACCTTTGGCCGCGAGGCACGCAAGGGTTTGACGGAAGCCGAAGATCTCGCCCTCGGGCGCCGCTATCAAAAGGCGAAATTCGACGCGGGCTATGCCGGGATCAACTGGCCTGTCGAATATGGCGGCCAGGGGCTGACCCATCTCGAAAAGGTCACTTTCGACGCCGAGGAAATGAAGCACGGCTTCCCGAATTTCTATTTCGGCATCTCGCTCGGCATGCCGGTACCCGTGTTGATGCAGTTCGGCAGCGACAAGGAATTCGTCAAGGAACGAGTGCTCAAAGCGCTGCAGGGCGAAGAAATCTGGTGCCAGCTGTTCTCCGAACCCTCAGGGGGCTCCGATCTCGCGGGCCTGCGCACTCGGGCCGAGCCCGACGGCAACGGGTGGAAAATCAATGGCCAGAAAGTGTGGACCAGCTGGGCGCATTACAGCGACTATGGCGTCATCGTCGTCCGCACCGACCCGACCGTTCCCAAGCATAAAGGGCTGACCTATTTCTGGGTCGATATGAAGGCTCCGGGGGTGACGGTGCGCCCGATCAAGCTCGCGGGCGGCGACAGCCACGTCAACGAAGTGTTCTTCGACGATGTGAAGATCAGCGACGACCATCGCATGTCGCCGGTCGGCGGCGGCTTTGCGGTGGCGATCACCACGCTGATGATCGAACGCTATGTCGCGACCGACAGCGCCGGTTTCGGCCCACACCTCGACATGTTCGTCGATCTGGCGAAAGACACCTCTCTCAACGGCAAGCCCGCGATCGAAGATGGCCGCATCCGGCAGCAGATTGCGCGCAATTATGCGATGCGGTCGGGGCTCGATTCGATCAACGTCCGCGCGCGGCTGATGATGCAGGCAGGAATGATCCCCGGCGCCGAAGGCTCGCTCAACAAGCTGGTCGCGGTGCGTTCGCGTCAGAGACTGTCCGAGCTCGCGATCGACCTGCAGGGCACGGGCGGCTTCGCCTTCGACGAACATGCCTCGCAAAAGGAGGATTGGGCGTCGAGCTGGATCAACGCCCCGACGGGCCGCATCGCGGGTGGGTCGGACGAAACCCTGCTCAACACGATTGCCGAAAAGGTACTCGGCCTGCCGCAGGATCACCGCCCCGACAAGGGCATTCCGTTCAACCAGATTCCGGCCTGAGGATGCGCGCATGAAGTTCGATTCCACCACATCGGCAGTCGTCACCGGCGGCGCCTCCGGCCTCGGCCGCGCCACCGCCGAAGCCCTATCGGCTGCGGGTGTAAAGGTTGCGATTTTCGACATCAACGAGGCGCTGGGCGAAGAGGTCGCCGCATCGATCGGCGGATTGTTCTGCAAGGTCGATATCACCGACGAGCAATCGGTGCTCGACGGCTATGCCAAGGCGCGCGCGGCGCATGGCCAGGAGCGCATTTGCGTCCATTGCGCGATGACCTCGCGCCGCGGCAAAACCCTCGCCTTTGACAAGGAAAGCCGCACCTTCCGCCGCACCCCGACTGAAGATTACGCCTATGGCGTGGCAGGCATCCTGACCGCCAGCTACCGCATCGGCTCGATCGCTGCCGAGGGCATGGCGACACTGCCCGAGATGGAAGACGGCGAACGCGGCGCGATCATCTTTACGGCGTCGGTCGCCGCGCAGGATGCCCAGATCGGGCAGGTGATCTACGGTTCGGCCAAGGCGGGCGTGAATGGCCTTGTCCTGCCGATGGCGCGCGACCTGATGGACCTCGGCATCCGCGTCAATTCGATCATGCCCGGCGTGTTCGGTACGCCCTTGCTCGGCAATATGAACCCGAAAGTGAAGGAAAGCCTGGAGGCCTCGGTCCCCTTCCCTAAACGGCTGGGCAAGGCCGAGGAATATGCGAGCCTCGCAATGGAAATGATCCGCAACACCTATTTCAACGGCCAAGCCGTCCGCCTCGACGGCGCGATCCGCATGGCCCCCCGTTAAACGCTCCCCGAAAGGAATTTCTCATGCCCGAAGCCTATATCATCGACGCCGTCCGTACCCCGCGCGGGGTGGGCAAGCCCGGCAAGGGCGCGCTGTCGCACCTTCACCCGCAGCATCTTGCCGCGACGGTGCTGAAGGCAATCAAGGACCGCAACAACCTCGACACCGCGACGGTCGACGACATCATCTGGTCGACGTCGAGCCAGAACGGCAAGCAGGGCGGCGACCTTGGCCGGATGGCGGCACTGTCGGCGGGTTATGATACCAAGGCATCGGGAACGACGCTCGACCGTTTCTGCGGCGGCGGCATCACCTCGGTCAACCTCGCGGCCGCCACCGTCATGAGCGGCATGGAAGATTGCGTCATCGCGGGCGGCACCGAAATGATGAGCTACACCACCGCTTTCGCCGCCGAACAGGCGAATGCCGGGCTGCCGCCGCGCCTGATGGGGTCGGGTCACGAAGCGCTCGACGAGCTCCACCCGCAGTCGCATCAGGGTGTCTGCGGCGACGCGATCGCGACGATCGAGGGGATCAGCCGCGAGGATCTCGACGCGCTTGCACTCGTCAGCCAGCAGCGCGCCGACCGCGCGATCAAGGAAGGCCGCTTCGCCAAATCGGTCGTCCCGGTGCTCAACCCCGACGGCAGCGTCGCGCTCGACCACGAGGAATTCCCGCGCCCCGAAACCACCGCCGAAGGCTTGGCGTCGCTCAAGCCCGCCTTCACGGGCCTCGCCGATTTCGACCTGGGTGGCGGCTTCACCTTCCGCAAACAGATCAACCGCCGCTACCCCGATATCGAGATCCAGCATTTCCATCATGCCGGGAACAGCTCGGGGGTTGTCGATGGCGCCGCGGCGATCCTGCTGGCGTCCAAAGATTATGCCGACAAGCACGGCCTGAAACCGCGTGCGCGTGTCGTCGCCTATGCCAATATCGGCGACGATCCGACGCTGATGCTCAACGCCCCCGTTCCCGCGGCGAAAAAGGTGCTGGAGAAGGCCGGTTTGACGAAGGACGACATCGACGTCTGGGAAATCAACGAAGCCTTTGCCGTGGTCGCTGAAAAATTCATCCGCGATCTCGATCTCGACCGCGATAAGGTCAATATCAACGGCGGCGCAATGGCGCTCGGCCATCCGATCGGCGCGACGGGTTCGATCCTGATCGGTACCGCGCTCGACGAGCTCGAACGCTCGGGCGGGCGCTATGGTCTGGTCACTATGTGCGCCGCGGGCGGCATGGCCCCCGCGATCATCATCGAACGCATCTGAACCAGCCCTCGTCATTGCGAGCGGAGCGAAGCAATCCAGAGCGGTTTACGCGTGCTCTGGATTGCTTCGTCGCTTCGCTCCTCGCAATGACGAGTTGATATAATTCTGGGAGACACGACATGGCTGGGCCGCTTCAGGGCATCCGCATCATCGAATTTGCCGGGATCGGCCCTGGCCCCTTCTGCGGCATGATGCTCGCCGATCATGGCGCCGAGGTGATCCGCATCGATCGTCCCGGGGGCTTCATGGACCCGCGCGATCCGCTTAGCCGCAACCGCACCTCGATCGCGCTCGACATGAAGAACCCCGATTCGATCCAGATCGCGCGCGACCTTTGCAAAAGCGCCGATGGGATTATCGAGGGCTATCGCCCCGGCGTCATGGAGCGGCTAGGCCTTGGCCCCGATGTGCTGCTCGCCGACAACCCGAAGCTGATCTACGGCCGCATGACCGGTTGGGGGCAGTTTGGACCCTACTCCCAAGCCGCGGGTCACGACATCAACTATATCGCACTCTCGGGCGTGCTCCACGGCATCGGCCGCGCGGGCGAAAGGCCGGTGCCGCCGGTCAATTATGTCGGCGACTTCGGCGGCGGCGGGATGATGCTGGCCTTCGGCATGGCGAGCGCACTGGTCCATGCCGCGCGCACCGGCGAGGGGCAGGTGATCGACTGCGCGATGACCGATGGCTCGGCGCTGCTCGCCGGCATGACTTGGGGCTTCAAGGCGATGGGCCGCCTAAAAGACGAAGCGGGCGTCAACATGCTCGACGGCGGGGCGCATTTCTATGACAGCTATGTCTGCGCCGACGGCAAATTCATCTCGATCGGGTCGATCGAACCGCAATTCTATGCGCTGCTGCGCGAAAAGACCGGGCTGACCGACGATCCCGATTTCGATGCGCAAATGGACCCGTCGAAATGGGGGACGCTGAAGGAGAAGCTGACCGCGCTCTTCAAGACCAAAACCCGCGACGAATGGTGCGCGATCATGGAGATGACCGACGTCTGCTTTGCGCCGATCCTGTCGCTCACCGAAGCACCGCAGCATCCGCACAATGTTGCGCGCGAGACGTTTCTCGAAATCGGCGGGGCGGTCCAGCCCGCCCCCGCGCCGCGCTATTCGGCGACCGTCAACGACACCCCGCGCGCGGCTCCGGCGGTCGGCGCCGATGGCGACGCGGTGCTGACAGGGCTTGGTTATGATGCGAGCAAGATCGCGGCGCTGCGCGATGGTGGTGCGGTGCGCTAGAACCTTTCGTCATTGCGAGCGAAGCGAAGCAATCCAGAGCGGGTTACGCAACTCTGGATTGCTTCGCTGCGCTCGCAATGACGACGGTTTTTGAGCACGTCGATCACCGCGCGGTCATAGCTTCCCAAAGCCCTTGCCCGCCGAGCCCAGCCACCTGCCGTCCCAGCCTCGCCGCCCAGTAGGCATCATTCCCATGCTCTCCGCGCCAGCGCATCAGCGGGATCGTCACGCGGTGGAGGTCATATTCGCGCGTAAAGCCGATCGCGCCGTGGACCTGATGCGCGATCGCCGTAACGACACTGACCGCTCGGTTCGCGCGCAGCTTCGCCGCGGCAATCTCGAAATCCGCCGCCGCAGGATCGAGCCCCACCGCATCCAGCCGCGCCGCCAGCGCCGCCGCGGCCGCCTCGACCGCGCGCACTTCGCACGCCATTACAGCCAGCGATTGCTGCACGGCCTGGAATTTGCCCAGCGGGCGCCCGAATTGCTGGCGCGTGTTCACATGCTCGATCGACAGCGCCAGCGCCTGCCCCATCGCGCCGGCCATCAGGCTGACCGTGGCGGCAGGCTGTAGAGCGTCCGGCGCGATCAGCGCGGCGATCGCCAGATCAGGGACCGCGACGCCCGCGATCTGCAACACCGCATTCACGTCGCCCCAGTCGCCGCCAAAACCGCCTTCTTTTTCAGGCACCAGCAGTAGACCAAATCCAGCCTCCTCGACCGGGGCCATCCCCGCTGTCGCTGCCTCGGCAAACACCGCGCGCGCGGTATCGCACAGCATCTCGCGCGCCGCGCTCATCTGAGGCCAAGCCCGCGCGCAATGATCCCGCGGATCACCTCGCGCGTCCCGCCGCGCAGCGAAAAGCTGGGCGATGCGATCAGCAACGCGCGCAGCAATCGGCCAAGATCGCTCGGATCGTTCCAAGGACAATCGACGATCGCCTGCACCCGGCGCGGCATGTCCTGCTCGAACGCATTGCCCAATTCCTTGACCACCGACGCCTCGACCATCGGATCCTCACCCGCCGCCAGCTTCGCCGCGGTCGACATCGACAATTGCCGCAACGTCCACATCTCGGCGGTTAGCTCACCGATCAGCGCAGCGACGGCGGGATCGGAATCGGCGCCCGCCGCATCGATCAGCGCCGCGAGCAACGCATGGCTCGACAGATAGCGTTCCGGACCCGACCGCTCGAGCCCGAGTTCGGCGGTGACCTGCTGCCACCCCTGCCCCCTTGTCCCGACCAGCGCGCCGTGCGGGACGAGGGCGTCGTCGAAAAACACCTCGTTGAAATCATGGTGGCCCGCCATGTCGATGATCGGGCGAATCGTGATGCCGGGGGTGTCGAGGTCGATCAGCAGCTGGCTCAATCCCCCGTTACGCTCGCTCCCCTCTTCCGTACGCACCAGCGCCAGCATGATGTGCGAAAAATGCGCCCCGGTGGTCCAGATTTTCTGGCCATTGATCCGCCAGCCGTCGGCGGTTTCGCGCGCGGTCGTACGGACCGCCGCCAAGTCGGACCCGGCGCCGGGTTCGGACAGCCCGATGCACGCAAAAAGCTCGCCCTTGGCAATTCCTGGCAGATAGCGCTGCCGCTGCTCCTCGCTGCCATAGCGCAGGATCAGCGGGCCGGTCTGGCGGTCGGCGATCCAATGCGCCCCGACCGGAGCGCCCGCCGCCAGCAGTTCCTCGATCACCACATAGCGTTCCAGCGGATGCCGGTCGCCGCCGCCATAGCGCGTCGGCAACGTCATTCCAATGTACCCCGCCGCTCCCAACGCGCGGCTGAAGTCGGCATCGAAGCTCGCCCAGCAATTGGCGCGCGCGACAACATCGCCCCGCGGCTGGTTCACCGCCAGCCATGCCCGCAATTCGGCGCGCAGTGCTGCGATGTCGCCGGGCGGATCGAAGGGATAGAGCGCAAAGCCTTGCATGTCCGCCCAGCCATGCAATAGCTTTTCCCAAGCAGCAAAAGGATTTTCACATGGGCGAGTTTTTGAGTGTCGAGCGGCGAGGCAAGATCGCGATCCTGACCATGGTCAAGCCCGAAAGCATGAATGCGATCGGCACCCACGAAGATTGCCAGGACATCATCGACACGCTCCGCACCCTTGGCGACGATCGCGGCGTCAGCGCGATCATCCTGACCGGCAGCGGCAAGGCGTTCAGCGCCGGCGGCAATTTGAAAGGCATGCAGGATCGCACCGGCATCGGCGTGCTCGACCAGCCCGATTCCACCCGCAGCAATTATCGCAAGGGGGTGCAGGCGGTGATCCGGGCGCTGATGGATTGTGAAGTGCCGATGATCGCCGCGGTCAACGGCCACGCCATCGGCCTTGGCTGCGACCTTGCCTGCACCTGCGACATCCGCATCGCCGCCGAAAGCGCGAAATTCGCGTGCAGCTTCATCAAGGTCGGCATCGTTCCCGGCGACGGGGGCGCCTGGCTCCTGCAAAAGATACTCGGCTATCCGCGCGCCGCCGAACTGTTCCTGACCGGCGACCGCTTTGACGCGCAGCAGGCAAAGGCATATGGTCTGGTGACGGACGTCGTCCCCGACGCGGAACTGCTCGATCGCGCCGTGGCGATTGCCGAACGGATCGTGTGCAATCCGCCCCGCGCGCTGCGCCTCACCAAAAGGTTGCTGCGCGAGGCGCAGCATAGCCGGATGAGCGATATTTTGGAGCTCAGCGCCGCGTATCAGGCGATCGTGCACGAGACGGCCGACAATCGCGAGGCGATCAACGCCTTTGTCGAAAAGCGCCCGCCGGTGTTTACAGGAGAATGACCATGATTGCCGAGCGCGTCCTGCCCCTGACCGGCGTCCACAATTTCCGCGATTACGGCGGCTATGCGGTCGAGGGCGGCGGGCGACTGCGCAGCGGGATGCTGTGGCGATCGGCGCATCATCAGGATGCGAGCGACGACGATCTGGCGGCGATCGACAAACTGGGGATCGAGACGATCATCGACCTGCGCGGCGACGACGAGCGCGCCGCGCATCCATGCAAGCGGCCCGACGGCTTTTCGGCGCGGGTACTGTTCGCCGACGGCAACACCGCGGGCCTGGCCCCGCATCTGCAGGCGGCGCAGGGGACGATCGACAACGAGACCGCGCGGGCGCGGATGATCGATACCTATGCCGGAATGCCATACCGTCCGGTGCTTGTCGCGACGCTACGCCTCTATCTGTCCGCGCTAGCCGAATATGACGCGCCGAGCCTGGTGCATTGCGTCGCGGGCAAGGATCGCACCGGCTTTGCCGTTGCGGTGGTCCACCGGCTGCTCGGGGTGCACGAAGACGATTTGATGCACGATTATTTGCTCACCAACAGCGCGGGCAAGATCGAGGAACGCATTGCCCAAGGCGGAGAGGTCATCCGCGCGCGGTATAATGCCGACATCCATGACGACGCGATCCGCACCCTGATGTCGGTGAACCCGATCTTCCTCGACGCCGCGCTGACAACGGTCCGCCGCGACCACGGCGACGTCGCGACCTATGCCGAGACAGTGCTGAACTTCACCCCCGAAATGCGGGATGCCATCGTGGACAAGCTGGTGGTTTACTAAAAATACGTCGCCCCCGCGAAGGTGGGGCGGCTATCGGCGTTGTGCAAGGTTGCCCGCGGCCCCCGCCTTCGCGGGGGCGACGGTTACTCCCCCTTCACCAGCACCCCGCCCTTGACCACCGCATCGACGCTTTCCAGCTCGCGCACATTGGCCAGCGGATCCCCGTCAACCGCGACGATATCGGCATAACGCCCGATGGCAATCGCCCCGACATCCTTTTCGCGTCCCAGCGCCTCGGCGGCGTTCTTCGTCGCCGCCTGGATCGCCTGTAGCGGGGTCATCCCATATTCGACCATGATGCGGAACTGGCCACCGACCAAGCCGTGCGGCATCACCCCGGCGTCGGACCCGAACACCATCCGCACCCCGGCTTTGACCGCCTTGCGGAAATTGTCGCGCTGAATCTGGGCAATCTCGCGATCCTTGCGCAGATTGTCCGGCAGCACGCCGTTCTTCGCGCCCTCGGCCTGCGTATATTCGGTGTTGAAGATATCCATCGAGAACCACACCGGCTGCTTGCGCGCCACCGCCATGCGGATACCCTCGTCGTCCACCAGGCTGACATGCTCGATCGTGTCGATCCCCGCCGCAATCGCCGCTCGAATGCCGGTGGCGCCATGCGCGTGCGCGGCGACGCGCAGCCCCCATTGATGCGCCTCGTCGGCAATCGCGCGCAGCTCGTTTTCAGGGACCTGCAGCTGGCCGGGTTCGGTGTTGCGCGAGAAGACCCCGCCGGTCGCGCACACCTTGATCACCTCGGCGCCATATTTGCGCTGACGGCGGACCTGATAGCGCAGTTCCTCCGGATTATCGCCGATCCCCTCTTCCTTGCCGTCCTTCTTCTCCAGGCTGGGCGGCAGGAAGGTGCTGTCGCAGTGCCCGCCCGTCGCGCCGAGAGCATAGCCTGCGGGAACGATGCGCGGCCCGACCGCATAACCCGCGTCAATCGCCTGTTTCAGCCCGATGTCGTTGCGGTCGCCCGACCCGACATTGCGCACGGTGGTGAAGCCGGCGTCGAGCATGTCGCGGGCATTTTTGACCGCGGTCATGCCCCAGAAACTGTCGGTGAATTCCAGCCCGCGATAGCCGCCGATGTCGGCGGGACCGTCGAGATGGACGTGCATGTCGATCAGCCCGGGCACCAGCGTCTTGTCGCCCAGATTGATATGCTTGACGTCGCTGCCCCAGCGCACGGTGCGCGCGTCGGCGATATTGGTGATGCGGCCGTCCGCGCCAACGAAGATCGCCGGATATTCTACCGTCTTGCCGGTCAGCACATCGACATAGCGCGCAGCGGTGATTACCGTCTGACCCGCCGGTGCCTGCGCGGCCGCGGAAACAGCGCAAAACGCCGCCGATCCCAAAGCAATTGCCCGCAGAATCCCACCGAACTTAATTCTGGATTGCATGTCTGACCCGCCTGTTGTTGTTGCCCGTCGCCTTGATGGCAAAGGCAGCAAATTTAAGACAGCGAAATCTTGTGCCATGCCGGATCGGCAGCCGCTGGCGCGCGGCTGTCGATAGCCAAGCGGCGGCTAAATCGCCTTGCGGCCAAAACCGGCGGGACGCGGGGGTGATTGTACTGCCCCGTCGTCGGCTGCATCGGTCGACACATCGCCGATCAGGCCCGCGTCGCGCTTGCGCATGTAATTGGCAAAGGCGGCATCGGCGTCGAACTCGGGCTCGACCAGGACTTCGCCGGGCTTCAGCTTGGTATCGAAACTGGCCCCCGGCACGCGGTTTACGCCCGTCCCGGCACGCAGCAATTTGATGATCAGCGGCAGCGCCAAGAGCAGGCCGACGATCGACAGCCCGATCACCGTGGGACCCAAGCCGATCCCGGCGACGCCTTCTGCGGTGCCGCCGCCGACGCCGATGAAATGATAGAGCAGCCAGCCGATCCAGACGAGCGGGATCAGCCCGCCGATGATACCAAGCACTTTGCCCAGGGACATATCCATGTCGAAACTCCCGCGGTTCCGGGGTCGTGGATAACAGCCAGAGTTTACGATTCCCTTAGGGCGGCTGGCGCGCTGCTGCGGGTGCCGGCCCACCATGCCCCGGCGAGCGCAAAGGCGGCGCCGAGCAAGGTGCCGCCGACGATGTCGCTGGCCCAATGCACCCCCAGCATGATGCGGGAAAAGGCGTTGAGGACGATCATTACCGCCGCGAGCACCGCGGCCGCGGCGCGCCAGGGGGGCGGAGCGAGCCATGCCAGCAGCAGATAAACCGCCGCCGCGCTGGTCGCATGGCCGCTGGGGTAGGAAAAGCTGGTTTGATGGTCGAGATGCGCGATCACATCGGGCCGCGCGCGGCCGAACCCGAGCTTGAGCAGGCTGGAGGCCAAGTTCGACAGCAAGGATGCGCCGCCCAGCGCCACTGCACAACGCGGCCCGCACCAGTGCCACACCAGCCCGCACAGCAGGATGACAATCACCCAGCGCGGAATGCCGCCGCCGATCCAGCTGACCGCCTGCATGAAGGCGATGAAGGTCGGGCTGGTCTCACCAACGCGGAGCGCCAGCGCGCGCGATATTTGCCGATCAAGACCATCCGCCATGCCCGCAGCGGTCGCCGCGCTGACCAACGCGAACAGCAACAGCGTCGCGATCAGCGCGCGGCGGAAAAAGGCGATGCGGGTGGAACGGCCGGGCATGCGCCCGCTATGGCCAAGCTTCGCGCCGGGCGCAATGAACTGCCGTCATCGATCGCTGGGGTCGCGGGCGTCGCGCCACATGTCGAGCTGCGCCGCAAAGCGCCGCAATTGCTCGGCGCCGCCGTCAACGTCATTGTCGATTATGCGCGCTTCGCCGGTCTCTGATCCCCGCCGGTAATGCAGATACAGGCCGTGCCGCGTTCGCGCCCCGAATTTCGCCGCACCCGAACCCAGACCAAAGATCGCTAGCGCCGGGCCCTCTGGCAGGCGATCGGCGCGATCGAAGATTGCCACGTCGATATGCTCGACCGGCCATGTGTCGGGCATCGCGCCAAAGCTCGGATTGAAATGCAGGCTGCCACCTTCGATCTTGATCGCGGCCCTGCGGGAGAGCGCGCGTGCGGCATGGCGACCACCATAGAACAGGCTGACGCTCCCCGCCCCCAGCAGCACCAGGATTTTTAGCGGCGCCAACGGATTTGGCCGCGGCGTCGGCGCAGGGAGTGTCAGCCCGCCCGGCAGCGCCTGCATCGGGGATGGACGATCGCGGCGGTCGTCCAGCATTTCAAAAGTCAGCCAAAAGGCCGCGGCAGCGAGCCCAAGGAAAAACAGCGATTTGAGCGCATTTCCGGAGTGCGAGAAATGCAGGATCGTTGCATTCATCGGACAGGCTGTTTCTTCAACATCGACGCAAGTTCGTGGAGCGTCAGGCAGCGGCGCGCAACCGCGGCGAGATACCGGTTCATAATCTCCTGCGCCCCATCGCGCCAATTCGGCGCGCGATCCGCACTCCCATTTCGTCGTTGCTTCGCTGCGCTCCTGATAACGCCAACAGGATGCTGGCCTGACCGCGCGGCGTCTCGCTACCGTGCTAAATGTGCAGCGGCCGCCCGAACGCCGCCAGCACGCCCTCGTGCATCGTCTCGCTGAGCGTCGGATGCGGGAAGACGGTGCCGATGAAATCATCCTCGACCAGTTCGGCGGTCTTGCCGATCGTATAGCCCTGGATCAGTTCGGTGACCTCGGCGCCGATCATGTGCGCGCCGAGCAGCTCGCCGGTCTTCGCGTCGAACACGGTCTTGGTGAAACCCTCGGACTCGCCCAGCGCGATCGCCTTGCCGTTGCCGATGAACGGGAAGGTTCCGGCCTTGACCTCGTAACCGAGTTCCTTCGCCTTCGCCTCGGTCAGGCCGACGCTGGCGATCTGCGGGCGGCAGTAGGTGCAGCCGGGGATGTTGCGCGGGTCCATCGCGTGCGGGTGATTCCCCGCAATCGCTTCGACCGAAATGACGGACTCGTGCATCGCCTTGTGCGCGAGCCATGGCGGCGCGGTGACGTCGCCGATCGCCCAAATGCCGGGGACATTGGTGCGGCACATCGCGTCGGTATCGATATGGCCTTTCGTGGTCTTCACGCCGAGCGCTTCGAGCCCGATATTCTCGGTGTTCGGGACGATGCCGATCGCGACGATCGCGTGGCTGAACTCGGCGCTTTCGGTCTTGCCGTCCTTGGTCTTGATCTTCGCGGTGACGCCGGTTGCGGTGGCTTTCAGCTCCTCCACGCCGGCGCCGGTGAAGATCGTCATGCCCTGCTTCTTGAGCTGCTTTTCGAGGAAGGCCGAGACGTCGGCATCCTCGACGGGGACGAGGCGGTCGAGCATTTCGACCACGGTCACCTCGGCGCCCATGTCGCTATAGAAGCTCGCGAACTCGATCCCGATCGCGCCCGATCCGATGACGAGCAGCTTTTTCGGCATTTCGGGCGGGACGAGCGCGTGGCGATAGGTCCAGATGCGCTTGCCGTCAGCGGGCGCGAAAGGCAGGTCGCGCGCACGAGCGCCGGTCGCGACGATGATGTTCTTCGCAGTGAGGGTCTCGGTCCCCTTCTCGCCCTTCACTTCCAGCTTACCCGGCGCCAGCAACTTGCCCTCGCCCATATGGACGGTGATCTTGTGCTTCTTCATCAGGAACGCGACGCCCTGGCTCAGCTGCTTGGCGACGCCGCGGCTGCGCTTCACGACCGCGTCGATGTCGGCGCTGATCTGCTGCGCGATCAGGCCATAATCGCCCGCATGCTGCATATAATGATAGATTTCGGCCGAGCGCAGAAGCGCCTTTGTGGGGATACAGCCCCAGTTGAGACAGATACCGCCGAGATTCTCGCGTTCGACGATCGCGGTCTTCAGCCCGAGCTGCGCCGCGCGGATCGCTGCGACATAGCCGCCGGGGCCCGAGCCGAGGACGATGAGGTCGTAGTTGGTGTCAGCCATTATGGGCTCCTTTAGAAGCCCCTCTCCCCTTGCGGGAGAGGGGTTGGGGTGTGGGGTCGGCGCGCGTCTG
>VFQO010001172.1_pt1 | contig 21597 bp, 17 predicted proteins | sample 3512331 | NCBI WGS metagenome assembly VFQO01 (sample SAMN10412371, study PRJNA504923) | tailings metagenome | isolation source: Replicate 3 from Balatoc abandoned mine | place: Philippines: Itogon, Benguet | collected 2017-08-28 | reverse complement strand
ACTGGGTGCGGATGCAGGACGAGATGCCGGGCGAAAAGCTCTATTTCCTCGCCGATCTGCATGCGATCACCGTTCACAACGACCCCGCCGAACTGACCGCGAACACGCGCGAGATGGCGGCAGCGCTGATGGCGGCGGGGATCGATCCGGCCAAAGCGATCCTGTTCAATCAGGCGCGCGTGCCCGCGCATGCCGAGCTCGGCTGGCTGCTCTTTTGTACCGCGCGCATTGGCTGGCTGAACCGGATGACGCAGTTCAAGGAAAAGTCGGGCAAGAACCGCGAGGGCGCGAGCGTCGGCCTCTATGCCTATCCGGTGCTGCAAGCGGCCGACGTGCTGCTGTATCAGACGACGCACGTCCCGGTCGGCGACGACCAGAAACAGCATCTCGAGCTCGCGCGCGATATTGCGACCAAGTTCAACCTCGACACCGGCACCGATACCTTCACCCTGCCCGAGCCGACGATTCCGCCCACCGCGGCGCGGATCATGAGCCTGCGCGACGGATCGGCAAAAATGTCGAAATCGGACCCGAGCGATGCCAGCCGCATCAATCTGGTCGACGATGCCGACACGATCATGGCGAAGATCCGCAAGGCCAAGACCGACGCCGAGCCGTTACCGTCGAAGGCCGCGGGACTGGAGGGGCGCCCGGAGGCGAAAAACCTGGTGTCGATCTATGCCGCGATGGCCGACGAGAGCATCGATCAGGTGCTCGCGCGCTTTGCCGGACAGGGGTTCGGGGCGTTCAAGCCCGCGCTGGGCGAACTGCTCGTCGAAACGCTGCGCCCGATCGCGACCCGGCTGAACCAGCTCAAGGCCGATCCGGCGGCGATCGATGCCGCGCTGGAGGATGGCGCGGCGCGCGCCACGGCGCTGGCGCGGCCGACGATCGACGCGGCCTATGCGGCGCTGGGGCTTTGCCGCTAATATCCTGTCCGGGCTTGCTTATTGGCGGCGGCACCCGATATCGGATATGGAACCAAGGTGCGACGAGCCGGGTTCAACCAAGGTTAAGTCGCGTTGGCGCAGTCATGGTATAGAGCGCCAAGGATGTGCGCCCCCGAATCACGGAGCCAAGACGATGAGCAATTCGACCCTTCGCCACCTCGGCCTTCGCCGCTTGGGACTCGCCGCGATGACCGGCGCCGCGCTGGCGCTCGCTGGCTGCGCGACCCCGTTCAAGGCCGACGTTGCGCGTTTCCAGACCCAGCTGCCCGCGCCGCAGGGCCAGAGCTTTGTCGTCGAGGCCGGCAACCCGGCGCTCGCGGGCGGTATCGAGTTTAGCCAATATGCCAATCTGGTCGCGGGCGAGCTTACCCGCTACGGCTATCGCCCCGCCGCACCCGGCGAGCGCGCCGATCTGATCGTGCGGCTGGATTATGGCGTCGACAAGGGCCGCGAACGCGTCGTGTCGAGCCCCGGCTTCGGCGACCCCTGGTATGGCGGCTATGGCGGTTATTATGGCCGCGGCTTCTATCGCCCGGTAATCGTCACCGGCCGCGGCGGGCGCCGCTATGTCTATGGCTATCGCGACCCGTTCCTGTGGGGCGGTTTCGGCCCCGGCTGGGGCTATAACGACGTCAGCAGCTATACCGTCTATACCAGCGGCCTGAATTTGCAGATCAACCGCGCCGCCGACGGGTCGCGCCTGTTCGAAGGTCAGGCCGAGGCGCAGTCGCGCGACAACAACCTGCAGACGATCGTCCCCAATCTGGTCGAGGCGATGTTCACCGGCTTCCCCGGCAATTCGGGCGAGCGGGTGCGGATCACGGTGGCGCCGCCCGAGAAGGGGTGAGCTTGCTGTCAGGCCGATAACAAAGGCCCGCCTTTCGGATGAAAGGCGGGCCTTTCTTGTTTGTGACGAATGGTTTTGGCCGGTTTCGACCGGTTGCGGACGTATCTTCTCCCCTCCCTTTTAGGGAGGGGCTGGGGGTGAGTAGCCGCCGAAGGCGGTATTCTGCCTCGGGCTCGCTTCGCTCGTACCCACCCCTAACCCCTCCCTAAGAGGGAGGGGAATGTCTTGAATCCAACCCAACGCTGCCCAATGGGGCGCGGACGTAAAATCTGTGAATAAACCCGGTGATAACCCCGGCGTAGCCCTGTGGATCAGCTGTTCAAACTGCGCCGGATCGCGGCAATCTCGGCGTCGAGTTCGCTGTCGGCGACGCGCAGCGCCTCGACCGTGCGCACCGCATGGATCACCGTCGAATGGTCGCGGCCGCCGAAACGCCGCCCAATTTCGGGGTAGGAGCGCGGGGTCAGTTCTTTGGCGAGATACATCGCGACCTGGCGCGGGCGCGCGATCGCGCGAACACGGCGTTTCGATGCCATTTCGCTCTTGTCGAGCCGGTAGTGCGCGCACACCGCGCGCTGAATCTCGTCGATCGTGATCCGCGGCCGCGCGGTACGGACATTTTCGGCGAGCCGGTCTTCGGCGAGCCGCAGGTCGACCGTCGTGCCGGTCAGCGCCGCATAGGCGAGCAGTTTGTTCAGCGCGCCTTCGAGTTCGCGGATGTTGCGGGTGAAATGCTTGACAAGATAGGCGACGACATCGTCCGGAACCTCGACCATCGGCATCGCCGCCAGCCGCTGGCGAATGATCCGTTCGCGCAGATCGTCCTCGGGCGCCTCGATATCGGCGACGAGCCCGCCCGCCAGCCGCGACAGCAGCCGTGCCTCGACCCCGTCGAGCATCGACGGCGGGCGGTCGGCGGTGACCACCAGCCGCTTGCCCGCGGTCATCAGGTCGTCGATCGTATGGAGCAGTTCTTCCTGCGTCGAATTCTTGCCGATCACGAACTGCAGATCGTCGAGCAGCAGCAAGTCGGCGGCGCGCAGCCGCGCCTTGAACGCCATCATGTCGCCGCCGCGCATCGCGCCGACAAATTCGAGCATGAATTTTTCCGCCGACATCAGGATGATGTTGGCGGTCGGGTGCGCCGCGGCATGGTCCTGCGCGATCGCCTGGAGCAGGTGCGTCTTGCCCTGGCCGGTGCCCGAGCAGAGGTAGAGCGGGTTGAACTGCGGCGCTTCGACCATCGCCATGCGGCGCGCGGCATTGGCCGCCAGGATGTTGCTGCGCGCGATCACGAAACGGTCGAACGACAGCCGCGGATCAAAGCCAAGCAGCGCCGGATTGGCGGCCGGCGGTGGCGGGTCGAATGCCGGCAGCGGCGGGCTTGCCAAAATCGCGGCGCGCTCGGTCGCCCCGGCGCCGCCGCGCACGGTCACCCCGCGCACCGTCGGCAGTTGCTGGCGCCACGCCAGCTCGAGCCGGTCGCCAAAGCGTTCGTTGATCCAGTTGGCCGAGAAGCGGCTGACGGTTTCGAGCGTCACCACCCCCGACAGCGTGCAATAATCGCCAAAGCGCACGGGTTTCAGCCAATGGTCGAAGGTGCGCGCGCCCAAATCGCGGCGCAGGCCTTCGGCGACGCGCGGCCAGAGCGCCGCGGCATCGCCGCTCATCGCCCTGTCCTGTGCATCATAGCCATCCAAATTCCCGCTGTCTGTCACGCCCGCACCGCCCCCGCTGATCCCCCTGTCCTCGAAACCCAAGCGGAGCCGCTCCACACGCCGAGTCGTCGCCTGCGCTGCGGCGCAAACATCCTGCCCGGGACCAGCGGCCCGAAGTAGTGCGAATCATGTCGATGTGGCGGCCACCGGCGAAGGCCGACGACGCACCTGTCTAGTCAGGCCGATGCGAGTCGAGCAAGGGGCGGTCGTGTAAAAATACTGAAATAAAAATCTTGACTCGGCAGGGGTGCCGGAATCGCGCGAAAACGACATTTTATTGCAGTATTTCAAATATTTAGATAGGAAAATCCGGCTGCAGATCAACGAATCGCCGTAATTCCGCCACTTACCGCGCTGCAACACATTTGCCATCGACCGGTCACATTTACGGGCACAAAAAAAGACCCGCAGGAACAGCGCCCACGGGTCGATTTTGTTCCCTTTCGGGACAGAGTGATCAAGCGATCAGGCGATCGCGTTGACGCTCTTGGTGAGGCGCGAGAATTTGCGCGCCACGGTGTTCTTGTGCAGCACGCCCTTGGCCACGCCGCGCGCCATTTCGGGCTGCGCCGCCTTCAGCGCGGTCGCCGCTGCGTCCTTGTCGCCCGCGACGATCGCGTTCTCGACCTTCTTCACCAGCGTGCGGATGCGCGAGACGCGATTCTTGTTCACTGCGGTGCGCGCGGTGTTGCGGCGGATGCGCTTTTTTGCCTGGGGCGTATTGGCCATAAATTCCTCGGTTTTCAAACGGTCTAAGTCGGTCGGAGCACAGCGTCACCGGAGCAGCCGAATCGCGCGAAACGTGCGAATCAATGTCCGGATACGGCCGGTTCCGGAATACCGGACCCTGCTCGAAGGGTGCGCCCATAGCTAGACAGCCCCCGCGGGTCAATCGTTTTTGCGGGAAATCCGCCGGATCACCGCTGGCATTTGGGGCAGTAAAAGGTCGACCGGCCGCTCTGGACGATCCGCGCGATGGTGCCGCCGCATTCGCAAGGATCGCCCTCGCGGCCATAGACACGCCAGTCCTTCGCAAAATAGCCAAGTTCACCATCGGGCTGCTTGTAATCGCGCAGCGTCGATCCGCCCGCCGCGATCGACGCCTCGAGCACCGCCTTGATCGCAGGGACCAGCGCCGCGAGCTTCGCGCGCGATACCTCGGCGGCAGGCTTGGCGGGGTGGATGCGCGCCATGTTGAGCGCCTCGCACACATAGATGTTGCCCAGCCCCGCGACGATCGTCTGGTCGAGCAGCATCGCCTTGATCGGCGCGCGGCGCCCCGCGAGCGACCGTGCCAGATAGGCCGCATCGAAGGCGTCCGACAGGGGTTCGGGGCCGAGGGTGACGAAGGCGGGGAAACCGGTGAGCGGATCGCCCGCGACCAGATCGACCGACCCGAACCGCCGCGGATCGTGGAGCATCAGCCGCTGCCCCGCGGCGGTATCGATCAGCAGATGGTCGTGCTTGCCCGGCTCGCCGGCGCCGATCCGCCAGCTGCCCGACATGCCGAGGTGAAAGATCATATGATCGCCGCGGTCGGTCGCGATGATGCCATATTTGGCGCGGCGCGACAGGCCGGTGACGATCGACCCGGTGAGGCGCTGGGCGAGATCGACCGGGAACGGACGGCGCAGATCGGGGCGCAGCGTCGATACGCGCACCAGCCGCTGGCCGGTGAGGTGCGGCATGAGGCCGCGGACGGTGGTTTCGACTTCGGGGAGTTCGGGCATATCGCGGATCGGGCTACGCGCCATTTGCTTGCGCTTCAACCCTTGGCTAAAGGCCGGTGCGACTTCGTTTCTCCCCGCATCAAGGCGCGAATCATGACCACTCCCGATACCGTCAGCTTTGGCTATGAACAGGTTCCGGCGACCGAAAAGACCGCCAAGGTCGGCGCGGTGTTCAGCCGCGTCGCGCGCAAATATGACATCATGAACGACGCGATGTCGGGTGGCATGCACCGCTTGTGGAAAGACCGCTTCGTGCGCCGCGTCAAACCGCGCAGCGGCGAGGCGATCCTCGACATGGCGGGCGGCACCGGCGACATCGCCTTTCGCATGGAGCCGTCGGGCGCCAGCATCACCGTCGCCGACATCAACCCCGACATGCTGGGCGTCGGGATGGAACGCGCCGCCGAGCGCGGCATCGATTCGCTGGTGTGGAGCGAGCAGAATGCCGAGACGCTGTCGTTCCCCGACCAGTTTTTCGACGCCTATACGATCGCCTTCGGCATCCGCAACGTCACCGACATTCCGGCGGCGCTGAAGGAAGCGCACCGCGTTTTGCGCTATGGCGGGCGCTTTTTCTGCCTCGAATTTTCGACCAACGAATGGCCGGGCTTCGCGCAGGCCTATGACGCCTATTCGCACCACCTCGTCCCCAAGCTCGGCAAGCTGATCGCGCAGGACGAGGACAGCTATCGCTATTTGATCGAGTCGATCCGCCGCTTTCCGCCGATGCCCGAATTCGCCAAGATGATCAGCGCCGCGGGCTTTACGTCGGTGAAGGTCGAACCGATCCTCGGCGGACTGGTCGCCATCCACAGCGGGTGGAAGGCTTGACCCGTCCCGTCACCCATATCCTGCGCCTGCTGAAATGGGGCCGCATCCTGGCGCGCCATGGGGCGCTGCGCGGGATCGAGAGCGCGCCGCAGACCCCGCCGGGGGTCAAGCGATTGTGCCGCATCGCGCGCTTCGGCACGGTCCAGCCGAAAATCCCCGATTACGCCGCGGCGTTTCAGGCGATCGGCCCCGCCGCGGTCAAGCTGGGCCAGACGCTCGCGACACGCCCCGATCTGGTCGGCGAGGATGCCGCGCGCAACCTGCTGAGCCTTCAGGACGCGCTGCCCCCGGTTGCGTTCGAACGGATTCGCCAAGAGATCGAGGCGACGTTCGAGGTGCCGCTGGAAAGCCTGTACAGCCAATTCGACCCCGACCCCGTCGGATCGGCGTCGATCGCGCAGGTGCACCGCGCGGTGACCACCGACGGCCGCCAGGTCGCGGTCAAGATCCGCCGCCCGGGCATCGACAAGCAGTTCGCGCGCGACATCGAAACCTATGAATGGGCAGCGGCGCATCTGGAAGCGCTGGGCGGCGAAGCGACGCGGCTGCGCCCGCGCCAGGTGATCGCCAATTTCCGCCGCTGGACCTTGCGCGAGCTTGACCTGCGCCGCGAAGCGGCCTCGGCGTCCGAGCTCGCCGATGCGATGGTCGGGGTGCCGACCTATGAAGTCCCGGCGATCGACTGGGACCGCACGACCAGCCGCGTGATGACGCTGAGCTGGATCGACGGCATAAAGATTTCGCGCCGCGACGACCTGATTGCTGCAGGTCACGACATGGAGGCGCTGGCCCGCAATCTGGTCCATGCCTTCCTGCGCCAGGCGATCGCCGAGGGGTTTTTCCACGCCGACATGCATCAGGGCAATTTGTTCGTGAAGGCCGACGGGACGATCGCCGCGGTCGATTTCGGCATCATGGGGCGGATCAACCGGCAGGCGCGCTACTGGCTCGCCGAAATTCTCTACGGCTTGACGACGGGCAATTATCGCCGCGTCGCCGAGATCCATTTCGAGGCGCAATATGTGCCCGATTATCATAATGTCGAGGAATTCGCGACGGCGCTGCGCGCGGTCGGCGAACCGATGCGCGGCAAGCCGGTGAGCGAGCTCAGCGTCGGGCAGATGCTCGACGGGCTGTTCGCGATCACCCGCGACTTCGACATGCAGACGCAGCCGCACCTGCTGTTGCTGCAAAAGACGATGGTGATGGTCGAAGGCGTCGCGACGATGCTGAACCCACAGATCAACATGTGGGACGTGTCGGGACCGTTTGTGAAGGAATGGATCCGCGACGAACTCGGCCCCGAAGCGGCGCTCGCCGACGGCCTGCGCGAACAGGGCAAGACACTGGCGCTGATCCCCGACATCATCCGCCGCCTCGACGAGCAATTACCGCGCAAGGGCGCCGCGCCGCCCGCGCCACCGCTGCCCGACATTCCGCTGATGTGGGAACGGGGCGAGCGGCGGTTGTGGTGGCGTTATGCTCTAACGGCGGTGGCGGGGGTGGCTGTCGGGGCTGCTGGAATGGTCTGGTTTGGATGATGCTCCGCTTGTTCGGCGGTGCGTCCAATAGTAGCATCGACTGATGATTGCTGAAGTCAGATCATCACGTCGCAAACGGCCAACGAAGGTAACGCTCAACGCCGAGTTGCTCCTTGAAGCCAAGAGGCTTGGGATCAATGTGAGCGCGGCTTGCGAGCGCGGCCTGGCCGAACGCGTCCACCAACAACGCGAGGCACTCACTAAATAATATCCGTGGCACAACGGACCCCGTGGCTTTTCCAAGCAGCTTTGATATTCGGGTCATATGACCAAGCCCCGCATCCTTCTTATCATCGGCGGCGGCATCGCCGCGTATAAGTCGATCGAGCTTGTCCGTTTGCTCCGCAAGTCGGGTTATGTCGTACGCTGCGTCCTCACCCGCGCGGGTGAGCAGTTTGTGACGCCGCTGACGCTGGCGGCGCTGTCCGAGAACAAGGTTTACACCAATTTGTTCGACCTGAAGGACGAGGTCGAGATGGGGCATATCCAGCTCTCCCGCGAAGCCGATCTGGTGGTGGTCGCGCCCGCGACCGCCGATTTGCTCGCCAAGATGGCCGCGGGCATCGCTGACGATCTGGCAACGACCTTGCTTCTCGCGACCGACAAGCCGGTGCTGGCTGCGCCCGCGATGAATGTCCGCATGTGGCTGCATGCCGCGACGCAGCGCAATGTCGCGACCCTGCGCGGCGACGGGGTGACGGTGATGGCCCCCGACGAAGGCGAAATGGCGTGCGGCGAGTTCGGGCCGGGGCGGCTGCCCGAACCGGCGGCGATTTTTGCGGCGATCAAGGCGGCGCTGGCCGCTGCGCCCGCGGCCATCTCAATGGTCGGCCAACCCGACTTCGCACCCGAAAATCACCGCCCCCTGTTCGGCCGCCGCATCCTGATCACCGCCGGCCCGACGCACGAGCCGATCGATCCGGTGCGCTACATCGCCAACCGGTCGAGCGGCAAACAGGGCTTCGCGATCGCCGCTGCCGCCGCCGAAGCGGGGGCCGAGGTGCTGCTGATCGCCGGTCCCGTCGACCTGCCGACCCCGCCCGGGGTGATCCGCGTCGATGTCGAAACCGCCGCCGAAATGGCCGAAGAGGTTCAGCAGGGCTTGCCCGTCGATGCCGCGATCATGGTCGCGGCGGTCGCCGACTGGCGCGCCGCCGACACCTCGACGCAGAAGATCAAGAAGGACGGCAGCGGCGCCGTGCCGCCGCTGGTGCTGGCGGAGAATCCCGACATCCTGGCCGGGGTCGCCAAAAGCCCGCAGCGTCCCGCGCTGCTGATCGGCTTTGCCGCCGAGACCAACGACGTCATCGCGCACGCCGAGGCCAAGCTGGCAAAAAAAGGCTGCGACTGGATCGTCGCCAACGACGTCGCCGCGGACCCGATGGGCGGCGAGAGCAACCGGGTGCATATCGTTAGCAAAACCGGGATAGACAGCTGGGACCGGCTGCCGAAAGCCGCCGTCGCCCGCAAATTGATGGAAAAGATCGCCGATGAGCTCGATACGCGTAGCCCCCGCTAGTCCGATTGAAATCCGTATCCAGCGGCTGCCCAATGGCGGCGGCCTGCCCCTGCCCGCCTATGCCAGCGACGGCGCGGCGGGGATGGATGTCGTCGCCGCCGAGTCGCTGACGATCCGCCCCGGCACCCGCCACGCGGTCGCGACCGGCTTCGCGATGGCGATCCCGCCCGGCTATGAGGTACAGGTCCGCCCGCGCTCCGGCCTCGCGCTCAAATATGGCATCACCTGCCTGAACACGCCCGGGACGATCGACAGCGATTACCGCGGCGAGGTGAAGGTGATCCTGGCCAATCTGGGCGAGGATAATTTCGACATCAAGCGCGGCGACCGGATCGCGCAGCTGGTCCCAGCGCCGGTCCAGCGCGCGAATTTTGCCGAAGTGACGACGCTCGACGAGACGACACGCGGCGCGGGCGGTTTCGGATCGACCGGGGTCGAGAGCGAGCCCGTCGACGAGACCGCCGATGCCGCGGGGCTGGCCTCGCTGTCGGGGATCAAGACGCGGCGATCGAGCGAGTAATTGCTGACCGACGCCGAACTCGACCGCTATGCGCGCCAGATCATCCTGCCCGCGTTCGGCGGGGCGGGACAGGCGAAGCTGAAAGCCGCGCATGTCGCGGTGATCGGGGCGGGCGGTATCGGCTGCCCGGCGATCACCTATCTCGCAGCGGCGGGCGTCGGCAGGCTGACGATTATCGACGACGATGTGGTCGAATTGTCCAATTTGCAGCGCCAGCCTTTGTTTACCGATGGCGACATCGGCACGCTGAAGGCCGAGGTCGCGGCGGATGCGGTGCGGCGGATCAATCCGCATGTCGCAGCGGTCGCGGTCGCCGAACGGCTGGACGCCGACAACGCCGCGGCGCTGCTGGCGGGGGCGACGCTGATCCTCGACGGCTGCGACAATTTCGCGACCCGGCTGGCGGTCAATCGCGCCGCGGTCGCCTTGCACACCCCGCTGCTCAGCGCGGCGATCGGCGCATTCGAGGGGCAGGTGGCGCTGTATGAGGGCTGGCGCCCGGACAGCCCCTGCTATGCCTGCCTGGTCGGTGACGATCCCGACCGGCCCGAGATCAACTGTGCCGAGACCGGGGTGATGGGGGCGCTCGCCGGGATGATGGGGACGATGGCGGCGCTGGAGGCGGTGCGCGCGCTCACCGGCTGGGGGTCCGGTTTGACCGGACGGCTTGCGATCATCGACATGCTGGATCGCCGCTGGCGCGAAGTTGCGGTGCCCAGGGATCCGGAGTGCCCGATATGCCGGGGCTAAGCATCATCCTCGCCTCGGCCGATGGCGAGCGTTTCTACGCCGCGCTCGAGGCGGCGGCGGCGGCGGCGGCGCTGGGGCGACCGGCGCGCATTTTCCTGCAAGGACCAGCCACGGCGCTGCTGCGCACCCCCGTCGCCTTTGCCGGCGATGCGGCGCGGCGCGCGGCGGGGCAGCCCGACCTCGTGTCGTTGATCGCCGAGGCGATGGCGATGGACGTGCGGCTCACCGTCTGCCAGTCGGGCATGGCGCTGGTCGGCATGACGGCGAGCGAGTTGGTGCCGCAGGTGCGCACCGGGGGGCTGGTGAGTTTCATGGCCGAAATCGGCGATGGCGACCGGTTGGTCGTGTATTGAGAGCACCGTCGCGAGGGTGACGGCTATTTCACGGGTTATCACACACCGTGATCGCATCGGGTTCGGGACGTTTCCCGTCGGGGACGAACCGCGCCAAATACCCGCCCGCATGCTGCTTGTCGTCATAGGACACCAGCTTGTACCCGACCGCCTCGAACTCGCAGACAAGCAGGCGGAAGGGCGTGCCATGGTCGGCGATCGGGCGGTCGCCGTCGACAACGATCACCTGCCCGCCTGCGCGCAGCGCCGGGCGCAGCCGCCACAGGAAGGCGTAGGGCTCGCCGATCTCGTGATACATATGGACCATGAACACGCGGTCGAAACTGGCGGCGGGGAGGCGCGGATCGTCGACCGCGCCGAGTTTGAGCGAGACATTGTCGAGCCTCTCGCGCGCGACACGGTCGGCAAGCCGCTCGATCACTTCGGGAATGATGTCCTGCGCCAGCACCCGCCCGCCGGCGCCGACCCGCTGCGCCAGGCGGACGGTGTAATAACCGTCGCCCGCGCCGATGTCCGCGACGGTCATGCCGGGGCGGACGTCGGCCGAATCCATGACATCTTCGGCCTCGTTGACGCGGTCGCGCGCTTCCTCGGTCGACCATTTGGTGGAGACCGTCGGCGCCACCGGCCGGTCGGCGGGCGGAAATTCGCGCGCCGTCGCCGTGCGATCGCCGCCGTCGTCCCAAGGCGCATCGCAGCTGCCGAGCAGCGGCACCAACGCGAGCAGGACGGCGACGGATCGCTTCATCAATCGATGTCCTCGACCTCGACCTTTTCGCCCGTCACCTTTTGCGACAAGGCCGCCGCCATGAACGGGTCGAGCGCGCCGTCGAGCACGTCGCCGGGGGCGGTCGAGGTGACCCCGGTGCGCAGATCCTTGACCAGCTGATAGGGCTGGAGGACATAGGAGCGGATCTGGTGGCCCCAGCCGATTTCGGTCTTCGCCTGATATTCGCCCGACGCCGCGGCTTCGCGCTTCTGCAGTTCGGCCTCGTACATCCGCGCCTTCAGCATCCCCATCGCGGTCGCGCGGTTCTTGTGCTGCGATCGGTCGTTCTGTGAAGCGACGACGATGCCGGTCGGGATATGCGTGATGCGCACCGCCGAGTCGGTGGTGTTGACGTGCTGGCCGCCCGCGCCCGAGGCGCGGTAGGTGTCGATCTTGAGGTCGCCTTCGTTGATCTCGATATCGATATTGTCGTCGATCACCGGATAGACCCAGACGCTCGAAAAGCTGGTGTGCCGCCGCGCCGAGCTGTCGTAGGGCGAGATGCGGACGAGGCGGTGGACGCCGCTTTCGGTCTTGGCATAGCCATAGGCATTCTCGCCCTTGACCAGCATCGTCGCCGATTTGATGCCCGCCTGTTCGCCCGCCTGATATTCGACCAGCTCGACCTTGAAGCCGCGCTTTTCGGCCCAGCGGCTGTACATGCGCTGGAGCATTTCGGCCCAATCCTGGCTTTCGGTGCCGCCGGCGCCGGCGTGAACCTCGATATAGGCGTCGTTGGCATCGGCCTCACCCGCGAGCAGCGCCTTGATCTTGTCCTCTTCGGCGCGCGCCGCGAGTGTCGCCAGCGAGGCCACCGCCTCGTCGACCATCGCCTCGTCGCCTTCCATTTCGGCCAGCTCGATCAGCTCGGCAGTGTCGGCGCATTCGGTTTCGATCGCGCGCGTCGCGCTGATCGCCTCGTCGAGCCGGCGACGCTCGCGCATCACCTCTTGCGCGGCCTTGGCATCATTCCACAGGGTCGGATCCTCGACCTTGGCATTCAGCTCGTCGAGCCGCCGCACCGCGCGGTCCCAGTCGAGAAACCGCCGCAGCAGCGCCAGCGCGGCGCCGATCTTGTCGATATGATCCTGCGCTTCGGCGCGCATGTCCTTGCTCCTGAAACTAGTGAAAACCGGCCATAGAGGCTCAGCCGTCAGAGACAAGCGGTCAGATGATGCCGCCGCGGTCGTCGAGGAAATCGTTGTCGCTGCGCCCCGCCGGGCCTTGCCGCACCGGCGCGTCCTGCCGCCGCGGCGTCCTGACCGGCTTGATCTCTTCTTGGCGGATCGTGCGGCGGGGTTCGCTTTCGGGCTTGAACGCTTCCCAGATGATCGACGCCTTGGGGTCAGTGCCCGGCCAGCTGCCATAGACGCGGCGGCCCGACCGGCGGTCGATGCGCACCATCCGGACGCCCTTCGGCGCCGCGAACGGGATTGGCTGGCGATCGGCGAGCGCGGCGAGCGCGAAGTCCTTGAAGATCGGCGCGGCATAGCTGCCGCCCTGCGCATAGCCGCCCATGCTGCGCGGCTGATCGAAGCCGATATACATGCCCGCGATCACGTCGGGGGTGCCGCCGACGAACCACACGTCATTCGGCCCCGTCGTGGTGCCGGTCTTGCCGAACAGCGGCACATTGAGGTCGCGCAGCCGCACCGCGGTGCCGCGCTGGACGACGCCTTCGAGCATATGGACGACCTGATAGGCGGTCATCGGGTCCATCAGCTGCTTGCCCGATTTGGCGAAACGCGGCATCGGACGGCCGTCCCAATCCTTTTTGTTGCAACCCTCGCACGGCTTCCAGTTCTTGGGAAAGATCACCTTGCCGCGGCGATCCTGGGCATAGTCGATCACCCGCGGCGTCAGCGCGCGGCCATGGTTGGCGAGCATCGCATAGGCGTTGGTGATCTTTTCGACCGTCGTCGATCCGGCGCCAAGCGCGGTCGATAGATAGGGCTGGTGCTTGCCGATCCCCATCGTCTGGATCGTCTCGACGACCGGCTCCATCCCGATCTGACTCGCCGCGCGCACCGTCATCAGGTTGCGCGACTGTTCGAGGCCCCAGCGCATCGTATGTTCGCCGCTGCCCCCCGAATTGCCGAAGTTGCGGAAGCATTTGTTGCCCAGCGCCGCACCCTGATAGACGCAGAACGGCCCATCGACGATCATCGTCGCCGGGGTCATGCCATTGTCGAGCGCGGCGGCGTAAACGAAGGGCTTGATCGTCGAGCCCGGTTGGCGCTGCGCCTGGGTGGCGCGGTTGAACGGCGACAAGCGGACGTCGAAGCCGCCCTGCATCGCATAGATTCGGCCAGAATGCGGGCTTTCGACCACCATGCCGCCCGACACTTCGGGGATGTTCCTGAGCGCGTAACTGCTGCCGCCGGTCGATTTGACGACGATCAAGTCGCCCGGGCGCATCGCCGAAAAGGCATTGCCGCCGGTCTTGCGGTAGCCGAGCGTCGCGGCGCTGGCGGGCAGCGTGCCGGTATCGCCATTGGCAAAACCAATCCGCGCCGCACCGGGCGATTTCGACAGCACCGCGGCGACGCGCCAATTGTCGTAATCGATGCCAATGAAGCTCGACGCCAAGCGGCTCTGCCACTGGTCGTCGGCCTCGATCGTCGCGATCGGTCCCGACCAGCCCTTGCCCGCATCGTACCGCTGAAGCCCCTTGCGGAGCGCCATCGTCGCGGCCGTCTGCATCTTGCCGTCATAGGGGGTGCGGACCCACAGCCCGCCGGCATAGACGCTGAGCGGGCCATCGTCGGCGGTTTCGCCGAACTGGGCGATCAGCTGGCGCCGCACCTCTTCCATATAATAGCCGCCGACCTGCGCGATCGCGCGGTTGCCGCTGTTGGTGAGGCCGAGCGGCATCGCGCGCGCGGCATCGCGCTGCGCCGCCGTGATCCAGTCATTGTCCTCCATTGACCCGAGCACGAAGTTGCGCCGCGCCAGCGCCTCGCGTTCGAACCGCGACCGGCCATATTTCTCGGGCGCCTTGGGCAGGATCGCGAGGAACGCCATTTCGTGGAGCTGGAGCTGGTCGACGTCCTTGTCGAAATAGGCGCGGCTCGCGGCCTGCACCCCGAACGACCGGCGACCGAGCGGGATTTCGTTGAGATACAGCTCGAGAATCTGTTCCTTGGTCAGCGCATCCTCGATCCGCATCGCCAATATCGCCTCGCGCACCTTGCGGCGATAGCTGAGTTCGTTGGTGAGCAGCAGATTCTTGGCGACCTGCTGGGTGATCGTCGAGGCGCCGACGGGACGGCCGCTGCTGGAAAGATTGGTAATGATCGCCGAGGCGATGCCCGGATAGTCGATGCCGCCGTGGCTAAAGAAGGTCTTGTCCTCGGCGGCGAGGAACGCGCGCACCAGCAGCTGCGGATATTCGCTATAGTCCAGCTGGACGCGGCGTTCGCGGGCATAGCTATGGACCGGCTTGCCTTCGCCGTCGCGGACCATCGTCGGTAGCGGCGGTTCATAGTCGCGCAGCTGGTCGACCGACGGCAGGTCGCGCGCGAACACCGCCCAGATCAGGATCAGCCCCAGCACGGCAGACAGCGCAAGATAACCGAGCCAGCGGAACCAGCGCCGCGTCCACATGTCGCGAAACCAGGCAATCACGGCGTTGCTATCGCGGCGAAGGCGCAGGCGGAAGTGGGACGTGCTGTCGGCGACCATAGGGCCAAGCCTCTAAAGCCTGCTTGCCAGAAAGGGAAGCATGGTTGCGGCGCGGCGCTCTTCTAACGCCTGGCGCGAGCGGGAGGGGCAAGGGTCAGATCAAGCAGCGAGGCGCGCAGCATCGCGGCGACATCGGCCAGCACTGCGTCCGCCGAAACCCGGTCTTCCTCATAAAGCATCTCGTCGGCGGCAAAGCCGAGTTCGACCGCGAGCCGTAGCCGCGACCACAGCGCCGGGCGGTCGGGCGCGGCGAGATGCGCGGCGCAGGCGTCGGTCAGGCGGTCGGTCACATGGCGATGCGATTCGAGCCGCACATGGACGAGCCGCGGCGAGGCGTGGAGCGCCCGCAATATCCACACCGCCCCCGGGTCGGCGCGCGTCACCGCGGCGTTTTGCGCGAGCAGGTCGCCGATGTGATCGGCCATGGCGGCGATCCCGTCCGGCCCGTGGTGCGCCAGCCATGCCTCCAGCACCGCGTTCTGCCGCTCCATCAGCCGCCGTCCCAGCGCCTCCAGCACCGCATATTTGTCGCCGAAATAGCGATAAAGCGCAGGCGGGGTCAGCCCGGCACGCGCCGCGATCATGTTGGTCGAAATCCGCTCGATCCCAACCTCGGCGAGCAATTCGCCCGCGACATCGAGCAGCCGGGCTCGGGTCAGCAGCGCACGGTCCTGCTGCGGCGGACGCTTGGCGATGGTCGGACGGATCGCCTCCCTCATCGTGCCCGGCCGCGTGCGCTGACCGGCCAGATATCGATCAAAGTATCGCCCTGAACCACATGATAGCTGTCGTAGAGATTCACGGTGGGATCGCAGTGCGGCACGGTCAGGCTGACCGGGTCGCCGGGTGCCAGCTGCGCGCCGATGCCGGGGGCGATCAGCGCCGCATGTTCGTCGCCCATGAAGGCAAAGAAAGCGGTATCGGGTGCGCCGCGCTGAACCACCGCGACGCCGCCGTCGGTCGACAGCGATTTATATCCCGCATCGATGGTGACGAGGCCGCTGTGGTTGGCACTGACGACGCGGGCATCGACGCCAAGCGAAACCGCGAACGGCGCCTGCCCGCCTTCGCCGGTGAGGTCGCAGTCGAGATATTGCTTGTCCATAAAGACATAGCTGCCCGCCTGCAGTTCGGTGAAGACGCCAAGGTCGAGGTCGATGCGGTGGGTGCCGGTGCCCGAGCCGGTGACGATGTCGGGCGCGAAGCCCGCGGCGACCAGCGCCGCAATGACGTTTTGCAGATAGGCAGTGCGCTCGACGATCGCGGCGCGGCGATCGGCATAGCTTTCGATATGCTGCTGCGACCCGCAATAGAATTGCACGCCGCGATAGGCGAGATTCGGGGCGGCGGCGATCGCCCTGGCCAACGCAACGGCGGCGTCGGCGGAAGCCACACCGGTGCGTGCGATGCCGGGGTCGATGTCGATGATGACATCGAGCCGCGCATCCGCCGCCGCCAGCGCGGCATCGATTTGCTTCGCCACATCGGGATGATCGACCACGGCCATCAGCCCTGCGGCACGGCGCGCGAGCGCAGCGAGGCGGTCGATGGCGCGTGGCGCCGCCACCGGCGAGGTGATGAGGATGCCCGTCACCCCGCCGTCGCTCAGGGCCTCGGCTTCGCCGATCTTGGCGCAGCACACGCCGACGGCGCCTGCGTCGATCTGCCGATGGGCGATGTCGATGCTCTTGTGCGTCTTGGCATGCGGGCGCAGCGCGACACCGTGGCTGGCGGTCAGCGCCGCCATCGCCGCGATATTGCGGTCGAGCGCATCGACATCGAGCACGAGCACTGGGGTGTTGAGGTCGGCGCGCGAGCCTTGCTGGCCAATCAGATGCGCATGGAGGTCGTGGTCGGTGGTCATGCGAACAGGCTTTCGAGATGCGGGTTGAGAAATTTGCCGCCGGGGTCGGCGGCGCGGCGGACCGCGGTGTAGCGCCCCGCCAGCGGATAGAGCGCCGCGACATCGGCGCGGGTCAGCGTGTGGCGTTTGGCCCAATGCGGGCGACCGCCTGCGCTGCGGAAAATCGTCTCGGCCTCGGCGAACAAGCCCTGCCACGGCATCTTCGCATATTGATGCATCGAAATCGCCGCGACCGGTCCGGCGTTCATCGGGCTCATCCAGATGTCGTCGGCGGCGACGGTGCGAAATTCGAACGGGAAGGTGACCGGCAGGCGCTGGCGCCGAATCCAGCCGACGACCTCGGCCAGCGTGTCGAGCCCGGCGGCGCGTGGCATTTCATATTCCATCTCTTCGAAGCGGATCGTGCGGTCGGATGGAAAGACCAGATGCGACGGACCGCGGCGGCGCCCCGAAATCCCGCTTTTCATCATCAGCCGCTGGAGCGACGGGGTGAGGAAGGGCAGCCGCGCCGCGATATTGAGGATGCGGCGGAAACTCGCCTCCTCCATATCGGTCGTGGTCGGCGGCGGATCGCACGGATCGCACGGGTCGAGCGTTTTCAGGATCACATCGTCGCTGTGCGGAAAGAACCAGAATTCGATATGGCGGTGGTGCTGCGCGAGCTCGTCATAGCTTTCGCGGATTTCGGCCCAGCGGCGCTTTTCGATCCGTTCGGCGAGGTGAAAGGCCGGGACGACCGCGACCTCAATCTCGGTCGCCACGCCGAACAGCCCGAGCGACAGCCGCTGTGCCTGATAGAGGTCGGGATTGGTGGCCGCATCGCACCAATGCGCCTCGCCATCGGCACCGATCAGCCGGAAGCCGCGCGCGAAGGTCGCGAGCGAACCGAGGTCGGCGCCGGTGCCATGCGTCCCCGTCGCCATTGCCCCGGCGAGCGATTGCGGATTGACGTCGCCCTGATTGGCGAGCGCCAGCCCCGCATCCCACAGCGTCGCGGTCAGCCGCCGGATACTCCACCCGGCGGGAATGCGCGCGGTCTGGCGATCGGCGGCGATGTGCATCTCACCCTCCAGATCGTCGAGGCTGACGATCAGCTCGTCCGATTCGCAGAGCGGCATGAAGCTGTGCCCGGCGCCCGTGACGCGCAGCTTGTGCGCGCTGCGGACCAGCGCGGCGAGTTCGTCCTCGCTATGCGGGCGGGCGATTTGCGCGGGTGCGGTGACGCTGCCCGACCAGTTGCTCCAGCTCATGACCCTCTCCCGCCGCCAGCAAGGTGAAGCTGGCCGGAGAGAAAAAGTTAGTCAAGACTAACTTGTCAGCGCGCCGCGATCTGCCGCGCGAAATGGATCTGCACCGCGTCGCGCACCCCGCGCGCGACCTTTTTCTGGCCTGCGTTTGAAGCAAGGAATTCGGCGTCGTCCTTGTTCGAGATAAAACCCGTTTCGAACAGGATCGACGGCGTATCGGGCGCCTTCAGCACCACGAACGAAGCGAACCGGTGGGCATTGGTGCGGAACTTGATCGCTTCGCCCGCCTCGCGCTGCAGCAGGCGCGCAAAGTCGGACGCGACATTCATCGTTTCGCGCTGGGTCAGGTCGAGCAGGATCGACGACACGTCGCCGCTATGCGCGCCCAAATCGACGCCATTGATCACATTCGCCTTGTTCTCGCGCGCCGCCAGCCGCGCGGCTTCGCGGTCGGAGGCGACTTCTGACAGCGTGTAGATCGAGGCGCCGTTCGCGGCCTGATTTTCGGCGGCGTCGGCATGGACCGAGATGAACAGGTCGGCCTTCAGCCGCCGCGCGATGCCATAGCGTTCCTCAAGCACCAGATAGCGGTCATCGGCGCGGGTCAGCGCGACGCGGACGCGGCCCGAGGCGAGCAGATCGTCGCGGATCGCGCGGGCGAGCGCGAGGGTGATGTCCTTTTCGCGCTTGCCGCTGTGCGGGCTGATCGCGCCGGGGTCATGGCCGCCATGCCCGGCATCGATCACGACCAGCGGCAGGCGGTTGTTATTTGGCCCCTCGATCCGCGGCAGCGCCACGCTGGCCTTGGGCTTGCCGATCGGAACGCTGACGCTGTAGCGCTTCTCGGGACGCTTGGCGCGAAACCCGGCGGGCGGCGTCAATTCGGTGCGCGGACCGCGCGACACGCGCGCGAATTCGTCGGCGGAGACGGCGCGCAGGCGAAAGGTCAGGCTGCGGCCGTCGGCGGCGAAGCGCGCGCCGGTGACCACCGCCGGCTGCGCCAGGTCGAGCACGATCCGCGCGGTGCCGGCGTCTTTTTGCCCCTGACGCACCGCGCGCACGAGTCCGGCGCCCGGCACGGCCTGGCCCGGCTGCGCGCCCGCAATGTCGAGCGCGATGCGGTCGGGGCCGGCGAGCAGGAAGGCCGAGGCGTCCGCAACCAGATCGTCGAAACGCAGGGTGACATCCGAATCGCCGATTTCGACCGCGCCGATCTGACCCGCCAGCGCCGCCACCGGGTTCATCATCATCGCGATCAGGACGAGCAGCAGGCCCATGCCGCCTCTATGCCGCCGCGCCCGCGCGCTGGTCCAGTGCTTATTCGAAATCATCAGGCCCCCGGCGGCAGAATGTCGTGAACCCGGCATTAGCCATTGGCGGTCAAACCCGCGTCAATCGGCAGGGTTAACCGACAATTCAGCATGTTTGGCGGTGATAGGGGACTTGCCAACGCGCCGCGGCGGCCCATCTTTCTGTCTTGGCGCTGTTGCCGTCGGCCCGTCCCGATGCTAGCACGGCGCCACTGACGGTGTCGTTCCCGGTGCCGTCCGGCCTTTTGAGGGGAAGGCCTGCTCCGCAAACATAGCGGAACAAGGCCGCCTTGGCGCCGGATATGCGGGGATCGGCAACCTGCCGTCAGTCCACCCGGTTGACCGGACAGTCGGGGCGAACGCCAGACGCCCGCCCTGCCCGCCCGCTCATCCCATGTAACAGGTTGATGCCGCATGAGGCTTGCCATGCCCTCTTTTCATCCCGACGCGGGCGCTTTCGCCGCCGCCGTCGCCGGAGGGGAAGACCGCATGCGCGTCCAGCATCGGACGCAGGCTCGCAGCGGCAATAACGTCTTTTTTCGTATCATCCGTATCCACCGCGGCCTTTCCGCAAGGAAGATCGCGGGATTTTTTGATGGCGCGCTGCGGCGCGCTTGGAGTGTAACTAATGACCACGCGCATGTTGATCGACGCGCGGCACCGGGAAGAAACCCGGGTCGCCGTCACCCAGGGAAACCGCATCGAGGAGTTTGATTTCGAGTCCGCAGAGCATAAGCAGCTCAAGGGCAATATCTATCTGGCCAAAGTAACCCGTGTCGAACCGTCGCTGCAAGCGGCGTTCATCGAATATGGCGGCAATCGCCATGGGTTCCTGGCGTTCAGCGAAATCCACCCCGATTATTACCAGATTCCAAAGGAAGATCGCGAAGCCCTGCTGCGCGAAGAGGCCGAACATGCCGCCGCCGCCGCGCAGCGCGCCGAGGAAGACCTCGACGCGCTGGAGGGCGATGTCGCCGACGTCGAATATCATGACGAGGATGACAATGGCGACAGCCGCCACGACCGCGACGACCATGATCGTGACGAGCGCGGCGACGGCGACGACGATGACCGCGACGAGCAGGGCGACGCCGAGAATGGCGACGGCGAGGAGAACGGCGAAGGGTCCGAAGAAGGCCGGGAAGGCCGCAGCGATCGCGGCGACCGCAAAGGTCGTGGCCGCGGGCGCGGCAACGGCCGCAAGGGCGGCGACCGCGGTCGCAGCAGCCGCCGCGACGACGACGACGGCGAAAACCGCATGTCGCTGCGCCGCCGCTACAAGATTCAGGACGTCATCCGCCGCCGCCAGGTGATGCTGGTGCAGGTCGTTAAGGAAGAACGCGGCAACAAGGGTGCGGCGCTGACCACCTATTTGTCGCTCGCCGGCCGCTATTGCGTGTTGATGCCCAACACGATGCACGGCGGCGGGATCAGCCGCAAGATTTCGAACGGTGCCGATCGCCGCAAGCTGAAGGCGATGATCGACGAGCTGGCGCTGCCGCCGACGATGGGCTGCATCGTGCGCACCGCGGGGATGAGCCGCACCAAGGTCGAGATCAAGCGCGACTTCGACTATCTGGCGCGCCTGTGGGACGAGATTCGCGAAAAGACGCTGCAATCGAGCGCCCCGGCGCTGGTCCATTCGGACAGCGACCTGGTCAAGCGCGCGATCCGCGACATCTATCACAAGGACATCGAGGAAGTGCTCGTCGAAGGCGACGAGGGCTACAAGGCCGCCAAGCAGTTCATGAAATTGCTGATGCCCAGCCACGCACGGCGGGTGAAGCAATATGCCGATCCGGTGTCGCTGTATCAGCGGTACGGGGTCGAAGACCAGCTGGCAGGGATGCTCAATCCGGTCGTCCAGCTGAAATCGGGCGGCTATCTGGTGATCAATCCGACCGAGGCCCTGGTGTCGATCGACATCAACTCGGGCCGGTCGACGCGCGAGCATAATATCGAGC
>VFQO010001171.1_pt1 | contig 21613 bp, 18 predicted proteins | sample 3512331 | NCBI WGS metagenome assembly VFQO01 (sample SAMN10412371, study PRJNA504923) | tailings metagenome | isolation source: Replicate 3 from Balatoc abandoned mine | place: Philippines: Itogon, Benguet | collected 2017-08-28 | reverse complement strand
TGGCAGCGGGTACGTTGACTATTGGCAAAAAGGCGGTGACGATCACAGCGGATGATCAACAGAAGACCTATGGCGAGGCCAATCCGACTCTGACTTTCAGCTACGAAGGTTTGACCAACGGCGACACGAAAGTGACGACTGAACCAAGCATTGCCACCATCGCAACCCAGTCTTCAGCAGTGGGTACTTATCCGATTACCCTAACTGGAGGTTCAGACGACAACTACGAGATCACGCTGGCAGCGGGTACGTTGACTATTGGCAAGAAAGCAGTGACGATCACAGCGGATGACCGGCAGAAGACCTATGGCGAGGCCAATCCGACTCTGACTTTAAGCTATGAAGGTTTGACTAACGGAGACACCAAGGTGTCTACCGAGCCAACGATCAGCACAACTGCTACGGCAAGTTCCATTACAGGAACCTACCCAATCACCCTCACCGGAGGATCAGACGACAACTACGAGATCACGCTGGCAGCGGGTACGTTGACTATTGGCAAGAAAGCAGTGACGATCACGGCAGACGATCAGCAGAAGACCTATGGCGAAGCCAATCCAACCTTGACCTTTACCTACACTGGTTTGGTCAATGGCGATGAAAAAACTTCCATCGAACCAACGATCAGCACAACAGCCACGGCTAGTTCGAATGTGGGCACCTATCCGATTACCCTCACCGGAGGATCAGACGACAACTATGAGATCACGCTGGCAGCGGGTACGTTGACTATTGGCAAGAAAGCAGTGACGATCACGGCAGACGATCAGCAGAAGACCTATGGCGAAGCCAATCCAACCTTGACCTTTACCTACACTGGTTTGGTCAATGGCGATGAAAAAACTTCCATCGAACCAACGATCAGCACGACTGCAACAGCAAGTTCGAATACCGGAACCTATCCGATCACGCTGGAAGGCGGTTCAGATGATAACTATGAGATTACCCTGGAGGCAGGCACACTGACCATTGGCCAGAAGGCTTTGACCATCACCGCTGACAGTAAGCAGAAGATTTATGGCGAAGCCAATCCAGTATTGACTTTCACTTACTCTGGTCTGGTAAATGGTGACACGAAAGTGAGTACCGAACCTAGCGTTGCCACCTCGGCAACTGCAAATTCGAACGTGGGCACTTATCCAATCACACTTGCTGGCGGATCGGATCAGAACTATGCGATCACCTTGGTGAATGGCACCTTGACTATCGGCAAGAAAGATCTGACCATCACCGCTGATGACAAGCAGAAGATCTACGGCGAAGCCAATCCGGCCTTGACTTTCACTTACTCTGGTCTGGTAAATGGTGACACGAAAGTGAGTACCGAACCTAGCGTTGCCACCTCGGCAACTGCAAATTCGAACGTGGGCACTTATCCAATCACACTTGCTGGCGGATCGGATCAGAACTATGCGATCACCTTGGTGAATGGCACCTTGACTATCGGCAAGAAAGATCTGACCATCACCGCTGATGACAAGCAGAAGATCTACGGCGAAGCCAATCCGGCCTTGACTTTCACTTACTCTGGTCTGGTAAATGGTGACACGAAAGTGAGTACCGAACCTAGCGTTGCCACCTCGGCAACTGCAAATTCGAACGTGGGCACTTATCCAATCACACTTGCTGGCGGATCGGATCAGAACTATGCCATCACCTTGGTGAATGGCACCTTGACTATTGGCAAGAAAGATCTGACCATCACCGCTGACAGTAAGCAGAAGATTTATGGCGAAGCCAATCCAACCTTGACCTTTACCTACTCGGGTCTTGTCAATGGAGACACGAAAGTGGCTACCGAACCAAGCATTACCACCATGGCAACAGTAAGTTCGAATGTGGGTACTTATCCAATCACGCTGACTGGTGGATCAGATCAGAACTATACGATTACTCTGGTAGAAGGAAAACTGGAGATTGTTCCTGCAGTTCTCCGTGTAATCGCGGATAACAAGACAAAGGTGTATGGTAAAACTGATCCTGCGTTGATCTATCAAGTTTCCGGACTAAAAGGTGCAGATACCGAACAAGGGGTTCTTTCCGGCTCATTGACCCGTGTTGCTGGAGAGGTGCCTGGAGTTTATGCGATTACTCAAGGGACTTTGAAACCAAATGCCAACTACGTGATGGCATTTACAGACGGCAACCTTGAAATAGTAGCGGCTAGAATCCTAGCGGTAACAGAACTTGGAGTGGTTCAAACCCAATGGGGTAAAAATCCTGTCCTTCCATCAAAGGTTACGGTTTTGACCACAGATGGGCAGCTGTTTGAGGTAGGAGTGAACTGGAATACGTTTGGATTGAATATCTTCAAAAGAGGAACTTACACAATCAAAGGAACATTCAACCTGCCAAATGGTATTGAAAATCCGGATGAAATCGTGATCACTATGACCATTACCGTGGCTCCTAAACCTGCCCCTACTGACGTGAATTTGTCTAACTCGACGTTCGACGGAAGTGTAGATAACTTCTTCATAGAGATTGGTAGCTTCCTGATTACCGATCCAATCGACGATATCCATTCAGTAACTATGCTAGGTGACGGCTATGACAACCGCTATTTTGAAATCAAGGATAACATACTGTTCTGGAGCAGTGCTGATCGTGCTGAAGGTAAAACCGAGTTTACCATTGTAGTGAGGGTAACAGACCGTGATGGAAATACCTTGGATAAGATGTTTACTATCACAAGGACCCGGCCTGAGCTAGATGGAGTAGTGGTTGAAAATACCTTTACCCCTGATGGAGATGGAATCAATGACACTTGGGGTGTTCCTGAGATAAGATTCTTCCAAGGAGCCAGAGTACAGGTCTTTGAGCGTAGCGGTGAGCGAGTGTTTTACACCGAAGACCCGGATGTGCGTTGGGACGGAACTTACAAGGGAAGGGAACTGCCTGTAGGTACTTATTATTGGGTATTGGAGCTCAGAGAGACAGGAGAAACGAGAAGAGGCTTGCTCAATGTGTTTAGAAAGTAATTGATCAGCAATTAAGAATTTAAAAAAAGGGAAAGTGCCAAGATAGAGGTGACTCTGTCTTGGTGCCTCAACCGAATTAGCGATGAAAAATCTAGCGATATGTTGTTTTGCCTTGTTCCTCAGTTTTGGAGCATCGGCACAGTCGAGAAAATACATTTCCCAGTTTAGCCATCTACAAGGCTACTATAATCCGGGCCTGACAGCCTATGAAGGTTCGATGGTCAAAGGATTTGTAAGAAACCAATGGGCAGGATGGGAAGGTGCACCTAAGACCTACTTCGTTTCCGCAGAACTTGACTTTGCTGACTTGGGAGGCAATGGAGATTTGGGTAAAAATGCGGTTGGAGTCAACCTGCTAAGCGATGAATATGGTGCTTTTCGTGAAACAGAACTTATCCTGAGCTATTCCACTAGGGTAAGAATCAGTGAACAGGCTGGAGTAAGATTGGGAGCAGGAGTGAATTTCAATCAACTCCGATTGGATGGCAACAACTTGACCACCGAGCAGGCCAATGATCCGACAGTGGGTCAATACATTGGCGGCTTTGCCAATCTAAGCATTGTAGATTTCAATTTGGGTTTGTCTTTGACCCATCCAAACTACTATGTGTCCTATGGAATGCATAATGTAAACCAAGGTAATTTTAGTAAGGGAGATAGGTTTATCAGCAAAAAGCCGACTGTAAGCATTGCTCAAGCAGGATATCGAAATGCTATTTCGGATCAGCTTTCTGTCATCTTCAATACGATGTGGCGAAGCCAATCCAACTTGCCAGATAACTTGGAGTTTAACATGAAATTTATGGTTTATGAGCGGTTTTGGGTAGGAGCTGGGCATAGGTATGACTATGCCAATAATGCTCAACTCGGGATGTTGATGGGGAAAATGCGCTTCGGCTACGTGTATGAATGGCCTACGCTGAAAAGCTACCTATTACCTAATCCCACTCATGAATTTATGCTGAGCATCAGGCTATTTGATGGGGCTGAAAATATCTGGTAGCCATTTCTTAAGAATTGATTAAGGCTCAAAATAAACCTGTCTTTTCCACGGAGGAAGACGTAAATTAAGTCTATTGATCTGATATAAGCGAAAGGATTAGCCATGGCTGGAATAAAATACAGAATAGCGATAGACCAACAGTTAGGCTTCATCGTGATCAGCTTTCGAGAGAAGGTGTATGCCAATGACATGTTTGACATGCTGGAGGAACTCTATGCACGAGCGGATTTTGATCCAAAGTATCCTGCGATCTATGATTTTACGGGCAGTGCAGCTATTGCTTATCGGGTGGATGTGGTGTCATTTGTAGAACGCATCCGTAAACTCAGATCTGGGATTTCTGAAAAGAAAAAAATCGGCATTTTGGTCAATAGCATCAATCAAAAATTTCTGGTCAACATGTTTATCAAGCTCATCAATGCAGTGAGTTTGCAAGTCGAAATGTTTGACAAAATCAATTCTTGCCTCTCTTGGATGACCGAAGACCCTAAGATAAAGGAACGTCTTTCAGATCTATTGATCCATAACAAACAAGAGTTATTCAAATCGTAGATTTTGTAAAAGCTACTTTTCAATACCCATATTTCCCCTTCCACTTTCCAGACAAATACTTTCTCAGCTCATTTTCCCGGGCATTTTCTCCGGGTTCGTAAAGTTTGGTTCCTTTGATTTCATCGGGTAAAAACTCTTGTTCGACAAAGTTGCCTGGAAAGTCATGGGAATATTTGTAGGCGTTGCCATAGTTGAGGTCTTTCATCAGCTTGGTGGGGGCATTCCGGAGGTGAAGTGGTACGGATAGGTTCCCCGTTTCTTTGACCAAAGCCTGGGCCTGATTGATGGCCAAATAGGACGCATTGCTTTTCGGCGAACTCGCCAAATAAGTCACGCACTGGGAAAGGATAATCCGAGACTCCGGATAGCCGATGATTTTCACTGCTTCAAAGCAGTTGGTGGCAAGAAGTAAGGCATTCGGATTGGCATTGCCTATATCTTCAGATGCCAAAATCACCAGCCTTCGGGCGATAAACTTCACATCTTCTCCACCTTCGATCATTCGCGCCAGCCAATACACGGCTGCATTTGGGTCCGAGCCTCGGATAGATTTGATAAAAGCCGAGATGATGTCGTAGTGCTGCTCGCCGGATTTGTCGTAAAGTGCGACTTTTTGTTGAGCGATTTGCATCACTTTTTCATCCGTGATCACACAGGGATTTTCATTGATTCCGTCGATGACGATTTCCAACAAATTCAGGAGCTTGCGTCCGTCTCCACCTGAAATGCGAAGCAAGGCATCGGTTTCCTTCAGTTCGACTTGGATCTTTTTCAAGTCCAGATCTTTCTCCAAAGCCTGTTTCATCATGGATTCCATTTCCGCTCTTCCAAGAGGATTCAAGGTGAAAACCTGACAGCGGGAAAGCAATGCTGAATTGACTTCAAAGGAAGGATTTTCTGTGGTGGCGCCGATCAGTCTTATGATTCCTTTTTCTACAGCTCCCAAAAGCGCATCCTGTTGGGATTTGTTGAAGCGATGGATCTCATCGATGAATAGGACAGTGCCCCGCTGAAATTTGGCCTTATCGATGACTTCTCGGATGTCTTTCACTCCTGAACTGATCGCACTCAGGGTATAAAAAGGCACTTTGATCTCATTGGCAATGATATTGGCTATGGTCGTCTTACCTACACCCGGAGGTCCCCACAGGATCAGCGAAGGCACATTTCCCGACTTGATGGCTTTGTAGAGAAAGGAAGAAGGCGCAGACAAATGCTCCTGACCGATCAGATCTTCCAGTCGGATGGGGCGCATGCGTTCGGCTAGGGGAGTGGGGTTCATTTTTTTAGTATCAAGACAATAGACATAAGATACAAGACAAAAAAGAATTTAAGAGGCTGGGACAAATCTAACGTCTCGTGTCTTAAATCATGGATCTTAAATTTTCCCAATCCTTTTCCCAAACTCCTCCAAGTGCTCGTCTCCAAAATCCAGGTGGGTCACAAAGCGAACCAAGTCTTTTCCAAACTTGACGGACTTGATATGTTGCTCGGCAAGCTTTTTCATGAATTCCTCCGGAGTAGTTCCTTCCAGCCTCGCGATGACGATGTTGGTGGCTACCGGGAAAATCTCCGACACCACAGGCAGCTTGCTGAGCATTTCACCCAAAGCTCGGGCTCGTGCATGATCTTCTTTCAGTCGCTCCACCTGATTATCCAAGGCATAAATGCCGGCAGCAGCTAGAAAACCAGCCTGTCGCATGCCTCCTCCAAATACTTTTCGGACTTTTCTGGCGCGCTTGATGTCAGCTTTTGATCCGAGAAGAACTGATCCAACTGGGCATCCTAAACCTTTACTTAGACAAATAGAGATGGTGTCAAAATGTGCACCCCAGTCAGCCGGGCTTTCTCCGGTTTCGACCAAGGCATTGAACAATCTTGCACCATCGAGGTGAAGCTTGATTCCTTTTTCCCGACAAAGCGCATGGATGGGCTTGATTTCTTCCAAAGTATAAATGCTTCCCCCGCCTTTGTTCATGGTGTTTTCCAGAGAAACTAAGGTTGTCTCGGGTGCATGGACATCGTCAGGATTGATGGATTCGGCGACTTGGGCAGCGGTGATTTTTCCTAAATCTCCTGTCAATAACTTGACCGAAGCGAGCGAATTGGCCATAATGCCTCCGCCTTCATAGAGGTAAATGTGCGAATACTGATGACAGATCACTTCCCGCTGTGGTCCGGTATGCAGTCGAATGGCAATTTGATTGGTCATGGTGCCAGAGGGACAGAAAAGCCCTGCTTCCATTCCAAAAAGGTTGGCAATTTTTTCCTCGAGTGCATTCACGGTCGGATCTTCTCCAAATACATCATCACCTACAGGTGCGGCAAACATGGCCTCTTTCATCCCGGGAGTTGGACGGGTCAGGGTATCACTTCTTAAATCAATCAGCATGGGTTGGCTACTTGGTTTTGTGGTTTTCTGTAGAGTAATGCATTGCTATTTTTGACGAGCTTGGATTCGGATCAACACCAACGAGCAATTCTCTTAAAGTAAAGTTAGGCGGAATCGGCTGTATGCAAGGTTCCGATAATGTAATTTCTCACAAGTCCAATAACCAATCGCATGACCTGGAATTAACCGTCTGAACTCAAGCGGTATTTATCGGTTGGTGACGGTTTAGCTGAGCGAAAGGACCATTTTGGGCATTCAATCATTTAATTTCTTGTTAAATACCGATTGTTACTTTCAGGTCTGACTTCTATTTTTCAATTTCAACACAAATTACTCACCCGCTCTACAGTGCTTTCTCCATCCAAAAGTAGACCTGTCCGAAACAGCTTGCTGATTTTGGGTTTTATGACCTTGGTCTTCCAGGCTGCCTTTGCTCAACTAAGCAAAATAGACAGTCTCAAAAAGGTGCTGGAAAACACAAGTTTAGTGGATACCTCAAGGGTATTGCTCCTGATTGAGCTTTGCGAGGCGAGTACGTTTACGGATGAGCAGGGTGGTAGAGTATATGCCGAAGAGGCTCTAGAGATCTCACGGAGAGTCCAATTTCCTAAAGGTGAAGGACTGGCCAACAATTCCATAGGTGCTTATTACCTACAGGTGGGCAATCTGGAAAAGGCCCTGTTTTTTGTACTCGAGGCAGAGAAAGTCTACAAAAGCGCAGGTGATTTTTCCGCAAATCTTTTGGCAGTATACAATAATCTCGGGATCATTTATAATCGCACAGGTGAGACTCAAAAAGCCATTGAGGTATATAAAAATGCAATCAAATTGGCCGAAAAGGAGGGTATTGCTCAAAGCCAAGCTATCCTTTACAATAATCTGGGCTCGGCTTATGACAATCTGAAGTACTATGACAGTGCACTTTGGGCTTTTGAGAAAGTCGAAGAAGTGAGTCTCAAAGCCGGAATCCAAGTAGGTGTGATGATGGCGAAAAGTAATTTGGGTTCGGTTTATTTTTCTCTCGGGCAACTCGTCAAATCAGAAGACGAATATCTTAGTGGGCTAAAAATAGCCGAAGAAGGTCAGTACACCCGAAATATTGGCACAATTCTGATCGGCTTGGCAGATGTGTATGCCAGTCAGAAGAAGTGGGAGGTTTCGGAAGAATTTTACAAAAGAGGATTGCGAATCGCCGAGGAGATTCAATCTTGGCCATTGATGGAGGATGGGTATGCGGGCATGGCAGCTGTCCAGGAGAAAAGAGGTAACCTGTCCGAAGCGTTGCATTCTTTCCGCAAGTGGCAGCAGGCTAGGGACAGTATTCTGACACAGGAAAAAGTAGAAACCCTCGAGGAACTCAAAGCCCGATACGAGTCGGAAAAGAAGGAGGCTGAAATCCTCTCCCTTTCCCAAAAAAATGAGATCCAAAGTCTGGAACTGGCTCAGAAAAACCAGTTTTTGATTTTTGGCGGCATAGGAGTGATCCTTTTCTTGAGTTTGGGATATAGCTATTTTCAACGCAAGAAGCTAAAATCAGAAGCACAAATGGCAGAAATTGAGCAACGTTTTCTCCGTTCTCAGCTCAATCCGCACTTCATCTTCAATGCCCTTTCCTCGATCCAAAATTTCATGCTCAAGTCAGAGGGGAAAACAGCCTCACGCTATTTGGGGAAATTTTCCAAACTGATGCGTCAAGTGTTGGAAAATTCAAGAATGGAGTTTATTCCCCTTGAGGAGGAAATCCGGATGCTTGAAAATTACCTCGAGATTCAAAAGATTTTGGTGCAAAAGGAATTTGATTTTCAGATTCAGTGCCATGAGCCGCTGGTTCAGGATCAAGTATCGATTCCGCCCATGTTTGTGCAGCCTTTTCTTGAAAATGCCATTCAGCATGGACTCTTGGACTCAGGCGGTATCATAGAGGTGGACTTTAGACTTGCCGGAGACTACATCGAGATTTTGGTTCGGGACAACGGAATCGGACTTCTTGCCACTTCCCAAGCCAAGGAGAATCACCGATCTTTAGCCACTTCGATCATCCGGGAGCGGATAGCGAATTACAACCGAAAGCTCAAAAACCAAATCCGGCTGAAAATGAGCGATCGATCCGGGCAAAACGAACAAGGAACTGAAGTGCAGCTTTTGGTTCCATACCTGGCAAACTAGACGGAAATATGAAGGCAGTTCTGATCGATGATCAATCCCACGTCAGGGAAAACCTGAAAATGCTTCTCGGGGAGTTTGTCCCTGAGGTAGCGGTCATTGCCGAGGCGGATGGGGTGAAGTCTGGATTGGATTGTCTAAAAAAGTACAAGCCTGATTTGGTCTTTTTGGATATCGAGATGGCTGATGGGACAGGGTTTGATCTGCTGAGTCTCATCAAAGAGCGCACTTTCCGGGTGATTTTTGTGACAGGCCACGAAGGCTATGCGATCCGGGCTTTTCGGGTGGCAGCGATTGATTACCTGCTCAAGCCCGTGGATCCGGATGACCTGATCGAAGCAGTAGAAAAGGCCAAACGTCAGGGCCCGCTGCAGCAGGTGCAGGTCAACGAGGCAGTAGCGTCTCAGTCTGCCGATAAACTCAAGCAATTGGTGCTCTCGGATGCAGATAATGTCTACTTGGTCCAACTGTCAGAAATCATCCGCTGCCAATCCGAGGACAATTACACTCGGTTTTTCCTTTTGGATGGGAGGAAATTATTGATCTCGAGGACAATGAAGGAGTTTGCCGAGCTATTGGAAAAGGCAGGATTTTTTCGATCCCACCAGTCTCACCTGATCAATTTGGCATTTTTTGATCACTTGGATAAGCGAGATGGCGGCACGATTTTTCTTAAAGACGGCTCCTCAGTTCCCTTGGCTACCCGCAAAAAAGACAGCCTGCTTCAGGCACTCAGAGAAACCTGATTTACGTATTCTCAGGTCGGCGCTGCATATTCTCAGCTATCCCCTGCACTTACTCATTCTCTCCATTGATGATTCGTCGGAGGTGTATTTTCGTGTATTCTTAATTGCTAAAGCAATACGGACATGGTACTAAAAGCTTTCTTCAGACAGGTTATTTGGTTTAGTCTATTTATGGCGATTGTCTTTTCCGTAAATCATTTTTTTAAAATCTTTTTCTAACAGATTGAAATCAGCACAGTGGGTGATTGGAGCTGGATTTTTTGAGCTGATTTTTTATTCTTTTTTTAACTCCTTTTTGAAAAAGGTGTCCAAGCTACTTTTCCGCTTTTCGAAAATCTCTTCCATATCGGAGAGTTCCAGATTGAGTGCTTTGGTAGAAATTTGGATTTCGACCAAAGAAATCCCTAGCGAAATCAAGAGAGAAATCATACTCGCCACAAAGACCCAATTGGCTGCAGATGTGTATCCTTGAAACAGCAAAAACATACAAATCACGCAGAGTAAAAAGCTGAATACTCCAAAAAGCTGCATGTTTTTGATGAGTGTCAGTCGGCGACGGAGGTTATGAATCTGCTCTACAATGATTTCCTGATCAGGATCTTTGAGATAATTTTTATGCAGCCCTCGAATGAGGGTGGCAATCGCCAAAAATCGGTTTGTAAAAGCGAGCATCAATAAGGTGATGGCTGAAAAAAGTAGTGCTGGTGTGGAGAGTTGGAGTTCCATAGGTATGGTAAGTGCTTTTAGAATAAGTAAGTTTAACAAAAGGCATTAAAAAAGCCTGCTCCTTTAGAAAAGCAGGCTTGGCATTTTTGATCAAAATGGGATTAGGCAACTTCTCCCAGTACAACCAATTTGTCAAGTGTAGGAGCTTTTGATCCTCCTTTAGGTTCGATTGTGATGGCGAAAGCTCCCGCTTCAGCTACAGCGTTCATTTGCTGTAGGGTGAATTTTTCACCCGGATTCACGAGGCCAATGCCGACAGGTCCATCTTTTCCAATCGCCCAAAGTTGGTAGTCGAATTCAGCTGAAAGGGAATTCAGATTGTTGACAGCCACGAAGACCTCTTGGGCTTTTTGGTCCCAAAAGACATCCACTTTGGCATCTTTCTGCATCGGGAGGGTCTCTCCGATCATCTCGACTCTACGAAAATCTCCTGCCACCAATCGATCCAATCGAGAATCGGTTTTCTCGTATTCGAGCTTCACTTGGTTCAGGTTATCCGCCATCACCTGTTGATCTTGGAGGAGCGCCGTGAATTTCTGATCGGTTTCATAAAACTTTCCTGCGAAATAAATCGCAGCGGCACTCGCAAGGATGGCGATCAAAGAAGCAGCTACTGCAAAAGGTTTCCAAGGGCTGAGCTTAACCACTTTGGTTTCTAAAGGCGCGGGGTCTGGCAATAGAGCTTTTTTCGTAGCATCTTCTTCCTTGAAATCTTCCTCCAGGGAAGCGAAGATTTTCTCTTTGACTTGAACTGAGGGAGCTTTTCCGGTCAGTTCATCAAAGGCAAACATAGACTGCTCAAGTGCATCCAGTTCCTGCTGGATTTCCGGAAAGGCTTTGGCCATGGCGATCACTTCCTCTCGCTCACGCTCGGTCAGCTCTCCGAGAAGGAAGAGCTCCAGTTTGCCTGATTCGATATATTCTTGGATGTTCACGCTAGATTCGTTGGATGTTCTTTTTTAATACTTGCAATGCTGCCCTGACTCTGGACTTGACGGTACCTAGAGGAATGTCAAACTCCTCCGAAAGCTCCGAATGGGTGTATCCTTGGAAATAAATATACTCAATAATGAATCGCTGATCCTCGTTGAGCTGGTTCATCAACTCCCTCACGCCTATCCCCTCTACCTGTTCCATGGTTCCCGATTGACTCTCGAGACCAAATACGAAGTCATCGATGGTGTTGGTCTTAGTGGTTTGAGAAATTTCTTTGGAGCGGAGCTTATCGATGGCAGAATTTCGGCAAATGTTAGCCATCCACGTGTAGAGACGGCCTTTGGATTCTTCGTAAGAATCGATTTTCCGGGTGATTTTGATAAATGCATCGTGAAAAACTTCCTCTGCAATGTCTTGGTCAGTAATGATTCGACTGATCACTGCGAAAAGTGCACGGGAGTACTTTTCGTATAAATACTCGGTGGTTTTGCGGTCTCGGGCCCGTAGGCCTGCTATGATTTCTTCTTCCTGCAAAAGTCGGTCGGTTGTAGTTTTACCAGTTTAAAAGTAAAACACCGGGCCAAATGTTTGGACCCGGTGTCTGATTTATTTCCAAAAGGAAAATTATTACAAATGGATTACTTCATCATAGGCTGCTGCCGCCGCTTCCATGATGGCTTCAGACATGGTTGGGTGAGGGTGTACGGTCTTAATTAGTTCGTGACCGGTCGTTTCCAGTTTGCGGATAGCCACGATCTCAGCGATCATTTCGGTCACGTTGGCACCGATCATGTGAGCACCGAGGAGCTCTCCATATTTCTTGTCAAATACCAATTTCACAAATCCGTCTTTTGCTCCGGCCGCGGAAGCTTTTCCGGAAGCAGAAAATGGGAATTTACCGATTCGCACTTCGTATCCAGCAGCTTTTGCCTTGGCTTCGGTCATGCCCACAGAGGCAATTTCCGGAGAGCAATAGGTACAGCCCGGGATATTGCCGTAATCCAAGGCTTCAGGATGATGGCCTGCGATTTTCTCCACACAGATGATGCCTTCTGCAGAAGCCACGTGCGCCAAAGCCGGTCCAGGTACCACATCACCGATTGCATAGTAGCCAGGCATATTGGTTTGATAGTATTCGTTGACTTGGATTTTGCCTTTGTCCACCAGGATTCCAACATCTTCCAAACCAATATTTTCAAGGTTAGATACTACACCGGCAGCAGAAAGAACCACATCACACTCGAGGATTTCTTCGCCTTTGGCCGTTTTTACGGTCACTTTGCAGCCCTCGCCTGAGGTATCTACGCCGGTCACTTCCGAGGAAGTCATGATCTTCATGCCTGACTTCTTGTAGATTTTTTCCAAGGCCTTGGAGACTTCTTCGTCTTCTACCGGGACGATGCGATCCATGAATTCCACGATGGTCACTTCCGTTCCGATGGAATTATAGAAGTAGGCAAACTCCACTCCGATCGCTCCTGAACCTACCACGACCATCTTCTTTGGTTGCGTTTCCAAAGTCATGGCCTTGCGGTAGCCGATGATTTTCTTGTCGTCGATTTTCATCGAAGGCAATTCACGGGATCTTGCTCCTGTGGCAATGATGATATTGTCTGCTGCGATCACTGACTTTTTGCCATCTGCGTCAGTGACTTCGACTTTTTTACCCGGCTGGATTTTACCCCATCCGGCAATGATCTCGATCTTGTTTTTCTTCATCAAAAACTGCACGCCTTTGCTCATCCCATCGGCTACGCCACGGCTTCTTTTTACCATTCCTGCAAAGTCCGCCTCAGCACCATGAACAGAGATTCCGTAATCCTTGGCATGGCTGATGTATTCAAAAACCTGAGCGCTTTTTAGCAGGGCTTTGGTCGGGATACAGCCCCAATTGAGGCAGATACCGCCTAGTTCCGCGGCTTCCACGATCGCAGTTTTCAATCCGAGTTGAGAAGCGCGAATTGCCGCCACGTATCCTCCCGGTCCGCTTCCCAGCACGATCAAGTCAAATTTTGTCGAAGACATATTTAAAATGGGTTTGATTACAAATGAAACTGTGCAAAAATAGGTCTTTTGGGTTCAGAAAAAAATCCGATTTGGATGAGTAAATGGAATCCAAAACGCCTTGCTGATGAATTATTTGTAGCGATTAGATGAAAATTTTGTAAATCTGATAAAAGCCAAATGGGTTTCTGAGATTCGGGATTTTACAGGTTTATCCTCCTGTTTTTCAGTGAAAAAGCTCCTGAAGGTCTTTCAAAAGGCCAAAGTCCGGGCTTTTTTTCTAATTTTGGCCAAACAAAATTCAATCTCTTTTTATATTGCATCAAAAAAGCCTAAAATATTGAAAAATAGGCCTATTAGAAAAATATGAATTTGATTGAAATGCTTTAAAATCTATCTTTTTTTACCCTAAACTTTACCCTATGGCTTTACTCCGTGTCACCGTTGAAATCGATCCTCAGTACAACCGGAAAACCAATCCAAACAAAAGGGGAGAGTATGCAATATACCTCGTTTTAAGAAAGGTAAGGTTGAGAGCCTATATCATTCCAGACCTTCCAAAGATCCCTCTGGATCATTTTCAAAATGTAGGTGGAAATTGGGTTATCAAGACCAATCCACATGCCAGGAAAATCAATCTGAAGATTTCCCAGGTGGTCAATATTTTGGAAAATTATATCCTTGATCATGGGCCTAGACTTCTGAAACCAGCCGAGGTAAAAGAATGGTATCTGAAGAATCATACCAAAGGAGGAGAATTTAGGGATTTCAGATCAGATAAGATTTTGGACTATTACGAGCGAAAGCCAAAAACCGGAATAAGCAAATCTAGCCGGATCCAATTTGACAACGCTTTTAAGCGATTGGAAGAGTTCAAACCGGATTGCAGGTTCTTTGACTTTGATAGGAAGTTTGTCGAGGATTTCGCCTATTTCCTAGCCAATCATGAGAAGATTAAAGTAAGTACCGGAGCCATTTACTTTGATAAGATAAAATCAGTTTTTATCAAGTGGTATGGAGAAAACTTCAAAGAGGATCCAGCTGGATATGATCGACTTTTCAAAAGAGTGATTTTCAAAAAAGGGAAGCCAAAAGAGAATAGAGGCTTTACTAAATCAGAATTCAAAGCCTTCATTGATCTTGATCTTAGCCAAGATCCAAGGGCCGAATTAGTCAGGGATATTACCGTTTTTATGTGCTTTTCTTCTAGGTATCTTACTGAGTTGATAACGTTGAGTTTTGATAATGTAAAGATTGATCCTGAAGACCCTACCAAAATCAGAATAATAGCAGAACGCCCAAAAAACGGAGAACCTTTTGAGAACATAATTTTTCCAGGGCTTCACTTACAGATTTTTGAAAAATATCACCCGGTCAAATCGGGGAAGCTATTTCCTCAAATAGCAGAAATTTTAGGCGAAGATTCTCACCAAAAATTTATTTACACCTTGAAAAAGCTTACCAAAAAAATAGGGATGGGAGATAGTTTTACCCCAGGTGTTAAGATTGGAAGGGTCACTTTTCAATCATTGATTTCGAGGGATTTTGACAAACTTACTAAAAAGATGTTTTTGGGTCATTCCAACACCCAGACACAGGACAAATACAATTCAGCGTATTTGGATTTATTTGAAAGGACAGAAGACCGGATTTCGAGTTTTTAAAATCTTTCTACCTTTAGACTTGAAAACACCTTTCCAATGGCAAAGCCAAAAAAGCTTACGGTTAAGATTTACGAAAACAGACAAATTGTTAAGCCTTATGAATCTGAATTTGAGCAAACTCAATTTTGGCCGTTGTATGTGACAGTAACTTACAACGGTAAAATTAAAAACATTAAAAGCTTAACTTTTGAATTTTTGGAAAGATTAAACATGAATTATGATTTGATCAGTGAAGACTGGGAAGCAATAAGGAAAAATGATGAAAGGCTTTTTGGAAATTTTAAAAAATTCATCGAATCCAAAAATCAGGAATTTTCTCTTGACCTTGTTTCACCAACAAATTCAGATTTTCAAAAAGCGAAACTTACCATTTATGACTTTTACTCCAGTCATTTGAGAGCTGGTCTTTTCAAAGCCTTGTATAATCATTCTTGGACTATCCAGGCTCTTATTACTTCAAATAACTTGATTGCTTTTTCTTACATGCTCGGAGAACTTAAACCTGAAATTTTTGAAGATTTCAAAAGTAAAAGCCCTAAATCTTATCTTTTTTTAGAAGAAATTAATGAGTTGGCAAACCAGAAAATTTTTCCATTCATGGTTGATGTCTGGGTAAAAGAGCCATTTTTATCTCAATTGACAGGGATTTTTTCTAATAGCGATCAATAAATAAGGTGAAAAAGGTGCGGTTTTATGCGGAGTGAAAATCTTTTTGTTAAATTCTTTGCATTATAACGTTAAGAAAATGATATTTGAATCAAATCAATATCAATTCAAATCATGACACCAAAAACACTCATTGCAATTGATCCCGAAGCTCTTCAGGGAATAGAGCAAAAGTTAGATCAGATTCTTTCCATGAATCCCAAAAAATCTATTGAAGATCCTGTTGAGTGGATCACCAATAAGAAATTCATGGAGCAAGTTTCAATCAGAGCCTATAACACCTTTGCCAGAGTAAGAGACAAAATGCCGGATTCCCTCAAAAGGGAAATCAACGGAAAACAGTATATCCACCGTGAAGCGGTCAAAAGGTATTTCCAAGGGGAGTTTAGCTCATGAAGCCAATGAACCCAAACACCACAAACGAAAAAAGCCCGGTTAGGGCCGGGCTTATTCGATCGGAGATTATCTCCAAATCTCAGTTTTAAATCTTTCTACAACTCAAAACACAATCAAAAATGAGCATTACACTTCAAAAAAACAAACTGACTGCCTTTATCTCTAAAGGCACTACTGAGGACATTCAGATTTATTCTGAAGCCATTGAAAGGGCAATTGATTTCTACCTATGCAGGGAAGATTTCCAACCGATCTTACAGTGCCAGGCTGAAGCTATTTACTTTCTCAAATGGATGAAGAAATCTTTGGTATTTGATCAAGATTCCACCAATGAGCATTTGGGGAGCGTCTTGATCGAGATTCCAAAGAATGATCCCAATCTTATCGAGGGATTCCAAGATGCATTGGATAAGGTGCTTCAGGAATTTTTTGTGCATGGATCGGAAAACGGTCTTGATCCTCACTTATCTGATGCCGGATTTTTTCTATTCACTTTGAGAAAATCCCTTTCGCCTACGCTTTCTGATGTGCTTCAGAATTTTGGAACTCCTTTGATGAATTGATGCCATGCAGGAACTAACCCTAACCCTTCACCTATATGGCGAAGAACTCATTCAGGAATCCAACTGGGAGCCGTTAAGATGCCAAGTGTCGGGACCGTTTGGGCCTGTGGTTTACCATGCTGTCAAGGATGCCAGGGGCTTTCTATTTCTCAATCGGAGTGAAGGCGGACTTAACGGCTATCACACCACCTTGAGAGAGTTGGTAATTAATACGCTTCTTAAGCAAAATACTAGGGTATTTGTTGTTTAGCTCACCCGATAGAGTGCAAGGCCCAAAGGGAAAATCCTTTGGGCCTTTTCCAAAAACCTCTTTTGACTTTCCAAAAACCTGTCTTAAAAAATCGGTCTAATCCGCTAGACATTAGACCATTCAAACCAAACAAAGCAAACATGGAAAGAAATGTAAAGGCAGAACGCCGACTGACCAAAGAAGAGGTACTCTTTTTAAGGGTATCCGGTCAACTCAAAGCAGAAATGATCTCCAGGAGTAAGTTCCTGGGTAAATCCCTTTCGGAATATATCAGGGACTTAGTAAAGGAAGATTTAGTCTCTAAAAAATAATCGGTTGAATAACATGCAAGCACTTCAGACCGATACTACCATATTTGAAGAGTTGAAAAAACTCAGCTCCATCACCGGAGAGCCAGAAGTTAATCTCGAAAATCTTGATTCTATTGAAGTTGGAATCAAAGATGTTGTTTTTGACTCTTCCCCTAAGATACTTTCTAACCTCTTACACCAAATCAATTATAGGCCAGACAAGGAAACTTTTTTAGTTTCGTTTATTGCCTTTGTAAGTGGGATTCTTCCTAATTACTATCATATATATGATGGATCCCAAATTGAATCCAATCTCTATTTATACATTGTTGGAGACTATGCTCAAGGAAAAGGAGCAGTTAAGTATTCCAAAAAAACTCTTTCTAAGATTGAAGAAAAGTTCTCATTGGAAAATGAAGAAATTCTAAAATCATACAAGGGCATTTTAGCAAGGCACAAGGCAGAATTAGAGGAGGCGAAATCCAGTAAAAACTTTGATCGAATTGCAGAATTGGAAACAGATTCTCCTGAAGATCCAAAGCTAAGGAAGCTGTTCTTTTCACTAAACAATAGTGAATCGAATCTTTTGAAGGACATTAAAAACAATGGAGAAAGAGCTATTTTTTTTAGTTCCGAGGGAGATAGTGTCACAGATTCAATTGGAAGAGAGTATAATAAAATCAGACCCTTACTAAATCAATCTTTTCACCACGAGGAATATTCTCATGAAAGATTGACTTCCTCAAAGAATCTGAAAGGCCCAAAGGTCTCTTTGTTGGTTACTAGTACATTAGACCAATTCATTAGATTGATCAAAGATCCTAATGATGGTTTTTTTTCGAGGTTTTTGATTTTCAAGGCTAAATCAAATGATAGTTTTAAATCTCCCTGGGCTAATGATAATAAGAGTATCAACTTTGAAATTGATAGAATTGCAGATTTTAACCTTAGGCTTTATGAATTTTTGGAATCCTGTGAAGGAACTCCTATAGAATTTGTATTAACTAAAAGTCAAAAAGAAAAATTTCTTCAAATATTCCAAGTTGAAAAAAATGAAGCTATTGATACCGAAAAAGGATTGGTTGGGATAGTTCATAGAAGGGGTTTGATTTTCGTGCGTGTGGCTATGGTTTTCACAATCTTAAAAAGGTTTGAGAACAGTTCATTAACCAAGGGTTGCCGGGTAGAATGTGATGAATCTGTATTTGAATTGACTATCAGTCTTATGAATGTCTTTTTTTACTATGGGCTTGGGCTTTATAATATATTACCAAAGAGTGTTTTTGAACCAAAAATAATCAAAGATGAAAAAGCAAAAGTTTCTGAAAAGATGGAGTGGATTAGACTCCATGAAACTGGACTAAGTGCAAGAAAAATTTCAAAACAACTCTATGGGAATGATAAAAAGTTCATGACTATTCATAGATACATAATTGAATATAAGGCAAGAATCTAAAAGTGGGTGTATCAAGGTTGATACAATGTTACACCTAATAGAAAAAGCCCAATTCTAGCAAATGGACAGCGAAAAATAGCCTCAAAAACTGTAACAAAGACTGTAACACAGAAATGAAAAATGTTACACGTTGTAACACCTAACTATTTAAATGATACAACTCATGTTACAACCAAAAACAGCCTAGAATCAACAGAATCAAAGAAAAAACACACGAAAACAACGATTGTAACATTGTATCAAAGATGTTACAGTCATTATTTAAAAATGAATGAATTCCGGTACATATTGGAGCCTTATTCTGGAATTGCCAGCCGGTTTTCTTGCCCTAAATGCAATAAAAAGGGGACCTATTCAAGGTATATTGATCAGACAAAATCCGAGTACCTTCCTTTCGAGTTTGGTAAGTGTAACAGGGTTGTTAAGTGTGGCTACTGGTTAGATCCCTACAAAGAAAAAGCCTGGGAAAAGGATTTTATAGATTCAATCCCAGAGCCAAGGCAAATTACGATTCAAGACAAAAATTTAGATCCTTCCTTTCACTCAATTGATGAAGTAAAAAAATCACTTAAGCAGTATGAATACAATTCATTAGTTACTTTTTTGGCTTACAAATTTGGGGTGAACAACGCCCGTTATTTGATTGATTCTTACTACCTAGGCACTTCCAAAAAGTATCGAGAAACAGGAAATGGAGCTGTAATTTTCTGGAATATTGATATTAATTGGAAGGTAAGAGGTGGTAAAATTTTTGGATATGACCCGCTTTCTGGTAAACGAGTGAAAAAACCCTATGTCTTACAAAATTGGGTTCATAAAGTGAATCCCGAATATAAAGACAAGCCTTTTATTCTTTCTCATTGTTTTTTTGGGGAGCATTTATTGAATAAATATCCATTTAAGCAGGTTGGGTTGGTGGAAAGTGAAAAAACTGCACTCATTTGTTCACTGTACCTTCCAAATTTTGTCTGGTTGGCTACTGGATCATTGGAAGGAATATCAATTGAAAAATCACAGGCTTTGAAGGGCCGAAAAGTAATTTTGTTTCCAGATTTATCAATTGATGGTAAGGCGTTCAATAAATGGCAGGGAAAACTTGAATTTCTTAGATCAATAGCCAAATCAGTTGAAATTTCCGACTTATTGGAAAGAATGGCTCCTGAATCTGACAGACAAAACGGTTATGACTTAGCAGATTATTTTTTGAATATTCCTCTTCATGAGTGGAAGGCATTAAGGCCAAATTCTAACATACCAAAGGTTGAAGAAAATCCGAATTGGTTTACATTTCCAGAATATGTGGCCAAGTTGACCTTCCAAGACGAAATTTTAATCAATGGCTTTGATTATCCGGCGGACTGGGACACAATAGCCAGTTTCAAAGAAATAGATTCACAAACAAAGACCTTCATTCGGTTGGCTCAAAAAAATCCGGCTATCCTAGACCTTCAGAGAAGGTTTGAATTGGAGTGATTAGCAGTTTTGATTCACCCATTGCATAAACTCTTCATTTGGAATTCCCATTGTTCGAAGGTTTGTTTCAATGTGGAATCCAGGAACCTCTTTTTTGCTTCCCCAAAAAGTAATAGTTCTTAGGCAATTAGGGCACTTCCAATGTTCATGAGAAGCTTTATCCCTTGCATAAGTACAGCCTTTAGAAATCAAAAAGTTTCTCCAGCAAGAAACTGGAATAGGCTTAATTCTCATAGCTCTATAGGCACTGATTTTTCAAATACCGGGGTTCCTTCAGGCAAATCAAATTTTTGAAGGAATCCGTTTTTGTCCACATAGGAATCTGAGGTGAATCTTTTCTTAAAGTATAGAGACTTTTTCCAACCCAATTTTTCCAGCTCAGTGAGTGCTTTTTTTGGGCTTTTGATTAGTTCTTCAAAATAATCCTGAAGGTAAACATTGAAAAAGTGTTCTTCAGCTTCCTTTTGAGTTTCACCATAAGCAGATAAATCTAATGATGGTGCATAAAAAATCCAGTATCCATCACTTTGAAAGACCTTCCCGGATATTTCACCTTCAATTTTGCCCTTTCGAAAGTCAATGTTCAAATTGTCCATAAAACTAGATATTGTCTAAACAACGGGCGAAAATTACCAAAAGTTTGAATTGGTCAAATGCCCACTTAAATAAAATTCCTTAATCAAACGATTTTCAAAATTATCCTTTCAAGAATAAAGCCTGTGAGGTAGTGACTGGATTGGATCAGGCCTTCAGCTCTTCCCGATCCTTTCCGGTCTCCAATCAATCCATATCCTTCAGGCAGGTTGCCAGATCCGGGGTGTAGGGCCTCGGGGTAGTGACTGGATCTCTTCAATCTCTGAAGGTTGATCCCTACCTAACCTTCCATCCAAAGCCAAAGCCTGTGAGGTAGTGACTGGATTGGATCAGGCCTTCAGCTCTTCCCAATCTCCAATCAATCCATATCCTTCAGGCAGGTTGACAGCTCCGGGGTGTAGGGCCTCGGGGTAGTGGCTGGATCGGATCAGGTCTTCAGCTCTTACCGATTCTTTCCGATCTCTGATCAATCCATATCCTTCAGGCAGGTTGACAGCTCCAGGGTGTTGGGCCTTGGGGTAATGCCTGGATCTCTTCAATCTCTGAAGGTTGATTCCTGCCTAACCTTCCATCCAAAGCCTGTGAGGTAGTGACTGGATTGGATAAGGCCTTCAGCTCTTCCCGATCACCAATCAATCCATATCCTTCAGGTAGGTTGCCAGCTCCGGAGTGTTGGGCCTCGGGGTAATGCCTGGATCTCTTCAATCTCTGAAGGTTGATCCCTGCCTAACCTTCCATCCAAAGCCTGTGAGGTAGTG
>VFQO010001169.1_pt1 | contig 21634 bp, 19 predicted proteins | sample 3512331 | NCBI WGS metagenome assembly VFQO01 (sample SAMN10412371, study PRJNA504923) | tailings metagenome | isolation source: Replicate 3 from Balatoc abandoned mine | place: Philippines: Itogon, Benguet | collected 2017-08-28 | reverse complement strand
AGGCCGGTTCCCAGGGCAAGATGCGACATGCCCATGATGACGTTCATCGGGGTGCGGATTTCATGGCTCATGCTGGCCAGAAAATCCGATTTCATTCGGGTGGTTTCTTCTGCGATCTCCTTGGCCTGGACGACAATCCGCTCGGATTCCTTCTGAACGGTGATGTCGATCAGCGTGCCGACCAGTCCGGCGGGGGAGCCGTCGCCGCTGTTAAAGCCTGCCAGCGTGTAAATGGTGGGGTGAATTCGCCCATCGGCAAACGGAATCATTATTTCTGCCGTGAAGGTGCCGCCCTCGCGGAGGATGCGCTCATTGGCCTGCTGCAAGGCCGCCCGGTCGGGGGCCGACAGCATCATGAATTCAGGCACGGCCTTGCCGACCAGGTCTTCCTCGCGGACGCCGAATGCTTCGAGAAAAGCCCGATTGAAGCCGAGGTAGCGGGCATCCCCCCCCTTGAAGAACACAGGGTAGGGCAGGGTGTCCATGAGCACCCGTTGGAGCTCGAGCTGGTCGGCGATGGCCTGCTCGATCTGCTTTCTCGGGGTGATGTCGCGCAGGACGACGCAGGCGCAGGTGCCCCAGCTCTCGATGGGCGGCATCCTGGTCAGGCCCAGTTCGATGGGGAACTCCCGGCCCGTTTTGTCGACTCCGCGAAGGTCGCCGGACATGCTGCCTATGGCAACGGTTTCCCCGTCGTCCATGAACCGTTCGCGCATGGCAGCGTGCAGCGTGCGCACATTCTGCGGCACCAGCAAATCGACGCAGGTTCCAACAAGTTCGCCCGCCGCATAGCTGAAAACCTCATGGGCTTTGGGGTTGGCCATCAGTATGATGCCGCGCCGGTTCACCACCAGCATCGCATCCGGGGAGAATTCGATGATGTGGCGGTACCAGGATTCCGCTATCTGGAATTTGGCCCGCTGGCTTTCCAGTTCGGCCATGGCATCCTGGTATTTTTTGCAGAGCGCGGGATGCGTCGCCCATTTCAGGCCGGGCGACGCGATGGCCGCAATCGGTATCGCGCTCTCCCGCGAGGGGGGCTGGCGCTGCGGCGTCGGATCCGCTGGCCGTCGCCGTGCCTTGCGGCGATAAAAGCCGAGCCATGCCGGCACAAGGAAGGGCAGGCTCAGCAGCGGTGCCGCCGCGGCCGCCTTCATCGCGAGATCGGCTTTTCCGTCGAGTTCGTCAACCCGGTTATCAAGGCGGCGGTCAACTTTGTCCTTCGCCCTGGCAGCCGCTTCCGTGAAGGACTTTTCGGCCGCAAGATAGGGTTCGCCGTAGACCAGCGCGACAGCCCGCTCCCGGTCCCCCGCCTGAGTGGCGGCCAGGGCAAGGTTTTCCAGTGCGGCGAGGACATCGGCGTTGCGTTTGGCTGCTTCGATCAGGGCTGTTTCATCGGCGGCAAGGCCGGACGCGGCGGGCAGGCCGGCAGCACGCTCCCGCGAGCGGGCGGCCTCCATCTCCCTCTGGAATGCATCGAGGTAATGCGGATCGCCGGTGACCGCATAGCCGCGTACCGAGCTGGCGAGGAGGTCTCTGCCGCGGATCAGGTGGTTCAGTTCGCGATCGCCGAGATGAAGGTTCAGCAAGGTGTCCCGGCGCTCCTGGCCCAGGATGAAGGCGAGCACTACGCTCAGGACGGTAAAACCGAGGAGGCCCACCAGGAGCGGGGCAACAAGCTTGCTGGGCTTCAATCTTTGTTCGGATCTTTGATAAACGAGGCTTGCGGCACCCTGCGTGTGCCGTCCGCTCTGGCTGATACGGTATGGAAGCGATGCAGCGCCATCGCGCTGGGTGGCTGCATCGGTATCGATAGGCTGTAATTATACGATCATTGGAAAAATTAATGCCATGAAAATGTCATGGAAATGTCATCGAACAGATCCCGGCCGGCCCGGGAATGGCGCGGCAAAAGCCTGCCCGGGCCGGCCGCAATTCAATTCAGTGTTCGGATCGATTGCATCGGCGGCACCCGGGTGATGTGCCGCGTGGTGAGCCAGCCGCTCGTCCCCACCAGCAGCGCACCGGCCAGCGGCAGCGCAAGCCACAGCCACGGGTGCAGGCGCAGCGGCAGTTCGAACAGGCGCTCGGCGATCAGCGCCATCGCGATTTCGGCGCAGGCGCTGGCGAGCAGGCCGGCCAGCAGGCCCAGGGCGAGAAATTCGCTCCACAGGCCGCGGGCAAGGTAGGCGCGCTGGGCGCCCAGGGTGCGCAGCAGGACGGCTTCCTGCCGGCGCGCGTCGAGGCTGGCCAGCAGCGTGGCGACGACGACGGCCATGCCGGCGGCGAGCAGGAAGCCCAGCAGCAGCTGAATGGCGCCGATGATCTGGGTAAACACGGCTTCGATATTGGCGATGAGCTTGTCCAGCGCGAGCACGGTGATGCCGGGGAAGGTTTTGACGAAGCCGGGCAGCACGCGGGTCGCGTCCGGCGGCACGTAGACGCTGGCAATGGCACTGGCGGGCAGGGCGTCGAGCTGGCCGGGGGCGAAAATGACGAAGAAATTGGGCTGCATCGAGTCCCACTTCACGCTGCGGAGGCTGGTGATGCGCGCGGCGAGCGTCTGGTCGCCGACCTGGAAGCCGAGCTGGTCGCCGACCGCAAGACGTAGCCGTTCGGCCATGCCGGACTCGACCGAGATTTCGGCGGCGCGACGCTCGCCGTGCCAGCGCCCGGCCAGCACGGCGTTGTTGGCCGGCAGGGTGGCGGTCCAGGTGAGATTGAGCTCGCGCCGCAGGGTGTTGCTGTCGCGCGCGTTCTCGGGCAGCGTGTCGGCGATCGGCGCGCCGTTCTTGCTGACCAGGCGGCCGCGTACCATGGGATAGAGCGCGGAGGCCTGGAGGCGGTGCTGCGACAGATAGGCGGCCACCGCGTGCTGCTGCTGCGGCGCAATGTTCACCAGAAAATAGTTGGGTGTGTGCGGCGGCAGTTGCTGGCGCCAGCCGGCGACGAGATCGCTGCGCACCAGCGCCAGCAAGGCCACCAGGAACAGCGCCAGGGTGAAGGCGCCGAGTTGCAGCGTGCTGTCGAAGCGGTGGCGCAGCAGTTGCGCGAGGCCGAAGCGCAGCGGGCCGTGTGCCATGTGCTGGACGCCGCGCCCGGCCAGCAGCGCCAGCCGGGCCAGCAGGATCAATACCGCGGCCAGCGCGGCCAGCGCGCCGACGAAGACGCCGACCAGCCTGGCGTCGCCCGCATACCAGGCAATCAGGAACAGCAGCGCGGACCCGCTGACCGCCGCGCTGGCCCACGCGGCCACCGGCAGCGGCGGCAGTTCGCGCCGCAAGACCCGCAGCGGCGGCACGCGGATCAGGCGCATCAGGGCCGGCAGGCTGGCACCCGCCAGCGCCAGCAAGCCGCTGGCGACGGCGGCGCCCACCGGCGCCAGGCCGAGCGCAGGCAGGCGGGTGGCGGCCGCGGGCAGGATCAGCAGCGCCAGCGCCTGCTGCATCAGCGCGCCGACCGCCACGCCAAGCACGCTGCCCAGGAGACCCAGCGTCAGCAGCTGGCCGGCATAGAGGCTGCGCAGCTGCGCAGCGGTGGCGCCGAGGCAGCGCAGCAGCGCCGCCTGGTCGTAGTGGCGCAGCGCGTGGTGGTGCGCGGCGACGGCGATGGCGGCCACCGACAGCAGCAGGCTGATGAGCGCGGTGAGCTGGATGTAGCGGTCTGCATTGGCGAACGCGCCGCGCAGGGTTTCGACGCCTTCGCGCGAACCGATGAGGCGCTGGGTGCTGTCGAGCCGTGGCTTGAGCGCCGCGCCGAAAGCCGCGAGCTGTCCGGGGTCGCCCGCAAACTGGTAGAGGTAAGTGACGCGGCTGCCGGGTTGCAGCACCCCGGTGCGCCCGACTTCGTCGGCCCGCATGAATACGCGGGGGGCAAGCCCGAACACGCCGCCGAGCTGTCCCGGTTCTTCGGCCACCACGCCGGCGATGCGGAAATGCGCTTCGCCGATCTGCACCTGATCACCCACGCTGGCCGACAGCAGCGGCAGTAGCGAAGGCTCGACGTAAATCGCGCCCGGCGGCGGCTGCGCCGGGCGCGGCATGCCGACGGCGAAGGGGCGGGGGGCGATGCGCACCGCACCGCGCAGCGGGTAGGCGGCATCGACGGCGCGCAGGGTGGCGAGCTGGAAAACATCCCCGCGGGTGACCATGCTGGAAAACTCGAGGGCCTGGCTGGTTGCCAGCGCACCGGCCCTGGGCGCGCCGTCCCCAGTGAAAAGGCCGGGCCAGGTCCCGATCGGGCGCGGGCTGGTGACCAGCAGGTCGGCGCCGAGAAAGCTGGCGCCCTGTTCGCTCATGGCGCGCTTCAGGCGGTCGCCGAGAAAGCCGGTGGTGGCGACGCTGCCGACGCCGATGATCAGCGCCAGCAGCAGCACGCGCCATTCGCCGCTGGCACGTTCGCGCCGCAGCAGCCACAGGCCGAGCCGGATCACCCGTAAAGGATGATCCGGTGGGAGGGGCGCTGCTGCGCAGCGACCCTTTCGCAGGAAGCTCATGCGATGCGGCCCGCGAGCAGATGCAGCCGGCGCTGGCAGCGCGCCGCCAGCGCGTCGTCGTGGGTGACCAGGATCAGGGTGGTGGCGGCGGAGGCGTTGAGCTCGAACAGCAGTTCGATGATGCGCGCGCCGGTATCGGCGTCGAGGTTGCCGGTGGGCTCGTCGGCAAACACGATTTCGGGATCGGTGGCGAAGGCGCGCGCGATGGCGACGCGTTGTTGCTCGCCGCCGGACAACTGGCGCGGGGTGTGCGCCGCACGCGCGGCAAGGCCGACGCGGTCGAGCCAGTAGGCGGCGCGTTCGCGGGCGGCGGAATGGCCCGCCAGTTCCAGCGGCAGGAGGATGTTCTCCAGCGCAGTCAGCGCAGGCAGCAACTGGAACGACTGGAACACGAAGCCGACGCGGCCGGCGCGCAGGCGGGCGCGGGCGTCCTCGTCGAGATCGTTGAGGCGCTGGCCGAGCAGGAAGACTTCGCCCGCGGACGGCTGGTCGAGCCCCGCCAGCAGGCCCAGCAGGGTCGATTTGCCGGAGCCGGAGGCGCCGGTGATGGCCAGCGTCTCGCCCGCTTTGACGGCAAGCCCGACATCGTCGAGGATGGTGAGTGCGCCGTCCGCCGTGGCGACATGCTGCGACAGGGCGCGTGCGCTGACGACACCGGGCGGTTGCAGTGGACGGGTCGACTCGGCGGGGAACCGGGCGCGGGCTGAAGACGTCATTGAGATGGGCCAGGCAAGGATGGGTGAATGAATTATCGCGTATGGGTGTTGTTGTTGCTGTTGCTGCCAGGCTGGGCCGCGGCCGGTTCGTGTTCCTTGTTGATTGTCGGCGACAGTCTGAGTTCCGGATACGGCCTGGCAAACGGTTCGAGCTGGGTGGACCGGCTCGCTGCGCGATTGAAAAAAACCGCGCCGGACTGGCGCGTGATCAATGCCAGCGTGAGTGGCGACACCACGCAGAACGGCCTGCAGCGCCTGGCGCCCGCGCTGGCCCGGCAGCGTCCGCAGGGTGTGCTGATCGAACTGGGCGGCAACGACGCCTTGCGCGGCACGCCGCCCGAGGCGATCCGCAAGAATCTGCTGGGCCTGGTGCGCCAGGCCAAGGCGGCCGGCGCATGGGTGGTGTTGCTGGAAGCGCCGGTGCTGCCGAATTACGGCAAGGCCTATGCCGACGCGGTCGCGAAGCTGTACGGCGAGGTGGCGCGTGCGGAAACGGTCACGCACGTGCCGTGTTTCGTCTGTGCGGCCGGCACGCAGCCGGGCATGATGCAGGCCGACGGCATCCACCCCAACGAAAAGGCCCAGGCCGGCATGCTCGACGCCGTGTGGCCGTACCTCAAACCGAAACTGCGCTGCCCGGCGAAATGAAGACGCTTGACCCAGCCTGCGCCTGCGGATCCGGGCGCACCTATGCCGCCTGCTGCGGACGCTTTCACGCCGGCGAACCGGCGCCGGATGCGGAAACCCTGATGCGCTCGCGCTACAGCGCCTATGTGCATGGTCTGGAGCCCTATCTCCTGGCTACCTGGCATGCCGCTACCCGCCCCGCGACGCTGGATCTCGACGCCGGCCCGCGCCCGCAATGGCTGGGGCTGGCAGTGAAGGCGCATGTGCTGTTGGACGCCAGCCATGCCGAGGTGGAATTTGTCGCGCGCTACAAGCTCAATGGCCGTGCGTTCAAGCTGCACGAAGTGAGCCGCTTCGAGCGGCTGGACGGGCGCTGGCTGTATGTCGGCGGCGAGATTCGCGAATGAGGACGGACATCGCGGGGCACGGTCGGCGCACAAGACCAAACCCGCTGGCGCGGGCTTGGTAACGGCTTCTGATCGAATGAGATGGGGTGGATGATGGGACTCGAACCCACGACAACAGGAATCACAATCCTGGACTCTACCAACTGAGCTACATCCACCATTGTTGTCGCCAGCATGCTGGCGACGAAAACCTTGGCCTGCCCGACAGGAATCGAACCTGTAACCCCCAGCTTAGAAGGCTGGTGCTCTATCCAGTTGAGCTACGGGCAGAGACTCACTTCTCGGGCGTGCAACTCCGCAACTGCTTCGGCGCCTAGCGGATCGGCGTCCCCTGGGGGGCAAAACGGGGTGGTCGGGGTGAGAGGATTCGAACCTCCGACATCCTGCTCCCAAAGCAGGCGCGCTACCGGGCTGCGCTACACCCCGAAATCCTAGCGGCGCTCAAGGCGCATTTCGGAGAGGCGAGACTATACCGCGGCGAATCGGCCGGGTCAATTTCCACTTGAGTAAGGGGGGGAGTTTCCGGGAAAATCACCCTTTTGCTTCAGGGTTGTCCTAATGAGCGCACGCATCCTCGACGGTAAGGCCATGGCCGACACCATACTTGCAGTAGTCCACGACAAGGTGGCCGAGCGCGAGGCGCAAGGCAAGCGCCGCCCCGGCCTGGCGGTCGTGCTGGTCGGCGACGATGCCGCTTCGGCGGTGTACGTGCGCAACAAGAAGCGCGCCTGCGAGCGTGCCGGCGTGGCCAGCGTCTCGCACGATCTGCCGTCTGCCGCGACCCAGGATCAATTGCTGGCGCTGATCGACCAGCTCAACGCCGATCCGGCCATCGACGGCATCCTGGTGCAGCTGCCGCTGCCTGCGCACATCGATGCCGAGACGGTGATCGAGCGCATCCGCCCCGACAAGGATGTCGACGGCTTTCACCCATACAACATCGGCCGCCTGGCGGTGAAAATGCCGACGCTGCGGCCCTCCACCCCGCGCGGCATCATGACGCTGCTGCGTGCGACCAACGAGGAACTGCGCGGCAAGAATGCGGTGATGGTCGGCGCCTCCAACATCGTCGGCCGGCCGATGAGCCTGGAGCTGCTGCTGGCCGGCTGCACCATCACCGTGTGCCACAGTGCCACGCGCGACCTGGAAAGCTTCGTGCGCTCGGCGGAAATCCTGGTGGTGGGGGTGGGCAAGCCGCGCATGATTCCGGGCGAGTGGGTGCGCGAGGGCGCGATCGTGATCGATGTCGGCATCAACCGGCTGCCCGACGGCAAACTGGTCGGCGATGTCGATTTCGATTCCGCGGCGGAGCGTGCCAGCTGGATCACCCCGGTGCCCGGTGGCGTCGGCCCGATGACCGTGGCCACCCTGCTGGAAAACACGCTCGAAGCCGCGCTGATGCACAATCCCTAGAGGACAGGGGCGCTCATTCCCTGAGTTCCTGCCCCTGAATCCTGTTGTCGGCTCAACCGCGGTGCAGCGCCTGCAGATAAGCCACGTCGACGAACGGCTGGTCGAGATCGGCGCCGGCAAGCCGCCGGTTGGGTGCGCCTGGGTCGCCGAGGTCGGACAGCACCACGGCGGCGCCGCTGAAGTCGTGGTCCAGCGTGTAGTCGTTGACCGTGATGAGCGTTTTCAGGCCGGCGCCCAGGCTCGCGCGCAGGCCATTCTCCGAATCCTCGAAGGCCAGGCAGTCGGCGGCGCCGAGCCCCATTTTCTGCAATGCGTAGTGATAGATGTCGGGCGCGGGTTTCTTCGCCGGAACAATATCGCCTGCGGCGATCACCTCGAACCAGTCCGGCGTGCCGGCACCCAGGCTGTGTTCCAGCAGCACGGTGACGTTTTCCGGAGTGGTGGTGGTGGCGATCGCCAGCCGCAGCCCGGCGGCACGCGCTTCGACCAGCAGACGCTCGACCCCGGGCCGCATCGGAATGCCGCCGCGCGCGGCGAGCGCAGCGTAATGCCGGGTTTTGGCCTGATGCAGATCGGCCACCATTGCGTCGAAATTGTCCGGTTTCCTATAGTCCGGCCGATAGTGGTCGATATAGTGTTTGATCCGTTCCTTGCCGCCTGTCACGGCGAGCAGTTTGCCGTAGAGGGCGACGTCCCAGTGCCAGTCGAGACCGGCATCCTTGAACGCTTGATTGAAGGCAGGGCGGTGGCCGTCGCGCTCGGTGTCGGCAAGCGTGCCGTCAACGTCGAAGAGTAGGGCGTGTAATGTCATGTGGGTTGCGACAGTTAAATGATTCTGTTATTAAGTCGGGTTGGGCTTTGCTTTGCTTTGGATGAACCGAAATTTTCAAAGAGAACGAGATGGCTGAAACTTTGATGCGCTTTGAGCCTTACAAGGCCAAAAAAGGCGAAGAATACATGAACGAGAAACAGCTCGCGCATTTTCGCAAAATGCTCGAGTCCTGGAAAGCCGAGCTGTCGCAGGACATCGATACCACCCTGCACTCCATGCAGGACGAGCAGACCGTCTTCGCCGATCCCAACGATCGCGCCACCCAGGAGTCGGACATGGCGCTGGAACTGCGCAATCGGGACAGGGAGCGCAAGCTGATCAAGAAAATCAACGAGACCGTCGCCAAGATCGACAGCGGCGATTACGGCTACTGCGAGTCCTGCGGCGTCGAGATTGGCCTGGAGCGCCTGCAGGCGCGACCGACCGCCACCCTGTGCATCGATTGCAAGACGCTCGAGGAAATCCGCGAGCGCCAGGTCGCCAAGTAAGCCTGGCGTACCGGGTTGTCAGGTTATTTCCGATTCGCAAGCTGATCCGCGCCATGGCAGATACCGACGAGTTCGACCGTTATTACAATGGGCTGCTTTACAGCGTGATGCGCTGGGATCAGTTGACGGCGTTTTGGCAAAAAGTGGATGCCGGGGCCGGCTGGTATCTCTATGCGGTAGGCCAGCAGGCGCCGCAGGCGCCAGCTTCTGCCGACAAGGTGCAGCAGTTCATGCGCGAACTGGATGAACTGCTGCGGCGCGAGCATCACGAAGATTACTGCGCGATCGTTTACGCGGACAATCTGGATACGCCCAGCTTCATCAAGATCTACGATCCCAACCATCTCGGCAGTTCGTGTGGGTCGAGCGCGACCAAATCGTCGATCCTGCCGGGCTGGCTGATGAGCCGCATGCCGCCACGCGAACTCGAAATGCGCGGAGTGGTGACAGGCCAGCGCAAACGCTGGTGGCAATCGTTTCTCGATAATTCGGCATAAAAAAACCGCGCCCGAGAGCGCGGTTTTTTACGGCCGTGAAGAATTACTTCTTGGCGGACCCGGCAGGCATGGCAGCAGCGTCAGACTTTTTCGCTTCGGCCTTGGCAGCGTGCTTCTTGGCTTCTTCGGCCTTCTTGGGTGCGGCAGCGTGCACTTCAGCCGCAGGGGCGGCGCCGGCAGCGGGGGCGTCGGCAGCGGCGGCGGACAGGCTGAACGCGCCGGCAATAGCCGCGGCGACCAGGGAAGACATCAGTTTGCTCATCAATTTCTCCAGTGTGATCAAGTAGGTTGCCATGCAATCGCGGGCTGCAACTGCATGACGCCACTATGCAGCGTCATGCTTACACGAACCTTACGAAGCTTGCCTTGACCGAGCCTCCGCCCGTGATGCGTTTTGGGCTGGATGGACGGGATCTGCCAGGTTTCGGATACTTGCTGCGCGATCGTTCCGTGCGGACAGCCGCGATGCGCCCGGCCTCAGTGAGATCCAGGATCCCAACGGCGGCTCTGTAGATGAGCGCATGCCTTCGCGCGAGCCCGCCATCTGGCGCGTGACGCGCCGGCATAAAAAAACCGCGCCCGAGAGCGCGGTTCGCTGTGGCCCGGAAGAATTACTTCTTGGCGGGCTCGGCAGGCATGGCGGCAGCATCAGACTTTTTCGCTGCGGCCTTGGCAACGTGTTTTTTGGCTTTGTGGGCCTTCTTGGGGGCGGCGGCGGGTTTCTCGGCCGCGGAGCTGGCGCCGGCAGCGGGGGGCGCGGCCGTGTCGGCTGCGATAGCGGACATGCTGAACGCGCCGGCAATAGCCGCGGCGACCAGGGAAGACATCAGTTTGCTCATCATTTTCTCCTGTGTGGTCAAGTGAGGGTGCCATGCAATCGCGGATTGCAACTGCATGCCGGCCACTATGCGGCGCCACGCTTACAGGAACCTTACGAAAACCGGCTCGGACGGATATTTTTGATAAGCATTTCGTGTGCGATGGGCACGCTTTGTGTCAGACTTTTGGCATGAAAATCCTGCTTGTGGAAGACGATCCAACCCTGGGCGAGGCGGTCATGCTGGCAACCCGGCAGGCGGGTTTTGCGGTCGACTGGAGCCGGGATGGCGTGCAGGCGGAAAACGCGCTGGCGGGGTATGCCTACGACGCCATGCTGCTCGACCTGGGGCTGCCGCGGCGCGAGGGGCTGCAGGTGCTGCGCAACTTGCGGAAACGTGGCGCGACCCTGCCGGTGATGATTCTGACTGCGCGCGACACGGTGGAGGACAGGGTGCGGGGGCTGGATGCCGGCGCCGACGATTACCTGCTCAAGCCATTTGCGCTGGATGAATTGCTCGCGCGATTGCGGGCCCTGCTGCGCAGGGCGCATGGCGTGGCCGACACCCAGATACGCATCGGGCGCCTGAATTTCGACAGCGTCAATCGGCAAGCCTGCATTGGCGAGGCGCCGCTGGTGTTGTCCGCACGCGAGGTGGAAGTGCTCGAGATCCTGCTCCATCATGCCGGGCGCGTCACGGCCAAAGAGGCCATCGCAGACCGCCTGACCGGCTGGGATGAGGGCGTGGGGGAGAATGCGGTGGAGGTCTACATCCATCGCTTGCGCCGCAAGCTGGAAGGCTCCGGCGTGGCGATCCGCACTTTGCGCGGCCTCGGCTATCTGCTGGAGGCCGAGCGTTGAATCGGGAAAAGCGGCAAAGCCTGCGGCGGCAACTGATCGTCCGCATGCTGGCGATGATGTTGCCGCTGTTCATTCTGCTGTGCGCCATCGCCTATTTTTCCAGCCAGTATTTCATCAATGCGGCGTTCGATCGCTCGCTGATGCGGCGAACCTTTGCGCTTGCAGATCGGGTTGAGGTGCTGCATGGCAGGGTACAGGTGGATTTGCCGGTCGCCGCGCGCGAATTGCTGGTGTTCGACCAGGAAGACCTGTTGTTTCACAGCATCGCCGGCCCGGATGGACGAGTCATCGAGGGGGAGCGGGATATGCCGCGTCTTCCCGCGCGAAAGCCGCTCAGGCCTGGCCGGCTGATCGTCTACGACGGCGTCAAGGATGGCGCAAAAGTCCGGGTGGCGGCATTTGCGCTTTCGCTCAAGGGCACCAGTGCAAGCGGCGCGGCGCTGGTGCAGGTGGGGGAAACGCTGACGCGCCGTTCGGTTCTGGCGGGGCGCGCCACGCTGGCGATCGTGATTCCGATGCTGCTCATGACGCTGACGGCGGCGGTTGCCATCGCTTTTGGCGTCGGGCGCGGCCTTGAGCCGGTGAGCCGGCTGCGGGACCGCTTGTCGGCACGGCAGGCGTTCGATCTAAGCCCGGTTCCGCTGGAGGGGACGCCTGCGGAGTTGCGGCCGTTTCTGGATGAAATCAATTCGCTGTTGCAGCGCCTGTCGGAGGCGGTCGAAGCGCAATCGCGCTTTGTCGCCGATGCGGCGCATCAGCTTCGTACGCCCATCGCCGGCATCCGAATGCAGGCCGAAGCCGCCCTCGCGAGCGCGCGGCATGAAGACGCGCAGCATGCGCTGGCGCGCATTGCGCGGTCGACACAAACCATGGGCGATCTGGTTCAGAAGCTGCTCGTCCTGGCGCGCGTCGATGCCGCGGAAAATACCCTGCGCCTGATCCGGCTGGATGGCGCAGAGGTGATGAGGGCGGTTGCGCGCGAATGGGCACCGCAGGCATTGGCTAAAGGGGTGGAAATCGGCTTCGAGATGAAAGACGGCGAAGCGTGGCTGAGGGGCGATGCGCAATTGCTGCGGGAGCTGCTGGCCAATTTGATCGACAATGCCCTGCGTTATGGCGGGGCGCGCATCACACTGACGGTATGCGGTTCGGAACAGGGCGTGACGTGGCGGGTGGCCGATAATGGCCCGGGCATCCCGGAACAGCAGCGCACCGCTGTGTTCGCGCCATTTTATCGGTTGTCCGCCGGCGTGGGGGGGGCCGGGCTTGGCTTGACGATCGTGCAGCGCATCGCGCATTTGCACGGCGCGGCGGTAAGCCTGGAAGCGGGGGAGGGCGGAACGGGCCTGGTGGCAAGCGTGAAATTCCCGCCCGCGTAAGCGCAAAAAAACCGCGCCCGGGAGCGCGGTTTTAGCGGCGGCAGGCGGTGCTTCAGCCCGCAGTTTCCGGTGTTTCGCTGTCGCTGGCTGCCGGTGCCGGCGCGTCCAGCAGGGCCTTCATCGACAGGCGCAGACGGCCTTTTTCGTCGGCCTCCAGGATCTTCACCTTCACGACCTGGCCCTCCTTCAGGTAGTCGCCGATGGTATTGACGCGCTCGTGGGCGATCTGCGAGATGTGCAGCAGGCCGTCGCGGCCCGGCAGCACGTTGACGATGGCGCCGAAGTCCAGCAGCTTGATGACCGGGCCTTCGTAAACCTTGCCGACTTCGACTTCGGCGGTGATTTCCTCGATGCGCTTTTTCGCCAGCTCGCCGGCTTCCATGCTGGTGCAGGCGATCTTCACGCTGCCGTCTTCCTGGATGTCGATCTGGGTGCCGGTTTCCTCGGTCAGTGCGCGGATCACTGCGCCGCCCTTGCCGATGACGTCGCGGATCTTTTCCGGGTTGATCTTCATCGCGATGATGCGCGGCGCGTAGGCCGACATTTCATGCGTCTCGGAGACCGAGGACTTCATGATGCCGAGGATGTGCATGCGGCCTTCCTTCGCCTGGGTGAGGGCGGCCTGCATGATTTCCTTGGTGATGCCGTTGATCTTGATGTCCATCTGCAGCGCGGTGACGCCTTTTTCGGTGCCCGCGACCTTGAAGTCCATGTCGCCGAGGTGATCCTCGTCGCCGAGGATGTCGGTCAGCACGGCGAAGCGGTTGCCTTCCTTGATCAGGCCCATGGCGATGCCGGCGACGTGCGCCTTCAGCGGCGCGCCGGCGTCCATCAGCGACAGGCAGCCGCCGCACACCGAGGCCATCGACGACGAGCCGTTGGACTCGGTGATTTCCGACACCACGCGCATGGTGTAGCCGAATTCCTCCTTGGAGGGCAGCACCGCCATCAGCGCGCGCTTGGCCAGGCGGCCGTGGCCGATTTCGCGGCGCTTCGGCGAGCCGACGCGGCCGGTTTCGCCGGTGGCATAGGGGGGCATGTTGTAGTGCAGCATGAAGCGGTCGGAGTAGGAGCCTTCGAGCGCGTCGATGGTCTGCTCGTCGCGGCCGGTGCCGAGCGTGGTGACCACCAGCGCCTGGGTTTCGCCGCGGGTGAAGAGGGCGGAGCCGTGGGTGCGCGGCAGCACGCCGGTGCGGATGGTGATCGGGCGCACGGTGCGGGTGTCGCGACCGTCGATGCGCGGCTGGCCCGAGAGGATGCGGTTGCGCACCACGCCGGCTTCGAGGCGGTGGAACGCGTCCTTGACGTGGTTGGCAGCGACCGTGTCCATGTCGGCGCTGATCAGTTCGGCGAAGGCCTTGCTGCGCACTTCATCGACCGCAGCCATGCGCGCCTGCTTCTGCTTGATGTTGTAGGCCTGCTGCAAGCCATCCTCGGCCAGCGCCTTGAGGCGCTCGACCATCGCGGTGTCCTCGGCCAGCGGCTCCCAGTCCCAGGCGTCGGCGCCGGCTTCGTCGGCCAGTTCGTTGATCGCATTGATCGCGGCCTGCATCTGGGTGTGGCCGAACACGACGGCGCCCAGCATGATGTCTTCGGGCAGTTCCATGGCTTCGGACTCGACCATCAGCACGGCAGTCTCGGTGCCGGCGACCACCAGGTCGAGCGCCGAATCCTTCAGCTCCGAATGGGTCGGGTTGAGCACGTATTCGCCGTTGATGAAGCCGACGCGCGCGGCGCCCACCGGGCCGTCGAACGGCAGGCCGGACAGCGACAGCGCGGCGGAGGCGCCGATCAGCGCGGGGATGTCGGCGCTGACTTCGGGGTTGGACGACATCACCGTGGCGATGACCTGCACTTCGTTGAAGAAGCCCTCCGGGAAGAGCGGACGGATCGGGCGGTCAATCAGGCGGGAGATCAGGGTCTCGCCTTCCGACGGACGGCTTTCGCGCTTGAGGAAGCCACCGGGAATGCGGCCGGCGGCGTAGGTCTTTTCCTGATAGTCGACGGTCAGCGGGAAGAAATCCTGGCCCGGCTTGACTTCGTTCTTGGCGACCACGGTGACCAGCACCACGGTGTCGTCCATGTTGACGATGACGGCGCCGGAGGCCTGGCGGGCGATTTCGCCGGTTTCCAGGACAACCTGGTGGCGGCCGTAGGTGAAAGTTTTCTTGATAGCGCTCACACGAGTTCCTTTCAAAGCAAAAACGCCCCGCATGGGCGGGGCGTGGGAAATTCAGGGGGCAACAATCCCCATCCACTGTGCCGGTGCAGCGAAGTGCCGGGTCATCACAGTGGCCCTGTCGGGATTACTTGCGCAGACCGAGGCGATCGATCAGGGTCTTGTAGCCTTCGAGGTTGGTGCGCTTCAGGTAGTCGAGCAGCTTGCGGCGGCGGCTCACCATCTTCAGCAGACCACGGCGCGAGTGGTGATCCTTCATGTTGGCCTTGAAGTGGCCGGTCAGGTCGTTGATGCGCGCCGTCAGCAGGGCAACCTGCACTTCGGGCGAGCCGGTGTCGGCGGCGGCGCGTTGGTAACTCTGGACGATTTCAGCTTTTTGAGCGACGGTAACAGCCATGGTGTACTCCTTCTGAATCGCGTGGCCTGCGGCTGTGCGGGACACGTTCGGGGGAAACCGCGGATTTTACGCGGAAAGTATGGGTCGACTCAAGTCTGTTGTGTGGCAAACAGGCGGTGAGGGACCAGTTGGCCGGCGTCTGCCTGGCCCAGGCCGAAAAAGCGGTTTGCGGCCGTATACAGGCGCACCAGCCCGGCGTGCGGGGCGGGATGCGCAATGCTGCGGCCCTGGCACAGTGCCGTTGTGCTGGCATCGTCGAGATGCAGCGCCGGCAGGTGGGACACCAGGCAGTCCGCCGGCTGCAGCAGGGCGGCACGCCGGGCGGGATCGAGCGTTTCCAGTTCGGCCAGCGTATGCGCCTGATTCAGGCTGAATCCGCCTGCCGCGGTGCGCGTCAGCGCGGTGAGGTGGGCGCCGCAGCCGAGCGCGGCGCCGATGTCCTGCGCCAGGGTGCGGATATAGGTGCCGGCGCTGCACTGCACGTCCAGCACCACGCGCGGCGGGGCGCATTCAATCAGTTCCAGTGCGCGGATCGTGACCTTGCGGGGCGGGCGCTCGATCTCGATGCCGGCGCGCGCATATTCGTAGAGCGGACGCCCCTGGTGCTTGAGTGCGGAATGCATCGGCGGAATCTGCTCGATTTCGCCCATGAAGCGCGGCAGCACGGTGGCAATGTCGCCACGGCCGACCGCCGCCTCGCGGGTGTCGAGCACCTCGCCTTCCGGGTCGCCGGTGGTGGTGGTGGTGCCGAGTTGCAGCACCGCGCGGTAGTGCTTGTCCGCATCCAGCAGGTAGGCCGAGAACTTGGTGGCCTCGCCGAAGCACAGCGGCAACAGCCCGTCTGCGAAGGGATCGAGGGTGCCGGTGTGGCCCGCCTTTCTGGCGTTGAGCAGCCACTTGGCTTTCTGCAGCGCGGCGTTGGAGGTGATGCCGACCGGCTTGTTCAGCAGCAGCACGCCGTCGATAGGCTGGCGGGCCTGCTTCACGCGTCTTTGGGGTGCTTGGCGTCTTCGGCGACGGCGGTTTCGATCAGCTGGGTGAGCTCGATGCCGCGTTCGACCGAGCGGTCATAGACAAAAGCGAGCTTGGGTACTACGCGCAACTGCATGCGGTGCGACAACTGCGAACGCAGAAAGCCGCTGGCGCGCTGCAGGCCCTGCAGGCAGGCGGCATGCTCGGCCTGGCCGCCGAGGGTGGTGAAGTAGACCTTGGCGAACTCCATGTCGCGGTTGACCTCGACCTCGGTGATGGTCAGCATGCCGACGCGCGGATCCTTCACTTCCTGCCGGATCAGTTCAGGCAGTTCGCGCTGGATCTGGTCGGCGACGCGGCGCGCCCTCGGAAAGTCCTTCGGCATTACAGCGAGCGCGCGACTTCCACCACTTCAAACACTTCGAGGATGTCGCCTTCCTGGATGTCGTTGAAGTTCTTCAGCGACAGACCGCATTCGAAGTTGGCCTTGACTTCCTTGACGTCGTCCTTGAAGCGCTTGAGCGAATCGAGTTCGCCCTGATGCACCACCACGTTGTTGCGCAGCACGCGTACGCCGGCGCCGCGCTTGACCACCCCGTCCAGCACGTAGCAGCCGGCAATGGTGCCGATCTTGGAAATGTGGAAGACCTGGCGGATTTCCACCGTGCCGATGACGCTTTCCTTCTTCTCGGGCGCCAGCATGCCGGACAGCGCAGCCTTCACCTCATCCACCGCTTCGTAGATGATGTTGTAGTAGCGGATATCCACACCGCTGGATTCGGCCAGCTTGCGTGCCAGCGCATCGGCGCGCACGTTGAAGCCGATCAGCACAGCCTTGGAGGCGAGCGCCAGGTTGACGTCGGATTCGGTGATCGCCCCCACCGCGCTGTGGATGATGTTGACCTTGACCTCGTCGGTCGACAGCTTGCCCAGCGCGTGCGCCAGGCCCTCGTAGGAACCCTGCATGTCGGCCTTGAGGATGATGGGCAGATGCTGCACTTCGCCCTGGCCCATCTGCTCGAACATCGATTCCAGCTTGGCGGCCTGCTTCTTGGCGAGCTGCACGTCGCGGAACTTGCCTTGGCGGAACAAGGCGATTTCACGCGCCTTGCGCTCGTCCGGCAGCACCATCATGTCCTCGCCAGCCTGCGGGACGTCGGACAGGCCCTGGATTTCGACCGGGATCGAGGGGCCGGCTTCGTTTACAACCTTGCCCGATTCGTCGAGCATGGCGCGCACACGGCCGAAAGCCTGGCCCGCCAGCACCATGTCGCCGCGGCGCAGTGTGCCGGATTGCACCAGCAGGGTGGTAACCGGGCCCTTGCCCTTGTCCAGGCGGGCTTCGATCACGATGCCTTTGGCGGGGCCGTCGGCAGCCGCCTGCAGTTCCAGCACCTCGGCCTGCAACAGGATGGCGTCGAGCAGGCCGTCAATGTTGGTGTTGGCCTTCGCCGACACTTCGACGAACTGGGTGTCGCCACCCCATTCCTCGGGCGTGACACCCTGTGCAACCAGTTCCTGGCGGATGCGCTCGGGATTGGCTTCGGGCTTGTCGACCTTGTTCACCGCCACCACCAGCGGCACGCCTGCTGCCTTGGCGTGATGGATGGCTTCGATGGTTTGCGGCATCACGCCGTCGTCCGCCGCCACCACCAGCACCACGATGTCGGTCGCTTTAGCGCCGCGCGCCCGCATCGCGGTAAACGCTTCGTGGCCCGGGGTGTCGAGGAAAGTGATGACGCCTTTTTCGGTTTCGACATGGTACGCACCGATGTGCTGGGTGATGCCGCCGGCTTCGCCGGTGGCCACCCGGGTACGCCGGATGGTGTCGAGCAGCGAGGTCTTGCCGTGGTCGACGTGGCCCATCACCGTCACCACCGGCGGGCGCGCGGCCATTTCCGCTTCGCCGGCCTCGCCGGTTTCGATGAGGAAAGCTTCCGGCGTGTCGAGTGCAGCCGGCTTGCCGATATGGCCCATTTCCTCGACCACGATGATCGCGGTTTCCTGGTCCAGCACCTGGTTGATGGTCACCATGCTGCCGAGCTTCATCAGTGCCTTGATGACTTCGGCCGCCTTCACCGACATCTTGTGGGCGAGTTCGGCCACGGTGATGGTCTCGGGCACCAGCACCTCGCGCACGATCGGCTCGGTCGGGGCGACGAAGGTGGTGTCTTCCTGGCCGGATCTGGATTTGCCCTTGCGGCCGCGCCAGCCTGCGTCAGGCGCAGCGCCGCCACGGGTCTTGAGTCCGCCCTTGCGGCGCGCGGCGTCATCCTTCCAGCTGCTTCCGGCTTTCTTGTCCGGGCCCTTGGCTCCCTTGGCAGCAGCCGGCTTGTCCGGTTTGTGCAGGGTTTTTTCGGTGGGAGCAGCCGGTGCGGCGGGCGCAGCGGCTTTTTCCGCTGCCGCAAGCTTGGCGGCTTCGCGCGCAGCCTCCGCCTGTTTGCGCAGGGCTTCGCGTTCGATACGGGCCTTGGCATCCGCTGCCTGACGTTCCTGCAGCGCCTGGTGACGGCGCGCCTCTTCTTCGCGCGCCTTGACCTCGGCTTCGTTCAGAATCGAGGCTTTTTTGATGCGGGTGGTTTTCTTTGCCACCGGGGCGGGTTCCGCAGCGGCGGGCTGCGCAACGGCCGCATCGGGCTCGGGCGCGGCTTCAACCGCTACGGGTTCAACCACCGCGGGCTCGGCGACGACGGGCGCAACCTCGGCAGCCGGGACCGCAACCGGTTCGACGACGGGCTCGGAGACGGGGGCTTCGATCTTGCTCTCGGCTACGGGCTGAACCTGCTCTGCGGCTGGCGGAGCGGGTTGCGCTTCCACGGCGGGCTCTGCCACAGGCGGCGCTTCGGCCGCCAGCGCGGTGGCATCGCGCTTGACGTAAGTGCGCGACTTGCGCACTTCCACCTGGATGGTGCGCGACTTGCCGGTGCTGTCGGTCTTGCGGATTTCACCGGTCTGCTTGCGCGTGATGGTGATCTTGGTTTTGCCGGCCTCGGTTCCGCCGCCGTGCATCCTGCGCAGATAGTCGAGCAAATGCGCCTTGTCCGCTTCGGTGACGGGGTCGACGATGTCATTCTTGCTGACGCCCGCCGCTTTCAGCTGTTCGAGCAACAGCAGGGGCGGCAGTTTCAGTTCCTGTGCGAATTGTTCAACGTTCATGCAGTCCTCTTAGCCTTGGGCGAACCAGGGCGCGCGTGCGGCCATGATCAATTGTTTGGCGCGTTCGGCATCCATGGCGGCCATTTCGGTGAGCTCGTCGACCGCCAGTTCCGCCAGGTCCTCGGTGGTGTGGACGCCTTTGCTGGCGAGCGTGCGTGCGGTTTCCGCATCCATGCCTTCGAGCGACAGCAGGTCGCCCGCCGAGGCCTCGACCTGTTCCTCGCCGACGATGGCGGCGGTCAGCAGGGCGTTGCGGGCGCGGTTGCGCAATTCGTTGACCAGGTCTTCGTCGAACGCCTCGATCTCGAGCATTTCGTTCAGCGGGACGTAAGCGACCTCTTCCAGCGTGGAGAAGCCTTCGTCTACCAGAATCTGGGCGACTTCCTCGTCCACATCGAGTTTTTCGATGAATAGGGCAAGCGTTTTGCCGCTTTCGGTCGATTGCTTTTCTTCAGCCACTTCGCGCGACATGATGTTGAGCTCCCAGCCGGTCAGTTCGGACGCCAGGCGCACGTTCTGTCCGCCGCGGCCGATCGCCATCGCCAGTTGTTCCTCGTCCACCACCACGTCCATGCTGTGCTTGTCTTCGTCGACCACGATGGAGCTGACCTCGGCCGGCGCCAGCGCGTTGATGACGTACTGCGCAGGCTCGGCCGACCAGTGGATGATGTCGACGCGCTCGCCCGCCAGTTCGTTGGTCACCGAGGTGACGCGCGAACCGCGCAGGCCGATGCAGGTGCCGATCGGATCGATGCGCGGGTCGTGCGATACCACCGCGATCTTGGCGCGCAGACCGGGGTCGCGGGCGGCCGCCTTGATCTCGAGCAGGCCTTCCTCGATTTCCGGCACTTCCAGCTCGAACAGCTTCATGATGAATTCGGGCGCGGTGCGCGACAGCACCACCTGCGGGCCGCGGGCGCCGCGGTCGATGCGCAGCAGGTAGGCGCGCACGCGGTCGCCGACGCGCAGGTTTTCGCGCGGGATCATCTGGTCGCGATGCAGAAAGCCCTCGACGCGGCCCGATTCGATGATGGCGTTGCCGCGGTCGATGCGCTTCACCACGCCGTTGACCAGGTGTTCCTTGCGGTCGAGGAAATCGCTGATGATCTGTTCGCGCTCGGCGTCGCGGATCTTCTGCAGGATGACTTGTTTGGCCGCTTGCGCGCCGATGCGGCCGAATTCGACGTTTTCCAGCGGCTCCTCGATGTAGTCGCCGATCTCGATGTCGGGAATCTTGTCCTGGGCGTCGATCAGCAGAATCTGGTGGCCCTCGGACTCCAGTTCGGCTTCGGACACGACCTGCCAGCGGCGGAAGGATTCGTACTCGCCGGTGTTGCGGTCGATCGACACGCGCACATCGGCTTCTTCCTTGAAGCGTTTCTTGGTGGCGGAGGCGAGCGCCTGCTCCAGGGCCTCGAAGACCACCTCTTTGTCCACGTTCTTTTCGCGCGCCAGCGCGTCGGCCAGCATCAACATTTCACGGCTCATCATTCCCTCCAGCGCGGCCAGCCTAAACCATCGGTTTCAGGCGGGCCGCGTCCACATTCCTCAAGTCAACCGACACTTCCGTGCCATCGACGATCAATTTCACCGCACTCTCTTCCAGGCCGACCAGCTGGCCGGTCAGGCGGCGCCGGTTGTCCATCGGCACCCGCAGCTTCAGCGTTACCTGCTCACCGGCGAAACGCGCATAGTCCTGCGGTTTGACCAGCGGCCGGTCGAGGCCGGGCGAAGAGACTTCCAGCCTGTCGTAGTCGATGTTCTCTACGGTAAACAGGTGGGTCAGGTGATTGCTCACCGTCACGCAGTCGTCAATCGTGATGCCCCCCGGCTTGTCGATGAAAATCCGGATCAGCCCGCGTCCCGCACGCTCCAGCATCACCAGCTCGTAACCGAGTCCGGCAAGCACAGGCTCCAGGCGGGTGGGCAAATCCATCATCGAAAATCCATCGTTGCTTTGCATCGGGCACAAATAAAAAATGGGCGAACCGCCCATTTGCCCAACGCCATTACACAAATAATCAAGCGGCGAAATTATACCACTCGGGCCGGTAGACTGGAAGGGAGGGTGGTGCCCGGAACCGGAATCGAACCGGTACGCCATCGCTGGCGAGGGATTTTAAGTCCCTTGTGTCTACCAATTTCACCATCCGGGCGAAGCGGACAGCTGACCCTGAATCTGGAGGCGCGTGCCGGAGTCGAACCGACCTACACGGATTTGCAATCCGGTGCATAACCGCTTTGCTAACGCGCCCAAGTTGAATACCGCTGAGATGGGCGGTAGACCGCTTAAACGAAAAGGGGAAAACATCCGGGCTTAGCCTTCTGTTTTCCCCAGAATACTGGAGCGGGAAACGAGTCATGCACTAGAGCGCTAAGTCTCTGTTTCCCAATCACT